>Ga0326732_1000143_pt1 | contig 16863 bp, 16 predicted proteins | sample MHFSIPfraction_4_FD_207644 | JGI IMG/M metagenome (GOLD analysis project Ga0326732, IMG submission 207644) | Lab enriched peat soil microbial communities from Michigan Hollow, Ithaca, NY, United States - MHF12FN SIP fraction | ecosystem: Environmental > Terrestrial > Soil > Wetlands > Peat...
GACCTCACCGCAAGGCGGACCAAAGGCTCGCCATCATCGGTTCCGGCGCCTGCTCCGTCAGGTTTTAATTGACTGTTGTTTCGTCAAATAGTAAATTCCGGTTTACAACCTGCCAATCATTAATCCGGAGATTGCTACCATGGATATTCGCCGCTGGATCCTCGCTGTCATCATGCCGCCCGCAGCCGTCATGAATAAAGAGGCTGGAACAATCATGCTCACCGGACTGCTTACCCTTCTGGGATGGGTTCCCGGGGTCGTTGCCGCATCGTTCATGATCGTTCAGGAACAGAAGCAGAAAGAGCTCCAGGCATAAACAGCACTTTTTTCAACCGCCACAACCACCAACACCGGCGGCATCCAGATCGTTCTCCACCCGGCCAGGTTCACAAAAAAAGAGCCCGGCCGGTGAGAGTCTGGCGTCTCCCTCGCGACCGAAATAAATACGGATTTCGATGTTGCCCAGCACATCTGCTGTCGCCCAACCTGAGGAGATGCTCGCGTCACTCAGGCATTGGAATCTGTCTTCACCATGCCAAAACCCTGAGAATTCTTCTCCCCGAACCCGCACTCATACCCGACTTCGATCAGCTCCCTAGGCGCCCTGATCCGGAACGGAGCGAGCGTGCCCTTGATCTTCGTCTCATCGCTCCACCCCTCCTTGATGGTGATCAGCTTCTGTATCTTGCCTTGCATCCTCTCGACATAGGCCCGATTCAACTCGAACTCAAAATCCGCCTCACTGCATTCAATCGACCGGCCATGCAACGTCTGATACTTCCTGCACAAGTTCTCAAACAACACCCGCTTGAACTCAGGATCACCCGGATAGAGATACTGGGCATACTGCTCAGGTTCACGCTTGGTAGTACAGACCACAGGAGAGAGCATGATGAAACGCATCTCATCCGAAAACTCCGGAGGGTCGAGTTTCCGCACCGTCTCCACCCGGAACCGCTCCTTGCCGATTGACACCAGCGTCTCCCGCATAAGCCCGACGACAAGATGCTCGATAAACTCCGGCTTCGGCGAAGAGATCGTGACATGCAAAAGCGCATCACTCGTGCTCATCGTCCCGTTATCATACAGTGCCCACTTGCGGCTATGCCCCGAATAGACCGGAGAAAAGGTAAACAACTTGAACGCCCTGTTCTCCCGCCGATACCCCTGCTCATGCAGCCGCTCGGCATAGTCACTTGAACTCTGATCGACGATATTGTAGATGAGAGAAGAAACGAGGTGACTGTTATTAATCGGCAACGTCACCGTCCGCTTTCTGTGAGAGAGTTCGAGGGTTATGCGCATTATCCCTAATCGATTTTATCACTTAAATCATTAATCTGATAATCAAGATTTTCATCGAGATGCAGAAAAGCAACCTGCATACAGAACCCTTCAATAAACTGTTGAGGCTTACCTATTTGAAATTGCCCAGCAAGATAGACAAGAAAAGCTTTAACGGATATGTCCATATTTGTCATAATCGACTGCATATTTTGCGAATTATTCGCATCATCATCATCAATTGGTGCTACGCATTCGTAATGCGCTAGTTCGTTTCGCTTATAAAGAACATTAATACGTACAGCATCAAAAATATCATTATTATTAAAGACAGGGGCAAGTTTTATATCATCATCAACTATAGTCCAATTTCCATCAGCATCTTTTTTGGAGACCTTACCAAAAAGTGAGTTGAGTAATTTTGCCGTTTCGTGTATTTTGATTTTTTTGCAACGTTCTTTTTGTTCTTCACGTTTCAATAAGAAGCAATACCTCAGCATTGCCTCCACGGATTGTGTGTAACACAGCGCCGCTCGGTTCCATTCATGATGCTCTTTTGCATCACTCCCCCGCATATATCGATCTATGGCAAGCTTGAGAGCAATTGGGGCATTCCTTGCCTCATAGTCAGTTTTCTCCTTAAACACCTTGGAGCAACAAGCAAGTGCATCAAGTGCGTCCTTGTGCTTTTGACGCGCATCGAACTCAATTATTTTCGCAGCATGATAATCGAAGCGGCTCCATGCCTCGTAACATGCTGCCGCCTTACCGATTTCGACGATCTTGTTGCGTGTCTCCCTGAGGGAATAGCGATCTGCATTATCCTCATTGAACGCACCACCGATCACTGATGCAACCAACCCCTGGACAGCAACAAAATTGCCTTTCCCCCAAAGATCCTTGATAAGATGCTCATCCTTGACACTGAAAAAATCATATGGGTTCACAAGTTTATTAAGAAACTCCGTCCCCCAGACCGGATATCCACAATCAGCATTGTAGTCCTCGTAATCCACGTAATAAATGCTAACCGCTTTATGCATAGCTGCCGCAAGAAATGCTGATGCATCCATTGATTTTTTCCCTCCGGTCACATCAATGGATACATTACCAAGCGAGGAATACTCGTTGATCTTTCGATGTACGCATGCAAAAACCTCAGCGGTATCTGTACTTTCCAAACGAATTTCTTCTATATCTAGCGTGTAAAATGGATCATGGTGCTTAACAAGAAACCTGATATAATCAGCCACAGTCTTTTCACCATCAAACTTTGCGCTTTCCTGGGAAAACACGAGTACTACCTTTTCAGGTTGAAGCGTCAGTAGGGTATGCATGACTGGCTCAAGCGAAAAACCAACCATCGAAACAAGCACATTGCATTCGGCTGACCCCTGGTAGTCGATCCCGTAAAGCGTTTTGAAAACCCGAAGTGATTGCCCGAATGGAGTTTGGTCAAACTTATCAGTTGCCAGTTCAATAGTATCGCCATTAGTGAGACGTGTCCCAAAGTAAGAATGCACCAAATCATGGGGCTGACGGATGCTCCGCAAGTGCGTCTGCGTATCTTTCAACGCAGTCATAAGGTCGTACCAGTTTTCCGACTTATTGACGGATAGAAGCTTTTCGTGTTTCCTGAAAAAGATATCCTGGCTCAAACTGTACCCCAAAAATCAGCTCTTTGAAGCTTTCCACTAACGATGTCCAGGTTTACCCATATTTCGGAGCCTTGCGTCAATTGCAAACACTGAAGTGTGAACCGCATGGACGTTTCAATACCCTTGAACGAACCTTCTTCTATTCTTATCTTTGCTGGCTTTTGACTTACATCAACAATAGTTGCCTTGACAGAATTTTGAGGACGACATGCTGGTTGTGGCCTTTCTGCCGTTCTTGTAGCTTTAAGATTAAAATATTCTTCCTTTCCAGTCCCTATGTAACGTAGAGTGCACCAGCCAAGTGGCCCTACTACGTTATTTCCATTTTCATGAAGGCATCTTGACTTTGGCGCGACGGCAGATCCTCTGTCAGTTGTCAGGTTACGGATTTTTTTCCTGTCTGGGGTCGACAAGTGCAAAAACTGGGTTTTGCTCATCAATCCTCCACCCCAGCCGATACGGAACAGTAAAGGTGATTCTACAATTTCACCCTCAGACTCAATTTTATAAGGGGTGTACCAGTCCTTCACTGCCCCGACATTCGATCTATGATATGCTGAAGAGAAAAACTCCTGCTCTTCAGATGCAAGGGTTCTGAAGAAACCGTTTACGGCTTTCAAAAGCTCTGGAACAGAATTGAGGTAGTTTGGTATTGAGCCACTGAAAATCTCGGCTGCAAGAGCTTTATCAATCGTCATCCTGAAACGGGCCTTGACATCAGCCCCGACCCCATTGAGTGGTATCCTGGTGTCCTCCTTGAATTGGAATACGTCGCCGCCGTTTCCAGGTTCCAGTTTATAGGTTGCTACTTTAAAAGCCTCAGTCTGTACAGAACCGATGAACGCAGCGTCGCTGATTTTCAAGATCCGAAATAGATCACGGTGCATCTCGCTCGCATTTGCCCAGCGGGTATTATAAAGATTAATATCATCTTTAACATAATTATGCGGCCCCTGATATGTAGGGGTATGTCTTGACGCAGTTAATGCGCTCAGACTAACTCCATCGTCCCTTGATGGAGTACCAAATTTTTCAACAACATCTTTTTTCTTTTTTTTAACTAAATCTCTCTTTTGATCACGACTTAAGTCTCTTTTTAGATTGATTTCTTCTATTTCGCGTTCTATGCCACTTATTCGACTCAGAACAAACGTATCAAAACTGGTTTTTAGGCACGGATTTTCCTTAAGCATAGCCCAGAGAAGGGCATTGCGTATAGCCCCACGAATTGAACTGCCCGGAATGTAGCATTCTCCCATACCGTTCACAATAAACCTTTTGCTTCCTCTGACGTCAGCCATTCTGGTGACACCCTTAGCCAACTTACGGACAACTTGCTCGGCATCATGTGGATTCCCACTGATCAATCCTCTTCTTTCAAGAAAAGATTTGATGGATCGATCACGTAAGTCATGTGAACGGTAATTCTCCTGCAAAATCTTGCTGTACTCATCCACATAGTCACTACCAGGCAATCTCAGGTTGCCCTCCTCATCATATGTCTGTTCGTACAGAAACTCGCACAACTTGTCGTTGTCGAGCAGATAAATCTTGTCCCCAATGGGATATACTCCCTCGCCATATTCTGGATCCTTGTCCTTGATGAACAGGGGGACAAGCGTTTCAAGTTCAATGATACCGGTTTCTTTTTCTTTTGTCATAGCCGATCAATCGTTGAGGTTGATCCTGATCGGCACGAGAAAGGCAAAGCCGTACCGATAGACATCATGCAGACCTTGCCACTCTGGCGTAACATTCGGATCAGGTGTCAGGGTGACGAGGCGGCCAGGCTCCTTACCGACGATAACACTCCCTTCTGAAAGCATATGAACGGTCTTGCGCTTTTTCTGCATAGTCGTTGAAAGTGAACCGGTCCAACCTTTACGAATGACAGTATCGTAAGCCGCATACCTGTCAGAAGAGTGTTCCATCGCCGATGGAACACAGAGCGAAAGCAGGCAATAGGCATTGGGCTCGGCAGGCCCCCGAAGACAGGCCCATGAAGCGTCATCATCCTGAATCTGTCTGATCGTAAAAGAGCGTAACTCCCCGGGTCCGGAACTGATATCGCCGCCTATACCCCCGACATCACTTATGACTTGCAGAACCGTTTCAAGCGCATCGACAACTTTGTCATCTGTTGTACGGAAAAGAAAATATAGGCCTTCCCGATCCGAAACCGGCTCCATATAGGTAAGTGCGCTGTGAAACAGATGTGCGCTGTTTGAAAGCCTGTCGATAGCCGCTTGCGGACGAACTGCATCGTCACCGGGTAGGTCAGCTTGTTGATACACATTATGACCCATCCGTCTTGTAAATTCCTGCCAGTAAGTAAAGTTTTCTCGTAAGATAAAGCGAGATGACTTCAGCGTTTTTGAATACTGCTTTCTTTCGCTGTTTCTATTTTCAGGCTTGTTCAGTTGCGATAGACCGAATGAGACAGACAGGGGTTTTGGTAACCAGTATCGACTGTTCCGGCCCTCGACAGAAAAAGGAAATGCCGACGAAAGCGTAAAGAGGGGGGCTTTCGAAGGTTGCGTCGGTTCATCATCTTTGCCAGCAGCGAAACCATCGAGAAAATTCTTGAACGAGATGCCATTGGCCGAACCAATAATGGCCCAGTAGTTTGCTATTGCGGCCCAAAGAGTATCGGAATGGATGAAGTCCAGCGACAATTCAACCCCCGCGCCTGATCTCGGAGAACCGACATGCAACGTATTACTGAAAAAGAGCCGGACGATATAGGTGTTTTCTGCCATGGGTTGCTTGTGGGCTTATGCTGTTGGCTCTTGCTGTGTCTACGCGAATTTTATTTCTTCAGCTTTGTTTTCAAAATCCTCGAATGAATAGTCATTTTCTTCTTGTGAGCCACCTCCTTCCGAGAGCCCAGCCGTCACCTGCTTATCATAACGCGTCACATTCATCGAGCGCATATGGAAGCGCACAACGCCATGACCACGAGCGGTGTTCCCCCCAAGGCCATCATGGTTCTCAATCTCCTTAAGTGCCCAGAGAATGTTCTTGAGATCTTCAGGAACATTCTTTACGGCATCCGGCCAGTCAGCAAGCTCCTGCACCCTGTAGACGATGGAAAATCCAAACCGCGCCCCTGATGGGACTCTTTCAATAGTACGGGGCACCGCATGGGCCGTAATCCGGTCAACGACGATCTCCATCTTGGCCTCGGTGACCGGCAAGCCATTATCCATATACTTGCCGAAATACTTTCCGTTTCTTGTACATCCGTCTCTTGTATCTGGCGTATACAATGCATCCCTCACAAGCAGGACAGATGGGACATTTTCAGAGCAGGATGAATCACCGAAAACACGGCAGACCTGTGAATTCCTTGCTTGTTTCGTTGAATCTCCTTTGTATTCTTTTTCGGGATATATCTCCATCCAGATTTTTTTATCACTGGTCATCGGAAAGAGCTTATTTCCATTTTTCTTTTCAAGCAGGGATCGCATCCTCCCACGAAGTGAGCTCCCAGGAATATAGGGCTCGTTGGTAACCGGATTTTTGATTACCGGTGAATCAATCCCACCTTTGTCTATGGCGTCAGCTGTTCCTCCGATATGCAAACCAGTCACCGCCTCGATTTCTCCCGCAATTGTGATATGGCCAAGCAGCCTGATCTGTTTTGTTTCGCTCATCGCACGCACCCCGATTAGTTTTGGTTTTCACTCTTGTCCCGTGAGGCATGGTAGTCGAGAATCGCCTCAAAAAACTCCACGAACACCCGAAGATCAGCCACAGTCTTAATTTTTGACCCGTCCTGAAGGCATACGCCGAGGATTTTATAAAGATCCTCAAGACTTTCCCTTTCCTTCTTTCCTGTGCCGGCAATCTTCGGCAGAATAAAGCGCAATTTGTACTTGTCCTTTATCTCAGGAGACCCCGGTTCTTTATGCCTGTTGGCCATTTCGATCGACTTGACGTAGGTGTAAAACCTTCGAAGCTGCGTCGAGGTCACTTTTGGCCCGATACCATTTGCGATTGCGGCGGCATACTTGGGAAATTGATCTCTTGCCTGCGATGCCTGATGAGAGTTAGATGAAAAAGTATCTATGGTGCCAAGCCGTTCCATGACAGTTGCAAGAGGGGGCAATGTCCCAAACACACGGAAAAAATCTGCCATTACGCGGTCCTCCTAAGGTAGGCAAGCCAGTTGAGAGCAATATGGAAATGGGATATCCAGTTTTGTTTGCCTTGCTCCGTGGTGTAGAGACAGGCAACAAGTTCTTCGAAGAGAGCGGTATCATTACGATCATTACCGAATCCATGCTCAATACTTCGCATGACCCTGGCCATCGTCGGCAGGTACAGCTGATTGCTTTGCTGATATTTCTCGATCACGGCAAACCACTTTTCAATCGTAGCAAAGCTGAATTTGTCTACGCTGAAATACTTCCGTTCATTTGCATCGCCATTCAGCTTACCGCACGCTGTGTAGATCTTCATCAGCGGCAAAAGAAAATCATGAGCCATTACCCACGTCATCGATAACATATAGCGATTACGATACTCACGCCCCCGCTGTCCAATTCGAATTTTGCGTTGACGTTTTGAATGGTCGAAAAAGAGCACAACCCGGTTTTTTTGTGGCTGGCCGTCACCATCGTCGTCATGCTTGGCGTAGGTCTCGGCTTCTGCTGACAACCTGGCCATCTGATAAAGCGGGAACTTCGGTTGGTGGAGTGTCAGCCCTCCGGATATTCCGCCATCTTTTGGCGGACGCCCATAGGTGAAGCGCTCAAATGCCAGCTGAATATCGAAGACGAGTTCGACAGTGTCGTCCCAAGCACCGACAATGAACAGATCGTCCCCGCCGGCATACACAATCGACACATTACGCCCCGGCTTTCCCCATGCATCTCCCTCAGCCTCAGATTTTTTCAGGATGTCTATCTCTCTTTCCTTGCAAATCTGGTTGAGATAGACCTTAAAAAAGAGGTTCAACATTCTTGAACGGGCAGAGAGCTCACCGATATTACCGATGCTGCTGAACAGCTCTCCAAGATTATCGACATCCATACGAAGAGCGCCAATCAGATCCGCCCCGCATGAACTCGAAGCAAGTCCCTGAAACGTCGCAGTATCTTCAGGTTCAGCCGATCGCATCTCATCTTTCAGACTATCGTTTTCCTGCTTTCGGGCGTAAACGGACAGATCGCCATGCTTTCTCACATAGTTTGCATACAGGATTACCGGTCCTTCATCCCATGCGTTGATCTTCCAGGTAAGCTCAGGTTGCAATCCGGAAAGCCATTGTGCCGAATAAAACACGTCCTTTCCATCCTTATCCGGCAGTACAAGCGTCCCGTAGTTCGATGTTGTCGATCGGTCGATAACATTTCTATAACGATAAATCTTTTCGGCGTCGACCAGTTTGTTACCAAGCCAGAACTGATGAAAACAACTTTCTGAAACCCACGTCCACTGACCATCTTCAGGGTTTGTCACCTTGCTGTCGCTCATGCGAACCCCACTTAGATCAAGCATCTGCTTCTTTTTTAAATCATCCCTGCGGGTAATCTGGCACTCTGACGCCACTGTCAACTGCTCAGGCATGGCCGGAGTAAACAGGTCAGGCAAATGGTCAATGAACTTCCGTCTTTTCAACCGGTCGAGGTTGTCCGCCTGTGCCTGACGAAGATCCTTGTAATCCGCCTGAGACCCAAGCTTTTCTAAACCAAAGGGCATGGCATCGATAGCGATGAACAATCGCCCTGAAAATTCATCGAGCGCCCACGCATTAAGCTTCGCAGAGTATATCCTGATCTTCTCGACAGTGACCTCATTGTTCGGCAAGAGCAATCCGAAACCACCACCGCCTGAATAAACGACGGCGTGCCGACCAGACTCGGCCAATGAGATGATTTCATGAATAATATGCTCGCAGAGCAGTTCGAGCATGAACGACCGGGCCCGGAGCGTCTTGAGGGCACCTTTGGAGGTTATGGTATACACCGTGTCCTGAATTCCGGAAAAATCACAGCCAACCAGAAGGCACTGGTCAGGAGGTGTTCCAGATACCAGACAGTCATGTAGAGCAGCTGCGGTTTTGAATAGGTCGAATAGGGGAAGTGACGGTTTTGCTGACGTTGCAATAAATGTCCCGGCCCGCTCCAATAACACAAGATCTTCAACAACAAATTGCTCATTTTTGATCTTGTATGACAAAACGTTTGGCTCTTGATCTTGATCCGGCAAGCAAATATGTTTCGAATTCAGCTCGGAAGGCATATACCACTTCAGATTCACCTGCTCGGGTTTATCTTCGTTATCATTCTCTGATTCATAAAAAACAGACATCAATGCTTTAAGCCATAAGGGTTTTGTTGCATCGACACCAAGCAATGAAAATACGTCACCGTATGCTGCCAAAGCGCCTTGTTTAACGCTGCCATTGCGCAATAGATCAAGACCAATTTGTAATATCGGATGCGTACTCGACATAACGGTGGCGTTAAGGTGTACTGCAGCAAGGCAAAGACTGACTACTGGAAGTCTTTTAGGAATAAACTCTTACAGCGCGTCTTACTGTTATCAGCGTTCTGTCGTGAGATAAGTCGAGGGGGATCAATGCGTCTTCATCGGAACAAGCATCAACCTCTTTTATATTTACTGTATTCTTGCAGGAATACCAACCGCCTTAACGGAATATTTGGGCATTATTTTTAAGCGTTGGGCTATGAACCGCTATGGAATGTTCGTGTGTTTGGATCATCACGTGTAAATCTCTTATCTATCGATGCCCCTGGCGATTCGGCATCAGATCATCAATCATATGACACCAGCACCGAAGGATCGAACTGTTCAATTTCTTCGGGACTGCATGGAATCACAAGACTGTCATGCTCATTGTTAGATGCCTGAAGCGTCTCGATTTTCTGCCAGAACTCCTCTGTGTTGAGATAATTGAGCACGTATCTGTTTTTTGACGGGATCAGCTTGATGGTGCCGAGAATACCTTGCAGTTCTGCTCTGGTAATATCTTTTCGTCTAACAACCATCAACGGAGCGATTTTCCGTTTTTTATCGGTGCACTCAAGTACAACCGACACTATCTGATTGAGACGCTTTTTCTCTTTTTTCTGCCTCAAAAGTTGCCTCAATGCCAGTGCTGCGGAAAAGGCACCGCCAATACTGATGATATTAGCGGCAAGTCCGATCAGGGTCATCGTATCCATGTCACATTACCGTTTATCTCGTGAGTGATGACGAACCTCGTGGAGGTTCATGATTTCGGCAACTTCGAATTTTTCAACTGATAGCGGAGGCGCTGGACGAAGCCGCACAACATCGGGAAAATGGCCCAGCCTGCCGTGAAGAATGGCTTGAACAACCGTCCAGACCGCTGAATAGCCGGCAGGGATAACAACAAAGGGAGTCGCCTGCCATTCTTCTTGCGACAGCCCTATTCTCTCGACAGCTTTTTCTATTGCTGAGACAAACTTGTGATCCTCGGCAATATTGCCCAGAGAAACATCGATCACCTCCGATGATGCCCAGCGCATCTGCCGTTCAATAGACTGCTGCTGACCGGGCAAAACCGGGTGGCCAGAGAAATTCAAGATCAGTTTGCGGGAATCGACCAGAGCTTTGCCTGCTAAGCGCCGCTGAAAAGCTCTCCACGTTCCTCGGATCAATCGGAATAGCCAGGGGATGTTTTTCGTGATGAGATATTCGAGAAGCTGAAATATCGACACCAGACCAGCCGAGAATGCAAACAGTATCAACAGGTGATTCTGGTTGAGAAGGTTCGACATGGCCTATAATTGTTTGCAGTGATAACCTCTATGCGATAACGAACGGGCTCTGAATTTCAAACTCACGATTGCCGTCGATGTCCACGCGCTCCACACAACCCCGGCAAAGCACATAGTACCGGATACTGTCAAGCGGGTGATTTGAATCGAGCAGGTTCTGCAACTTCACACGCATCAGGGTGTAGTCCTCATCGGATATAAAACACTCGAACACACTGAACTGCACCGCCTTTCCGAAGCCTTCAAGAACCTTATGAATCTTCGTTCTGCGCCGGTCGTTTTCAATATCGTAGGTCACAAGAATGAACTGCATCATGCCTGATTTCTCCCTTACTGAATCACGGAAACTCCGTAGGGCCAGCCTGACAAAGTAACTTCAAAGGAAAATACTATTTTTATCTATATCCTTGTACCTCGAACCATTTATCGTTCATAAAATATGGGCTGGCTTTACAATCAGATGGCATTGCCTGAAACGCTCTTTCAGGCCTGGAACAAGGTCGTCACGAACGACGGCATGGCCGGATATGACCAGCAATCTATTCTCGACTACTCGTGGCGTATCGAAGAGCATCTTTCAGCATTGAGCCGACAGCTTCTGACTGGAACCTATGAGCCGCAGCCGCTCCTGAAACTCGTAATGATAAAACCCTCCGGATCGCTGCGAAACCTGTTGATTCCAACCGTGATGGATCGAGTTGCACAAACAGCTGCCACCATTGTACTGATGCCACTCGTCGAATCGGAACTGGGAGCCAACACCTTCGGTTACCGGCCCGGACTGTCACGCATAAACGCCGCCAGAGAAATAGAACGTCTGCGTGGCCTTGGTTATCAATGGGTGCTCGATGCCGACATCAGCAACTTTTTTGATACGGTTGATCACACCCTTCTCTTCAAGCGAGTCCACGAGCTATGTGACGACGACGCGATGCTGAAAATCCTTCAGACCTGGCTGACTGCCGAAATTGTTGACGGATGCAATCCACGACAAAACAACAAAATCGGTCTGCCGCAAGGATGTCCGATTTCACCGATACTTGCCAATCTCTATCTCGATAAATTCGATGAAAGTATCGAAAAAGAGGGCTTCAAACTTGTACGGTTTGCCGACGATTTTCTCATTCTTTGCAAATCAAAACCGAAAGCGGAAGCCGCCCTCCAGCTTTCAGAGAGTCTGCTGTCTGAACTTAAACTCCAGCTCAACAATGAAAAAACCCGGGTCACCACGTTCTCTGATGGCTTCAAATACCTTGGCTACCTCTTTATCCGCTCGCTCGTGCTGCCGACCAAAATGCATCCGGAAGAGTGGTATGACAAGTTGGGCAAGTTGAAACTGCGTAAAGCGCCCAAAAACCTGCTGCACCCCGATAACGATCCGGAAAATTACGAATTGCAGGCCGGAGACTCCGGCACGATACAGATAACAAAAGAGACCCTGCTGCAGACCGAGTTCGGTGAAAAACTGCTGCAAAGCCTTGATGAACAGCAGATCACCATCGACGAATTCCTTGAAAAGGCAAAAAAAGAGGACCTGCTAAGGCAACAGGAAAAACATGATGCGCTCAACAAGCTCTACTCTCCTCTGCTGAACACACTGTATCTACAGGAACAGGGCAGCATACTGCGCAAAGACGGTGAGCGATTCAGCATTGAAAAAGAGGGCCGCCAGATCAACGAGGTCATTGTCCGCCGAGTTGAACAGATTCTTGTGCTGGGTAACGTCACCCTCACCACGCCGGCAATGCAGCACTGTATGAGAAACCAGATCCCCGTCACCTTCCTTTCTCAGCACGGGTCCTACTTCGGCAGACTCGAAGCAACGACAGCCGACAACTCAGCCAGTGAACGTTACCAATACCTGCGCTCGCTTGACGAACCTTTTGCGCTCGATATAGCCAGAAAAATTGTTCTGGCTAAAATTCTGAACTCGAAAACCATGATTCAGAAACGAAGAGCCACTGCATGGGAGAGTAACGGAGAGCTGAAAGAGAAATTCGACAGCAACCTCATGATCATGGCGTCGCTGGCCGAACATGCTAAAACCTGCGAAGACATGGAGACACTGAGGGGTTTTGAAGGCAAAACCGCCGCAATGTACTTTGAGCTGTTCGGGCTGCTCTTCAAAAAGGAGTTGCCGTTTTACACGGGCAATTTCCTCCGTGTCCGTCAACCACCAACCGATCCCGTAAACAGCCTGCTCAGCTTTGGCTACTCGCTTCTGCACACCAACATTTTTTCACTTGCCCGCATGAAAGGCATGAACCCTTACATTGGCTTTCTGCACGCTGAAGACAAGGGAAACCCGGCACTCATCAACGATCTCGTCGAAGAGTTCAGAACCATCGTGGATTCACTAGTGCTCTACACCCTCAACAAAGGCATTTTGCGGAACAAGGATTTTTATTATCGTAAAGACAAGGCCGGATGCTTTCTATCCGACGAAGCAAGAAAAACATACCTCGGCGTTTTCGAGCAGCGAATGTGGGAAGAGTCGACTGATCCAGTAAGCGGCAAAACGCTGAACATTCGTCGGCACATGGAGATGCAGGTGCAGAAACTCAGCGAAGTATTGGCCGGAACGAGAGCCATATACGAGCCCTACAGGACAGAATGGTAATAAACCGCAGGATAATTTTCGGCAGTCCAACAATTCACAAATATTAGCGATTTCGTCTTTTTGTATAGCGGCTTACAGCGACAGACGATAATCGTTATCCTCTGGATATTGCATAACTTATGATTATTTGACAAGATAGAGCTAACTTATCCAGAACAACCCTGGCTTATGTTTCTTGGCATTACTGAAAAATATCGATCCTCCGGTTTTCACGCCAGCAGCCCACGATTGGCGCAGGTTTCCAGAGGGTCTCTTCATATCTTATTGCACGCATAGCGGATTGCGACTGCTCATGACGTCGAAATAGGATGATGAAAAGATTCTTAACTTCATATCTTATTGCACGCATAGCGGATTGCGACCTGGGATCGTGACAGCAGTAGCCGATTTCTCGGTGAGCTTCATATCTTATTGCACGCATAGCGGATTGCGACCATGTCACGATCTCGTACATATCCGACCTGAAACCGTTGTCTTCATATCTTATTGCACGCATAGCGGATTGCGACCTGTTCGCCTTTGTCCCGAATATCTCGTCGCTCTCTTCCCTTCATATCTTATTGCACGCATAGCGGATTGCGACTCCCTTTTTCGGTTCAAGAAAAATTAAATCGAAGTTTCTTCATATCTTATTGCACGCATAGCGGATTGCGACTGCCTCAGTCTTGCTTCTGAGGCAGCCTCTCGCTTTGCCCTTCATATCTTATTGCACGCATAGCGGATTGCGACCGTGAATCGTTCCATGAGAAGGAAGGGTATCTCCTCGTCTTCATATCTTATTGCACGCATAGCGGATTGCGACTTTTACGTGTCTCCTTGTAGGTCTTATTCGTGACTTCTTCATATCTTATTGCACGCATAGCGGATTGCGACCTCAAACATAAACACGATCACAAAACATACAAAAGCACTTCATATCTTATTGCACGCATAGCGGATTGCGACCTGTCATTGATGGTCGACGTTGACGTCGAGGTTGCTTCTTCATATCTTATTGCACGCATAGCGGATTGCGACAATAAAGTATACTTTTTCATGTCTGGATATTTATTATTGTCTTCATATCTTATTGCACGCATAGCGGATTGCGACTTTCACGAACTCCGGCGGAACAATCTGCTTGTAGTGAACTTCATATCTTATTGCACGCATAGCGGATTGCGACAGGCCTTCTCCCCACTGAGGTCATAGATAACCCAGTGGCTTCATATCTTATTGCACGCATAGCGGATTGCGACTTATTGCTTCCGGTCATGCTCTGTCCCTGAATCTGAGCTTCATATCTTATTGCACGCATAGCGGATTGCGACTGACAGCTGGTCAGACATCGTCGCGGCGCTGCGACCGACTTCATATCTTATTGCACGCATAGCGGATTGCGACTCACCGGATCGTTTGTTGTCTGTGTCATGGTTTTGATCTTCATATCTTATTGCACGCATAGCGGATTGCGACACGGGAGTCGTCTTCGACAGACCGTAAATGCTCTGCTTCATATCTTATTGCACGCATAGCGGATTGCGACTAATGAGCAAGAGAACTCCGGAAATCAAAGCGATAATTCCACTTCATATCTTATTGCACGCATAGCGGATTGCGACATTTCAGGGCATACTCCTGGTCGTCGACTTCGCAGGTGCTTCATATCTTATTGCACGCATAGCGGATTGCGACGATATTACTGATCTCCTGAGGTGTGAGACAGCCCCAGTCTTCATATTTTATTGCACGCATAGCGGATTGCGACGTCCCGAAGTGTAATAGTACGTCACCTTGATACCATTCTTCATATCTTATTGCACGCATAGCGGATTGCGACTTGTGTACATGCGGCTCAGATCGAACCGCATATTGTTCCCTTCATATCTTATTGCACGCATAGCGGATTGCGACGGAAGGACACCAGCGACTCATTTCCGTAGTTCGGCGCTTCATATCTTATTGCACGCATAGCGGATTGCGACTCGGTCGCGTACTTCACTTGCGACTTCTGCGATATACTTCCTATCTTATTGCACGCATAGCGGATTGCGACTTCGTAGGGATGTTCGCTTCCCTCAAGCATCACCCTGACTTCATATCTTATTGCACGCATGGCGGATTGCAGGTGGACGGTCAACCCCTGGGGGTAAGTGGGCAACTACGGGGAGGGGGGCCCTACAGTTGTTATTTCACGCTTTGCGGATGACTCTCAAATAATCTGCTGAGCAGAAGAGCATCTCAGAGATTTCTGACATGAAGGTCGTCGTATCGGAGGGTCCGAACATCCGGAGAATCTGCCGGGATCGTATATTGCTGAATGGCACAACCCTGCCGGAACAAGAATTGCAGAAAAACACCTATGGCGAAGCTGGTCTATCAGTTCAGGATAACCCTTGTCGTTGTCGATCCGCCGGTCTGGCGGGTGATTCGCGTGTCTGCCGAGTACACCTTATGGGACCTGCATGTGGCCATTCAAGACGCCATGGGCTGGTTGGACTGCCATCTCCACGAGTTCCGGCAAAGCAATCGGCCCGGGGGACCGGGCATCAGGATCGGCATCCCTACAGATGAAGAGGATGACTTCATGACCGGCGCCCCGCTCTATCCCGGTTGGAAAGTTCCTTTGGAAGAGGTATTCCGGATACCCGGCGACATGATCTATTACCTGTACGATTTCGGCGACGGCTGGGATCATGAGGTGCTCCTTGAAGGGGTGCTGATGCGGGAAAAGGGGGTAAAATACCCTCAATGCATTTCCGGGGCACGCGCCACTCCTCCGGAAGACTGCGGCGGGCCTCCCTGCTACGAGAACCTGCTTGATGCGCTTGCTGACCCTTCGAAGGAAGAGCACCGGGAAATCCTCGCATGGCTTGGACTCGACAGAAAAAACGCCATACCCTTCGATCCGGTAGCGTTCGATATCGGCATGGTGAAGTTCACCAGTCCGGCGAGGCGCCTGAAAAAACTTATGGAAGAGTGAAGCAACGACTATGACTCCGAAGTACCAGAGAATCGTCGCCATCGACTTCGGCACGAAACGCATCGGGGTCGCCAAGAGCGATCCCCTCGGCATGTTCGCCCAGCCGGTGGGCACATTCGACCGGGAGGCGCTTCACGAGGCGCTTGAGGGCATCCTCAGGCAGGACGGCATCGACCGGATCGTCGTGGGGTATCCCCTGAGCGACCGGGGGGAAACGAACCGCATGACCTCGGTGATCGACCGGTTCATCGAAGAGCTGCGACTCCGCTTTCCGACGATTCCCATCGAAACGGTCGACGAGCACCGCTCGTCGAGCGAGGCGCGCCGGATACTGGCCGGGACCGGGGCGAGCCGCAAACAGCGCCAGGCGAAGGGAAGGGTCGATACGGCTTCGGCCTGCGTGATCCTGCAGAGCTACCTCGACGGAAGCCGGTAAGCGACCCGTCGGAGTAGCTCTCTGTGCCATTTTGCGTTTAGCTTTTCGGAAGGGCTTCTGTATCTTCAGGGATACCCGGAATCAATCTCTACCTAACCCCGTAAATCCCACATGACCAACTCGGAAAC
>Ga0326732_1000145_pt1 | contig 16780 bp, 11 predicted proteins | sample MHFSIPfraction_4_FD_207644 | JGI IMG/M metagenome (GOLD analysis project Ga0326732, IMG submission 207644) | Lab enriched peat soil microbial communities from Michigan Hollow, Ithaca, NY, United States - MHF12FN SIP fraction | ecosystem: Environmental > Terrestrial > Soil > Wetlands > Peat...
CCTTCTCCTCCTCGCCCGCATCCGGATGCATGTCCCGTTCCCGGGGCCGTTGAGCGAGGCGTCCGTCGTCCGCACCCAGGACGCCCTCGAACATCTCGAGCTCCTCCATTTCGCCCTGTTCGCCCTGATCACCCTGGCCGTCCTCTTCCACAGCACCTTCAGGGCCCCGAACGTCCTGCTCAAGAAGCAGCTGCGCATCATCGACGCCGGCCTGGGCTTCGGCGTCCTCCCTGCGACGGTCTTCTACTTGGTCCCCTTCATCCTCGGCGGCCGCCCTTCCACGGGCGCCGAGCTGACCGTCCTGCTCATGGCCCTCATCCCGCTGGTCTTTTCCTATTCCATCTCGCGATACCGCCTGGTCGACATCGAGGTCTTCCTCAAGAAGGCGGCCACCCTGACCTTCTCCTTCTTCGTCATCGCCTCCCTCTATTTCTTCGTCAGCTCCCGGACCCGTCTCTTCTCCGAGAACAGGCTCAACGCCCTCGTCCTGGGCGCCCTGGCCATCGTCCTCGGGGCGACGCTGTTCACGCCCCTCAAGCGGATGTTCCAGACCCTGCTCGACCGGGCCATCTATAAGAGGAGCTACGAGTACCGCAAGACGCTGCTCTCGATCACCCGCGACCTCAACCGCGAGCGGGACCTCGGCCGGCTGGCCCAGTCCCTGCTCGAGGCCATCGCCAACGCGCTCAACCTGAAGAAGCTGGCCCTGTTCCTGGCCGACGAGAATGACCGGCGCTCGTTCAAGGTGCTCAAGACCAGGGGCGAAGAGTCCGGTCCGGCCGAGCGGATCGTCGTCGACGACTGGCTGGCCGGGGCGCTCCGAGACCGGGATTGGCTCGGGTTCGTCTCGGCCTCGGAATCGGAGCCGGCGCGGGCGGCCATGGAGAAGCTCTCGGCGGCCGGCTATTTCCATGTCCTGCCTCTCCGGGTCGAGGACAAGGTCGTCGGCGGCCTTGTCATGGGGAAGAAGCAGGACGGGTCTTTCTTCTCGCGCGAGGACTGGGAGCTCCTGACGACGATCTCGGGGCCGGCCGCCCTGGCCCTGGAGAACGCCGACCTGTACGGGCGCGAGTCGGTCCGGGCCATGGAGATGCAGCGGCTCAAGGACTACAGCGAGAACATCATCGAGAGTCTGACGGTGGGCGTTTCGGTCATCGATGAGGCCGGCTTGGTCATCGGCTGGAACAGGGTCCTCGAGGACCAAATCGGCATCCGCAAGGAGGCTGCGCTCGGCCGCAGCCTTCCGGACGTCCTCGGCCCCTCCCCCTACAGCGCGCTCTTCCCGGAGGAAGGCCAGGCCGACTTCCGGCTCCTGAGCGAGATCACGCTGGAGACGGCCGCAGGCAAGAAGGTCTTCGACATCGCCCGGACGCCCCTCCTCGACAACGCCCTCCAGCCCTATGGGACGATCATCGTTTTCGAAGACGTCACCGACAAGATCCGCCTCCAGCAGCAGCTGCTGACCTCCGAGAAGCTGGCCTCGATCGGCCTGCTCTCGGCCGGCGTCGCCCACGAGATCAACACGCCCCTGACGGGCATCTCCAGCTACATCCAGATGCTCCAAAAGAAGCTCGCCGACACCCACTACGCCCAGATCCTGGAGAAGGTCGAGGCCCAGACGGACCGGGTGGCCAAGATCGTCAAGAACCTGCTGACTTTCGCCCGCAGCCCCTCGGAGGCCGCGTTCCAGCGCGTCGACCTCAAGCAGAGCCTCGAGGAGATCCTGTCGCTCATCGACTACAAGCTCAAGAACATGAACATCCGGCTGGCGCTCGATCTCGCCGCCGTCCCCCCGATCTATGTCCAGGGCGAGCGGCTCCAGCAGGTGTTCATCAATATCATCCTCAACGCCCTCGATGCCATGCCGGACGGCGGCGAGCTCGGCATCAAGCTGTCGCTCGAGGACGGGGCCGAGGTCGTCCGCATCTCCGACACGGGGACGGGCATCAAGCCGGAGCACCGCTCCCGCATCTTCGATCCCTTCTTCACGACCAAGGGCGTCGGCAAGGGGACCGGGCTCGGCCTGTCCATCGGTTACGCCATCGTCAAGGAACACGACGGCCGCATCGACGTCCAGAGCGAGGTCGGCCGCGGCTCGACGTTCACGATCACCCTGCCGGCCGGCCGCGAAGGCCGCCGGAAGGCGGCCGCTCCGGGCCCGAGGACGGACACATGAGCAGTAAAGGCATCATCCACATCATCGACGACGAGCCGGTCATCCACGACGTGCTGGCCCAGCTCCTGACGTCGGAGGGGTATGAGGTCGAGATCTCGAGCTCGGGCGAGGAGGCGCTGGAGAAGTTTCCGTCCCAGTCTTTCGACGTCATCCTGCTCGACCTCCTCATGCCGGGGATGGACGGGATCGAGGTCCTGCGGCGGATCAAGCGCATCGATCCCCTGGCCGCGGTCATCATCATCACCGCTTACGGCTCGGTCGAGTCGGCCATCTCGGCCATGAAGATCGGCGCCCTCGATTATGTCCAGAAGCCTTTCAAACACGACGACCTCCTGCTCGTGCTCGAAAAGGCCCTGGAGCGGAAGCGCCTCCAGGACGAGAACATCCGCCTCAAGGACGAGCTTCGCCAGCGCTACGGCTTCGCCAACATCATCGGCAAGAGCCAGGGTATGAAAGCCGTCTTCGAGCTGGTCAAGGCGGCCGCCCCGACCCGGAGCACGATCCTCCTCCAAGGCGAGAGCGGCACCGGCAAGGAGCTGGTCGCCCGGGCCATCCACTTGAACTCGAACCGGGCCGACGCCCCGTTCATCACGGTCAACAGCGGGTCCCTGCCGCCGGACCTCCTCGAAAGCCACCTCTTCGGTCACGTCAAGGGCGCGTTCACCGGCGCCGTGGCCCTGAAGAAAGGCCTGTTCGAGGCGGCCGACAAGGGGACCATCTTCTTCGACGAGATCTCCTCCATCAGCCTCGAAACCCAGGCCAAGCTCCTGCGGGTCATGCAGGAGAAGGAATTCATGCGCCTGGGAGGGACCCAGACGATCAAGGTCGACGTCCGCATCCTCGCGGCCACCAACACCGATATCGAGGAGCTGATCGAACAGAAGGCCTTCCGCAAGGACCTCTTCTACCGCCTCAACGTGATCAAGATCGAGATCCCGCCCCTGCGGACCCGCAAGGAGGACATTCCGCTCCTGGTGAAGCACTTCGTCGAGGCCTATGCCCGTGAGAACCAAAAGGAGATCGAAAGCGTGAGCGAGGACGTCTTCGAGATCCTCGACGCCCACAACTGGCCGGGCAACGTCCGCGAGCTCGAGAACCTGGTCGAGCGGGCCGTCGTCCTGTCCACCTCCAAGGTCATCACCCGGGCCTCCCTGCCGCCGTTCCTGCTGCGCCGGGACGGCGTCGACGACGAGTCCCTGATCGCCTCGGCGGAATCGCTCGACCTCCGCGACCGGACCCAGGCCTTCCAGAAGAAGATCATCCTGGCCGCGCTCAAGAAGACCAAAGGGGTCCAGAACAAGGCCGCGACGCTCCTCGGGGTCAAGCCGACAACGCTCAACGAGATGATCAAACGGCTCGGGATCGATACGTCGAGCTTCCCGGCCTAGCCCATTCATCAAAACGCCGGGTTTCTCTCGAAACCAGAAATCCTGGCCGGCGTTTTGATGAATGGGCTAGGCTAAAAGAACTTCCCGGGGACGGCCTTGTCCGGATTGACCCGGATCTTGTCGGGCCGGCCGGGCAGGGTCAGCGAAGCGGTCGCCGTGGCCGCATCGACGACGATGAGCGTTCGCCCGCTCTCGCCCTTGCGGGTCCACTCGACCCAGAGCGGGAAGACGAACCGGCCTTTCACTTGGGTCACCCGGAAATCGATGCGGACCCCCTCGGCGACGGGGGTCTCGGTCCAGGTCGTCCGGACATCGGGCAGCTCCCAGGAATACATCCAGCCGCGGAAGAACGCCTTGAGGTCCCGGCCGGCGGCGCGTTCCATGACGGCGATGAACTCGGACGTCCGGGCGGCCCGGAATTTGTAGGTCGAGAAGAATGACCGGAGCCCGGCCTCGAACGTTTCCCGTCCCAGGAGGTCCTGGAGCATGAACAGGGCCAGCGCGGCCTTGTCATAGATGATGGCTTGGTAGGCCTCGAAATCGAAGTAGCTCAGGCGCGAGCCCATGACGACCGGGCCGCGGAAGGACTTCTTCTCCGTCCAGCGGGAGAACTTCTTCAGGATGGCGGCGTAGGCGCCCTCGCCGTAACGGAGCCGGAGGTAGGAAGCGGCGGAGAACTGGGCCAGCCCCTCGCTCAGCCACTGGTCCTTGTAGGAATCGAAGGACACCCCTTGGCCCCACCACTGGTGGGCGATCTCGTGGGCCAGAAAAAACTCGGCCCAGTTCGACAGGTCCACGGGGGTGTCGACCGGCACGGGGAAGCCCGATTCGCCGAGCCAGGGGACCTCGTTGATGACGATGAAGGAAGCCGGGCTGTGCCCGCCGAAGACCGGCCAGAGCCGCAGGACGATGCCCAGCTTTTCGTAGGGATAGGGGCCGAAGGCCGCGGCATAGGCCGCGAGGATGTCGGCCGCCTGGTCGACCATGTTCGGCTGGGGATCCATGATCTCGGAGGACACGTAGATCGAGACGGGCACCGTCCCCGGCCTCTCTCTCCTGTGGTCGAACTTGCCGACGATGAAGGACAGGTATTTCACCGGAGAGCGGGAAACGAACGTGTAGACCGCGTTGCCCGCGTATTCGAGGGCGGCGACATCGTCCATGTCCTCGTGGCGGCCCTCGGCCACGAGCTCGCCGTTGGCCACGCACGAATACTCGGGCGGGACGATGACGGTCAGCCGGGCGGTGAAGTAGTCCTCTTCGGCCGGGCCCGGATACCAGAAGCCGGCGTGCGTGTAGAAGGCCGTTTGATAGCGGGGCCGGATGCGGATCTTGTCGTTGAGCCCGGACTGGGCGATGACGTCGGTCGTCGGGGCCGCCGGCGCCATCCGGCCGCGGTAGAACACCTCGATCGACGTCGGGGCCCCTGCGGCCGCGGGAGTCAGGAAATAGACATAGAGGATCTTGCGGATCTTGTCGACGGTGTAGAAGAGCTCCCGGTTTTCGTCGTCCGTGATCTTGAGGATCTCGAGGTCGGGATTGAAGCGGAATTTGAGGCTGTCGAGGCGGTCCACCTTGGGCACGACCTCGATGCGGGCCCGGGCCGACAGATGGGACGAGGACGGGGTAAGACTCAGGTCAAGGGCATAAGCGCTGACGTCGAACTTCTCCTCGAACGACAGGAACATCCTCTTGAGCGGCGGGCTCTGCTCCGCCGGGCTGTAGAGGCAGATCGTCCGCTCCTTGCCGTGGTCGTAGAGGCTGACCTCGTCGTCGGAGAACGGGTAGTAGATATAGACGAGCTCGCCGGTCTTGCGGGCTTTGAACTCCATGGCCGCCTCGTCGCCCTGGGGCAGGAAGGACAGCCGGCTTCCGTCGACGGAGCTTTCGATCGTGAACGAGCGGGGGTAGTTCCGCTCGAAGACGGCCGCCGCCTTGTCCCGCTCGGCCTGGGAAATGGGGTCCCCTTCCGCGTCCGGGTCGATGACGATGGACCCGAACCCGGCCGGGGAGCAGCGGACGAAGAGGGATTCGACGTCGTCCTCGATGCGATCCTTTTTATAGAGCAGCTCCAGCTGATGTTTCTCGTTGGCATCACCGGGCGTGAAGGAGACCCGGCCCCGGCCGATGACGACCAGCGCGGTGTCGATGTCCGGGAGGTTGTCGTAGAAGACGGCCGCATCGGTGAAGGTGAAGCGGACGTCGACGTCGCGAACCTCGACCCGGCGGGCCCGTACGGCGCGGCCCGAGGGGATGCGGATCTTATAAAGGCGGCTCATGGCCCCGGTGATATCGAGGCCGGCCACGGACCAGGCGGTCCCATGGGCCTCCAGGGCCAGCGTCCACGATTCGATGACGGCCGAGTAATCGTTCTCGAAGAACGCCTGGACGAAAACGCGGATCAGCCCGTCCGGGACGCTCTTGACGCCGGCCGTGCGCAGGGACACGGAGGTCATCTTGAAGTCGTCGAAGTAACCGGTCAGCCGGTCCTGTTCGGCCGGACGGATATCGGGGTTGAAGGCTTGGAGATAGGTCGCCAGGTCCCGGCTCCTCAGGAGTCCCTGGAGGCGCTCGATGAAGGCGGCCGGGGCCTCGGGCGGACCAGCGGCCTGGCCGGTTTGGGCCGAGGCCGGGCCCGGGTGGAGGAGAAGAGGCAGGAGCAGGAGGGAGAAGACCGCTTTTCTCACGGCTATCCTCGCTAATATAACCACGTTGCCACTTGCCGACCTATGTTAAAGCCGGATTCGTGCCAACGACCGGGACCCGGTTCCCCCTGGAGAGCGGGACCCGGCAGGCCGCAGAAGAGGAGAGACGGCCGGCGGCGGCGAGGGGAGCGTTAAGAGACTTTACGTTCGAACGGCTATTTCTTGAGGGGCCGGCCCAGGGATTCCTCGACCTCCCGGACCTTGCCGGCGATCCGCCCCGAAGTTCCCGCGCGGTCGTCGATGGTGACGTGAGTATAAACGCGGCCCCCGTCAGCCCGCATAGCCTCATGGCAGCGCCGGACGAGCCCGAGAACCTCGTCCCAATCGCCTTCGACGATCGTCCCCATGGCCGTCAGCTGGTAAGGCAGCCCGCTCTTGTCCACGAGGTCTAAAATGCGGGCGACCGGCCCGGCAAGGGACTCGCCCAGGCCGATCGGCACGACGCTGAACTCGATGATCATCCCGCGCCTCCCGCTCCCGCGTCTCAGTCCTTGTCCTTGTCTTTTTCGCGGTCCTTCTTGGATGCCGCCTTTTTCAGCCGCTCCTCCCAGGTGATGAAGCTGTGGTAAAAGACGGCGTCGCCCTCGTCGATGCCGCGGGTGATCTCGGTGATGTGCGAGGTCGAAGCGCCGAACTCCTCGACGGCATAGATCACGGCCTTGTCGGGCTTGGTGTTGGCGCCGCAGGTGTAGATGTCCAGGGCGGCGTAGCCCATCTCGGGCCACGTGTGGGTCGAGATGTGGGATTCGGAGATGACGACGACGCCGCTGACGCCGGCCGGCGGGAACTTGCTGAACGAGATCGACCAGACGTGGGCGCCGGCGATCTCGGCCGCCCGGACGAGGATCTGCTGGACCTTCTCGACGCTGCCGATGATCTTCGGGTCGCAGCCCGAGACCTCGACGATATAGTGGTGCCCGATGGGCGAATGAACGGTCTTGACCATCGCTCTCTCCTTGTCCGCTTAAAAAATTGATTATGGCACATCCCCCGATTCTGTCAAGAAACCCGGGGCTGGGGCGGGATCAGACGGGGACCCGGGGGTCGTCCTTGACGACGTTGAGGACGAGGTGGGTCACGGTCCTGTCGACATGGGGAATGGCCAGGAGCCCCTTGACGAAGCCGTTGAGGTCCTCGCGCTCCGTGAAGCGCCCGACGATGAAGCAGTCCCAGTCGCCGGTGACGTCGTAGACGGCGGCCACGTGGGGGTCCTGGGCGATCCGCTTCTGGGTCTCGATGAGCTTGCCCTTGGAGATGCGGACGGCGATAACGGCCGCGAGGCCGATGCCGAAGTACTCCGGGTCGACCACGGGGACGTAGCCCTTGACCGCGCCGGCCGCCTCGAGCTTTTTCACCGTGTGGATGACCGCCGTCACCGACGTGCCCACCTCTTTGGCGATCTCCCGGAAACTTTTGCGGGCGTTGGCGTTGAGGACGCGGATGATCTTCCGGTCCAGCTCGTCGATCATGGGCGGAACCTCCAGTCAGCCGATAATATAACAACTATGAGGTCATTTGTAAATATATTGTCAAAATATATTGACATTCGTCATGTTTTATTCTTTATTAGTTGACATTAGATCCCCGCCCGGACCTGCGGGCAAGAAAGGAGAGCGAGACATGGCTCCAGCGGCACAAACCAAGTCGCTCAAGGCGTTCGGGACTCGGGACGAAAAGGACGTCCTCGCGGTCCTTCGCGATCCGGCGAGCGATATCCATTTTGTCCGGTTCGTCTTCCCCGACATCCTCGGCCGCCAGATGGACTTCTCCATCCCGGCCTCGGAGGTCGCTAGCGCGTTCAATGAGGGCAAGGGCTTCGACGGGTCGTCGGTGGCCGGGTTCGTCCGCATCGAGGAATCCGACCTCATCATCAAGCCCGATCCAAAGACCTTCAGGGTCCTTCCCTGGGTGTACGAGGGCTTCGCCGGCGACATCCGCTGGCGCGAGGCGGTCATGTTCGGCGATATCCTGACGCCCGACGGCGCCGTCTTCGAAGGGGACAGCCGGGCCGCGCTGAAGCGGGTCCTGGCAGGGACCTGCAAGGACCTCAGGATCGACGATTTCAAGTGCGGTCCAGAGCTCGAATTCTTCATCTTCCCGTCGAGCGACGCGCCTGTTCTCACCGACGCAGGCGGATATTTCATCAGCGGCCGCAACGGCGGGATCCGCAAGGAGATCCAGCTCCTCCTCCATCGCATCGGCATCACGACCGAGTACGACCACCACGAAGCCGCCCACAGCCAGCACGAGATCGACCTGCGCTACCTCAACGCCGTGGAGATGGCCGACACGGCCATGATCTTCCGCTATATGGTCAAGAAGGTCTGCCGCATGCACGGCCTGTACGGCACCTTCATGCCCAAGCCGGTCAACGGCCAGAACGGCAGCGGCATGCACGTCCATCAGTCGCTCTGGCGCGACGGAAAGAACCTCTTCTTCGACAAGAACGGGCCTTATCACTTGTCCCTGACGGCGCAGAGGTATATGGCCGGGCTGATGACCCACGCCCGGGAGATCTCGGCCGTCCTCAGCCAGTGGGTCAACTCCTACAAGCGCCTCATCGAGGGCTACGAGGCCCCTGTCTACATCGCCTGGGGCCAGAGGAACAGGTCCGCTTACATCCGCGTCCCCGAGTACCAGCCGGGCAAGGAGCACGCCACGCGGATCGAGCTCCGGGCCGCCGATCCGGCCTGCAACATCTATCTGGCCTTCGCGGTCATGCTGGCCGCCGGGGCCGAGGGCGTCCGGAAGAAGTACGAGCTCGTCGATCCGGTCGAGGAGAACATCTACCACATGAGCGGCGCGCGGCAGAGGAAGTTCGAGATCCGGGTCCTGCCCCGCAACCTGGAGGAGGCCGTCCGGACCATGGAGAAGAGCGCCCTGATCAAGGACGCGTTGGGGGAGCACATCTTCCGGACGCTCGTCGCCAACAAGCTCAAGGAGGTCGAGGAGTACGGCCAGAACGTCTCCGGCGAGTTCGACAAACAGGTCAGCGATTACGAGATCCGCCGCTATCTGCCCGTGCTTTAAGCCGCGTCTTGCCTTGCGCCGTTGCGGCTACTATACTGCCCTCCATGCGTCCTTCGACGAGCGAGCTCGCGCGGCTGACGGCGAAGGCGGCCGGACGCAGGCGGGCCCTCATCCAGGTTCTCCAGGACATCCAGGACCGGTTCCACTGGCTTCCGCCGGAAGCCCTCGAGCACGTCGCCGAGGCGCTCGGGGTCCCTCTCGTTCAGGTCTACGGCGTCGCGACCTTTTATAAGTCGTTCAGTCTCAGGCCGCGCGGCCGGCACATCTGCACGGTCTGCCTGGGAACGGCCTGCCACGTCCGCGGCGGCGGGGCCGTGCTGGAGCAATTCGAGCGCAGGCTCGGCGTCGCGGCGGGCGAGACGACCCCCGACGGGGCCTATACCCTCGAGCGGGTGAACTGCCTCGGCGCCTGCGCCCTGGCCCCTCTGGCCGTCGTCGACGGCCACTACTACGGACAGATGACCGAAGCCAAGGTCGCAACGGTCCTGGCCGAAGCCGAAAAGGACGAGCGCTCGTGACGGCCTATCGGGCCCATCTCCTCGTCTGCGCCGGGACGGGCTGCGTCTCCTGCGGGTCCTTCGACGTCCGGCGGGCCCTCGAAGAGGAGATCCGCCGCCGCGGCCTCGCGCAGGAGGTCTTGGTGGTGGCCACAGGCTGTAACGGATTCTGCGAGCGGGGACCGATCCTCCTCGTCCAGCCCGACGGCGTTTTCTACCAGCGGCTCAAGCCGGCGGACGTTCCCCGCCTCGTCGAAGAGCACCTGATCAAGGGCCGGCCGGTCAAGAGCCTGATGTACGTGCCGCCGAATGAGCGGGAACCGGTGCCCCTCATGAAGGACATCGAGTTCTTCAAACACCAACGGCTGATCGTCCTCCGCAACCGCGGCCGCATCGACCCGGAGAAGATCGAAGATTCCATCGCTTACGACGGCTACGCCGCCGCGGCCAAGGCGCTCGCCGAGATGACGCCCGAAGGGATCATCGCCGAGATCACCGCCGCGGGCCTGCGCGGCCGCGGGGGCGCCGGTTTCCCGACCGGGCGCAAGTGGGATGCGGCCCGCCGGGCAGCCGGAGACACGCGCTACGTCGTGTGCAACGGCGACGAGGGCGATCCCGGGGCGTTCATGGACCGGTCCGTCCTCGAAGCCGACCCTCACGCGGTCATCGAGGGGATGATCATCGGCGCCCGGGCCGTCGGCGCGGCCGGGGGATTCCTCTACATCCGCAACGAGTACCCGCTCGCGGTCGCCCGCATCGGCAAAGCCCTGGAGCAGGCCCGGGCGAACGGGCTCCTCGGGAAGGATATCCTGGGCACAGGTTTCGACTTCGACCTCGAGGTCGTCCGCGGCGCCGGCGCCTTTGTCTCCGGCGAGGAGACGGCCCTCCTGGCCTCGATCGAGGGCGGCCGGGCCTACCCGCGCCAGCGTCCCCCCTACCCGGCGGAGCGGGGCCTCTGGGGCAAGCCGACGGTCATCAACAACGTCGAGACCTGGGCCAACGTCCCGCCGATCATCCTTCGCGGGTCGGCCTGGTTCGCCGGAATCGGGACGGCGACGAGCAAGGGCACGAAGATCTTCTCGCTCGTCGGCAAGATCTCCAACACCGGCCTGGTCGAAGTGCCCATGGGCATCCCGCTGCGCGAGATCGTTTACGGCATCGGCGGCGGCGTCCCGGGCGGCCGCGAATTCAAGGCCGTCCAGATCGGCGGGCCGTCGGGCGGCTGCATCCCGAAATCGATGCTCGACCTGCCGATCGATTACGAGAGCCTGAAAACCGCCGGGAGCATGATGGGCTCGGGCGGCATGATCGTCATGGACGAGGACACCTGCATGGTGGACATCGCCCTCTATTTCGAGCGGTTCGCCGAAGAGGAGTCCTGCGGCAAGTGCGCCCCCTGCCGGGTCGGGACCGGCGCCATGGCCCGGATCCTGGCCAGGATCACGGCCGGCGAGGGCACGGCGGACGACCTGGACCGGCTCGAGGCCCTGGCCGCGACGGTGAAGCAGGGCTCGCTCTGCGGACTCGGCCAGACCGCCCCGAATCCCATCCTGACGACCCTCCGCTATTTCCGCGACGAATACGAAGCCCACGTCTTCGACAAGCGCTGCCCGGCCCTGGTCTGCAAGGCCCTGATCGCTTTCGCCATCGACCCGGAGACCTGCGTCGGCTGCCTGCTCTGCAAGAAGGCTTGCCCGGTCGGGGCGATCACCGGGGAGCTGAAGAAGGTCCATACGATCGACCCCCAGGCCTGCATCAAGTGCGGCATCTGTCTCAAGGTCTGTCCGGCCAAGATCCACGCCGTCCGCAAAACCCCGGCTGTCGCCGGGGCTGCCGGGTCGCCGGCCGCGTCGACCCGGACTGTTCCCCCGGCAAGGACCGGAGGGCCCCGATGAAGATGACGATCGACGGCCGCGAGGTCGCCTGCCGGAGCGGGGCGACCATCCTCGAGGCCGCCCGCGGCGCCGGCATCCCTATCCCCTCCCTCTGCGATCACCCGGACCTCGAGCCGTTCGCCGGTTGCCGGATCTGCCTCGTCGAGGTCGAAGGCCGAAAGGACTTCGCCCCGGCCTGCGCCACGCTCGCCGCCGAGGGGCAGGTCGTCCGGACCCACACGCCCGAGATCACGGCCCTCCGGAAGAAGATCCTCGAGTTCATCCTGGCCGAGCATCCCTACGCCTGCCTCGTCTGTCCGGAAAAAAAGACCTGCGACGATCTCAAGTCCACCATCCGCAAGACCGGCGAGGTCACGGGCTGCGTCCTCTGTCCCGAAAACGGCGGCTGCGAGCTCCAGAAGGTCGCCGCCGACGTCGGCCTGGAGAAGGTCGAGCTGCCGGCGTCCTACCGGAACATGGACGTCCACAAGGACGATCCCTTCTTCGACCGCGATTTCAACCTGTGCATCCTCTGTGGCCGGTGCATCCGCGTCTGCGAGGAGGTCCGCGGCGCCGCCGTGCTGTCCTTCATCCACCGCGGCGGCCGGACGGAAGTGGGGACGGCGCTCGGCCGGTCTCTTCTCGACACCGGCTGTCAGTTCTGCGGGGCCTGCGTCGATGTCTGCCCGACCGGGGCCCTCGTGGAGCGGGCGGTCCGGCCCCAGACCCGGGCGGCGCGCTCGGCGAGCGTGGTCTGCCCCTTCTGCGGCCAGGGCTGCGTCCTGGCGCTAGGCGTCGGCCAGGAGAAAGTCGTCGACGCGAAGCCGGTCCACGCGCTCCCCAACAACGGCCAGGCTTGCGTCAAGGGACGCTTCCTCGTCCGCAGCGCCCTCTCCGGGACGGGGAGGATCCTCGAGGCCCGAGTCCGCAGGGACGGCGGGCTCCAGCCGGCATCGATCGACGAGGCCCTTGACCGGGCGGCCTCAGGTCTGCTGGCGGCCCCGGAGGGCCGGACGGCGCTCGTCTATCCGTCCCAGGTCCCGCTCGAAGACGCTTTTGCCTTTCTCGAGTTCGGCCACAAGGTCCTCAAGGCGGCGGCGGTTGCGGCCGAGCCGGCTTCAGACCTCGAGGAGGCGCTCGAATCCTTCGCGGCCCGGCACGGCCAGGCGTTCGCGGCGGAAAGGCGGCTGGCGGGGATCGAGGCCTGCGGGGCCATCCTGGCCTGGGACATCGACCTCCGGGAAGCGCATCCGATCGCCTGGCTCAAGGTCGTCCAGGCCGTGCGCCTCGGCGCAGGCTTGGTCGCCGCCGGCGCGGCCCCCGCAGGCCCCATCGGGAAGGCCGCCGTGACGCTCGACATCAAGTCCGGCTCGCCGGCCTCCGCCGCCCTTCTCGCCGCGGCTCTCCTCGACGTCTCCAGGACGGGTGCCGCCGGCGGCGAGGGCTTCGATGATTTCAGGAAAGCGATCCCGGGAAGCGGCCCGGCTTCGGGCCGGGCTCGACAGCCGTTCGACGAGGCCGCCCGCCTTCTCACGTTTGGCAAGCCCGCGGTCATTCTCTTCGACGCCGCCGCCGTCACGGGACGTTCCGGCCCCGAGACCCTGGCTTGGCTCTGGAACATCTCGCTTCTCATCGGGGCCCGCCTCTTCCCTCTCGCCCGCACGGCCAACGAACGCGGCGTCCACGAGCTCGCGCGCCCGCTCCGCCGGCCCGGCGCCAAGTCCGGCTTCGCAGAGGTCCTGGCAGGGCTCCAGGGGCGCGCGTTCGACGCGCTCTACCTCGCCGGCCCGTTCCCGGAGGTCGGGGACCTGAAGCCTCCGTTCGTCGTCTGCCAGGACACGCATTGGAGCGCCAACGCCGAGAAGGCCGATGTCGTCCTGCCGGCCGCAGCGTTCGCCGAAGCGGGAGGCACGTGGGTGAACACCGAGGGACGGGTCAGGACCTGCGCCCCGGCCTTGCCCTGCCCCGGCTCCGCCCAGGCGGACGGCGCCATCCTGGCCTCGCTCGCCGGACGCATGGGCTTCCCGGAATTCCCGGGACGCGACGCCGCCGTCCTCCGGGAGATCTGCGACCGCGTCCCCGCCTTGAGCGCCTGCCGGGCTGCCGGGACCGATGAGGAGCGTTTCCTGACCGGGGCGCCGGCCGGAAAGCTTCGCTTTGTTCCCGTCGCCGCGCCGGCCCGGCGGCGGCCCGGCCGGCCGGACGCGAAGGCCCCCGCCGGTTCCGTTCATCGCCGGGACGTTCTCCGCGGCTTCGACCTCGTCGCCGGGAACCGCGGCTACGCCAGACTGAGGAGGGCCCGCTGATGCCCCGCGTCATCCGCCGCGAGCGCCTGGTCCCGAACATCCACCTGCTCGAGGTCGAGGCGCCGGAGATCTCCCGTAAATGCCTGCCGGGCCAGTTCGTCATCATCATGCCCGACGCCCGCGGGGAGAGGGTCCCTCTGACGATCGCCGATTGGGACCGGGAGCGCGGCACGGTCACGGCCGTTTTCATGGCCGTCGGGACGACCACGCGCAAGCTGGCCCTGCTCAACGGCGGCGACACGGTCCCCATCTTCGCGGGCCCGCTGGGCCGGCCTTCGGAGATCGGCCAGGTCGGAACGGTCCTCTGCGCCGGCGGCTGTTTCGGCATCGCCGCCATCCATCCCCTGGCCCGGGCCTTCAAGGCGGCCGGCAACCGCGTCGTCATCCTCGTCGACGTCAAGGCCGACTATCTCCTATATTGGAAAGACAGGCTCGAAGCGATCGCCGACGAGTTCATCGTCTCCTCGCGCGACGGGCTCTACGGCGGGACGGATTTTGTCCCCCGCCACGTCCGCGACATCCTCGGGCGCGAGAAGATCGACCGTGTCGTCGCGGTCGGCTGCACCTATCTCATGTCGAGCATCGCGGAGACGACGCGGCCGTCGGGCGTCAAGACCCTGGTCAGCCTGAATCCCATCATGGTCGACGGCACCGGGATGTGCGGGGCCTGCCGGGTCACCGTGGACGGCCAGACGAAGTTCGCCTGCGTCGACGGGCCGGACTTCGACGGCCACCTCGTCGATTGGGCCGAGTTCTACGCCCGGCGGAAGTCCTACTTTGACGACGAGATCCGGTCCCTCTGCGCCTGGGAAGAGGAGAGGTTCCCGTGAGCGGCCAGGACAAGATCAGCTCCTCCCTCGCGGCCCAGGTCCTGGCCGAGTTCGAGAAGGACTGGCGGAAGGAGCTTCGCCGGTCCCTGCCCGTCAAGGACCGAATGAAGATCGGCCGCCGGCCGATGCCGCAGCGCGAGCCGGCAGAGCGCAACAAGGACTTCTCCGAGGTCAACCTCGGGCTCACCGCCGAGGAGGCCGTGGCGGAGGCCCGCCGGTGCCTCGACTGCGCCAAGCCCGGCTGCATCGCCGGCTGTCCGGTGCGCATCGACATCCCCTCGTTCGTCAAGCTCGTCGAAAAGGGAGAGTTCGCCGCGGCCGCCGCGAAGGTCCGGGAGGCCAACAGCCTGCCGGCCGTCTGCGGCCGGGTCTGCCCGCAGGAGTCCCAGTGCGAAGAGAGATGCAACCTGCGCAAGGCCTCGGGCGTCGCCATCGGCATCGGCAACCTGGAGCGCTTCGTTTCGGATGACGAGCGCCGCACGGGCGGCGGCATCGTGCCCGAACTCCCGCCGCCGACCGGCCACAAGGTCGCGGTCGTCGGGGCCGGGCCGTCCGGGTTGACCGTGGCCGGCGAGCTGGCCCGGGCCGGCCACTCAGTGACGATCTTCGAAGCCTTGCACGACGCGGGCGGCGTCCTCGTCTACGGCATCCCCGAGTTCCGCCTGCCCAAGAGCATCCTCGTCGCGGAGGTCTCTTATCTCGAACGGCTCGGCGTCGAGTTCCGGATGAACTTCATCGTCGGGAAGACCGCGACGGTCGACGACCTCCGGGCCGAGGGCTACGAGGTCTTTTTCATCGGCAGCGGAGCGGGTCTGCCCAATTTCATGAAGGTCCCGGGCGAGAACTTGGTCGGCGTCTATTCGGCCAACGAATATCTGACCCGCGTCAATCTGATGCGGGCCTACGATTTTCCTCGCTACGACACGCCGGTCTTCCCCGGCCGCCGGGCGGCCGTCATCGGCGGCGGCAACGTGGCCATGGATTCCGTCCGGACGGCCAAGCGCCTCGGCGCCGAACGGGCCCTCATCATCTACCGCCGCTCGAGGGTCGAAATGCCGGCCCGGGTCGAGGAGGTCCGCCACGCCGAGGAAGAGGGCATCGAATTCCACTTCCTGACCGTGCCGACGCGCTACATCGCCGACGGGCACGGCCGCGTCAAGGCGATGGAGTGCCTGCGCATGGAGCTTGGGGAGCCGGACGCGTCCGGCCGACGCCGCCCCGTGCCCGTGCCCGGTTCGGAGTTCGCGGCCGAGGTCGATCTCGTCGTCGTGGCCATCGGGCAGAGCCCGAATCCGCTCATCCCCCAGACGACGCCGGGTCTCAAGGTCGGCAAGTGGGGGACGATCGACGTCGATTGGGAGACCATGGCGACATCGCTCCCCGGGGTCTATGCCGGGGGGGACATCGCCCGGGGCGGCGCGACCGTCATCCTGGCCATGGGCGACGCCAGGACGGCCGCGGCCGCCATGGACCGGCGCCTCAAGCAGGGCGCCGCCGGTTGAGCACCGCCCGCCAGGAGGTCAGGGTCATGCCGAAGATCCGTTCCGCCATTATCGCGCTCCTCGCCGCCGCCGCGCTGGCCGCGTCCTGCGGCCGTCCCCCGGTCGAACCGGCCGGCCTCATCCTGACCAACGCCGCGATCACCACCATGGCCGCAGCCCGGCCGCGGGCCGAGGCCCTGGCCGTGGCCGGCAGCAGGATCGTCTACGTCGGAGACAGCCTCGGGGCCCTGCGTTTCCGGGGGCCCTCGACGCGGGTCGTCGACCTCGGTGGCCGAATGGTGCTGCCGGCCTTTCAGGACTCCCACGTCCATCTCATCGCCGGCGGGGTCGAGCTCGGCCTCTGCGACCTCAACGGACTCGGCACGCGAAACGAAGTCCTGTCCAAGGTCCGGGCCTACGCCGCGGCCCATCCGCAGGCCGCTTGGATCACCGGAGGCGGGTGGGACCTGCCGCTCTTCCCTCAGGCGAATCC
>Ga0326732_1000147_pt1 | contig 16733 bp, 14 predicted proteins | sample MHFSIPfraction_4_FD_207644 | JGI IMG/M metagenome (GOLD analysis project Ga0326732, IMG submission 207644) | Lab enriched peat soil microbial communities from Michigan Hollow, Ithaca, NY, United States - MHF12FN SIP fraction | ecosystem: Environmental > Terrestrial > Soil > Wetlands > Peat...
TCCCGGGCCAGACCCGCCCCGGGCTGAGCATGCGCTCGGAGATCATGGGCCTGTTCGCCTACCTCGGCCGCCTGACCCGCAAGGACTGCCTGCTGGCCTTTCCGGCCTATTTTCACAACGGCGTCCTCTTCTCCCGCTACTTCCACTTCTGGAACCCGCGCAAGGAAGCCGAGGTCCTGGCCATCCGCCGGGAGTTCAGCCATATGCCTTTCCGCCAGCTGGCCTGGGTCGTCCACCTGAACTGCCTCAGGGGGGCCGACGGCTCCGTCTACGAGTGGCAGGCCGAGGAGCAGCTCCATCCGTTCACCCGCCCGCTCAAGGACTATTTTGATTCCCGGCGCTACAAGGAGACCGTGAAAACGGCGCTCAAGACCCTGGAATTCACGGTCGACAAGGACGCATTCGAGCGCAAGTCCCGGGACATCCCCGCCTTTTGCGGCGGCGCCTAGATTCTGCTATAATACCGCGCTCAAGGAGATCGTCCCATGAAGAAAGACGTCCATCCCGAATACCAGGAATGCCTCGTGACCTGCGCCTGCGGCAGCACGTTCAAGACGAGGTCGACGAAGAAGGAGATCCGGGTCGAGATCTGCTCCCAGTGCCATCCCTTCTTCACCGGCAAGCAGAAATTCATCGACAGCGCCGGCCGCGTCGAGAAGTTCAAGAAGAAATTCGGCGATGCCAAGGACATCAAGGCCGCCAAGGACGCCCGGGCGGCCCGGACCGCGCATGACGTCAAGAGCCTGGCCAAGAAGAAAAAATCGTCTCGATGATCTCGGAACTCCGGGCGATCGAGGATAAGTACCACCAGCTGACCGCGGCCCTTTCCGATCCCGCGATCGCCTCAAACCCCCAAAAGATCCGCGAGCTGGCCAAGGAGCGCGCCGAGCTCGAGCCCGTCTTCCGGAAATACGGGGATTGGAAGCGCGTCCGCAAGGACCGCGACGAGGCCCGGGCCATGGCGGCCGATCCCGCCACCGACCCCGAGCTCAAGCGCATGGCCGAGGCCGAGGCCGAGACCCTGGGCGCCCGGGAGAACGCCCTCGCCGGCGAGCTCCGGACGATGCTCATCCCCAAGGACCCCAACGACGAGAAGGACGTCATCCTCGAGATCCGCGCCGGGGCCGGCGGGGACGAAGCGTCCCTGTTCGCCCAGGACCTCTTCCGGATGTACTCCCGGTTCGCCGAGAAGAAAGGCTGGAAGTTCGAGGTCCTGGACACCAGCCTGTCCTCCGTCGGCGGGATCAAGGAGGCGATCGGCGAGATCCACGGCCCGGGCGCCTACTCGCTGCTCAAGTACGAGAGCGGCGTCCATCGCGTCCAGCGCGTGCCCAAGACCGAGGCCTCCGGCCGCATCCACACCTCGACCGCGACCGTGGCCGTCCTGCCGGAAGCCGAGGAGATCGACCTCAAGCTCGACCCCAAGGACCTCAAGATCGAGGCCTTTGGCTCGTCCGGGCCGGGCGGCCAGAACGTCAACCGGAATTACACCGCGATCCGCATCACCCACAAGCCGTCGGGGCTCGTCGTCTCCTGCCAGGACGAGAAATCGCAGCACCGGAACAAGGAGAAGGCCCTCCGGGTCCTGCGCTCGCGGCTCATGGACATCGCCCAGCGGGAGCAGCAGGCGAAGATCGCCGACCACCGCCGCTCCCAGGTCGGGACGGGGGAGCGGAGCGAGAAGATCCGGACCTACAATTTCCCCCAGTCGCGGATCACCGACCACCGGCTGAACGAGAACTTCCACAACATCGAGGGCTTCCTGGACGGAGACCTCGGCGAGATCCTGGACCATCTGGTCCGCCAGGCCCAAGCCCAGGCCCTGGGCGAGACCGTGAGTGAAGCCGGCCAGGCCAAGGACGTTGCAAGCTAACACCACCCTCAGCGAGCTCTTCCGCCGCGGCGTCGCCCTTTTGGGCGACCGGCCCCAAGCCGTCCTCGAAGCGAAAGTCCTGCTGCTCCGCGCCGCGTCCGTCTCCGAAGAGCGTTACCTGGCGGCCCCGGACAGGGCCTGCCCGGCCCCAGCCGAGGCCTTTTTCGAGCGCCTCGTCGCGAGGAGGCTCGACGGCGTGCCCCTCTCCCATCTGACCGGGACGAAGGAGTTCTGGTCGATCCCGTTCGAGGTGACGGCGTCGGTGCTCGCCCCGCGGCCCGAGACCGAAGGCCTGGTCGAGAAGGTCCTCGAGCTTTCGACGCGCGAGAGCGAGAGGATCCTCGACGTCGGGACGGGCAGCGGCTGCATCGCCATCGCCCTGGCCAAGGAGCTTCCCCGGGCCGAGATCCAGGCCGTGGACATCTCCGAGCGGGCCCTGCGCGTCGCCCGGCGCAACGCCGCCCGCCAAAAAGCGAGACGCGTCGAGTTCCTGAGAAGCGACCTCTTCTCGGCCTTCCGCGGCACGGGCGCGCGGTTCGACTTCATCGTCTCGAACCCGCCGTACATCTCGCGGGCGGAGTGGGACGCGCTGCCGAGGGACGTGCGGGATTTCGAGCCGCGACGGGCGCTTCTCGCCGGCGAGTCCGGGCTCGAGACGATCGAGAGGCTCGTCCGCCGGGCCCGGTCCTTTCTGAAGCCGGGAGGCTATCTGATCCTCGAGATCGGCGAGGGGCAGCGGGACAAAGTGCTCGGCCTGTTCGGCCGGCGCTGGACCGAGATCGAGACCGCCTGGGACCTGGCCGGCAAGCCCCGGGTCATCACGGCCCGCCGGGCCTGATCCCGGTAAGGGCGGCCCCGGGCCATGCCGCCCTGCGCTACTTGATGACGTTGCCGTCGGCGTCGATGACAAAGACGTCCTTGTAGCCGAGCTCCTTGATCTTGGGCTCGATCTTGGCCCGGTCGCCGACGATGATCCAGGTCAGGCTCTCAGGATGCACGGTTTTCGCCGCAGCCTTGCTCAGGTCGGCGATCGTCAGCTTCTGGACGAGCCCCGGATACTTCTGGTAGTAGTCGTCGGGAAGCCCGTACTCGACGATCTCCTCGAGCGATCCCAGGACCGCCCCCATCGTCTCCCATTGGCCCGGCAGTCCCAGGACGATATTGTTCTTGGCGTTGGCGTACTCGTCGCTGGTGATGGGCTTCTTGCCCAGGATGCCTTCGAGCTCGCCCTTGATCTCGACCATGGTCTCCTTGGTCTTGTCCGATTGGACGGGGGCGAGAACGAGGAAGGGGCGCTGGCCGCGGGCCCCGACAATCGCGCTCTGGGCCCCGTAGCTCCAGTGCTTGTCCTCACGGATGTTCATGTTGATGCGCGAGACGAAATCGCCGCCGAGGATCATGTTCATCGTCGTGATGGCGACGTTGTCCGGATCGGCGGACGACGGGGCGGGGTGACCGCAGACGACCATGGACTGGGGCGCGTCCGGCTTGTCCATGATGTAGATGACGGACTTCGCCGCCAGCGGGACCGCCGTGATCTTCTTGACGGGGGCCTTGCCGCCCGTCCAGCCCTGGAAGAGCTTCTCGAGCTTGGGCTTGATCTCGGTCATGGTCACATCGCCGACAACGACCAGCGTGGCCCCGGCCGGCTTGAACCAGGTCTGATGGAACTTGACGAGGTCGGCCCGGGTCAGCTTGGCCACGGTGTCCGCGTAGCCTGAGCCGGTGAAGGGAATGGCATACGGATGCCCGGCGCCGTAGATGAGCTTGGGGAAGACCCGCAGGGCCATGCCGAAGGGCGAGGCCTTCTCCTGATCGATCCGGGCGATCTGGAGCTTCTGGAGACGCTGGAAGTCCGCCTCCGGAAAGGCCGGGTTGAGGATGACGTCGGCGTAGATGTCGAGGGCCGGGTCGAGCTTGTCCTTGAGCGCGATCAAGGAGACGGACGAGGTGTCGAGGTTCGAGCCTGCCCCGATGCTGGCCCCGAGCATGGCCAGCTCGTCGCTGATCTGGAGGGACGTGCGCTTGGCGGTGCCCTCGTCGAGCATGGCCATGGCCAGGGCGGCGGTCCCCGGCAGGACGCCCTGGTCGGACGCGTAGCCCGCGTCGATCATCAAGGACAGATGCATGACGGGGATCGCGTGGCGCTCGGCCAGCATGATCTTCAGGCCGTTCGAGAGCACGGCCCTCTGCACGGCGGGAAAGGTGACCTGCGGCGCCGGCCCGACGGCCGGCATCGTCTTCCGGTCGATCGCGCTCGGTCCGGCCTTGAGGGCCGGGTACGGATGGACCTCGAGGACGTACACCCCGTCGGAGAGCCAGTGATTGGCGCTCTCCTTGAGCGCTTCCACGGTGGCGTCCTCGATGTGCTTGAGCGTATTCTTGTAAGCGTCGGGCGAGCCCCCGTAGACCATGCTTGAAGCGAGGAGGTCCGATTTGCCGCCGAAGCCGCCGATCCGCTCGACGCCCTCGATGAAATCGGCTGCGCGCCGGGCCTTGACCCGGTCGAGCTCGGCGGCCGTCGGGCCGTCCTTGAGGAACTTGGCCAGCTCCTCGTCGATGGCCGTCTCCAGCTTGGCCAGCTCGACCCCGGGCTTGGCGTCGGCCTGGATGGCGAACTGTCCGGCGATCTCGCGGGCGTTGATGTAGGCCCCGACGGAGCTGGCGATCTGATCGTCGTAGACCAGGCGCTTATAGAGCCGGGAGGTCTTGCCGTCGGCCAGGATGGAGCTGACGAGGTCGAGCTTGTCGGCGCAGGCCGTGCCCCAGCCCGGGACGTTCCAGAACTTGTAGATCCGGGCCTGGGCGACGCGGTCCTGGACGGACTCGCGGTGCGTCCCGGTCATCTTGGCGACCCAGGCCGTGGGCCGGGCGATGGGCGGCGAGGGGGGGATGTCGCCGAAATACTTCTTCACTTTGTCGAGGGCCGTCTTGGCGTCGATGTCACCGGCGATGGCGATGACGGCGTTGTTCGGACCGTAGTAGGTCGTGAACCACTGCTGGAAGTCGTCGAGCTTGCCGCTGTTGAGGTCGTCGATCGAGCCGCCGACGGACCAGGAGTAGGGGTGCCCGGGCGGGTAGGTCCCCTTGACGATGAGGTCCTCGGTGATGCCGAAGGGCTCGTTGTAGCCCTGGCGGAGCTCGTTCTGGACGACGCCCCGCTGCTCGTCGAGCTTGGCCTGGGTAATGGCGCCCTTGAGGTGGCCCATGCGGTCGGACTCCATCCACAGGACAAGGTCGAGGGCCGAGACGGGGACGTTCTCGAAGTAGTTGGTCCGGTCCTCGTTGGTCGTGCCGTTGAGATCGGTCGCGCCGACCTTCTGCATGGGCTTGAAGTAGTCGTCGTTATAGTTCTCGCTGCCGTTGAACATGAGGTGCTCGAAGAGGTGGGCGAAACCGGTCTTGCCGGGCCTCTCGTTCTTCGAGCCGACGTGGTACCAGACGTTGAAGGCGACGATGGGCGCCTTGTGGTCCTCGTGGACGATCAGGGTCAGTCCGTTATCGAGGACGAACTTCTGGAAGGGGATGTCGACCTTGGAGGTCTGGGCCGCCAGAAAGGGCGCGGCCAGGACGACAAGACCGATGACAAAGGCCGCGGCGGCGGCCGGGACGGACAGGGACTTGCGCATGAGGTCCTCCTGAAACGGGATAGGGTTGATTATACGCCAGGTCCGCCTTCGCGGGAACCGGCTATTTTTTCAGCTTCTCGAGCATCTTCCGCGCTTTTCATGGGCACGCTTTCTTCAAACGCAGACGGATCCTTTCAGATATGCGGCGAGAGAGAGCCGTTTGTTGCAGGTCATTGGCAGCCCCAGGAAGCGGGGGCGAAATTCGGGAAATGGTATTGTGTCCCCGATTTAGCGCGGGATCCGCCCCCCGCAAGCGAGGGCCTGGCCCAGGGCGAAGGCCTTTTTGAGCAGCGCCTTGTTCCTCATGACCGCGCCGGACCTGCCGCCCTGGCCGTGGAGCATGCCCACGATCGGCGCGCCGAGGTAGTCGAAAGCGTCCTTGAACGCGCTCATGGCGTTGACGGCGCCGGAGGAACGGGGGTCGGCGTCCCCGGAGGCCAGGATGATGCCGATCCGCTTGCCCTTGAGCTCGCGGTAGCCCTTGGCGCCGAAGACGTAGAGCCGGTCCATGAACAGCTTGGCCTGGCCGCTCATCGTGAACCAATAGACCGGCGAAGCGATGAGCAGGGCGTCGGCGGCCTTCACCTCCCTGCGCAGGGGTTCGAAATCGTCCTTCTGGACGCATCCTTTCGCATCCGGCTTGCGGCAGCCGTCACAGGCGCGGCACGGGCCCAGGGACAGCCCCGCAAGACTGACGATCCGGACCTCGGCGCCGGCCTCCGTGGCGCCGCGCGCGGCTTCCGAGGCCAGAAGGGAGCTGTTCCCCCGCGGCCTCGGGCTGGCGGTGACGATCAGGACTTTCCGGGTTTTCGGCATGGCAACTACCTCGCGGAGGATGGAAATCGGCCGTCGTCGAAGGGCGGCAGCAGGCGCGTCGTTTCGAAGCGGATCTTCTCCCAGACCGCCAGGTCCATGCCGCGGAAGACGTCGACGACCTTGGGATCGAACTGGCGTCCGGCGTTCGTCTCCAGCTCACGGCGGGCCGCCCGGAAATCCCTGGGCGCACGGTAGGGGCGGTGGGAGGTGACGGCGTCGAGCGTGTCGGCGACGGCGAAGATGCGCGCCTCGAAGGGGATGGCCTCGCCTTTAAGCCCTTTGGGATAGCCCGTGCCGTCGTAGCGCTCGTGATGGCAGAGGATGATGTTGCCGACTTCGCGGACGAGCTTCATGTCCCGCACCAGGCCGTAGCCGAGGGCGGGGTGGCGCCGGATGACCTCCCATTCCTTCGGGGCGAGGGGCCCCGGCTTCTTGAGGATGGCATCGGGGATGGCCATCTTGCCCGCATCGTGGAGGAGGGCGCCCTTGCGGATGCTGTCGAGCGCGCTCGGGTCACGGATGCCTGCCGCCTCGGCCAGGACGTGGCTGTAGCGCGCGACGGTCTTCGAGTGGCCGTAGGTCTCGACGTCCCTGAGGTCGAGCGCGGCCATGAAATTCTCGAGCGTCGTGTCGTAGGCCTCTTCGAGATCGCGGGATTTGCGCAGGTGGCGGGCCAGCTCCTTCTTGAGCCGGCGGATCTCGGATGCTTGGGGAAGCGTGGAAAGGCTGTCGCGGACATCGGCGGAGATGCCGAGTTTGGACAAAATTTCGCAAAGCTCGGCCCGTTTTTTGTCATCCTCGACGATCAGAATGGCCCGCGCTTCGCTCATCAGGATTTCCTTATACCTTTTTTTATTTTAGCGTTCAAGTTGGGTCGTTTCTCCTTGACAACCGAGCGAGCGAATCATCATAATATTTACGCTAAGGTTTAAGGAGCGGCCATGGACAACGACCCGAACATCTTCAGGGATTCGTCTCAAGTCATCCAGGAAGTCGAAGACCAGCTCGAGCGCATCCTGCAGAAGAAATTCCGCGACGTCGATTCCGATCTCGTCGAGCGCATCAACCGCGAGAAGGAAGCGGCCCGCAAGCGCAAGGAAGAGATCGAGCGCGATTTCGAAAAAGAGAAGACGGCCCTCACCGAATACAGGGTCATGGTCCGCGATTTCGAGGAGCAGAGGGCCGGCCTGCTCAACGAGGCCCGCGACCGCTTCCAGAAGGTCCTCAAGTTCCAGGCCGAGATCGAAAGCCTGGCCAAGTCCACCGTGGACGAGATCAAGCGGGTGAACGACATCCAGGAGCGGCTCGAGGCCCTGCGCGCGAAGACCGCCGAGCGCGCCGCCTTCCTCAAGAACGACCTGCACGAGCGCTTCGGCATCGTCGCCGAGGTCATGGAGGAGGAGCCCAAGCCGCTCAGCCTCGATCTCGACGAAGAGCTCGAGAAGCTCCGCAAGATCAAAGAGCTCCTGGCCGTCGAATCGGCCGCCGCCAGCCTCGGCCGCTTGGGCGTTCCCCCGGCTGACGAGGAGGACCTGGCCGTCATGGACGCCGCCGCCGGGAAGTCGATCCCGGACATCCCCGGGCTCCAGGACCTGATCGCCGGGCCGGCGTTCCCCAGGGCGTCCGAGGCGCCGGCCGGTCCGGCTCCGGCGCCCGTCGAAGCCCCGCCCTCAGGCTCGTCCGAAGGCGCCGGGCCCGCTCCCCGGACCGAGCTCCGCCAAGACCTCAGCGAGGACGAGCTCGCGGCTGACCTGGAGAACTATCGCCACATCGAGCCCGCCAACGGCAGCGGCGAGATCCACTATTTCCAGAAGGACGACATCGTCATCGCCGACCCCGAAAAGCTCCTGGCCGCCGTCGACCGGACGCTCGAGGAAGGCCAGCGGCTGTCGGTCAAGCTCGGCCTGACCGAGTCGCCCAAGGACCAGTTCTTCATCAAGCAGGAGCTCATCAACTGGCAGGAGGGACTGCGGGCGCTTTTCCTGCGGGTCGTCAAGATGTGCGAGAAGAACGCCTGGACCCTGCCCCGCTACACCGAAGACATCATCAGCGCCCAGATCCTCCGGCGGCTGCTCGAGCGGCTGAGCATGGAGAACTGGAGCAACCTCGAAGAGTTCGCCGCCTTCGCCTCCGGCATCGCCGAGATCCGCAAGGCCTTCCAGGCCCGGATCGAAGCGCGCGTGCCGTACCTGCAGGCGCTCCGCCAGGAGCTTGAACAGGGCTGAGACCCGGCCCGCGCGGCCGGCGCCCCCGTCAGCGGAGGGTGTCCCTCTTCCGGAAATGGAAGAGGTAGCTTTCGAGGCCCTTGATCTCCTTGAAGGTCAAGTCCTGGAACTTCACTCCGGAATAGAAGAACCCCGGATCCCCGCCGCCCTTCTCGGTATAGACGACCGTGGTCTTGACCGGCGTGGCCTTGTCTTCGATGACGAGGATGGCGTCGAGGGCCGGCCCGGCGGGCGGCGCCACGTCGGAGACGATGCGCGCCCCCTCGAGGCTGATGTTGACGGTCTTGGCGACCTTGAAGCCGCCGTTGTCGCGAAAGAGGAAGGGCGTCGAGACGTTGTGCCGCTCGTATTTCCGCTTTTCACGGACGAAGCGCCCGTTCCGGGCCGGGGCCTCGGGCTTTCCGGGCTCCTCCAGGTGCTGCCAGACGAAGCTGCAGACCCGGTTCTTGTCGAGGGCGGCCTCAGCGGCGCCGTGCGCCTTGAGGTCGGGGCGGTTCTTCCCTTTGGCCTCGGCCAGGGCCAGGTCCGCCTCGCCGGCCAGGCGCTTGAGGTCGGCCTTCGTCAGCAGGGCCGACTGTTCGCCCAAGGTCTTCGGGAACACGGTCACGCCGAAGGACATGGTCAGGTTGCCGCGGGGCTGGAATTCCTGGAGCTCGAAGTAGTGGTCCTCGACGCTCTTGCGGATGCGCTCCGTGAGCATGGCCGCTTCTTCGACGTCCTTGACGCCCATCAGGAAAAAGAGGAACTCCTCGCCGCCATAGCGGCAGATCAAGTCCTCCTCGCGGATGGCCAGCTTGAGGACGTGGCCGAGCTCGCGCAGGAGCTTGTTGCCCGCCTCCTGGCCGTTGCGGTCGTTGTAGGCCTTGAACCAGTCGACGTCGCCCATGACCAGGGCCATGGCCCCCTCTTCGCGGCGGCGCTTGCTCAGGGCGTTGACCTTCTGGAGGACCCTTTCGAAGAACGGCTCCGGCCGGAGCAGCCCCGTCAGCGGGTCGTACTGGATGAGATTGAGCTTGGTCATGGCGATGGCCACGTGGTCGGACAGGCCGCGCAGGATCTGCTCGTCCTCGGCGGTGAACCCGCCGGGATCGGTCCGTCCCGCGGCCATCTTGTTGGTCGCTTCGAGGACGCCGATGACCTTGGGCCCGTGCATGATCGGCACGCCGAGCAGGCTCCGCGGCGGGGCCTTGAGGAAAGACGTGTAGCGCTTGCTCAAGCGCCGGTCGTAGGTCATGGTGGCGACGTTGATGTCGTGGCCGAAGCGGGCGACCGAGGCGGCGAAATCCTGGGCCTCGAGCGGGGCGATATACTTCGAAAAATCCGAATGGGTCAGGAAGGCGTTGTCCCAGACGAGGGGCTTGAGGTAGCGGCCGATGACCTCGTTCTCTTCCATGATGTAGACCGAGACGCTCCCGGCCTGGACGATGCCGCGGATGTCGGGGACGATGTCGAGCAGGCTGCTGACGTCGTCGGCCCCGTAGATGCGGCGCAGGATCGACTCGAAGCGCTGGCGGTCCTTAAGGGACCCGACATAGCGCGCCTCGATGGCCAGCCGCTTTTCGATCTCGCGCAGGAAGCCGGAATTGAGCAGGCCCTTGATCTCGCTGATCTCCCCCAGGACGTCCTTGACCTTGGCCTCCTGGAGCCCGAGGGACCGGCGCAAATCGGAGGACTCGGCCTTGAGCCGGGCCAGGTCGACGATCCGCCCGAGGGCGCGGAGGAAGAGGACCTCGCGGGGATCGGCGAACGAGGTGAGGCAGAAGTCGGCGTCGACGGCCGGCGGCCACTCGTCGGCTTCGCGGGAGATCTTCTCTTCGTCGCCGCCCGTGATGAGGACCCCGGCCGGCGGGCGGACCATGGCTTTGAGGGCGGAGGAGGCCGCGAGCGACTCGTCGATGACCACGGCGCCGACGTCCCCTTCGGCGAGCACGGGAAGCGCCGCCTCCGGGTCCGTCTCCGCCGTGACCGGGCCGTATTTCTGGGCCAGGCGGGCCAGGCGATCGGCCTCCGCGAGCAACGGATGGATTACGAGTATACGCTTTGGGATCATAGCCCTCGCTGCATCTTTCCCGCGAAAGAGCGGCAACCTCTTCCTTTTCCCTGACATTATGTATAACAGATTTTTTGCCCGGGTCAATCGTTATTTTCGCTTTTGATAAGGCTGGCGCCGCTGTGGTATATTCTTTGCTCAAAACGTCTTAGAGGAGACAAAAAATGGCAAAAACGGGCCTCGGACCGGTCCTGAATATCAGGGCGCCAAGGGGCTCCCGTCTGCTGACCAAGGGCTGGTCGCAGGAAGGCGCTCTGAGGATGCTCATGAACAATCTCGACCCCCAGGTGGCCGAGAAACCCGAGGAGCTCATCGTCTACGGCGGGACCGGCAAGGCCGCCCGGAATTGGGAGGCCTATCGGGCCATCGTCGCCAGCTTGAAAAAGCTCGAGAACGACGAGACGCTCCTCGTCCAATCGGGCAAGCCCGTGGCCGTGTTCAAAACGCACGCCGAGGCGCCGCGGGTCCTCATCTCCAACGCCATGATCGTTCCCCGCTGGGCCAATTGGGACGAGTTCCGGCGCCTCGAGGCGCTCGGGCTGACCATGTACGGCCAGATGACCGCCGGCAGCTGGATCTACATCGGCACGCAGGGGATCCTGCAGGGGACCTACGAGACGCTGTCCGCCGTCGGCCGGAAACACTTCGGCGGCTCGCTCAAGGGCCGGCTGACCCTGACCGCAGGGCTCGGCGGCATGGGCGGGGCCCAGCCGCTGGCCGTGACCATGAACGACGGCGTGGCCATCGTCGTCGAGGTCGACCCGCACAGGATCCAGCGGCGGCTCGAGACGCGTTACGTCGATACGATGACCGAAAGCCTCGATGAGGCCCTGCGCCTGGCCAACGAGGCCATGAAGAAAGGGACGCCGCTTTCGATCGCCCTGCTCGGCAACGCGGCCGACATCCTTCCGGAATTCGTGCGGCGCGGCATCACGCCGGACGTTCTGACCGACCAGACATCGGCCCACGACGAGCTCAACGGCTATGTTCCGAACGGCCTGACCCATGAGGAGGCGATCGCGCTGCGGAAAAAGGACCCCGCGGATTACATTCGCCGGTCCTATGCCGCCATGGCCGCCCATGTCCGGGCCATGCTCGAGCTGAGGAAGAGGGGAGCGAGGGCCTTCGACTATGGCAACAACATCCGCGGCCAGGCCCAAAAGGCCGGGGTGGCCAACGCCTTCGACATTCCCGGCTTCGTGCCCGAATACATCCGGCCCCTTTTCTGCCTCGGCAAGGGGCCTTTCCGCTGGGCGGCGCTTTCCGGAAAGCCACAGGATATCTACGCGACCGACGAGGCCGTGCTCCGGGAATTCCCCGAGGACGAGGCCCTGGCCCGCTGGATCCGCAAGGCCCGGAGCCAGGTCAAGTTCCAGGGCTTGCCGTCCCGGATCTGCTGGCTCGGCTACGGCGAGCGGGCCCGCTTCGGCGCCGTCATCAACCGCCTGGTCAAGACCGGGAAGATCACCGCGCCGATCGTCATCGGCCGCGACCACCTCGACACGGGCTCGGTCGCCTCGCCCAATCGCGAGACCGAGGGCATGCGCGACGGCTCGGACGCGATCGCCGACTGGCCCATCCTCAACGCCCTGCTCAACGCCGTGAGCGGCGCGTCGTGGGTGTCCGTGCACCACGGCGGCGGCGTCGGCATCGGCCTGTCGATCCATGCCGGGATGGTCATTGTCGCCGACGGGACGGCCGCGATGGGGCGCCGGCTCGAGCGCGTGCTCACGGTCGATCCCGGCTTGGGCGTCGCCCGCCACGCGGACGCGGGCTACCCCGAAGCGATCGCCTGCGCCAAGAAGAACGGCATTAAGGTCCCGATGATGAAGTGATCGGCCGTCTTCGCGAGGAGACTGTCGCTCTTTCCCCGAAGGCGGGATCGTCAACCCGCATTTCCTGAGGCTCGGAGGCCTAACATTCATCCCCTTCCTTTTGAGAGGTTTGGATCACCCGAAAAACACCCGCCGCTGGCATGCGGCTTGCTCTTGAGGGGGCGAAAGGAGAAAGCCGATGAAGAAGCTGGCGATCTTGGCTCTGGCCGGAATGGTCCTTCTCGCCGTGGGCGTTTCGTACGCCGCGGCCCCGGCCCTGAACAATCAGACCGACTGCAACACCAACTACACAAAATGCCGGGAGTTCACCCTTAACCTCGACGCGCCCTGGTACAAGGTCATGGTGCTGCTGACGGCCTGCGACATCGCGTTCGGCAAGTGCATGCTGGGGCTGTGATCGGATCCGACCCGGGGGCCCTCGCGGTCGAGGGCCCTCCTTGATCTTTTCCGAGGAGGACCCGAATGGATGCGACCAAACGCCAGGTCCTGGCGGCCGCGGCGGTCGTTCTGGTGACCGCTGTCGCCGCCTTCGTCGCGGCCGGGTCAGGAGGGGCGGGAGGGCAGGCCGTCGATCGACGACAGGCCGTCGAGATCACGCTGCCCGCGAACGTCTCCGACGAGGCCGTCCTCGGGCGTCCGGTCGCCCTCGCTCTTGCCGCGGACCGCTTGTATATCGCCGACGCCCTGGACTGCGCCGTCAAGGCGTTCTCGAAAGACGGCCGGTTCCTCGGGTCCCTCGGACGGAAGGGCCTCGGCCCCGGCGAGCTGTCGTTCCCCTCGGGCGTGGCCGCCTTCGATGAAGGCGTCGCCGTCGCCGACAAGCTCAATTTCCGCATCCAGGTCTTCGACGCGCGGGGGACGGTGTGCGGCGGCTTCAAGGTCCCCTTCGCGCCGGACCGGGTTTTCGCCCTGGGCGGCCGGAAGCTCCTGGTCACGGCGAATCCATCCGGGCGGGGCCGGGGCGAGCGGCTCCTTCACGCCTTTGATGACGGCGGGAGGCAGCTCTGGGACGCGCTCGAGGCGGACATCTCGTCCGATCCCGTCCTCGACGCCTTCCGGAACATGATCCTCGTCTGCCCGGGCGAGGATGGAGACGTCTATGTCGTTTACCGAAGCGGACGGCGGACGATCCTCCATTTCTCCGGGTCGGGGATCCTGACGGGCCAAATTGCCGTCGACGAGCGCCACGGCTTCAAGAGCCTGGACATGCCGTCGCGCCGGGGCGTCGTCACGCTGACCGGATTCTGCTGGGCCGCGGCCCGCGACCGCGGGACCTTTTATCTCTCGGCTCCCGAGGCCGTGGACGGAAGGGACCTTGGGCCGGGACGGACGGCTTCCGTCGTCGACGGACAGGGCCGCCTCCGATCCGTCGTCGAGCTGCCGTGCCCCGTCCATCGCTTCCTCGTCGCCGACGGGCGCATGTTCGCCATCGACGACGAAGGCCTGCTGAGGATCTTCGAGGTCGGCCGATGAGCTCCCATTTCTCGTTCATCACCGCGGCGGCGCTCGTCGCGGCCGGCCTTTCCGGCCCGGCCGACCGGCCCGCCGACGTGCGGATCTGCGCCAGCCTCGATGAGGCGGTTCCGCCCGGCTCCGGGCCGGTGCTCCTCGTCTTCTTTTCGATCGAGTGCCCCGTTTGCTACCAGGAGCTTTTCGAGTCGCGCTATCTCATCGACCGCGGGCGATGGCCCGTCGCCGTCGTGGGGGTTTCGCTCGGGCTGCGCGACGATCTCCAGGCCTTCCTCGAAAAATATGCTTGGACGGCGCCCGTCGTCCTGGACCGGCGCAAGGTCCTTTTCCGGCGGTTCAAAGTGGACGCCGTGCCCGACCGGGCGCTACTCGTGGGGACGGAGGCCGTCTACCGGGACGATCCTTATCTCGGGGCCGAGGCCCGCAGGGAGGAATTGGAAAAATGCCTGATACGGCTCTTCTCGCGCTGACCTGGCGGGTGACACGGCGAAAGCTCCTCGCTTCGCCGCTGGCCATTGTCGCCGGCCTGGCCTTTCCGGCCTTGGTCGTCTGGGTCGGGCTCCATGATTCCTTCGACAGCGCCGCGAAGTTCTTCTTCTTCCTCCTGCCCCACGTCTTCCTCGTCGCGGCCCAGGACACCGTCCGGTCCGACGTCGAAAGCGGCGCCCTCGAGAACGTGCTCTTTCTGGGCGGACGCTGGAGAAGATACCTGAGCGCGAAGGGCCTTGTTCTGGCCGCGGCGGCGGCCGGCTATGCCGCCTGCCTCTTCGCCCTCTTTGCGGCCTGGGGAGCGGCCCGCGGCGGGCTGAGGGCCGACTTCGCGGTCCGTTTCGCCCTCGCCCTCCTCGCCGGCTGCTATTATGCCGCTCTGGCCGGGATGCTGAGCCATTTTCTCAAGGCCGGATCCAACGTCCTGACGCTTCTCCTGGCCCAGGCCGCCGCCGTCATGGCCCTCATCTTCTCGACGACCTCGCGGACGGGCCTGCTCGATTACGCCGCGACCGGGCGATTTCCCGGGGTCGAGGCCAATCTCCTCTTCGGCGCCCTCGTCGCCGTCCTGCCCAACGTCGTCGTCTCCGGCCGGCTGCCTGTTTTTGCCGCCGAGGTCGCCGCAGGCCTGGGCCTGGCGCTTCTGGCCCAGGGCCGGCTCGCGCGAAGGCTCGAGATCAGGAAATGACGGTGGAGGCCCCATGATCGAAGCCCACAAGCTGGCCAAGAGGTTCGGACGGGTCGAGGCCTTGCGCGACGTCAGCTTCAAGACGAAGAAAGGAACGATCACGGCCATGCTCGGCGAAAACGGCGCCGGCAAGACGACGACGCTCAAGATCGTCCTGGGCTTTCTGCGGGCCGATTCGGGGTCCGTGGCTGTTGCCCCGGGCCGGGTCGGGTATGTCCCCGACCGGCCGGTCTATTTCGCCTGGCTGGACGGCTGGACGATCCTCGGCCTGGCCCGGACGCGGGAGCGCGCGGCGGCCCCCGGGAACGGCCGCGACTTCGGGGCCTCGGTCCTGGCGACGGCGAGGAGCCTGCTCTTCGACCCGTCCCTGCTCCGGCGACGTCCGGCCTCCTACTCGGCCGGGAACGCCAAGAAGTTCGCCTACCTGCAGAACCTCGTTCTCGCGCCCGACCTGCTTATCGCCGATGAGCCTTTCTCGGCGCTCGATCCGCCCGGCATCAAGTGCGTCCGGGACATCTTCTGCGGCCTGAGGGAGGCCGGCCGGACGGTCCTGCTCAGCTCCCACATGCTGGCCGAGATGGAAAAGATCGCCGACGGGTTCATCGTCCTGCGGCGCGGGGAGACGATCGCCCACGCCGGGCTCCGGGAATGGAGGCTGCTGCGTTCGGCCCGGACAGGCCCGGACCTCGAATCCGTCTTTCTGAAGCTGGCCGGTCCCTGAGGGGACGGGCGGCCGGGCCTAGATGACCGTCCCGTCGGGGATGACGGCGTCCTTGGGGACGACGATGATGCCGTCGACGATGGAATAGCTTTCGGCCGTCTCGGCCGCGACGCCCTTCGTGTTGATGAGCTTGACGCCGTGGCCGATGCGGGCGTTCTTGTCGATGATGGCGTTGCGGATCTCCGAATCGCCGCCGATCCCGACATCCGGCACGCCCTTGTCGCGGTTCCGGGCCAGGGCCTCCCGCGATTCGTAATAGTCCGCGCCCATGACCACGGTCCGCTCCAGATGGCTGTTCTCTCCGATCCGCGACCGGATGCCGATGATCGCGTCGCGGATGCGCGACCGGTTGACGATGCTGCCCTCGCAGAGAATGGCGTTCTCGACATCGGCGCCGAGGATCTTGGAGCCGGGGAGGAAGCGTGGATAGGTGAAGATGGGCCGCTCCTCGTCGTAGAAATCGAAGCGGGGCAGGGGACGGGTCAGGTCCATGTGGGCGTCGAAGAAGCTCCGGATCGTCCCGATATCCTCCCAGTAGCCGTCGAAGAAATGGCCGCAGACCTTCCGCTCGCCGATCGCGTGGGGGATGACCTCCTTGCCGAAGTCCTTGGAGTCGGTGTGGGCCAGGAGGTCGCGGAGGACGCTTTGGCTGAAGAGGTAGACGCCCATGGAGGCGAGGTGCGTCCGGCCGTTGGCCGGCGTGTCGAACCGGGCGAAGACGCTCTCGTCGACCCGCATCCGCTCGATGTCGGCCGGGTCCTTGGGCTTTTCGCGGAACTCGGTGATGCGGCCGCGGCTGTTGACCTTCATGACCCCGAACTCGTGGGCCTGGTCGGCCCGGACGGGCGTCACCGCGATGCTGATCTCCGCGCCGGAGGTGATGTGGAAGTCGACGAACTTGCGGTAATCCATCCGGTAGAGGTGGTCCCCGGAGAGG
>Ga0326732_1000150_pt1 | contig 16600 bp, 15 predicted proteins | sample MHFSIPfraction_4_FD_207644 | JGI IMG/M metagenome (GOLD analysis project Ga0326732, IMG submission 207644) | Lab enriched peat soil microbial communities from Michigan Hollow, Ithaca, NY, United States - MHF12FN SIP fraction | ecosystem: Environmental > Terrestrial > Soil > Wetlands > Peat...
TCTCACATCTTAATGAGTTGATTCAAGCAGGTCAATCGGTTGGTTTAACGCGTCTTTTTTCCGTGAGACATGATTTTCCTGCCGAGTGGGCAAGATTCACAGCTCAGAAGACATCTGCAGACAACTGGTACGAGTTAAAGCTCAACCTGCGTAGGGAACATTACCCGTTCTGGAGTCAAAGCTTTAATAAAAGGGTGATTAGCGTGGATATTCTTGCTGCAAGCAAGGCTGATCCGATCCCTGACAGTATAACCGTAGCTGGCAAAACAGACAGCAGCGGGGATAGCGATGCACTCACCAGGGATATTAGTCTTGGCGGACTCCTTGTCGGGAGGTTTCAGAACATAGACTTGCCTGCGCCTGAGGGTGATTTCTCCCTTTTCTTCGATAACAATTTTCTCAGTGACCTCTGGATAGTACTGTCCAGTTGCGCAGCAGGCTGAAATTTGGCAAGGTTCGGCTATGGAAAATGGGGATCACGAACCTGGGCGACGATCCCCATTTTCCGGACCTTTCTGGTACTGGACATCGAGATCACGTCCCTAGTGCAAAAGAAAACAAGAAAAACTCAAGTTTAGTGATTTTGAAAAACCATTAAGAACTTTCGATTGTTCTTCAAAACGCTATGGGAAAAACATAGTGTGATCTGGCGTAGGAAGCATCAACCATTTAATCGGAGCAATTATTTATGGGCGATACGACAAGAAGTTTGGTTACTGATTCCAACGGTAATGTTACTGGTGTAGACACAACAACGTATCATGCTGATGGAAGCTCAACTACGGTTCATCAGGAGGCTATTACGAATCTCGTTCTGCCTACATCAGGAGGAGCGATAACAGGTGTCACTACTAACCATCCCGACGGGACATCTACGAACGAGAAAAGGTAGCAAAGTCTTTGAATGAGGGAGTAGGTACTCCCTCATCTTTTTTTCTAACTACTAGACAACACGGATTAATTTGTCCAGTAGCAGAACGAACGATGACCGGAAAGATTTGATTTTGTTGAGAGGCGGCAAGGACGTACCCTCGTTCAATAGACCACTTTTTCTTGGCAACAATCCGTCTGTTGAACCAGAAATTCTTCAGGTGTCAGCTGACCTAATGAACTATGTGGGCGGATGGAATTGAAATCCTCCTGCCATTGCCCGATAACCTCTCGGGCATGATCAAGACTCATAAACCAATTCACGTTTAGGCATTCATCTCGAAGCCTTACATTCAAACCTTCAATGTAAGTGTTGCCGACGGGTTTGCCAAGCCGGTTAATCACTAGTTTCATTACGTGACGATGTGCCCAGGCATCAAGGGCTTTGCCAATGAATTCAGGGCCGTTATCGACTGTAATCATTTCCTGCAGTCCTTTGAACCAGGCAATCCTTTCCAGTACGCTGCATACCCGATTACCGTTGATTGATGTATTGACCTCGAACCACAGATAGTCTCTGCTGTAGCTTTCCAGCACGTTGAGTACCCGAAATCTTCTGCCATTGTACAAGTGTCACTCATGAAGTCCATTGACCAGCACTGATTCCTGCGCTCCGGCTTTGGCGGTGCAAAACGGGTGTCCACAGCCATTTTCCTGCGTCGTTTTACCCGAAGCATCAGGTATATTTCCCGGTACAACCGTCTCGGTCGCTTGTGATTGATCTTGAAGCCCTCTCGCCGCAATAGGTAATGCAAACGCCGATAACCCCATCGTTTTCGTTCGTCAGCAAGCTCGTATAGTCGCTTCCTGATCGGCTCATTCGCATCCGGCTTGGGCTTGTAATCCCAACTGGAACGTCTCAGGTCGAGCAGAACGCACAGCTTTCTCAAACTCTGCCCGAAGCTTTCATGCAAATACCTGACGGTATTGCGTTTGGCTTCGGGCATTGCCACTTTTTTGAGTTGATATCTTTCGGCATTTGGATATCGAGTGACATGTCAGCTACCAACTTCTTCAGTCGCCGGTTCTCATCTTCCAGATCCTTGAGACGTTGCGCCGCACTGACCGACAGGTTACCGTACTTCGATTTCCAGTAGTAAATAGTGGCATCACTGATCCCATACTTCCGGCATAGCTCTTTGACGGGCATGCCGGCTTCGCCTTCCTTCAGGAAGCCGATGATCGGTTCTGTGCTGTAACGCTTGGTTTTCATGCGTGTAACCTCCTTGATTGATTTTAAGCATTTTTCCACATCCAAGTGGTCTAGTTGCACGGGCTCATGTCCTGGTTCGCTTGTCACCTTTAGGTTCTTCTTCCTTGATGGAGTAGATCTGGGCGTTCTTCAGATCCTGAATCAACGCAATGCCTGAGGATTTGTCCTCAACCAGAACATCATGCGGTTTGAATTTGCAGTATTGCTCAATTACAGTCTTCTTGAGTGATGGATAGTCAAGCCGATCGCGTAAGACATCCAACAGGTACAGCTTCTGGTTTTTCATGCCCCCCAAGTCGTACAGACACTGTAATTAGCGAATTGGTGATTCTTGCTGGCCGTGTCCCAGCTCTGCAGAACGTGATCAAACGAGTCTGGCAACTCTGTATCCTCATAATAGTGTAGCCACTCCGTTTTGATCATGCCGCCACCAAGTGGTACAGGTTCCTGCTGGTACTGAGCTGAGAACCAGTAATCACTCATGGATCGTTTAATATTGAGCAGTGTTTCCAGTGATTCACGTTCAGGATGTAAAGCCTCGCCCATCCTGCGAAAATGCCGCTGCTGGCCAAAAACTGGGGAATAATACACATACTCCTGATCCTCTTCGGCAATGGCAAGGAGGCTGAGCACCTCCCAAGCTCCTTGTTCATGAACATGACCGACAAGATCATCCATGTGGAGTCGTTGCATGATGAAGACGATGGCGCCATGTTCCTTGCTATCGATCCTGGTTGACGCTGTTCCGTCGAACCAGTCATTGACATTCTTGCGGGTGACATCAGAATAGGCTTCATCCGGTTTGATCGGGTCGTCGATGATCAGGATATCAGCACCTCGCCCGGTCAGCCCACTTCACGTCGAAGTCGAGAGGCGATAGCCATGCTCAGTTGTTTCAAAATCTTTGAGACGCCCTCGTTTTTTCGCGAGTTTTGTGATACGAAATAACGCTCCATACCAAGGAGATGTCATGATTGTTCTGCAGTCATTAGCCATTTTATCGACCAAATCCTGACCATAGCTGGTGCAGATCATCATTTCGACGGATAGCATCCGCGCAGCCATGCCGGAAACGCCACCAAAGCGCAAATCGATTTGGGGTATCGGGGTGGGGAGGTACATTGACAGAAACACGAAAAGCCCGCATGGTGCGGGCTTCTTGCGTGGGATCTGTTTGTTTCGTCCGGAGAACGGACTACCTGGCGGAGAGGGTGTCTATCGCGCTATGCTTATAAGTCCCTTTTAGGTAATGATATAGCTTAGTGCGAATAGGGAAATACCATAAAAAATACCACAAAAAAATATTTGCCTTGTGCACCGGGTTTCTGACAGGTTGGGTGAGGCCTACAATCGATCAAAGCACTTGGATGAACGCCGGCAGATGAAGCATGCCTGGGCAGATTACTTCGATGGGCTGAAGGGGCGTTGCCAATGAGGGAGGTCTATGCTAAAATTCTGGATTCGGCGATTGCTGAGGCCATGGAGAGGATAAAGATAAGATGCATCGATTGAACTGGCGGAAACGCTGAGACTGGTGACATGAAGGGCCAATGCTTCTTGTTGGTATTCTGAAAAACTCAGCTGGATAAGTTAGTTGGTTGCCGTAACCCCTGCTGAAAAAGGTTATTTTACATTACATTATTTAGTGTGTGTCTCGTGATTGGAGGCAAGATAAATTGCCAGGTAAATGATTTAAGAACAATAACATGAAAATAGAACTATACGGGGAAGCACTAAGGGATGAGGTACTTGGTGCCATATACTGGGTGGGGCGAACAGACTACGAGTTTGCCATAGCCCAGTTATATCCGCTCATTCAGAGACTAGAAATACAAAGAGGTCTTCAGAATCCGTTGTTCTACTCAAGGCTTCGAAGCGATTTAAAGGTAGGATGTGTAGTCCCTCCTATTACTTTGGCATTTATCATGGAGGGCCCATTGTTAGAGATCGATAGAAAATTTATCGAATCGAATATCCAATCTGGATTTGTTCTTGATGGAATTCAGCGACTTAACGCCATTCGGAGTGCCTCTGAAGAAATCGAAGATGACGAAGCAAAAAAGGTATTCCTTGATAGAACACTTCATCTTAACGTGATTGTTTCTCCTTCAATGGATAGGCTACTATATCGGATGATTACCCTCAATAACGGTCAGAAGCCGATGTCTCCTCGGCATCAAATCGATATTCTATCTGAGACCATTTTTGATTTTGATAACTTGTCATTAAGGAATCAACCGCACAAGGAAAGACAACAATTTACAAATCGACTTGCAATACATAGGTCTGATATTGTAAAAGGATATATTGCGTATCTTAGTAATACAACTGCTATTGATAATAAGCTGATCATTGAAGAGAAAATGGATAGCTTGATCGCCGAAAGAATAATTGATAGCGATATAGGTAATGAAAAGTTCGAATTTATTGATGTTCTTCGATGGATTTCTGGGGTTTGTCGAATAAAGGAAGTAAATATTTGGTTTGTCTCCAGTAATAATTTTATAGGATTTTGTGTCGCCGCGAGAAGTAAATTTGACTTCATCAGGGCGATTAGTGCCGAGGATTTAATGCGGCAAATAGACAGATTTGAAGAGATATTCTCGACTTTTGATAAGAGAAAGATTAAGGTTGGCGACTATCGAAGGAAAAAAGTCTCGGAGTACTTTGGGGAATTGCAGAAATTTTCGTCGCAGTCTGTATCTGATGTTGTGTTAGATCTTAGTCAAAGATAATGGCTAATTTTACTTACTCTTATCCAAAGAGGCTTTCTGGGGTAAGTTACTTCGGGGGTCAGATTCCATCATTGGACCGTCTGCGAACTTTACTCATTCTGTCAGGGCATGGGGAAATTTTAAGTAATAGTAAAAAAATAATATTAAAGAACGATTATATGAACGTTCCCGTTCAGAATGCGGGTCGTTTCAAAGTTGCTAAACTTATATCAAAGATCCCAAGTTGTACTGAGGCGCAGTTGAAGTCGCTTTTAGCTAAAGCTGCCACAAAAAATATAGATATTCATTCGAACATTTTTCGTGAGGTTATGCACTGTGTTGCTCACTATGAGCAAGGATCATATATCGCAAGTTTCTTGCATCTTTATAGGCTAATTGAACATACTGCACTCTATCTGCCTCTCGTTACAGTTATTTCAAAAGGTGTAAATAACCTTACCTTCAACCAGTATAAGCAAATTATTAATCATAACGCCAAGTCCGATTTGTCGGTTTTGAAGACATTCTCTTTAGATGTTCTGGATCCGAGTTTTAAATTGATTATTGCAAGGTACTCGTTTTCTGGAACAAATTATCCTAGAGATAATTGTAATGTAATTAGTAAGCTTCTTGGTCAAAATGCAATAATAAATTCCGGGTCAGACTTTATTGAAATTAAGTATGAGGTTACCGATAGGTTGATAATAGGATTTAGAAATCATTTCTTTCACTATCTCTATCATGTTGATAATATATCACTCAGGGATCTTCGGGATCCTGACGAGTTTCTGCAAATATGCTTACCTCATTTCATTGCGTACTTTTCATTTTTGTATCGAGAGTTGCTAATTGCAGAGTGGGATTTATGGGCGTAAGGTATCAGAGAGAGCGTAGTTCTATCCCGTGAATTTATGAGGATTAATGTGGTAATTCGTATTAAATAGGGTAAAAGGTGTTATTAGATATTAGAGATATCAAATATTAAATCAAGTGCGGCATTGCCCTCGATAGTTAATATTTTTTTTCGGATTTCATTGTCAAGCAGATCAAGTCGTCGAATTCTGCCATTATCCAGCCGAATAAGTTCGATTTTTCCAAAGCTACAGTGATGCCTCTCAGCATACTTAGCCAGCCCACGGGCTTTAGCATAGCTGTCTGTCAAGCTCGATGAATGAGGTTCCAGTATATCAACCAGATACCCAGCATTCATTTTTCGAACTACGAGAAAATCCGGATACATCGCGCTTGATGTTCCGCCAAAATCATAAGGCAAAGCTAACGCCCACGGTTTGCGATCGTAATTCCTCAGCCACCCTACAACCTCATCCCTGGCTACTTCAGCTTGAATGACTGGCGTTTCCCATGAATTAAGTTTTGCCCAGTATTCTCCCTGGTCATCGAGATACAGATGCTTAACAAATTTGCTGAACCCTTTCCCCTCATTTTTGTCAACACCGACCATGATCTCAGTCGGTGGGATCATTTCGAGAGCCTCAGGTTCCTTGGCAATCTCTCTCACTTTGTTGTACTTCTCGCGCTCTGAAGACGTGAGGTTTCTGATCTCTGCTTTGTATTTGTTGAACAGAAGCTCAATTCGCTTACCACATTCCTTCTCCAGGTTTTCCCATGCTTGCTGATTTTGCAGGATGAAAACGAGTTCAAGCATAGCTCGTGAAGAGTTTTCACCATCATAATGAGCTTGCCAATAGTCCTCATGCAGCCCTTCACCTAGCTTTTGACCGACACGGCTAAACAAGTCCTCAATGTTATGTTCATTACGCCTAACAGTGATCGAATTACCATCCAACTCACGCCAAGTACCTTGTTCAATAGTTACAGCATTTACTATAATATCAGTGCATTCTGAAACCTTTTGATCAAATTCAGAATCCTTTTGGCGTATCCGCTCTTTCTCTGCATCAAGTGTCTGAATAATCAATTTCTTTGAGTCATCCCATGCATCAAGGTCTATCTCATGAATCATGGTTAAAAGTCGCGAAAGCCGCATTAGGCGACGGGTATTGGACGCTTTGCGAATCTTTTCGACACGGTAAATTGGCAGGCCAGATAATGCGTCTATCGCTTCCTTTCGAGCCTCATCTTGCCGATAAGTAACCAATGTTGACCCTTCTTGAACATCAACGGGAGGCACATAATCAGGGTCGTTTTTTAGCCGGTTGACAACCTGATTTACCCCATCTCTGTCATAGTGAGGTAAGTACAGGGAAACGGTGTTGAGCAATTCCTGGCCTTCAATACGTCTAGCAAGAGGTGTTCGAATCATTCGTCCGATAAGCTGTGCTATCAGGGTGTGATCTTGTGCCCTGCGGAATGACATCATCACCTCAGCTCGAGGACAGTCCCAGCCAGTTGTCAGCGCCATCTTGAAAAAGATGATTTTGACATCAGTCTCTTCTTGAATTCGAGATGCCTCAATCTTTCGGATTTTGTGATGTCCAATTGTAATGGCCTGATCTTCCTGGAAGCTGTGAGCAAGCTCATTATCGCTGATTGGTCCAAGTTCCTGTTCCAGGGTCTTCAGCACCTGCTCCAGATCGGTTCTGGTAATCCGGTTGTTGTCCCCATCCTCAACCTGTATAACTATTGCGGGGTGAATAGGTTGCTTGTCCTGCTGCTGGGTAGTATAAATATTCCAATCATCCCTCATCTCTTTCCAACGCCTTGCAGCAGTGGCAAGCAAGGTCATGTCGCTTGGGTCATTGGCGTCAGGATAAAACAGAATTATCCGATCCTTCAATAAGCCAGATGATCGCACTTCTTCTGTTGAGATCTCGCAAGTACGGGGTGTTCTTTGTGTTTCCGACTGTAACAATTTTACAAAACGCTGAGGCGTGGCGGACATTCCTAAAATCAGATCAACAGGGGGAATTTCACCTGAGCCTTTGACAAACTTTTGCAAGATGGTTTCTTGTGCGCTGGCTTCCCGTGAGGTTATCTGTGTTCCCCTGTGCGCCTCGTCAACAATCAGGTAGAACTTACCTTGCAACTTTTGTGAAGTATTAGCGATAGTTTCCCAGATGGTGTATTGACGCAAGTCTCCCTTGCTGGTAAGCAACTTGTCCTTGCCTAGCTTCTGGATATTCAGAAAGTAGACCTTGCCCCCTTCAAATGACTCACGGTCAAAATTTGAATCAATTACAACCAGGTCATGGGGGCGGAACCGAGTGCAGGTATCTGCAATTTTTTTACGGGATTGTTCATTAAGTTCGGGCTGATCCGAAAGCCAGAGGAATACGGCTTCAGGTTCTCCTTCAAATTGATCTGATCCATCAATTATCTCTTCCATCATCGCTGTTGTGATAACCGTTTTGCCGGAACCGGTAGGCGATGACAGTATAACGGCTTGTGGATCACCGTCTTCAAGATCACGCTTTGCCTGCTTAAGGCGTTTGAGTAACGAGTCAACAGCATTAAGCTGAAAATCCATTAGTTCCAGTTTCATGTTTAAAACTTGCTGAAGTTGATCTTGAAATTTTGCAAAAAATCCTTGTAAAGCTGCACTACATGAGGAATATCCAGTTCTTCTCGCAGATTGTGATAAGTACTGGAGGAATTGGTGACAATGAAAACATGCGTTAAGTCAGGCCGGTTTTCGATATACCGGTAAAATTCCTTGAAACGTCTTTCTTGAATCAACACAGCAAAAGGGCAATTTGAAGGAATCAGCCACGGTGCATGAGCCTCTGGGGCATCAGGTAACGGACCGCGTGCGCCGGCTATCATCCAGAGCATCGGTAGAATTGCAGCAAACTGTCGTCCCATTTGCACTTCAGCAGGGTCGAGAAAATCCAGCTTGAAATATTCCAGATTCGCCGGAAAGCCTTCTGATAGTGGGCGTTTTTCTGCTTCTTCAATTTGAATTGGTCCAAGCCGTTCCTGTATCTTTTCTTTGATACTATTGAATGTCCTGGTGTCCTGTGTCACAAGGTAAAAATCTGTAATGTGCTCATGATCCTCAAGGGCGTCAAGCCATGCCGCAGCTTTTCGGATGTCAAACAGGACAGACGCAGGGATAGTGCCATCAACGAAGAAAGGCATATCTGCCGTGATCTTCGATTGCGGGATTTTATCAATCAAGGCGATAAGCTGCTTGCGCTGCGTAAGTGGTAACAAGCGTCCTTCGCTAAAGCCAAGTTGTTTGAAGCTGCGGGATTTTTCCTTCGTCACAGTCCGCCCGGTCAGATAATCACCCTCAAGCTTGCTTCCATCATTCCGGTGGCCAATCATGGTGAACTTGTTGCGGGGGAAGGTCACCGACTGGCAAATACCATGCTGATTCCATTCATCGGTTCCGGGCCGTTGACCCTGTTCAGTCAGATACGTTGCCTCATCTTCGGAAACTTCGTTATTGGTGACAAGTATGCACTGACGGTTGCCGTTATCGGTTATGTTCAGCAGGTTGACGGCATTTAGAGTTGTGCCGCTGCCGGCAAAGAAATCAATAAGAATTGCGTCAGGGCGATCACGAACAACTGAACCGATGGCATCTCGTACAGAGTAAATAGACTTGGGAAATGAAAACTTCGAGCCATCAGCTCCCAAAATATTTTTTAGTAAAGTCGAGCCATAAACCCCAGAATCATGAATACCACGATGCCACACTGTTTTAATTGCATGGTGTGAACCTTGATTTTGGGCGTATTCGAGCTCTACTGCCCCGCTTATAGGATCTCTTCCTGTTATCAATATTTCCCTAGATGTAATGCGTTCTCTGGTTCTTTTGTTAAGGTATAAAATGGTCCATGTATTTCTTTTTTCATCGTAGCCACCTAATCTCACATATCCCTGTGAAACAAGCGCTGACAATGTCTCTGTGCCAACCTGCCAGTTTCCCAAGGTCCCATCACCTTTGATCGGCCAAGCAATTGATTTGTCATCAGGGATAGTGGGGTTTTCATGGATTGGGAGCGGTTTTCCTACTTCAATGATTGATTTTTTCTGAGGATCTATGTGAATAGGGTAAAACATATTAGGACTATCTACACGAAGAGAGTTATTCCCTCCGCGCAGTAACCATTCCCATCGGGGAACTTTGAATCGCTTTTGATCACCTCGTTCGGGTGAAAGTAGATCGTCGCGTCTAGCCGGGACCATCGCTTCAGGCATAAAAGCAAACAAGGCATACTCTTCAACTCGTGAAAGCCGACCTCGTTCTACTCCTTTTTGATTAATGACAATAGTTACCATCTGTTGGTAAACACCAGGGAATACCCTTTCCATTAGCATCCCCAAATGGTGGACCTCATGTTCATCAATCGTAACGATCAGGACACCATTATCTGGTTTCAGCAGTCGTTTTGCTAACTGAAGCCGTTTGCTCATCATCGACAGCCACTTACTATGCCGCCAAGTGTCGTTGCCATCAACGTAATCGTTATTGTACTTCCAGTCTTTAGCACCTGTATTGTAGGGGGGGTCAATGTATATGCAATCAACTTTACCTGAATAGCAGTATTCAAGCAATTGCAATGCGTGGTAGTTATCAGCTTCAATTAAGATATGGTGGGGCTGGGAGGTATCGCCATTTCTCACTCGGTCAAATGTCTGCAAGGCTGGATACATAGGTTCCCCAAAGCGTCGGACAACCGTTAATTCCTCAACCGGTATGCTCTCCCGGCTACCGTCGTTTTTTTCTACTTCGGCAAGCCCTTCTTGTACTCGTACGATATTGAAGGTTTCGCTCAATGTTCTACTACGACGAGCAACCAAGCTACGAGCCTTTACCTTGGCATTATAGATTGGCACTAATTCAGGCAGGTGTTCCTCAAAAACCAGGCCAAAGCGATTATCCGTCTTGAGCTTTTTAACCTCGTTAAGTAGCGTCGACCTCAAAATAGGGTCAGAAATTTTGCCTATTTCATCTTCAATTCGAGCCATATAAACCTATTGAGATATCAGGTGTTATTGGGGCTGTAGTGAATTGTGCCCGTTACGCCTGCTGATGTTTAACCTTAAATCTAAAAACAATATGGCTAAATAGTGGACAAAAGCCGAACATCCCAATGCTAGGAGCTTCGCCTTTTTTGGGATAAGCGTTCTGTCTATGGTTTGAGTGTTGATGGGACGTGAGCTTTCTTGGCTCTTTTATCCTGGCATTACAAAGCCGTCCCCCCACCCGGGGGTGGTGACTAGATCCACACTCGGATTCGTCAGTTTACTGCCAAGCACTGAAAATTTGTTTGTCGCCGGACCCATGACCAGCTCAGGAAAGAAGGCTTCGAGATCAACCACAAACGCTCGGAGATGCTCTACAGGTCTGAAAATCTCACTCCGAAGGATTACGAGATCTCGCCGGAAGAAAAAAGCCTCCTAAGTGCCTCAAAATCCCTCTTTTACCCTGACCGCCACTTGTCCAATCCTCAATTCTCCGTACATTGATGAAGCAGTTCCCGAGTAATACCCAGTAGCCATACTGAACCCATAGCTCTCGGATATGAACCAACGTCACCTTTGCTCACGACGCCGGCCGCTACTCATCATTGTTGCAATGCTGTCCTTTCTCGCAAGTTCAATTCCTTCTCTCGCCGCGTCGGTATATCACGGCAACACTAACACTTACAAGTTCCATCAGGCAGGTTGCAGGTACTTCGCATGCCCTCATTGTATTGCCGTTTTCCAGAGTCGAGAGGCGGCGATTCAGACAGGGTATGTTGCTTGTAATATCTGTAATCGTTGAAACCTCAATTTTCATGAAAATGAAGCACTTTGGACTTATTTTTGTGGTATTGCTTTCGGGTTGTCCTAGCACAATTAAGACCGCAGCAGTGATTAAGAATGGACAGAAGTCTGTTTATAAAGATGGAGTTGAGTATGTGTATTCAAAGAAACACTCTACAGTCGCTCTCGCCTCAATGAATTCAGAACGAGATGCTTCTGTACGGCCTAGTTATTATGTTTATGCTCTTAATGAAACAAAAGATGATCAGCTGATATCGACTGAAAATGTTAAGGCTTTCATTACGGGCAATCAGATTAAGGTGTTTACATACGAGGAGATCGCTAAAGAGATAGAAGACAAAAGAAATGCGGCATTATTTGCGATTGCATTGTCAGGTGCGCTTCAATCATATAATGCTGCCAATGCGGGAAATAAGTACACAACAGGAACGTATAATACGAACTACTATAGCAATGGACGTTATGTTGGTACGTCTACTAGTACATATACCAGTCATACATACGATCAGAGCGCAGCTAATAGAGCACAGAACGCTGTAAATGCTCAGATGCGAAATGATATGGATAGGATTAATGATTCTGCTGATAGTCAAAAGAGTGCCGCTACTGCGCAGATGTTGAAAAAGAATACCGTAATGCCGAATGCGGAATGTATGGGGTATGTTTTATTGGATAAAACCCCAGTTCCTGAAAAGGGTAGGGAAAACGTTCTCGCTATAAGTGTAGACTTTGCGGGAGAACTGCATGAGTTTGATTTCAATGAAACTTTAAAACAATAGGGGGTTAAAAGTTGATAAAAGACTGTATGTTCATCGGCAAGTCCTTTAATTGTTCCCGCTGCGCGGCTGTGTTTCAGAAGCAAGAATTTGCAAACATGGTGGATATTTGAAGTCTTAGACATTCAATGAGTTAAAAGAAAAGCGTTGTCTTTTGCGAGTATAATTTATACAATATCTATTATGAAAATATTTATCAGTTGGTCAGGGTTAACTAGTCACAGTGTGGCAAAGGTTTTGAGGGAGTGGCTTCCCTCTGTAAAACAAAGTATAGTTCCGTATGTTTCTTCTGAAGATATTGATAAGGGTACTCGTTGGTCATCAGATATTGCCGGTGAGCTCAATAATTCTTCGTTTGGCATATTATGCGTGACAAAAGAAAATATAAGCTCCCCTTGGCTAAATTTTGAAGCGGGCGCGCTTAGTAAAATAGTTGATAAAAGTCGTGTTTGTCCAATTCTTTATAAGGTTAAGCGATCTGAGATAAGCGGCCCTTTATTGCAGTTTCAGTCAACAATTATTGAAAAGATGGATGTTTTGAAGTTGCTTAAAACAATTAATAATTCTTGTGAAGATCATACCGTCGATGACTCTCGCATAGAAAAAATATTTGAGGTTTGGTGGCCTCAGTTGCAACGAGATTTGGATTCAATAGTCGATGAAATTGCTGATGTGGAAAAGGCTAAAGAAACGCAATATGCCACTAGTGTTGAAATTGAAAAGATACTTGAAGAGGTGCTTGAACTAAGTAGATTAAATCAGAAGATATTGCGCAATCCGGAAGAGTTGTTGCCGGTACGTTATATGGAGAGAATACTGAATACGAATGATGAACAAATTAAAGTATTGAATGACTTGTTGAAAACACCTGCAATTGATGATATGGATGATGCTTTTGATAAGTTATATAGAATGTTAGAAGATTTGAAAATAAATAATGCTAATATTAAAGGTCTTGATAAGATTGAGATCGTGATGCGTGAATTAGGAAATCCATTAAAGTATATTGTAAGAAGATTTAAGCCGGGTAGGATGGGGGTAGTCTAGTCTGAGTGTGTGCAACAATAGTGAGAGTGTGTTTGATGGGTGTGGTTCGGCGTAGGGGAGAAGGATACAAACCACCTTTTTATCTGGTGGTTTCTGGTTTATAGAAAAATCGTGTTGTGCTTTTGCTTTAGTTGAGGAATTATAAATTCATGAAGATTATTAATGAGTGTTTAGTATTTGTGCGAAATATGGGTCCACCCTGAATTCGTTTTTGAGATCCCTGTTGATTACATCAGCGATAGCCCTAGTTATTATTTGTTTGTTATAGATCACATCATATATTGCCTTCATGATAGGCATTGACAGATGTATGTTTTGATTGTGTTTGTTTATTGTATTTACAAAATTATTGATAATGAGTAGCGTCTGGAATGCCTCGATTTCGAATGGTGCGTATTTATTTTTTACTTCTTCAATTGTTAAACCTTTTGCTATGTCAAGTCCCGCTCTATAGCTTCTGCCAGCAAAAGCGGTAGCAATAGTGTCTCCGATACCGGCAACTCCAAAGGCTTTTTCAAAAGATCCACCAATTCCCCTGGATAAATACGCAATCTCATACATGCCTCTAGTAATAAGACTGGCTTTGAAATTAATGCCGAGTCCACCTTTAGATCCGGTATATCCATCAGCTACACCGCAGGCTATTGCAATGACATTTTTTAAGGCACCGCAAACTTCGGCAGAAATGATGTCGTCGCTAGTGTATGATCTTATGCAGTTGTTAGTTTGATAAAATTCCTGAAATACTTTGGCTGTGTCAATGGATTTTGATGAGATAACAATATTGCATGGCTTAAATTGAGGATTCGTAGATAATAGATTTTGGGCAATCTCTAAGTATGTGTTGGGGCCTCCCAGACTACAGATGTTTTCAATATTAATGTTTAGGGTGTTGGATATTAAGGATGACATGGTAAAGAAATTATTATCCTCTAAATGAAACCCTTTGACTAGTGATATTATTTTGGTTTTTGAACTGACATAATCTTTTATGCTTTTTAAAATGTCGGGCGCATATTTAGAGGGGTAGCAAAAGACGATATGGCTCGCATCTTTTACTACTTCTTCGATCGATGTTGAGAAGATGACATTATAAGGGTATATTAAATCTTTTAATTCTTTATAAGAAGGGTTGAATCTTTTCTTTGTGAAGTGTTTTGCTTTGCGGCTGTCCCGTACATAGCAAGATATCCTATGTCCACTGAAATTTTGATTTTTGCTATTAATAAGATTAGTTGCTAATAAAACTCCCATGGTTGTGCCAAAACTACCAGTTCCCAAAAGCGCTATTTTCATGATATCCGTTATGGTTAAGGTTTGGTTTTTGAAAAAGATGGGGTCTCCTCAGGTTGGGAATTGTATGATAGAGTCATATAAAGGTGAAATTACACACATTAAAACATAAGTTCATTATCTTATCACCCAAACAACTACCTCGTGCGCCAGGGATCCATCTCAGGCTTAATAAAAATCTCCTTGGTACTTGTGATTCACCATGTCCATAGCTTCCCCCCTTCTTCACGGTCTGCTCACCGTGGATGTTCATCCCGTCTTCCTGATCACATACGTTACAACCCCCAACGTCCTAAAGTCCATCTCCGGCGTGATCTCGATCGGCTTGTAGTTCGAGTTCTCCGGAACCAGGGACACAGCCCCTTTCTTCGCCCTCAATCTCTTCACGGTCAGTTCATTATCGATACTGGCAATCACAATGTGATTGTTCAAGGGCTCAATAGCCCGATCGACAATGAGTAGATCTCCTTCCAGTATCCCCACATCCTTCATACTATCACCATGTGCCTTAACCGCATAGGTATCCTTAGGGTGCTTGACCCTGCACGCGGAAATGGTGATGTACTCCTCGATTGCACATGAAGACTCTCCTGGTTTACCAGCAGCAATTCCGCAGGTAAAGACGGGGATTGTTTGTGCCATCTCCTGAGGGATCGGCTTGCCTTGATAAGTTTGGGACTCAATGGCGTGTGACTTTGGGCCACTTGGTGCTGATTCCTGCGCCAGATTGATCTTGATCAAACCACGGTCAAACATGGTTTGAATCTTTCGAGCTTCCTCTTCAAGTGCTTGGTCTTGATTACGGGCTGCGCCACCTTCCGCATAGATATCTCCCTTTCCTGTCAGGTACCAATTACCATTGATCCCTATCTCAACCAATTTTGAGTATAGATTTGCAGCTTTTCTACCATCCCTGTTCCATAGGTAACCATTCAGATTTTGAGGTTTGATGCTAAGCAGAGTAGCAAAATCTATTTGATTCATACCCGATGACTCAAGGATGGCTCTCAAATTTGCAGAGATCTGCTCATCCTGAAGAACCGTATAGATTTTTTCTAATCTGCGCATGAGGATCTCAAATATGATTTCTAAAATACTCAGAAATGATTATATTGGACTTGAGGACGAACATCACTCTACTAATATATACATCAGAATACCATGCCAACAATTCCTTATGACAAAGCCCCGAAGTGGGAACACGGGACAGCCAAAGAGGTTACGGCGATTCTTAGGGACAAGGGGCAGAAAATCAGCTACGATGCGGTCTGCAAGCGTCTCACCAGGCTTTCCGATTATGAGACGGTAAAGCTAGCTGTCCAGGTAAGTAAGCGCCGCCGAGAGACCAGACAGGCAAGGAATGAGAACATGCGGCGACTTATCAGCCTGGCAAAAAGGGAGACCCAATCTTGACGCAGTTCATCAAACGGGTGATCCAGGGAATCAAAAACTTTTTCCCCATCGGATACACCCGGCATTTCGAATGGAAAATCAAACAAGAGGAACAATGACTAACCAATCAAACACCCTAAGATTTTACCGAATCCGTGAAGTCATCGGCGACCGAAAACAAGGAATCACTGGTATCATTCCGGTGTCACGAGCGGCATGGTACGCAGGGATCAAAGATGGCAAGTACCCGAAACCGGTCAAGCTATCAGAGCGGACGGCTGCCTGGCGAACAACGGATATTACGGGAGTGACGATTCCCGGGGTTGCAGATCTTCCTGAAGGGGGATACTTCATGGGAGACCTGAATCAGTAGCCGTTTTTGACTATGTAAGAACTTTTCTTGGGAAGCTGTTGCTTTGAATTACAAAGTTGCTTACATTTTACATCCCGGAAATACCCATATACGTCATTTTTACTCAAGCTGCTGTCTTGAGGTGTCATGTCGGCTATGTACGAAAGCTATTCCTATGTTCACC
>Ga0326732_1000151_pt1 | contig 16487 bp, 17 predicted proteins | sample MHFSIPfraction_4_FD_207644 | JGI IMG/M metagenome (GOLD analysis project Ga0326732, IMG submission 207644) | Lab enriched peat soil microbial communities from Michigan Hollow, Ithaca, NY, United States - MHF12FN SIP fraction | ecosystem: Environmental > Terrestrial > Soil > Wetlands > Peat...
CCATCCAGGCCTTCGTCTTCGTCCTTCTGTCCTGCATCTATCTATCCGGGGCCGTCGCCCACGAAGAAGAGCACTAAACGAAAAGGAGTCCCGTCATGTCCAAGAAACTCAAATCGTTGAGCCTCCTCATCTTTGCCGTCGCCCTGATGGCCCTGCCCATGCTGGCCCAGGCGGCCGCTCCGGCTGGCGAGCTCGACAATGCTCATGCAGATCTGTTCAAAGTGTCGCTCATCGTCGGAGGGGCCATCATCACCCTGGCCGTCATCGCCGGGGCCTTCTGCCAGGCCAAGGCCATCAGCGCCGGGTGCGAGGGCATCTCGAGGAACCCGGCCGGCGCGCCGCACATCCGCTTCCTGCTCCTGCTCGGCCTCGTCCTCATCGAGACCCTGGTCATCTATGCTCTGCTCATCACCATCATCATCCTGATGGTCCAGTGGGGAAATTACATCCCCAAGGTCTAGCGGCCTAGGCCCCTCCGACCCGGAAGCGGATGGCAGTTCCGGCGCTTTCGCTCGTCACCGCGTCCTTCAAGCGGTTCAACGGGGACAAGTGTTGGACCTCGGCCATCGTCATCTCCTATTTTGCGTTGCTCTGCTGCGTTCCGCTCATCGCCCTGTTCTTCACCATCGCCGGGCGGTTCCTGGGCAACACGGAGATGGCCCTGCGAAGCCTCAATATCTTCACCGACGAGTTCTTCGCCAAGCTCGACCCGAGCTTTTTCAAGGGTCTCGGGGACCTGTCGAGCCCCGGCCTCCAGCTGGGCCTATTCGGCGTCATCGGCTCGTTCGTCTCGGCCAGCTTCCTCTTCTCGAGCCTCATCTCGACGATCAACCAGATCTTCCGGACGAAATACCACCGGTCCTTCTTCTACAACCGGCTGATCGAGTTCCTGATGATGGCCGTCGTCGGCATCTTCATGCTTTTCTCGCTGGCCATGACGGCCGTCTGGACGGCGTTCGGTCAGAGCCTCCAAAAGAGCGAGCTTGTCCGGGCCACCCTCAATCCCGAGGTCGTGGCGGCCATCAACAACGTCCTGCTGAAATACATCATCCCCTATCTCTTGACCTTCCTGATGTTCTACATCCTTTATAAGTTCATCCCGGAGGTCAAGGTCCACACCCGGGCGGGGATCATCCCGGCCGCGGTCGCCGCCCTGCTTTTCGAGCTCTTCAAGCGGGCCTTCGCCTTTTACGTCGTCCACTTCTCGGCGATCGGGATCGTTCTGAGCAAGATCCTCCAGGGGACGCTGACCTCGGTCCTCTTCTTCCTGCTCTGGATCTCGTCGTCGATGATCATCCTGCTCTGGGGGGCAGAGCTCGCGGCCGTGCTCAACGAGAACTACGACGCCATGGCCGCGGCCAAGGCGCAGAAAGCCCCTGCTGCGGCCGCGAAACCTGTTTGAAGGGGGCATGTACTCTGTGTACGTGTCCCCGAAGCTCGTCAGATGTGCTTGGCGATGCGCTCGAGGAGCTTGGCCTTGGACTCAACCCCAACGACCTTCTCCTGGGGCTGGCCGCCCTTGAACAGGATCAGGGTCGGGATGGCCATGACCCCGTAGGTCTGGGGGGCCCTGCCGTTCTCATCCACGTTCATCTTGACGACCTTGAGCTTGCCTTTGTGGGCCTCGGCGATCTCGTCAACGACAGGGGCGATGATCCTGCAGGGGCCGCACCAAGGGGCCCAGAAATCCACCAGGACGGGGAGGTCGGACTTGAGGACCTCGGCGTCAAACGTATCGTCGGTTCCGGTGATAATGGCGTCGGACATGGGTCTCTCCAAATCTTAGTGTTTTAGTAGTGAATGGGCGAAAACCCATGATAGCGACTGACCCAAAAGTTGTCAAATTCCCCAGGCTGGCTGGCGCGGCCTTGAACTCCCTTTTCCGCCGAAGTATCATGAGGGCCGCCGAAAAGAGATTCGACTTGAAAGCCCTCGTTCAGGAATGGGGGGGCCATTAGCATGGCGGCGGCGAGGAATCGGTTGAAGTGGCTGGCTTCGGCAACCCTATTGATGGTCCTGACGACCGCCTGCGGAACCAAGACCGGAGGGGGGCCGTATCCGGAAATCAGCGTTTCTCTGAGGCCCGACTCGGCCAAGATACTCGCCGGCGGAACGGTGAAGCTCTGGGTCACCGTCCTTCACTCGGCGAATGAAGGCGTGACCTGGACGTTGTCCGGAGCGGGATGCAGCGGCGCCGCTTGCGGCACCATGGGCAGCGACGGCCTCTACGCCGCCCCCGGAAGCGTCCCCGGCCTCATCGTCGTCACCGCGAAAGCCACGTCCAAAGCCGATCCGACGAAGTCGGCCAGCGCCACGATCACAGTGATCGAGCCGGAGGCGATCGAATGGGCTTGGGTCTCGGGCAGCGATCTCGGATTTCCGCAAAGCGACTTCGGAACGCGGGGCATCCCCGCTCCAAGCAACGCACCCGGGGGAAGGCGTTCCGCCGAATCCTGGCTCGATCCCGAGGATAACCTCTGGCTTTTCGGAGGAGAGAGCCGCGGCCCATCGGGCGACGGCCATCTCAATGACCTTTGGAAGTTCGATCCGGAGACCCTGGAATGGACCTGGATATCCGGGAACATGGCTGCGGATCAGCCGGGCATCTACGGGACAAAGGGCACAGCCGCCCCATCGAACGTCCCCGGAGCCCGGATCTGTGCGCTATCCGGGTCCGACCCGAACGGCGACCTCTGGCTTTTTGGGGGGATCGGCTATGATTCCGCCGGGCGCTACGGCGATCTCAACGATCTCTGGAAATTCGACCTGATGACGCTCGAATGGACCTGGGTCTCCGGGAGCAACGTGAGGGACCAACCGGGCCTCTATGGGACCAAGGGAGTGCCGTCTCTAACGAATATTCCAGGGGCGAGGGGTTGCGCGATATCCTGGTTTGATCCCGGCGGCAATCTTTGGCTTTTCGGAGGAGGGGGCTACGATTCAGAGGACCATGCGTTCATACTCAACGACCTGTGGAAATTCAACACGACGACTCTCGAATGGACCTGGGTATCGGGGAGCAACGTCATCTCAGAGCCCGGACAGTACGGGACCCGGAACGTCCCGGCTCCATCGAATGTCCCCGGAGCGAGAGAATGGGGGGCCTCCGGCATCGACCCCCACGGCCAATTATGGCTGTTCGGGGGGAAAGGATATGCCTCGGCCCCGGGGTTCGGCACTCTCAACGATCTTTGGAGATTCGACCCGGCGACGCTGCTATGGACCTGGGTTTCGGGAAGCGACTCCTTTGACGAGCCCGGCAACTACGGCACAAGGAGCCTGCCCGCTCCGACGAACATTCCGGGGGCGCGATTGGAACCCGGTGCCTGGTTTGACGCCGACGGGGTGTTCTGGCTTTTCGGGGGAGACGGCAGCGATGCCATCAGCCATTGGGGCGGGTTGAACGACCTCTGGAAATTCGACCCGACGAGCCTGGAATGGACCTGGGTCTCAGGCAGCGACTCTCTCAATCAAGTGGGCCTCTACGGGACCAAGGGTCAAGGGGATCAAGGCAATATCCCGGGAGCACGATATTCCTCCCGTTCTTGGTTCGATTCGCAGGGGAGATTCTGGCTCTTCGGAGGCGCCGGCGCGGACTCGACCTCGAGCGGAGGCGGCTACCTGAACGATCTTTGGCGCTTCAGGCGCAGGGGCCCGTGATCTTGAGATCGAGGGGGGGACCGGAACGGCGTCGTCCCTACTCGGCCCAGCCCAGTTTTTCCTTGACCAGGTCGTAATAGCTCCGGCGGGGCGATGTCACGAGTTGGAGCTCGAACGGCGCCCTGCGGATCTCGACGATGTCGTTGCCGACCATGACGCCGCCGCGCTGCCCGTCGAAGGTCAGGTAGACGTCCTCCCCTCGCGTCAGGAGGCGGACGCCGACCGCGGAGGTCGCCGGCACGGCCAACGGGCGGAAGGACAGGGTGTGCGGGCAGATGGGCGTCACGACGATGGCCGGGACCTGGGGGTGGAGGATGGGGCCGCCGGCCGAGAGCGAGTAAGCGGTCGAACCTGTCGGCGTCGAGACGATGAGGCCGTCGGCCTTGAGCGTGGCCACGTCCTGGCCGTCGACGGCAACGGCCAGCTCGATCATCCGGGACACGGCGCCTTTGGTCACGACGACGTCGTTGAGGCAGAGCGACGACGCGGACGCGGTCTTGGCTTCGAGGAGCCAGCGGGGGCTGACCAGGGACATGTCACCGGCCAGGAATTTGTCCAGGGTCGCCACGACCTCGCTCACGGGGATCTCGGTCAGGAAGCCCAGGCGGCCCAGGTTGACGCCCATGACCGGGACCCCGGCTCTGGCGGCGTGATGGGCCACGCTGAGGAGAGTCCCGTCGCCGCCGAGGACGACGACGAGGTCCGAGGCGGCGGCGATCCCGGCCCGGTCCAAGCCGTCGGCGCGGCCGAGCTTGCGCGCCGCGACATCCTCGAGGACGCAGGCGATGCCCCGGCCCTCGAAATATTCGACCACGATCTTGAGGATGCCCTCGACCGAGGGCGCGTGGGGCTTGATGACGATGCCGGCTTTGCGCACGTTATTCATGGTTGACCGCCTCCTTGATCCAGGCTGGGACGACGTCCGCGTTGAGGTCCGCCGCCCCCTTGACCCACCAGGCGAAGAATTCGACGTTGCCTTTCTGACCGTGCGTCGAGCAGCGGATGAGGCCCTTCGTCCCAAAGCCGATCGCCCGGGCCCCGGCGACGACGCGCGCCAGGACCTCGGCGTGGACGGCGGGGTCGCGCACGACACCCTTCTTGCCGGCATCCTTGGGCCGGGCCTCGAACTGGGGCTTGATGAGCGAGACAAGGGCCCAATCTCCGGGGATGGTCTTGAGCGCGGGAAGGATCTTGAGCACGGAGATGAACGAAACGTCCATGGTGATGATCCCCGGCGCCTCCGGAATGTCGGCCGGAACAAGATCCCTGGCGTTCTTCTCGATGAGGACGACCCGGGCGTTTTTCGAGAGCTGCCAATCGAGCTGCTTGGTGTCGACGTCGACGGCGTAAGCCCTTGACGCACCTCGTTTCAGCAGGCAATCCACGAACCCGCCGGTCGACGCGCCGATGTCGAGCGCTACCAGGCCGAGGACGTCCAGCCCGAAACGATCGAGCGCTTCCTCGAGCTTGAGGCCGCCGCGGCTGACGAAAGGCAGGGGCGGGGCCACCTCGAGCGGCGCCTCCACGTCGACGAGATCGCCGGGCTTGCGGACCGGACGGCCGGCGCTCGTCACCGACCCGGCCATGATCAGGGCCTGGGCTCGTTCGCGGCTTGGCGCGAGGCCCCGCCCGGCGAGAAGATTATCCGCGCGTTCCTTCATCGGCGCCAACTGGCAAGGGCGTCTTGGTGAAGTCACGGATCCTTTTGACGAGGCTCGGGACATCGAGGCCGACCATGGCCCGGATCTCGTCGGACTTGCCGACAGGATAGGCGCCGATCGGCACGCCGATCGAAAGGAACCGGATGCCGAACCGGCCTTCCCGGTCGAGGAGCTCCCGCACGGCGCTGCCGGCGCCGCCTTCGACGATGCCCTCTTCGAGCGTGACGACCGTCCGCCCCGGCCCGGCGAAGCGGAGGATCGTCTCCCGGTCGAGAGGCTTGACGAAGCGGGCGTTGACGACGGCGAGCGAGACGCCCTCCTTTTCGAGCTCGCGCGCGGCCTCGAGCGCCGGGGCGACCATGTTGCCCACGGCAAAGAGGAGGTCTTGCCCCTCCCTGACCACCTCGCTCCGTCCGAGCGGCAGGACCCGGAGTGTTTCGTCCATCGGGACGCCCAGGCCCTTGGCCTTGGGGAATCGCACCGAACAGGGGTGGCCGTACGAGATGGCCGACCAGAGCATGTGCTGGAGCTCGTTCTCGTCCTTGGGGGCCATGACGATCATGTGCGGCATGTGCCGCATGTACGCGATGTCGTTGACGCCCTGATGGGTGGGCCCGTCGTCGGGAACGATGCCGGCCCGGTCGAGGACGAAGACCACGGGCAGGTCCATCAAGCTGACGTCGTGGTAGACCTGGTCGTAGGCCCGCTGAAGGAAGGTCGAGTAGATGGCCACCACAGGCTTGAAGCCCGACAGGGCCAGGCCCGAGGCGAAGGTGACGGCGTGCTGCTCGGCGATGCCGACGTCGAAGAAACGGTCAGAGAGCTTCTCCGAGAATTCCTTGAGGCCGGTGCCCTCGCCCATGGCCGCGGTGATGGCCAGGACCTTTTCGTCCTTCTTCGCGATCTTGATCATCGAGTCGCCGAAGACGCTCGAGAAGGACGGGCCCCACTCGCGCTGGAGGGGCTCGCCCGTCGCGATCTTGAACGGCGCCGATCCGTGGAACTTCTCCGGATGCAGCTTCGCCGGCTGGTAGCCCTTGCCCTTCTGGGTCACGCATTGAATGAGGACCGGGCCCTCGAAGGTCTTGGCCGTTTCGAAGGCCTCGACGAGCGATTGGACGTTGTGCCCATGGACCGGCCCGATGTAGCGGATGCCGAGCTCCTTAAAGACGAGCCCCGGGAAAAGGACCTTCTTGGCCAGCTCCTCGAGGGCATGGCCGGCCTTGATCGCCGCGCTGCCGAGCCGGGGGACCTTCCTCAAGAGCGATTTGGCTTGGTCCTTGATGACAATATAGCGTTGACCCGAAACGAGATAGGAGAAATACTTCGACCAGGCTCCGACATTGATGGAGATGGACATCTCGTTGAAGTTGAGAACGATGATCAGCCGCTCGCGGAGATGGCCGATCTGGTTCAGCGCCTCGAGGGCGACGCCTCCCGTCAGGCTGCCGTCCCCCACGACGGCGACGACATGGTGGTTCCGGCCGGCCTTGTCCCTGGCGACGGCCATGCCCAGGGCCGTCGACAAGGCGGTGGAGGCGTGGCCGGTGTTGGCGCTGTCGTGCTCGCTCTCCTCGCGGCAGGGGAAGCCGAGGATGCCGTCCTTGCGGCGCAGGCCGGCGAAGCGGTCCTTCCGGCCGGTCAGGAGCTTGTGGGCATAGCACTGATGGCCGACGTCCCAGACGATCTTGTCGCGGGGCGAATCGAAGGCCAGGTGCAGCGCCAGGGTCAGCTCGACCGCCCCCAGGTTCGACGCGAGGTGACCGCCGTTCTTGGCGACCGTCTCCAGGATGAGGGTCCGGATCTCCAGGGCCAGGGTCGAGAGCTCCTCCGGCGTGAGCTTGCGGAGGTCCGCCGGCTCGCGGATGGAATCGAGGATCTTGGCCATGGCCTCTCCGGAGATGTTCAGGCGTTGCCGCCGCCCTCTCCCGTCTCCTCCCCGTCGTCCGTCCCGGCTTCAAAGTCCTCGGCTTTGAGCTTGCCCTTTTCGTCCTTGAGCAGGATCTCGACCTTGCGCTCGGCCTTGTCCAGCTCGCCGCGCAGGAAGCGGGACATCTTGACGCCTTTCTCGAAGAGGGCCAGCGATTCGTTGAGCGAGATGCCGCCTTTTTCGAGCTTGGCCACGATCTCCTCGAGATCGGCCAGGGCCTTCTCGAACGTCAGGTTGGTCATGACCCCTCCTTCAGGAACCGGGATTCCAGGAGCTTCTTGCGGTCGACGGATTCGACCCGGGCGCTAAACTCGCCCTTGAAGAACGTCACCTCGACGGTTTCGCCGGGAACGACGTCCTCGATCCGGCGGGCCAGACGCAGGCCGCCCTCCTTCCAGACGAGGGCGTATCCTTTCTTGAGCACGTTGAGGGGGCTCAGGGCGTTGAGGGAAGACGATAGCCGCTCCCAGGCCGCCCGATGCTCCCCCACCGCCCGGCGCAAGATGTTGGCCAGCCGCTCGGCGGCAAGGAGCGCCGCGCCCTTGTGCTCGGCGATGGCCTGGCGCTCAGACCTGAGGACGTTCCGTCCCCGCGTCTCGAGATCGTCCACCCGGCGGGCCAGGTTAGCCAGCCGGACCTCGAAGTTCTGGAAGATGCGGTGGCGGGCGAGCTCGTCGACATCGCCCCGCAGGTGCTGGACGGCGAAGCGGAGCGTCTCGCCGAGCCGCCGCGTCAGCGCCCCGATGCGCTCGGCGAAGGCCTCCTCCGTCGCGATGACCATCTCCGCGGCGGCCGACGGCGTCGAGGCCCGGACGTCGGCGACGAAGTCGGCGATGGTGAAATCGACCTCGTGGCCGACCGCCGAGATGACGGGGACGGGCGAGCGGGCGATGGCCCGGGCCACGGGCTCTTCGTTGAAGGCCCAGAGGTCCTCGATCGAGCCGCCGCCCCGGCCGACGATGAGAACGTCGATCCCCGGCCAGGCCCCGAGGGCATCGATGCCCTCGACGATCTCGGCCGCCGCGCCCTCGCCCTGGACGCGGGCGGGGTAGATGACGACGTGGAGCCTGGCGTAGCGGCGCTCGAGGATGCGGAGGACGTCGCGGATGGCCGCGCCGGTCGGCGAGGTGACGACGCCGATCGTCTTGGGCCGGAGCGGCAGCTTGCGCTTGCGAGCGTCTTCGAACAGGCCCTCGGCCTTGAGCTTGGCCTTGAGCTGCTCGAAGGCCAGCTGGAGGGCGCCCTTGCCCTTGGGCTCGACGAGGTCGACGTAGAGCTGGTAATCGCCCCGGGGCTCATAAACGCTGACCTTGCCCCGGCAGACGACCTTGAGCCCGTCCTTGAGATCGAACAGGACCTTGCGGGCCGTCGACTGCCACATCACGGCCTTGATGACGCTCTTCTCGTCCTTGAGGCTGAAAAAGACGTGGCCGGAGGCGGCCTTCTTGTGACCTGAGACCTCGCCCTCGACCCAGACCTGGGGCAGGGCGACCTCGAGGGCCGTTTTGACGATCTCGGTGACCTGAGAGACCGTGTAGACTTGGTCCTTGATCACCAGGCCATCAATCTTCGTGACCATCCTCCGCCAGGACCTCCCGGGTGATCGACAGCGCCTTGCCCGTGGCCGCATCGATCTTGACGAACACGCCGGACAGGAACAGGCCGTCGCGGGACGGCTCGAAGCGTTGCGGCCGCGAGGTCAGGAAGCGCTGCAGGGCCTGTTCGCGGCAGATGCCGATGACCGCGTTGCGGCCGCCGGCCATGCCGGCGTCGGAGATGTAAGCCGTGCCGTTCGGCAGGACCCGTTCGTCCGACGTCGGGACGTGGGTGTGAGTTCCGATGACGGCCGAAACCCGGCCGTCGAGGTGCCAGCCGAGGGCCTGCTTTTCGGAGGTCGCCTCGGCGTGGAAATCGACGATGATGATCGGGGTCACGGCGCGGAGCGCGGCGACCTCCTCGTCGGCCCGCTTGAACGGGCAGTCGAGAGGCTCCATGAAGACCCGCCCCTGAAGATTGAGGACGGCCGCTTTGACGCCTTCGGCCGCCTGAAAGATATAAGAATGACGGCCGGGGTTGACCGGCGGATAGTTGGCCGGCCGCAGCAGCCTCGGCTCGCGCTCGAGATAGGGCAGGGCCTCTTTCTTGTCCCAGATGTGGTTGCCCGAGGTCAGCACGTCGACGTGCATGAACAGGTCCTTGCCGATCTCCTCGGTGATGCCGCTGCCGCCGGCCGCGTTCTCGCCGTTGGCGATGACCATCGACGGCGAATGCTTCTGGATGAGCCCCGGCAGGAATTTCTCCAGGGCGCGGCGACCCGGCCGGCCGATGACGTCGCCGAGGAAGAGGACCCCGAACTCAGCGGGCATATTCGACCGCCCTCATCTCCCGGATGACCGTGACCTTGATCTGGCCCGGGTAGTCGAGCTCGGCCTTGATCTTGGCCGCGGTCTCCTTGGCCAGGAGGGCCGCCCTGTCGTCGGAGATCTTGAGGGCCTCGACGATGATGCGGATCTCGCGGCCGGCCTGCAGGGCGAAGGCCTTGGAGACGCCTTCGAACGAGCAGGCGATCTCCTCGAGCTTCTCCAGCCGCTGGATGTAGGTCTCGAGGAGCTCGCGACGGGCTCCGGGCCGGGCGGCCGAGAGCGTGTCGGCGGCCTGGACGAGGACGGCCTCGATCGACGGGAAGTCGACGTCGCGATGGTGCGAGGCGATGGCCTGGACGACCCTGTCGGACTCGCCGTACTTCTTGGCCAGCTCGACGCCGAGCTCGGTGTGGGTGCCCTCGACGTCCCGGTCGACGGCCTTGCCGATGTCGTGGAGCAGGCCGGCCCGCAGGGCGACGTTCGTGTCGAGGCCGATCTCGCGGGCCATCATGGCCGCCAGCATGGCCACTTCCTTGGTGTGCTGGAGGACGTTCTGGCCGTAGCTCGTCCGGTACTTGAGCTTGCCCAAGAGCTTGATCAGCTCGGGGTGGATATCGCGGACCTTGAGCTCCAGGACGGCCGACTCGCCCTCTTGCTTGATCTTCTGCTCGAGGTCGGCCTTGACCGATTCGACGATGTCCTCGATGCGGGCCGGGTGGATGCGCCCATCGGTGACGAGCTTCTGGATCGACAGGCGGGCCAGCTCGCGGCGGATGGGATCGAAGCTCGACAGGATGACCGCCTCGGGCGTGTCGTCGACGATGATGTCGACGCCGGTGGCCATCTCCAGGGCCCGGATGTTGCGGCCCTCGCGGCCGATGATCCGCCCTTTCATGTCGTCCGACGGCAGGTCGACCACGGAGACCGTGGTCTCGGTGACGTGCTCGGCGGCCGAGCGCTGGATGGCGTTGGTGATGATCTCCCGGGCCGAGACGGCGGCCTTTTCGCGGGCCTCTTCCTCGATCCGGCGGACGGAGGCGATGGCCTCGAGCTTGGCCTCGTCCTCGATCTTCTTGATCAGCATGGCCTTGGCCTCTTCCTGGGTCATGCCGGAGATCTTCTCGAGCTCCGCCAGGCCCCTCTGAACGGCCTCGGCGATCTTGGCCTCCTCGACCTCGAGGTCCTTCTCTTTCTGAGTGACCTTGCGCTCCTTCTGGGAGAGGTCTCGCTCCTTGCGCTCGATCGACTGGAACCGCCGTTCCAGGTTCTCCTCCTTGCTGAGGAGCCGGCGCTCGGTTTCGTTGATCTTGCGCTGTTTCTCGCGGTTCTGGGCCTCGAACTCGTTCAGGCGGGTGAGGTCCTTTTCGCGGGCCTCGATGACCGCTTCCCGCTTGATCTTCTCCCCGTCTTCCCTGGCCCGGTCGAGGATGACCCGGGCCTGCTCTTCGGCCTCGGCGGCCTTGCGGGAGCCCGCCTGCCGCTTGAGCAGCAGGACGACGACCGCGGCGGCCAGCCCGATAATGACGACGATTGCGGCGATGGTGAACGCCATTGGGATAACCTCCTCATCTATTCAAATGAGGAGACGTGAAGGAAAGAGTGGAGGCGTCAGATGCCCGCGCCGGGAGCCGCCCGGCCGTCGAGCCGGCCGCGCGGGGCGTGCCGGTCACAGCGGGGATTTATCAACGTCCGTGTATGTATTCTCATCTGCGAAGAGATGGCCCTCCAAACTTTCGATCTCCGTCTCCATGTGGCCCAAGGCCTCGTTCAGCTGATCCAGCTTCTTTTGGCTCAAGAACAGCTCGTCCGCGATGTTCAAGGCCGCCAGCACGGCGATCTTGGTCGTGTCCGCGGACTTCGATTTCACAGCCACTTCGTGCATCTTCTGGTCAACGAGCGAGGTCAAGTGGCCGATATATTTCTCATCCTCCTCTCCCTTGACGCGGATCTTGTACCGCTGTCCGAAGATCTCGATCTCGAGGATTCGTTCGGTCATAACCCGAGCTTGTCGATCTCGCCGATGATGGCTTCGATCTTCCCCTTGAGGAGCTCCCGCTCGCCCTCGTATTTCTTCATCTCCTCGTCCATGCGGGCGATCTTGCGGGTGCTTTCCTCGTAGTCCTTCTTGTCCGTTCGGAGCTCCTTGATCTGCTGCCGGAGCTTCTCGTTCTCGGTCGTCAGCTTGTGGATGTGATCGACGACCTGTCCGATCTTGCCTTCAAGTATTTTAATTCGCTCAAGTTCGGATGTCAATTGATCCCTCCCGGAGTTGGAGTGCGAGCGCGGATTGGAGATGGCCGACGATCTCCTGGGCGGCGCGGTCCACTTCCTCGGCCACGAGCGTCCTCTGGGGATGCCGGAAGCGGATCCGGACGGTCAGGCTGACCTTGTCCGCCGGCACGGGCGGGCCCGCGAAGCGGTCAACGAGCTCGAAGCCTTCGACGAGCGGCTGGTCGAGCTTCCCGAGGACCCGGGCGATCTCGCCGTAAGCGAGGTCCCGGTCGGCGAGGAACGACAGGTCGCGGACGACGCCGGGGAACTTCGGGACCGGCGTGACCTCGAACGGCCGGGGCGTCTTCTCGAAGAGCGCCGAGAGGTCGATCTCGGCGGCGTAGACCGCCCGCTCGACGGACAGGGCCGCGGCCAGGGCCCGGCTCAGCCGGCCCAGGTGTCCGACCGGCTGGCCCTTGTACAGGACGGTCAGGGCGCGGCCGGGCTCGAACGACGGATGGTCCCGTTCCTCGAAGCCGGCCGGGTCGAAGCGGAGCGCCTCGAGGACGGCCTCGACGGCGCCCTTGACGACATAGAAATCCGTTTCCGCGGCAGCGGCGGAGAAGCCCGAGCCGGGCAGAAGGCCGGTCGAAAGCAAGCCGAGATGGAGGTCCTCGCGGTGCTTCTCGTCGTCGCCCCAGCAAAAGACGTTCCCCGTCTCGAAGATATGGACGCCTTCAAGTCCCCGGTTGAGGTTCCAGGCGGCGTTCTCGAGGAGACCGGGGAGGAGCGTCGTCCGCAGGACCGAAGCCCGGTTGGAAATGGGGTTCTGGATGGGCACGGGGGTCCGGCCGCTGGCCGCCGCGGCCTCCTGTTCGGGATCGGCGAAGCTCCAGTTGATGACCTCGTCGAGTCCCTGGCCGAGCAGGGTCTCGCGGACCCGGGCCAGCCGTTCCTTTCTCCGGTTGACGCCCGCGACGAACGAGGCGACGGGCGTGACCTCGGAGGGGATCCGGTCATAGCCGTAGAAGCGCGCGATCTCCTCGATGAGGTCCGCCTCCCGGGAGATATCCACGCGGAACGAGGGGACCTCCACCCGCCACGCGCCCCGGGCCGCCCCTTCGAGGCGGAACCCCAGCCCGGCCAGGACATCGACCACCAAGCTCTCGGGCACGGCGACGCCGAGAAGATCGGCGATCCTGCGGAGGCGGAGCCGGACCGTCCGGGGCTTCAGGGGCTTGGGATAGCGATCGATCAGGCCCCGGCTCGCCCGCCCCCCCATCGCCGTCAGCAGGGACGCGGCCATGAGGGCCGCCCGCGGCGCGAACCCGATGTCCGCCCCGCGCTCGAAACGGTAGGACGCGTCGGTCGAAAGGCCCAGGGCCTTGGCCGTCTTGCGGATCCCGACGGGATCGAAGTTGGCGCTCTCGATGAAGACGTCGCGCGTCGATTCCGTGATGCCGGAGGCCTGGCCGCCGATGATGCCGGCCAGGGCCACGGGCCGGGACTCGTCGGCAATGACGAGCATATCGGGCGTGAGCTCGAGCTTCCGGCCGTCCAGGTCGACGAGGGTCTCGCCCCTCTCGGCCTTGCGGACGATGATCCGGCCGCCGCCGATCCGGCCGAAATCGAAGGTGTGGATGGGCTGGCCTGTGGCGAACAGGACGTAGTTCGAGACGTCGACGACGTTGTTGATGGGCCGCAAGCCCATGGCCTCGATCCGGCGCCTCAGCCAGTCGGGCGACGGCGCGACCGGAACGCCCTTGACGACGAGGCCGCAGTAACGGGGGCAGAGGGCTTCGGCGGAGATCTGGACGTCGGCCAGGCCGGCCGTATCCTCGGCCAGCTCCGCGACCGGCCAATCCTTTTCGATAAGCGGCCGGCCCAGCATGACGCCGATCTCGCGGGCGATGCCGAGATGCCCGAGCGTGTCCGGCCGGTTGGCGTAGGTCTCGAGGTCGAGGATGAGGTCGCCCGCCTTCTCCTCGACCGTTTCGGGAACAAGGCCGATCATGGTCAGCTTGTCGACAAGCTCCTGCCGGGGGAGGTCGACGGCGACGAACTCGCGGATCCAGTCCAGGCTGATCTTCATTTGGTCCCGAATTGCCTGAGGAACCTCAGGTCGTTCTCGTAGAAATAGCGCATCTCGGGGATGCCCAGGGCGAGCATGGCTGTACGGTCGATGCCCAGCCCGAAAGCCCAACCGGAGTATTTCTCGGGGTCGATATTGACGTTCTTGAGGACCTGGGGGTCGACCATGCCCGAGCCGAGGATCTCTTTCCAGCCCGTCCCGCCGCAGACGCGGCAGGCGGGGTCCCGGCCCGAACAGACGATACACTCGATATCGACCTCGGCCGAGGGCTCGGTGAAGGGGAAGAAGCTCGGCCGGAAGCGGACCTTGACCTTCTCGCCGAAGAGGGCCCGGATGAAATATTCCAGGGTGCCCTTCAGGTGGGCGAAGGTGACGCCTTCGTCGATGACCAGGCCCTCGACCTGCATGAACATCGGCAGGTGCGTCGGGTCGGGCGTCTCGCGGCGGAAGACGCGGCCGGGGCAGATGATGCGGATCGGCGGCTTCGACCTCTCCATGACCCGGACCTGGACGGGCGACGTATGGGTCCGCAGGAGCAGGTCGCCCTTGATGTAGAGCGTGTCCCAGCTGTCGCGGGCCGGATGGTAGGGCGGGAAGTTCAGGGCCTCGAAATTGTAATAGTCGGTCTCGATCTCGGGGCCCTCCTCGATGGAGAAGCCCATGGCCAGGAAGATCCTCTCGATCTCTTCCTGGAAGAGGGTCAGCGGATGCGGCGTCCCGACATACCGCTTGCGGCCGGGGAGCGTCAGGTCGATCGCCCGGGCCAGCCGGACGGGCGTCCGGGTCTGGGCCTCGAGCGCTTGGAGCCGGTCGACGACGGCATTCTTGAATTCATTGACCAGCCGCCCGGCTTCGCGCCGCTCCTCGGCGGGGACAGACTTCAGGTCTTCGAAGAGGAGCATGACGTGGCCCCTCTTGCGGCCCACGAAAGCCGTCCGCAGGTCCTCGAGGGACCTGGCGTCGCCGACCAGGGAGGCGGCATCCTCGAACGTCTTCCGGAGGCCGTCGATCCGGTCCTTCAGATTGGCCATCGGCGGGAGCTAGGCCGCCGGCGGCTTCGTCATTCGGACCAGGTGGGTGAACGTCTCCGGGGCGTTGACGGCCAGGTCGGCCAGGATCTTGCGGTCGAGGGCGACGCCGAGGGTCTTCAGGCCGCTGATGAAGCGGCTGTAGGACGTGCCGTTGGCCAGGGCCCCGGCCTTGATGCGGACGATCCAGAGGCTGCGGAAATCCCTCTTTTTGGCCCGCCGGTCCCGGTAGGCGTAGAGGAGGGACTTCTCGACGGCCTCCTTGGCCGTCCGGTAGTTGCGGCTCTTGGCGCCGAAGTAGCCCTTGGCCAGGCCGAGGACCTTCCTCCGGCGGTCGCGCCGCTTGGTGCTGCGTTTCACGCGTGGCATGGTGATCTCCTAATGCGGGGTCGCGCTCAGACGTCGTACGGGAGCATCGTCTTGAGGGCCTTGCGGTCGGCGTGGCTGGCCTCGACCGACTTGCCCAGGTGGCGCTTGCGCTTGGCCGTCTTCTTCGTCAGGATGTGGCTTTTATTCGCCTGGGCGTGCAGGAACTTTTTCTTCGCCGTGACTTTGAACCTCTTTTGGGCTCCCTTGTGGGTTTTTAACTTTGGCATCTTTTCCTCCTGATTTCGTGGGGACCAACAGGGCCGACACGGCCCAATCTTGTCTTCGCGCCGATCCGTCCTGGGTCGCCATGTCCTTGACCTCGAGCATGACCCGGTCCAGGACCTGCAGCCCGAGCTCCGGCTTCTGCTTCTCGCGGCCGCGGAGCATGACGGTGATCTTGACCTTGTTGCCTTCCCCGAGAAAGCGCTTGACGTGCTTCATCTTGAAGTCGTAGTCGTGGACGCTGATCTTCGGCCGGAACTTGATCTCCTTGATCTGGATCTGCTTCTGGTGCTTCTTGGCCTCGTGGTCCTTCTTGTGCTGCTCGTACAGGAACTTGCCGTAGTCCGTGATCTTGGCGACCGGCGGGTCGGCCGAGGGGGCGATCTCGACGAGATCGAGGCCGCGGTCCCGGGCCAGCTGGATGGCCTGGACAGTGGGCATGACGCCGAGGGCGTTGCGCTCCTCGTCGATGACCCGGACCTCGCGCGCCGTGATCATCTCGTTCGTCCGATGGGGCTTGGCCTTGGCGACCGCAGGATAGAAACCGTGTCTCTTGAAAATGTTGGGGCCTCCTCTAGAAATTCACAATGAGACTTTTTTGGCTGTTGAGCGCGAGGGCCTGCTCAAGGAACCGGGCGACATCGACCTCGCCTTTGTCCCCCTGGCCGTGGACGCGGAGAGAAGCGGAGCCGCGCTCGACCTCCTTGTCGCCGACAACGAGGATGAGCGGCACCTTTTCGACCTCCGCCTGGCGGATCTTCTTGCCGACCTTTTCGCGGCTGAGGTCGACGGTCGAGCGCAGGCCCGCGGCCCGGAGCTTGTCATCGAGGGACCTGGCATAGGCCTCGTGACGCTCGGCGATCGGCAGGACGACGGCTTGGACGGGAGCCAGCCACAGGGGGAAGCTCCCGTTGTAGTGCTCGATGAGGATGCCGAAGAAGCGCTCGAGGG
>Ga0326732_1000153_pt1 | contig 16433 bp, 17 predicted proteins | sample MHFSIPfraction_4_FD_207644 | JGI IMG/M metagenome (GOLD analysis project Ga0326732, IMG submission 207644) | Lab enriched peat soil microbial communities from Michigan Hollow, Ithaca, NY, United States - MHF12FN SIP fraction | ecosystem: Environmental > Terrestrial > Soil > Wetlands > Peat...
GCTTGTTCCAGGGCCGGACGGATCTCGTCGACCTCCTCCCGGCCCAGGAGGCCGTCCTCCCCGGCGTGGGGGTTCAGGCCGGCCAGGAGGAGGCGGAACGGCCCGCCCGGGATCCTTCCGAGGCCCCGGTGGAGGGACCGCAGAAAATCGACCAGCGCATCCTTGCGCACGGCCGCGACGGCTTCGCCGATCGGCCGGTGGTGGCTGAAGAGCGCGACCTTGAGCTCGTCCGACCAGAAGGTCATGATGGCGCCGGGGAAGAGCCGGGCCAGGTACTCCGTATGACCGCGGAAGGGGTGCCCAGCCAGGGCCCAGGCGGCCTTGGAGATGGGAGCGGTGACCAGGGCCTGGAGCCGGCCGGCGCGGGCTCGATCCACGGCCGCCTCGAACGCTCGGAACGAGGCCTCGCCGTTCGCGGCCGAGACCTTTCCTCGGGTCAGCAGCCGGCCGGGCCCGGGCACCGCCGCGAGGAACACGCCGGGCTCGGGGGGGTGATCGGGACGCCAGTCCCGGGATCCGATCCGCAGCTCGAGCCGCTCGGCTTCGGCCCCGATGATGCCAGGGTGGGCGAAGACGACATACGCGGCTTGGGGCAGCCCGCCGGCCCGGGCGAGCGTCTTGACGACGACCTCGGGACCGACGCCGCCGGGGTCGCCGGCCGTCACCCCGATCGTGGGGACGGTCATTTCTTGTCCGGCGCGGCTCCCTCGGATTCGGGGACCTCACCCGCCTTGTAGATGCAGCGGATGCCCGACTTGTAGATGAGAAGGTTGGGGGCGCCTTCGCGGTTGAGCTTGATGCAGTTCCGGTCGTACCACTCGATGTAGCCCTCGACGATCTGGCCGTCCGTGTAGACGACGGCCATGGGCGTCTTCTTGTTCATCTGCTTCAGGTAGTAATAGCTCTCGGCGAAGGTGTCGGTCGGGGGGTGCATCCGCTTGTGGGCCGCTTCCTTGTCCCGTTCCTTGTCCTGGCTCATGCGTTCCTTGATCTCGGTGAGATTGGGCCGGATGAGTTTTCTGTTCATTGAAGCTTCTCCAACAGCTGGGTTGGATGGGGTCGATGACCCTTTGCATAAAGGATAGCACAGAGCGGCATCAAATTCAAGTTAAATCCTTTGGAGTCAACAGGAAGAAACAAAAAAAATCCCCGTACGGGCGGTCCCGAAAGGGGCCCGGACGGGGAGTCGATGTCGGCCGGTGCGTCCGGCCTTACTTGGAGCCGGGAATGTAGTCGGTCAGATTGATGTTCCTCGACTGGAGGTTCGTCCCCATCGACCTTTCGAGGGCGGCGAGAGAGATGTTGTAGGAGACGATGGCGTTGAGCTCGGAGATCCGCGCGGTGGCCAGGTCCCTCTGGTAGGTCAGGACGATGTAATTCGTGCTCTGGCCGACCCGGAATTTTTCCTCCTCGCCGGCGAGCTTCTGCTCGGCCAGCTCCCGGGCCTTGGTGTAAGCGAGGATCCTTTTATAGTTCGCTTCGACCGCGCGGACATTGTTCTTGAGCTCGAGGTAGATCTGGTCCTTCTGATTCTCGAGATCGAGCATGTCCTGCCGCAGGTTGATCTTGGCCTGGGCCAAGGCGGCCCGCGAGAACAGGTTCGCCACGGGCAGGTTCAAGGTCAGGCCCAAGTTCCAGTTGGGGTACGTGAATTTGAACGTCTGGCTGAGGGCCCCCGAGATGCCGCCCGGGACGGTGTGATCGATGACGCCGAGCAGAGGGTCTCCGGTATAAAAGATCCGGGTCCCGTCGATGCCGGGGCTGGAATAGGACGCCGAGAAGCTGAGATCGGGCAGAACCTGATTCTTGGTGAAGCTCAGGTTGAGACGGTCATTCTGGAGGCCGAACTGGGCGATCTTCAATTCCGTGCGGTTGGTGATGGCCGTGGCCAAGGCCTCCTCGAGGTTGACCTCTCGCGCGACGTAGGTCGGCTTATCCTTGGGCACGAGGGCCGTCATGGCCTTGTCCTCCTCCCCGGTGATGTGGAGCAGGAGCTTCAGCTGGTCCTCGTTGCTCTTGATCTGGGTCTCGGCCTGGATGAGATCGGCTTCGCGGGTGGCCACTTCGGCCTGGGCGCTGAGGACCTCGATCGGCGCGAGGGTGCCGACCTCGACCGAGCGCTGGTTCTTCTCGAGCAGGTCCTGGGCCAGCTTGAGGGATTGGCGCCGCACGTCGAGGTTCTCGATGCTGTAAACCAGGTTCCAATAGGCGCTCTCGACGTTGTAGACGGTGGACATCAGCGTGGCCTTGAGATTCTCTTGGGAAACACCCAGGCTGTTGTTGGCCACCAGGATCTCCCGGCGGTTGATCTTGAGCCCGGCGTTCTTGAGCAGCGGCTGGGAGAGGTTGAACGACAGCGTCGTTCCGTACCGCGGATCGATCGTGATGCCTCTCGAGTTCGTGGTCGTCCTGTACCCGGTGAATCCGAGACTGAGCGTTCCGCCTGTCGGCAGCAGCTGGATCGCGTTCAAAAAGTTGTAGTTCTGCGTCCGGTTGATCGAGCTGTCGCCGGGGGCATCGAGGTAGGAGAAGGCCGCGTTTTCCGACTTCTGCGTCCGGGCGCTCAGGCTCAGGGTGGGGAAATACTTTTCTTGGGCCAGGTTAATGCCCTCGGCGGATAGCTCGGGGCCGAGGACCTGGATGGCCACGCCCAGGTTGTCTTTCAGAGCCTTGACGATGCACTCTTCGAGGGACATCGACAGGGTCCCCGGGGCCTCCTGGCCGAAGCCGGGGGCGGCCTGCACCAGGGCGATCGCGGCGAGTATCAATATCGTTTTCAATCTCATGATCGGTCTCCTTATCTCAGACCGGCAGCCCGCCGGGCGGGCCGTTGAACGGTCATTCATACCTCAATGCGTCGATCGGGTCGAGCCGGGACGCCTTCCGTGCCGGGTAGAAGCCGAAGAAGATGCCGATGGCCGCGGCGAAGAAGAAGGCCAGCAGGACCGAATCGAGGGACACGACGGTGGTGATGGAGGAGAACATCTTGATGTTCTTGAGGAGCTTGGAGGCGCCGATGCCGAAGGCGATGCCGATGAGGCCGCCCATAAGGCTGAGGACGATGGCCTCCGTCAGGAATTGCAGGAGAATGTCCTTCTCGCGGGCGCCGATGGCCATGCGCAGGCCGATCTCGCGGATGCGCTCGGTCACCGAGACGAGCATGATGTTCATGATGCCGATGCCGCCGACGAGCAGCGAGATCCCGGCGATGCTGCCGAGCAGGACGGTCATCATCTGGGTCGATTGGGCGGCCGACTCGGCGATCTCGGACATGTTGCCGACCTGGAAGTCGTCATCGGCCCCGGGGGCGATGCGATGCCGGACCCGGAGGAGCTCCTCGATCTGGCCCTGGGCCTCGGCCATCTTGTCGGTCGAGACGGCCCGGACGTCGGCGGACTGGATGTAGTCGATGCCTTGCAGACGGCGCATGGCCGTCGTGTAGGGGATGCAGATCTGGTCGTCCCGGCTGCCGAAGCCGGCCGACTCGCCCCGTTTCTTCAGGACGCCCAGGACCTTGAACGGGATCTTCTTGATGCGGACGACCTTGCCGATCGGGTCTTCGTCCTCGAACAGGTTCGTCTTGACGTCGGCGCCCAGGACGCAGACCTTCGCCGCGGCCTTGACCATGGCGTCGTCGAAATAGGAGCCCGTATCGACCTCCCAGTTGCGGACCTCGGGATAGCGGGACCCGGTGCCGGCGATCGAGGTGTTCCAGTTCTTGTTGTTGTAGACCGTTTGGGCCCGGGCGCTGACCGACGGGGAAACGTACAGGACCGCCGGGCACTGGTCCGCGATGGCCTGGGCGTCTTCTTCCTTGAGCGTGGTCATGCTGCCCCAGCCGCTGTGGACGCCTTTCTGGTTCTGGCTGCCCGGCCGGACGAAGAGCAGGTTCGTGCCCATGGAGGCGAATCGGGCCTCGATGCCGCGCTTGGCCCCCTCGCCGATGCTGACCATGGCGATCACGGCGCCGACGCCGATGATGATCCCCAGGCCTGTCAGGAAGGACCGCATCTTGTTGCGGCTCAGGGCGCGGAAGGCGATCCGCAACGTTCTTGCCGCGTGCCGGACCGTTCGTTTGATCATTGGGATTCTCCTTGGCGGGCCTTCCCCGGGGGTCAGGACCGCTCCTCCTTGACGATCAATCCGTCTTTGAGGTAGATCCGCGTGCCGGCCCAGGCCGCGATGTCCGGCTCGTGGGTGACCATGACCATGGTGATGCCTTTGTCCTCGTTCAGGGATTTGAAGATGTTCATGACTTCGGAGGACGTCGTGCTGTCCAGGTTCCCGGTCGGCTCGTCGGCCAAGATCAGGGTCGGGTCATTGAGCAGGGCCCGGGCGATGGCCACCCGCTGCTGCTCGCCGCCCGACAGCTGGTTGGTCTTGTGATGGGCCCGGTCCGTCAGGCCGACGGCGGCGAGGGAGGCCAGGGCCCGTTCGCTCGTATCCCGGCCGTTGGTCGGCGAGTAGAGGAGCGGCAGCTCCGTGTTCTCGAGCGCCGTCGTCCGGGGCAGGAGGTTGAAGCTCTGGAAGACGAATCCGATCTTCTGGTTCCGGATGCGGGCCAGCTTGTTCTTGTCGAACGTGGAGACTTCCTCGCCGGCCAGGATGTATTCGCCGGACGTCGGCCGGTCAAGGCAGCCGAGGATGTTCATCAGGCTCGATTTGCCCGAGCCCGACGGCCCCATGATGGCCAGGAAGTCGCCCTGCTGGATGGTGTAGGACACGCCGCGCAGGGCGCGGACCTCGGTCTCCCCGACGTGGTACGTCTTGACCAGATTTCGCAGCTCGATGATATTGCCGGGCATGTTCCTTATCCTTTAGAAAAAGTCATTCCCTGGGCTTAGCGCCGTCCGGCCGGAGGCGGCCCGCCCATGAACATCATTTGGGGGCCCTGTTGCCGGTTGGCGGCGGCCGCCGCGGTCGCCGTCATGTTCCCGGCGAGGACGACGTCCCCTTCCTTGAGCTCACTGCGGACGATCTCCGTGTACGAGGTGTCCGAGACTCCGGTTCGGATCATGACCAGGCTCAGCTTGCCGGTCTTGTCCTGGAGCCAAACGTGTGGCGGCTGCTGACGGGCTTGCCCGCCTCCCGAGGCGCCGCCCTGGCGAGTGAACCCCGTCTGCCCGCCTTGGCCTTGCGGCCGCTGGCCGGCGGCCGACGGTCCGCCCGCGGCCTGGGCCGGCGCGCCGGGCTGGCCGCCCTGGGCCTGCCGCGCGGCCATCATCCGGTCGATCATATCCTTCTGCAGGGCCGCAAGCTCTTCGGGGCTTAGGTCGGGCGTGAAGCGCAAGGCCGCGTTGGAGACGCGGAGGACGTTCTTGGCTTCACCGACGATGATGGACACCGTCGCCGTCATGCCGGGCAGGAGCTTCTTCTCGGGATTGTCGACGTTGACGATCGTCGAGTAGGTGACGACGTTCTGGACCGTCGTCGGCGAGACCCGGACCTGCTTCACGACGCCGTTGAAGGCCTCGTTCGGGTAGGCCTCGACCGTGAAGCGGACCTTCTGGCCTTCCTTGACCTTGCCGATATCGGACTCGTCGACGTCGCACTCGACCTGCATCTTGGTCAGGTCGGTGGCGACCTGGAACAGGACCGGCACGTTGAAGCCGGATTGGAGCGTCTGGCCCATGTTGACCTTCCGGGTGATGACCACGCCGTCGACGGGCGACCGGATGATGGCGTAGCTCAGGTCGACCTTGCTTTGGTCGAGGGAGCTCTTGGCCTGGCTCAAGCTGGCCTGCGCCGACACGAGGGAGCTCTTGGCGTTGAGGTAGTTCGCTTCGGCCGTATCCATCTCTTCGATCGAGAGAAGGCTCTTGGCGAACAGGGCCTTGGCCCGATCATAGGCTTTCTCGGTCGTCTGCAGGGAGACCTTGGCCTGCTCGAGCCCGGCCAAGCGGGTCTGGTAGCTGGCCTCGCTCTGCTGGATCTTCATCTTCAGCTGCTCTTGATCGAGCTCGGCCACGACGTCGCCCGCCTTGACCGGCGAATTGTAATCGGCATAGAGCTTGGTGATCTTGCCCGAGACCTGCGCGCCGATGTCGATCGTCTCGATCGGGTTCAGGGTCCCCGCGGTCACGACCAGGGCTTCGATATCGCCGCGGCCGATCGTCTCGGTCCTGTACTTGGGCTGGCCGCTCTTCCCGTTCTTGAAGACGGTCAGACCGAGGATCGCCCCGGTGATGACGACCAGGGCGACGATGATCCAGATGATCTTCTTCTTCATATCCGATCTCCTTTATTTCTCGCGGCCCGGGGGAGGAGGAGGCTCCGGATCCCGCCGTTCGCGTGAGGGGTTCTGTTCGGCTTCCTTTTTCCGGCGCTCTTCGAAGCGGCGGATCATTTCGTCGTTCTTCTGCTTCTGCTCCGGGGTGAGGACCGCGTTGATCTCGTCCCGAAGCTTCTTGCGGAGCTCGTCCAGCCGGGCGTGACTGTCGGCCCGGTAGGCCTTCATCCGCTCGTCGTTCTGCTGAAAGATCTGGTGCATCTTGTCCTGTTGGTCCTGCGTCAGGCCGAGCTCCTTGGCCCAGCTCTCGGGAGACGGCAGGCGCGACCGTGACTCCGCGGCGCGGCGCGCGGACTTGTGCATGACGTAGCGCTCGCCGAGGACACCGGCGGCGACGCCGAGCCCGAACACGACGAGAAGCGTCAGGGCAACGAGGAATTTATATTTCGTCTTCATGGGGTCGGCCTCCTCAGGGGCGCCTTGTCATCCAAAGACGCGAACATGAGCATCATGGTCCTCGTCTCCGGCTTGTCCGCTTCGAACAGGGTCCGCGTTTCCGACAGGGGATCCCTGTTTTCGAGGAGCAGGGTCGTCGACTGGCTCATCTCGCGCGCCTGGGGGGCGAAAAAGAGGAACCCGCCCAGGAGAATGACCAGCGCCAGGAACACGGGGATGGCCCTCAGGCTCCACCGTTCCCAGAAGAGCAGGGGCACGAGCTCGGTCTCTTCGCGCAGCCGCGGCTCGAGGCGCTCCCAGAAACGCGGCAAGGGCGCGGCGTCCCGACCGTCTTTCAGGAGGTTGAACATGGACCGGTACTCCTTCTCGGCCTTCCGGCAAGCCTGGCAGGCTTCGAGGTGCCGGGCCAGCAAGCCCTGGGCACGCTCGTCGAGACGTCCGTCGATGGACCTCAGGAGCAGCTTTTCAGCTTTGCGACAGTTCATGGACCCCTCCTTCTTCCGTGAAACAGGGCGCCAGCTTGAGCCGGAGCATCCGCCGGGCCCGGTGGAGACGGGAGTCGACGGTCCCCGGCGACAGCCGGAGGATCCGCGAGATCTCGTCATACGCCAGCCCCTGGATATCACGGAGCGTCAGGATGACCCGGTACTTTTCCGGCAGACTCTCGACGTGTCTGCGGACGAGAGCGCGCCGGACCTCCGTCTCTCGTTCGAGCTCGGCTTTTTCCGTCTGCTCCTTGTCCGAGAAGGCCAGCTCGCAGACGTCGTCCAAGGGGACTTCCTTGGCCCGGCCCTTTTTCCGGAGAAAATCCTTGATATGATTCATGGAGATCCGGTAAAGCCAGGTGCCGAACTCCGATCTCCCGTGGAACCGGGTCAGGGCGAGATAGGCCTTCAGGAAGATCTCCTGGGCCAGGTCGTCGGCCGCTTCCCGATTACGGGTAAAACTCAAAGCCATGCTGAACACCTTCGGCTGGTATTTCGTGACCAGCTCTTCGAAAGCCTGGGGGCTTCCCTCTTGAGCCAGCTTAACCAGCTGTTTTTCTTCCATGCGGATATGCTCACTCTTCCTCCGCACCCTATTAGACGGGGGGAGGGGTCAAATCTTCCCGGACCGGGGTCTTATCTGCTAACGACAGACTAAGGTATCCCGTTTCGCAACGTCCCCTCTCTGAGCTGACCTCCGGCCCCGGAAGGAGGGCGGCCGCCCTCATGTCAGGGCCGCCAATCCCTAATTATACAGGAATCCCCCTGGCATCGGAAATGCGCAAGGTTTCCCCTGGGCCGAGGGGGCCATTAATGGACCAGACCAGGTTCGGCGGCGGGCGGGGGCCTATCCGATCTTTACCGTGGTCTTGGCGATCCCGCCGCGCGTCGAGAGGATGGACACCTCGGCCTCGCCGGAAGTCCCGGGCTTGACCTTGATCTTCCAGCGGACCTCCTTCTTCTCGTTCTGCTTGATGTGCCCGATGTCCTGGCGGGCCCGCACGCCGGCGAGCTCGGCCCCGGCCGGCAGCCGGATCAAAGCCGCGTCGGGGCGGACGATCTTGACCCTGTCGGCCATCTCGAGGGCCGTCGGCAGGAACCCTTCGTTGGTGAAGAGAGCGGTGATCTCGAACGTGTCCGCTTCCTTTTTGACCGGCTTGATGGCGGCAGAGACGATCTTCACCTGGGGCAGGGATTGGGCCAGGAAGAGATTGAAGAGGGCCTCCTTCTTGGCCCATTCCTCGAGGAGCTCGACTGGCGGGTTCTGGCGCCAGAACTTGGGGTTGAAGCCGCCGATCTCGACCTCGCCCAGGGTCGGGTGTTTGAACTTGGCCCAAGGCTTGAAATAGCGGCCGTGGAGCTCCTCGTCGATGTAGCGCAGGGCCTCGAGGTCGGTCACCTGGCCGTCCCCGTCGTAGTCCTTGACCCGGCCTCCGTTCCAGAGCTCATCGCCGTACCAGACCGCGCCATAATAAAGGTAGCCGAAATCGGGGGAGTGGCCGAAAAGCGGCTCCCCCTCAGGCTCCCGCGGGATCTCGAAGCCGTACTCGGCGGCCATGGCCCGCATGGCCCGGTCGCCGCGGCCGAGGTTGGCATAATCCCAGTAGGTGTCCCCGGCGTTGGGGTAGCCGGTGATCTTCTTGCCCTCGGCGTCAAAATATTGATAGATCTTCATGTCCCCGGGGAACATCGATTCGCTCATGCGGCTCGTCGAGGGGCCGTGGAGCAGCATCGGCACGCTCGTGTCCATGGTCTGGCCGACGCTGACGTTCGGATGTTCGAGCAGGAACGTGAAGACGGCCCGGGTCTCGGTCTCCGACAGGGGATACTCGCCCGCCCCGCCCTGCGTGAACCCGCGGCCGGTCAGGTCCCGGCCGGGCATCGGCCTCCAGTTCTCGGGATAATTGCGATGGAGGTCGAGGCCGCCGATGCCGTCCTCGTTGACGCGGCCGTCGCCGTCGTTGTCGATCCCCTCGGACGAGATGATGTAATCCCCCTTGCCGGCCGGGGCCCGCTTCATCAGCCGGCCCGAGGGATCGTCCGGGTCGATCATCATCGCGCCTTTGCCGGGCTCGACCTTCCTGCGGACCTGGAGAATGAAGCCGTCGCCGTCGAGGTCCTCAGGCGGGTCCTCGTCGAGGAGCCCGTCCCCGTCGTCGTCGTATGGACGGACGGTGCTGCGGTTCGACTGGGCCGTGTTCAGATACAGCTCCGAGCCGTCGGGATTGTTCTTGACCTTCACGTAGATCGCCTTGGTGTCGACGAGCTTGGTGAGGGCCGGGTCCTGGCCGTAGCCGCTGAGGATGTGCCAGGCGAACCAAAGCGCCGATTCGGCTGCGGTCACTTCGCCCGAATGGCGGTTGCCCTCGATGAACATGGCCGGCTTGTCCGTGTCCTTGCCCGTCGACTTATTGGTGATCGTGATCTGCCAGATGTCCCGTCCCTCGAAAGACTTCCCGACGGAATAGAGATCGACCAGGTTCGGGTAATCGGCGGCCCACTGGCGCAGGAAGGCCGTGACTTCATCATAGGTGTGATAGTGCGCGAAGTCCATTTCGCCGGCCTTCTTCGGCTTGGTGAAGTCGTAGGCGACCTTCGGGAAGTAGCTGATTCCATGTCGGATGCCGCCGACCGTGTACGTTTGCGGGAGCTTCGATTCCTGCCGCTGCCCCCGCGGGCCGAACTCCTGGGCCATCGCGACGACAATGATGGCTGCGGCCGCGAGCGTGACGACCGCGACGAGCTTGATTGCGCGCTTGTTCATGCCTCCTCCTCGGGAAGGGATTATCCGGAGGATATGCGGAACGCCCGGCCAAGTCAACTCAGCCGGGGAGACTGATGAGGACGATGGCGTAGCAGGCGATGGCCAGCTTTTCGCCGACCGGCCCGAGTCCTTCGTTCGTCTTGGCCTTGATGCCGAGGGACGATCCCGGGATGCCGAGGACCGGCGCGAGCGCGGCCTTCATGGCCGGGATGTGGGGACCCATCTTCGGTTCTTCGGCGATGATGACCGTATCCACGTTGACGACCGCCGCGCCGCGCGACCGGACGAGGCCCATGACGCTCTCGAGCAGTCCGAGACTGCGCGCGTCCTTGTAACGAGGGTCTGTGTCCGGGAAGTGGGTTCCAATGTCGCCTTCTCCGAGCGCCCCGAGCAGGGCGTCCATGACGGCGTGCGCGAGCGCGTCGCCGTCGGAATGCCCGAGAAGGCCGGCGGCATTGGGGATATCGACCCCGCCGAGGACGAGCCGGCGGCCCGCTTCGAGCCTGTGGATGTCGTAGCCGAAACCGATCTTATGCATCGAGCAGCGCCTCCGCGATGGGGATGTCGATGGGTGTCGTGATCTTGATGTTCCGCGGATCGCCGGCGACGGCGGTCACGGCGAGCCCGACGCGCTCGACCAGGGCCGCCTCATCGGTGCCGTAGAACCGGTCCCGCCGGGCTGCGTCCAGGGCCTTCTTGAGGACGTCGTACCGGAACCCCTGCGGGGTCTGCGCCCGGGCCAGGAGGGCCCGGTCGACAGTGGCGGTGATTCGGCCGTCGCGGACCTCTTTGATCGTGTCCTCGATGGGCAGGACCGGCACGGCCGCGCCGTCGGCGCGGGCCGCGGCGATGACCCGGCTGATGAGGTCCGCCCCGACCAGGGGCCGGGCCCCGTCATGGACCAGAACGACCTCGGGCGCCGAGGCCGTCAGGAGGCGGAACCCCTGCCAGACGGAGTCCTGGCGCTTCTCGCCGCCGCGCACGATATCGAGGATCTTGCCGTAGCGCATCCGGTAGTGCTTCAAGTCCTGTTCGTCGGGCAGGACGAGCACGACCGCCTCCACTTCGGGATGGGACTGGAACCGCTCCAGGGCCCACTCGAGAACGGGCTTGGCCCGGAGGTAGGCGAACTGCTTCATCTCGCCAAAGCGCTTGCCGGCCCCGGCCGCGACGATGATGGCCGATGTCCCGCTCATGTCACCTCTATCCCTTCCTCTATTAATGACGGGATCAGAAGACGCGCTGCAGGGCCTCCCGGACGGTCTTCACTCCGAGGCATTCGATCTCCGGAATGTCATTCTTGTCGAGCGCGGCCAGGTTCCCGGACGGCAGCATGACCGTGCCGAAGCCCAGGGCCTGGGCCTCGCGGATCCGGACGAGGGGCTGGCTGACGGAGCGGATCTCGCCGGACAGGCCGACCTCGCCGAAAAAGGCCATGTCCTGGGGCAAGGGCATGTTCTTGAGCGAGGAGACGACGGCCATGACCACCCCGAGGTCGACCGCCGGCTCTTCGATCGACATCCCCCCGGCCACGTTGAGGTAGATGTCCTCGCCGGCGAAGCTGTAGCCGGCCTTCTTCTCCACCATGGCCAGAAGCATGGCCGCCCGGTAGTGGTCGAGGCCGATGGTCATCCGCCGGGGGTTCCCGACGAACAGCGTCGAGGAGACGAGCGACTGGATCTCGGCGAGGAGCGGCCGCGTGCCCTTGACGGTGCAGACGACGGCGCTGCCGGCCTCGTCGCGGGGCCGCTCGCGGAGGAAGAACGCCGATGGATTGAGGATAGGCTGAAGCCCCGACGCCGTCATCTCGAAGACGGCCAGCTCCGAGACGGGCCCGAACCGGTTCTTCATGGCCCGCAGGACGCGATGGCTGTGGTCCCGTTCGCCTTCGAAGAGGAGAACGACGTCGACGATGTGCTCGAGCGCCTTCGGCCCGGCCAGCGAGCCGTCCTTGGTGATGTGGCCGACGAGGAAGGTCGGGATCTGCCGGGTCTTGGCAAAACGGAAGATCTGGTTGGCCGCCTCCCGGACCTGGCTGATCGTGCCGGGCCCCGAGCTCATCCGGGCCGAGAAGACGGTCTGGATCGAATCGACGACCAGGATCTTGGGCGCCAGGCGCTCGGCTTGGGCCAGGATGCGCTCGAGGTTGGTCTCGGCCAGGAGGTAGAGCCGGCCGTCGCGGACGCCCAGCCGGTCTCCCCGGAGCTTGATCTGCTCGAGGGATTCCTCGCCGGAGACATAGAGGACCGAGGCGTCGCCCGCGGCCATCTCCCGGGCCACCTGGAGCATGAGCGTCGATTTCCCGATGCCCGGCTCGCCGCCGATGAGCACGAGGGAGCCGGAGACGAGGCCGCCGCCGAGGACCTTGTTGAGGTCCTCGATCCCGACGCCGAGCCGCTGGCGGGGGATGTCCTGGATCTCCTTGTAGAGGACCGGTTCGGCCGGGGCATAGGTGATGCCGCCGGCGCCCGTCTGGACCTCTTCCTCGATCTCCTCGACCAGCGTGTTCCATTCGCCGCAGGAGGAGCAGCGGCCCATCCACTTGGGGGCGCGGGCGCCGCAGCTCTGGCAGATGAAAACGGTCTTGTCCTTCATCCCGGCCCGCAGCGCAACCTGGGATTATTCACTCTTGGTCCTTCGGATTTGACTGAAGAATGCGCCGTTTTCATGAATAGCCCGGGTTCAGTACTCCGGCGCCGACTGTTCCATGTCGGCGAAGCGGGCGTATTCGCGGATGAAGGCCAGCTGCAGGTTGCCGATCGGGCCGTTCCTCTGCTTGGCCACGCTGACCTCGGCGACGCCCCTGAGGGACTCGTCGTCGGGGTGGTAGAACTCGGGCCGGTAGATGAAGATGACGACGTCGGCGTCCTGCTCGATGGCCCCCGATTCGCGGAGGTCCGAGAGCATGGGCTTGGGCTCGCGCCGGCCCTTCTCGGGGGCCCGGCTGAGCTGGGAGATGCCGACGACGGGAATGCGCAGCTCCTTGGCCAGCTCTTTCAGGGAGCGGGAGATGAAGGACATCTCCTGGTTGCGGTTCTCGAACCGCCCGCCCGTGCGCATGAGCTGGATGTAATCGACGAAGACGATGTCGAGCCGCTGTTCCATTTTCAGCCGGCGGCACTTGGCCTTCATCTCCATGATCGTCAGGGCCGCCGATTCGTCGATGAAGATGCGCGTCCGGGACAGGGCCTCGCCGGCGAGCTTGAGCTTCTCGAAATCGCGCTCGCTGAGGTACCCGGTCCGGGTCTTCTGGATGTCGATCTGGGCCTCGGCGCAGAGCAGGCGGATGACGATCTGGGCCTCGGACATTTCCATGGAGAAAAAGCCGACCGCCTTGTCCGTCTTGAGCCCGACGTGGTGGGAGATGTTGAGCCCGAGGGCCGTCTTGCCCATGGAGGGCCGGGCCGCCAGGATGACGAGCTCGGAGGGCTGGAAGCCGGCGGTCATGGCGTCGAGGTAGCGGAACCCGGAAGGCACGCCGGTGACGGCCTCCTTGCGGGCGGCCGTTGCCCGGATGATCTCCAGGGTCGGCCCGGTCAGCTGGTCGATCGGGCGGAAGCCGGGCTTGATGCGCTGCTCGGCGATCTCGACGATGTTCGCCTGGGCCATGTTGAGCAGCTCGTCGGCGTCCTCTCTCTGTTCGTAGCTGTCCTGGATGATCCTCGTCGAGGACAGGATCAAGCGGCGGAGGAGGGCCTTTTCCTTGACGATCTGGGCGTAGTATTCGACGTTGAGGTTGCGCGGGACGCCGTCGAGAAGCGAGGCCAGATAGGAGGCCCCGCCGATCTCCTCCAGGATCCCGGCCCGCTGGGCGTCCTCGGTCAGGCTGAGGAGGTCCACCGGGAGCCCCTTGTCGACGAGGCCGATGATGAGCTCCAGGATCTTGCGGTGGGCGTCCCTGTAGAGGTCCTCCGGGGAGATCGTCGACAGGACGACGTTCAGGTTCTGGCTTTGGACCAGGATCCCCCCGAGGATCGTCCGTTCGGCCTCGAGGCTGTGCGGCGGCGTCTTCTTCAGGAACATCGTATCGAGTTCCATAGCCCCCTCGGTCCGGCCGGTCCCCGGCCGGTTACGCTCAGGATTTCCCGGACGCCGCGGCCTCGCCCTCGGCCTCTTCGCGGGCGACGACGATCTTGACCTCGGCCCGGTCGTCCGTGCTGATCTTGACCGGGACGCTGAAATTGCCGAGTCGCTTGATCGGCTCGTCGAGCAGGATCTTCTTCTTGTCGACGTCGTAGCCCAGCTTGTCCAGCGCGTCTTTGACATCGCCGGCCGAGACCGAGCCGAAGATGACATCCTTGTCGCCGGCCCGGCGGGTGAAGGTCAGGGAGACCTGATTGAGCTTCTCGACGAGCGATTGGAAGGACTTGCGCTCGATCTCCACCTTCTTTTTCAGGGCCTGGCGCTCGATCTCGATCGTCTTGACGTTCGTCGCCGTGACGGCCAGGGCCATCTTCCGCGGGATGAGGTAGTTCCGGCCGAAGCCGGGGGCGACGTTGACCACGTCGCCCCGGCGGCCCAGCTTCTCGACGTCCTGTTTCAGGATGACTTTCATGTCAATCCTCGACGTAGGGGATCAGGGCCATGAGCCGGGCCCGTTTGACGGCCAGGGCCAGCTTGCGCTGATGGAAGGCGCACGTCCCGGTGATCCGGCGCGGGGTGATCTTGCCCCGGTCGGGGATGTACTTCTTCAGGATCTCGGCGGCTTTGTAGTCGATGCCCCGGACGTTCCGCTGGCAGAACCGGCAGAATTTCCTCTTGGGCGCGAAAAACTTTCTGTAGCCGCCCCGTTCGCTGCGTTCGGGCCGTTCAGGCCTGTCGTCTCGCGGCATGTCACTTCTCCTCTTTCACTTCGGCCGGTGCGGGCGCGGGGGCCGGAGCTGGGGCCTGGGCCTGAGCGGCCTCTTCGGCGCGCCGTTTCTTCTTCCGCCGGACGAGGTCCCGCGGGTCCTTGAGGACGGTCATGAACCGGATGACGGCGTCGGTCTGCTTGAACCGCCGCTCCAGCTCCATGGAGACGTCGCCGCCGCCATCGTAGGTGAAGAACACGTATACGCCTTCCTGGAACCGCTTGATCGGGAAGGCCAGCCGGCGCTTGCCCCAGATGTCCTGCCGGACCATGTGGCCCTTCTTCTGGGCCACGATCTCGGCCATCTGCTGGATGAACTGCGTGGTCTCTTCTTCGGAAAGGGCGGGGGAGAGAACGAACCCCGTTTCATACTGTCTCAATGAGACCTCCTTATGGTTTGACAGCTCCTTCCTTTGTGGAAGGAACAAGGGGTCAAAAACCCTATATTAAACTATTCTCCGGAAAATTCAACTGCCCGGGGGCGGAAATCCAGGGACACGATCCCTTTTCAAGAGAAAAGGGTCATGTCCCGGGCTTCCCTGCTATCGCCTTGCGATGGTTGAAGCGGGTCATGGCCCGTTCGATTCCGCCGTCAAGGACCATTTCCAAGGCTTCGGCCGCCTGCTCCAGGCCCCGCTCGAGGTCCGCCCGCTCGTCCCGCCTGAAGGGCTCAAGGACGAATTCGGCCGCGTCCCGCCCCGGCGGGAGAGGGCCGATGCCGATCCGGATGCGGGCGAAGTCGTCGCTCCGGACCTCGCCCGCGATCGAGATCATGCCTTTGTGCGTCCCGGGACGGCCCGCTTTGCGCACCCGGATCTCGCCGAGCGGGATGTCGAGGTCGTCGTAGACCACGATCAAACGATCGGGCCCGACCTCTTTCCCCGCCAGGGCCGCCCGCACGGCGGTCCCGCTCCGGTTCATGAAGGTCTTGGGCTGGACCAGGAGGACCTCCTCGCCGCCGCGGCGGGCGAGGGCGGTGCGGGACTTGAACAGCCGGCCGCGGAGCTCGACGTCCCAGGCCCGGGCCAGGCGGTCGACGAGCAGGAAGCCCGCGTTGTGACGCGTACCCGCGTACTCGTCACCCGGATTGCCCAGCCCCACGACCAGCCACAAAGGCTATTTCTCCGGCTCTTCCTTCTCGGCCCGCTCCTTCTTGATGACCTCGGGCTCCTTCGGCTCCTCGGCGGCCACTTCCCCTTCCGGCTTCTCGCCGGGGAAGACTTCCTCTTCCTTGTGCGGCAGGGAGACCAGGACGAGGACGGTGCCCGGGTCCGTCAGGACCTTGACCCCGGCCGGGACGGCCATGGCCTCGACCTTGAACGCCTGGTGGATGTGGAGCTCGGAGATGTCGATCGACAGGCTCTCCGGGATGTCCCGCGGCAGGCACTCGACCTCGACCTCGCGCGTGACGAAGTCGACGAAGCCGCCCTCGGTCTTGACGCCGAAGGGCTCGCCGTGGTGCACGACCGGGACCGTGACCCGGATCGGCTTGTCCATGGCGATGCGGATGAGGTCGACGTGGAGGAGCTCGTCCGTGGCCGGGTCGACCTGCATCTCCTTGATCATGGCGTCGTAGGCTTCGGAGTCGACGGCGACCTTGAAGATCGTGTTCTCTCCCGACTCCTGGCGCAGGATCTGGACAATGTCCTT
>Ga0326732_1000154_pt1 | contig 16430 bp, 12 predicted proteins | sample MHFSIPfraction_4_FD_207644 | JGI IMG/M metagenome (GOLD analysis project Ga0326732, IMG submission 207644) | Lab enriched peat soil microbial communities from Michigan Hollow, Ithaca, NY, United States - MHF12FN SIP fraction | ecosystem: Environmental > Terrestrial > Soil > Wetlands > Peat...
CTCCTCTACGACGTCTACACCTCGACGGGAGCCGTCGACCATGCCCACTTGCTCATCGAACACTCTCTGAAAGTGAGTATGGCAGTACTTTGAATCCGCCCTGGAGGCGACCCGGCAGACGGCCATGAACCGCTGAACGGGAGTAACTCGAATAGATTGAAGTTGATTGCCATCCCCCCGGCAAGGAGAGTTTCAACAGGTCAAGAGCGGACCTGCCGGAGGGGAGGGCAGAACCCTGATACCGGAAAAGTTTATGCGCAGTGTGTTGTTTTGTTTCGTAGTTACCGCGTGTTTCGCTTTGACACCCTTGGCGGTCTTGCATGCGGCAACGGAGGCCGCCCGGACGGATACCGCATGGACTCCTGGGGTCGCGCCAAAACCCGGCGCGTCAGGAGGTGCGAGGGACGCGGCCGACTCAGCCCAAAGGTGGACCCTCGACAGGCTGATCCATGAAACGATCGACGGCAATCCCCAGGTGCTGAGCAAGCGGGCGGCGCACCTGGCGGCACGCAGGGATGTTGCGGCAGCACGATGGAAATTCCTGCCGTCCCCGTATGTCCAGTTGCAGCGCGGAAACGGAGAGCTGCTGAATTCATCGTACAAACGCCTCGAGGTGTACGGCGTCCAGCAGCCGATCTGGACGGGCGGGAAATTGATGGGCGGCCTGAAAGTTGCCAAGGCGATGGAGAAATCAAGCGCGATGTCTGTCCTGGAGACCCGCCTGTCCCTCGCCCAGGCGGTCGTGAGCGTCTACCAGGGCCTGCTGACCTGGCATAATCGCATACGTGCGCAGGAGCAGGGAGTCCGGCTCATGGAGCGCTATGCCGGCATCATGGAGCGCCGGGTTAAAGCCGGTGTGTCGGCGCAGACAGACCAGACCCAGGTGAATGCGCGACTGTTCCAGGCCCGTGATGAACTTGCCGAGTCGATATCGGGGTCCCGGGTGGCGATGACACAGATGACACAGCTTGTCGGAGTACCGTTCAGGAACGGTGAGATCGTGTACTTTTCCGAGGCGCAGATGCAGATGCCTCCTCCGCCCGACTCGATCCTTGTCAGGGCCGAACGAGTGAGTCCTGTTCTGGGAAGGATGGCGGCCGAGATCGAGACCGCCAGATCTGAAACCAAATTGCAGCAGGCCGCACTGTTTCCAAACCTCTCCCTGAAGGCGGAACACCGTAACTATCTCTATGGCAACGATCAGCCGGCCCATGAAAATACCGTTTACGCATCGCTCGATTACACGTTCGGCTCAGGACTGTCGACTCTGGCCGCTATCAGTTCGGCATCGGCGAAAGTCGAAGGCGCCGTGCAGGCCCGGGAGGCGGCACGACGCGATTTGCGGGCCAGGATCGCTGCAGATGCCGAAGAGTGCGCGCTTTCGCTGATTCGCTATCGCGACAGGTCGCTGAGTTCGAGGGCTGCGGCGGATGTGCTCGCTTCGTATACCAGGCTGTTCGTGGCCGGCAAGCGAAGCTGGCTCGATGTGCTGAACGCCGCCCGTGAGTTGATTCAGAGCGAGGTCGCTGAAGGAGATATAGTTGCCTCGTATTGGGGTGCGCGCTACCGTTTGCGGCTGCATGCGATGGACGAGTCATTGATGGGCGCCGATGCGCCGAAAGGCCCCACGACCACAAATGCGCCCGATGCAAGCATTCCTGGAGAACCGGCGCCCGTTTCCGGATCGGCGCCTGGCGGTGCCGTCGATCCGCCGCGGCCAGGAGTATCCGGGAGTTGAAGATGCATGAAGAACGGACCTTGCGGTCGTTGCCGGTTATTTTGTCAACCAACTGTTACATGTAATGTCTCACTCAGACATCAACCAGATAGAGCTCAGGTGGCTGGTCGAACGGTGCTCCTCGCTGCTCGAACTGCCAAAGCCGATCAATCCGACTCAGGTCGAGTCAATGCAGCGACAGCTCGACGAGCTTGCCGCCGATGGCCAGGCTGTCGATCCCCGGAATCTCGTCGACCATCTGATGGCGTTGCTGAAGGTGCGTGAGTACGAGTGGTCCGAGATGCCGTCGGTTCATGAGCTGCCGATGATCGGACTGTTACCCGAAATAGGCTGCCGCATCGTCTACGGCAGGACGGACGAAGGGCGATGGTTGCTCGAGGGGCCAGGCGGCTGCCAGAACGTCGCGGTGATCCCCGAGGGGGCTGGATTCGTTCCGCTGCATCAGCACCCTGCGGAGGCTGGGGCGCATCGGCCGGCATTCATGCGAATCATCAGGGAGACATTCGGATCGAAGAAGATGCTGTTCGTCAAGGCAGGCCTCGCGTCGGTCCTGGGGAATCTCTTCGCACTCATCACCTCGTTTTATTCACTCCAGGTCTACGACCGGGTCATTCCGACCCAGGGTATCTCAACCCTGATCGTCCTGACCGTTGGTGTCGTCATGATCATGGGTATCGATCTTTCGGTCAAACTGGCCCGTTCCCTGATCATGGATGAGTATATCAAGGAGGTGGACCATGACATATCGCACAAGATTTTCAACCGGCTCCTGGGTGTAAGGATGGACCAGTTCCCGCCGAGCGTCGGCAGCCTCGCCTCACAGATCCGGGGGTATGAAGCCATCAGGAGCTTTGTCTCCTCGGCTACAATGTATGTCCTGATCGATGCGCCGTTCGGGCTCCTCTTCCTGCTGATCATCATGGCCATCGCCGGACCGGCTGTCGCCCTGGTTTCCCTGGCTTTTTTTGTGCTGGCGATCGTCACGGGGCTGGCGTTCCGGCGCCGTATCGAGATGCATACCCAGAGCAGCACCGGTCATACCAACCGGAAACTCGGTTTGCTGGTCGATGCGGTCGACGGAGCGGAAACGATCAAGTCAAGCGGCGCATCCTGGCAGATGCTCAACCTCTGGGACCAGTTGAACCGGCGGGTGATCGACGACGAGGCGCAGACCCGTCACTACAGCGAGCTGTCGAGCTATCTGTCCGGGTTCATGCAACAGCTGAGTTACGTTCTGCTGGTGGCGACCGGAGCCTGGCTGGCATCGACAACCACCAGCCTGACGACCGGCGGTATCGTCGCCTGCTCGATCCTGTCGGGAAGGGTGCTCTCACCGATCGGCATGCTGCCGGCTCTCATCGTCCAGTGGGGACATGCCAAGGCCGCCTATGAACAGCTCGAGAAATTTTTTGCACTCGAGACGGACAACCATGGCGTGGATCGTCCGCTGAGTCCGGAAGCACTTGAGGGATCGTTCCGGATAAGCAACCTCAGATATGCCTATCCGGGGCAGAACCGTGCGGTATCCGTCGACCGGCTGGTGATCGCCCCCGGAGAAAAGGTCGGGATTCTCGGTGTAGTCGGCTCAGGAAAAAGTACGCTGCTCAAGCTCATGTCGGGCCTGTACAAACCGCAGGAGGGCCAGATCCTGCTGGATGGCCTGGATCTGCACCATATTTCACGTCACCTCCTCTCCGATCAGCTCGGGTACCTGCAGCAGAACATCCGCCTGTTTGCCGGAACGTTGCGGGATAACCTGCTGCTTGGTGTCAGTGGAATCGGCGACCGCCGGATCCTGGAGGTGTGCGAACAAACCGGCCTGATCCAGCTGGTCGTGAATCATCCCAAAGGGCTCGACCTTATGATCGCCGAAGGCGGCGCGGGTGTCTCGGGCGGTCAGAAGCAGCTGATAGCCATCACCCGGACAATCCTGTCACGCCCCGGCATCTGGATGCTCGACGAGCCGACCGCATCCATGGATGACGGACTTGAAAAGCGGGTCATTGCGGCGCTCGGTCGTGCCATGGAACCTGAACAGACGCTGGTGCTGGTGACTCACAAGCCTGCGCTGCTCAGCCTTGTGAGGCGCCTGGTCATTCTGACCCCGGACGGGATCGTCATGGACGGTCCTCGTGACGAGGTGCTGCGGAAACTGCGGGGAGAAGCTCCCGAACCGATCAAAACAACCGTACGGGAAGGAGTAGCTGCATGAGTAAGGGATCTCCCGGGATGTCTCCCGCCGACCAGCGCCTGAGCCGTGCAAGCAGGATGATCATGGTTGCCGGCGTCATCACACTGGCGTTCATCATCTGGGCCTCGTTCGCCAGGATCGATGAGGTGACCCATGCCAAGGGAGTGGTGATCGCCAAGTCACGAACCCAGGTCATCCAGTCGGCCATCGATGGCGTGATCCTGGATATTCCGGTCGAGGAAGGACAGGCGGTCGCAAGAGGCCAGGTCCTCGCTCATCTTGAACGAACGCAGGCCGAGGCGGCACAGAACGACAGCTATGCCAAGGTGGCTGCGCTCGAGGCCTCGCTGGTAAGACTGCATGCCGAAGTGCTCGGTGCGCCGCTCGTGTTCCCGGAAAGCGTCAAGGCCTATGCCCAGTTCGTGAACAATCAGACTGAACTTTTCGTCCGCCGGAAAAATGCACTCGACAGCGAGCTCGGGGCTCTCAAGGAAAGCCTCCGACTGGTGAAAGAGGAGCTCGACCTGACGTTGCCGCTGCTGAAAACCGGGGATGTCGGCAAGGTCGAGGTTATCAGGTTACAACGTCAGGTAGCTGAGCTGACCGGTCAGATCAACCTTCGCCGGAACAAGTTTTTTCAGGATGCCCAGCAGGAGATGACCAAGACCGAGGAGGAGTTGTCGACGCAGAAACAGATTCTCGCAGAACGATCGTTTACCGTCGACAAGCTCGAGATCCGTTCACCTGTGGATGGCATGGTGAAGAAAATCCAGCTCACCACCCATGGAGCCAAGGTGCGTCCGGGGGATGTCGTCATGGAGCTGGTACCGACCAACAGCCGGTTGGTGGTCGAGGGAAAACTCAAGCCGGCCGATATCGGTTTTGTCAGCTCGGGCATGCCGGCATCGGTCAAACTCGATGCATTCGACTACTCCATTTTCGGTGTCCTGAGGGGAAAGGTTTCCTACATCAGCCCGGATGCCATTGCCGAACCGTCTCCCCAGGGAGAGGTCCAGTATTATCGCGTCCAGGTAAGGCTTGACGAGTTGCCCGATCAGCGCAAACATGAAAAATTGCTCAAGGTGCAACCCGGCATGACCGTCGGCATCGATATCCTGACCGGCAGGAAGACCGTGTTGAACTACCTGACCAAACCAATCGCCAAAGTCATGAACGAATCGATGGGTGAGCGCTGAGCAGGATCGTGCCCAGGAAAGAGGTCGCCCCAACGGCTCGGCTCGATGGTTTCCCGGCAACAGCCTGCGCAGGCAGCCGGTGCTGAAGTCATTACGATATCGTGAAGGCAGGAACCCGGCTGCAACCCGACTCCTGCCTGATCAATGGAACCCGACCCGCAACGCCGCCGACCAGTGAAAAGGCGACGCGTCGGAGAGAAGTGAAGCCCTTCCTGCTACCTGCCATACAGCCCCGTATGCAATACGAGCCTTACCGTTGGGAACCGGCCACCCTTATGGGTAAGCGAATCTTCTGCCCCACACGCAGGATGTCGGGATCATGCACGTCAGGATTTGCCGCCACCAGTGCCTTCAAGGGCACACCATAGCGAAGTGCGATCCGTTGAAGGGTATCGTCCTTGAGTACCACAAACACCGAACCGGCCGATACATCGGCTACGGTCGATGCAGGCTGCCGGTCGATGCCTGTCGATCCGGATGCCGCCGGCATTTGCCTCTGTTGCCCGGCTGATCGCAGGATCAAGGGAATCTGGCTGGTCAGTTGTTCCGAACTTCGAAAGGCCATCATCGTGGTAACAAGACTGCTGATGAAAACACAGACGACCACGACAGCTCCCGTTCGCAGCCATGCGTTGGCGGACACCACGGACTTTTCTCGGTTGACCATGTACCGGCTGAAGTTCCTCAATTCAGCCACCAGGTTGTCCAGTTCCCGGATCTGCCTGGAGTTGGTATCGATACGATGATTCAACAGGTCGAGCAGGCTGGATTGCTGCTGAATCGCATCCGAGAACCTGTCCAGCCCGTTCGAGAGCGCCGCACGCTCCTGCTGCATGGTCATCAGAAGCTGCTCCATGGCCGCCGGGGTGTTCAGCACCCCGATGGTCGCATAGCCTCCTGCTTCGGCACTGAACTGCACCGCCAGGCATCGCAGCAATTCACGAACCTTCGCTATCGCCTGGTTGCCGGTCTTGCGCACCGAATTCAGCACCAGACCCATGATCAGCGATCCCATCAGACCATACAGAGACGCAAGGAACGCAATTCCCATGCCTCTCATCGGTTTCTGCAATTTGCTCATCATGCCGCTGAACATGGCGACCGGGTCGGAGCTGCTGCCAGCACCGCCCATCAATCCGGATAACAGGGTTCCCAGGTCCGACAGCGACACAAGCAGGCCGATGAACGTTCCCACCAGGCCGATACCCACCAGTGAACCGCTGAGGTAGTTGGGCAGGTCCAGCCGTGACAACAGGTGCTCTTCGCAGCTGAACATCTCGGATTCGATCTTCTGCTGCAGGACATGCAGGCCCTGGTTGAAATCTGGATTCAGAGCCGCATCGTACACCGGCCCCATCTCGCTTTTCCATGTCAGGTTCTTCAGGTAGGCCTGGCGATCCTTCCCTGACAGCGAACGCAGATGTCCGGCGAGTTGCGCTTCCCGCTCAAAACGCCACAAGGCATGCGCTGACAGCGCCACCGTCGCCCCCCATACGCCAAAGATGGTGTACACCAGGCCGGGGTGGGGCGTTGAAAGAATTGAGTCCACGATCGCGGTCCTGAAAATCGTCCCTCCGACTCCCAGCACAACCAGTAACGGCCAGGAGGCCTGCAGCCAGTGCTCAAGCCGTTGTAATTGCCGCAAGCGATCCGGGATGACAAGTTGGTTACTGCTCATTAGCTTCCTTCCTGTTTTGATTTGAACGAACCAGCACATACACCAGCTGCCCGTCGACAGCTGTATTGGTTCCTGGCAATATCCGTGTCACGATCCTGCTGTTCTCTATCCCTACCCTGTTCAAAGCCTCACGAAGAGCCATGACACGCAGGAATGACACTCGCTGTGCCTGCGGGTCGGCTTCGCTGACGGCCCAGACTGAGAATGATGCGCCGGGGTTCAGTAGCAGGATCTCCCGAAGCCGGGGAATAAGGTCGATGCGAATCGAATCGCTCAGTTGCAAAGCGTCCCTGGTAAACTTCACATGCAGCAATGACTGATTCTGTATGCTACGCACACGGTCGATCCTGACCATCTTTGAACCTCCCTGCTCGGTTGAACCGACGACATCGATCGTGATGAAGGAGCGCCCTCTCCCCTGCTCCGGAGGTGCATCGTCGAGGATGCGGGTGACGTTCCTGACCGGCGCCTGCAACGGCTGCAGCAATATTTTTCTCGCAATCTCCATTCCCAGCACGAAACTTCCGACAGCAAGCATGGCAACCAGGAACATCAGGTTCAGAACCACGTTGATCAACGCATCCACATAGGCCGGCCAGTAACCATCGCCGTGCGAACCATGCCGGCGTCTTTTCTGCAGCCTTGCCAGGCTCATCAGTTGTTCTCCTTCACCGCGGGTTGGAGGGACATGGTACCCGACCCTGTTTCACGCAGGGCCGTCGTCAACTTGCGCACAGGAGCTTGCCCCCCGGGTACGATTCGCACCATCTGCGCTCCAACGCCGGCAGCTTTCGCCGCCTGCATGCGCAAATCGAACCGGACAGGATCGATACCGACCTCCAGGAACACGCTACGGACGGCCATCATCCGCAAATATGCGGCCCGGCGCTGAAGGTTGTCGTTCACATCGGTCTCTATGGTGACCTGCCAGTACAGTACCCCCTGCTCGAATTGCCGTCTGAGTTCACGTTTCAGAAGCTCATGTGATCTTTCGTCAAGGCGCACGGTGTTGCCGGCAAACCGCAAACCAAGCTGCGCCCCCCGGACATTGCTGCCGGTTTGCACGGTTGGCTTGGGTTTTGGTTTCGGGACCTCCGTCGGGGATGTTCTCTCAGCAGTCACCCTGGAGGTTTGCTCCTGCGCCTTGCTCTCCAGCAATCTTCTGCGAGAACTCTCCAGTCCCAGCGTAAACCCCCCTACCGCAAGAATGGCGGCAAGGAATATCAGGTTCAACACCACGTTGACCAGAGCATCCACGTAGCCTGGCCAATAGCCATGGCCGTGGCCACTTCCGGACCTGCCCATCAGTGATGGACAGAAACTTTGAGATCGAGGTGATTCATGGGGGAATCAGAAAAAAAGCTTAATCAGGCAATGCAGGCATGCTACTGTCAATAGGCAATGCTGAAACCAAACATAATGTGACACAACAACATTTTCCCAAAGTCACCCATAAACCCCGAATCCTGGCGGCTTTCACGTCGGATCGACTCACAAGCGACGGCATTGGGCGGACCTCTTGCCCATATAGATGCCACATAGCGTAATTATACTTACTATATTGCTCACCACCAAAAGTACAGCGCCTGATGCCGTTACGGAAAATCGGCCCGTTCACGGAAGAGCGATCCGGCGACGAGCAATCTGACTCAATCGAAGCGTCATTGCCATGGAGGACATCCTCCACCGAAGACAGAAACCATGACCAGAGTCCGGAGGGGTTGCCGGAATCCGGAGCGGGTGCAGGGAACATGGAGCGCAGCCAGACGGAACGCTGCGAGCGGTAATTGGTAAGGGGCAGACAACGGCGGCGAGTATATTTATAAGGTACCGGATTGTCGCAACGGTGAGCACCGGATGGGGCTGGGCCTCACCCGGCCGGGAAAACCGGCGGACAGGAGGTATCGAAATCATCAGGAAGGAGGTCCCGGAACGACGACAAGCCGGCGAACCGGTGTGCGGACAAGGATGACGCGAAGAGGTGGATTGAAGCCGGGGAGGGTGTTACAAACGGGGTCCGGTCCTGTAGTTTCATTATCCGGGCCGGGTCGGGCCCATGGAGATCATCGAACAGCGGGGCAAGGATCCGGATCGCACTCCTCATCGGGGAATCGGGGAGCCATCGAGACCGGTCAGGTTCTCTTGTCTCTTGCCGTAAGGGTCTTGCCGTAAGGGTCCCGACTGAACGGTTGGGCGAAAGTCCAGCAGGCAGTCTCTGTGCCGGCAGGTCGGTGACCGGCCGGCACAGACCTGCCGTTTTGGAATCAGTCCATCGCCTTGGCTTTCTTGTAAGCCTTGGCGCGCAAGTCGGAGTTGAGGATCTTTTTCCTGATCCTGATGTTCTCGGGGGTCACCTCCATCAACTCGTCGTCGTTGATGAACTCGAGCGACTGTTCAAGGGAGAGCTTCTTTGGCGGAGTGAGCCTCATGGAATCGTCCGACCCTGAAGCGCGCATGTTGGTCAGCTTCTTGGTCTTGCAGATGTTGAGCGTGATGTCGAGGTCACGAGTCGACTCTCCGACAACCATGCCTTCGTACACCCTGGCGTTCGGGCCGATAAAGAAGGTCCCGCGGTCTTCAAGGCTCGAAAGGGCATAGGCCACGGCCACGCCAGTCTCGCCTGATACCAGCGCGCCGGTCTCACGGGTAGGCAGCTTGCCCTTGAAGGGCTGGTAGTTGTGGAACACGTGCGACATCATGCCCTCGCCTTTCGTGTCGGTCGTGAACTCGAGGTTGTAACCGATGAGTCCCCTGGTCGGAATTTCGAACTCAAGGCGGTTCATGCCTCCGCGGAGCGTACCCATATGGGTCATCTCAGCCTTCCTGCGGCCCATCTTCTCGATGACCACGCCGGTGTACTCTTCGGGAATGTCGATGGTCACATGCTCGACCGGTTCCATCTTGACGCCATTCTCTTCGCGAAGGATCACCTCGGGCCTCGAGACCGCCAGTTCGTAGCCTTCACGCCGCATGGTTTCGATCAGCACCGAAAGATGCAGCTCACCGCGGCCCGAGACCCTGAAGGTGTCCGCGCTGTCGGTCTCCTCGACATTAAGGGCGACGTTGGTCATGATCTCCTTCATCAGTCGCTCGCGGATCTTGCGGCTGGTCACCTCCTTGCCCTCCTGGCCGGCGAACGGGGAGTCGTTCACCGAGAAGAGCATCGACAGGGTCGGCTTGCTGATATCGAACGATTCGAGCGCTTCAGGCTGATCGGGCGAGGTCAGCGTCTCGCCGACATTGGCCGTTGCGATACCGGCAAGGGCCACGATGTCGCCGGCAAAGGCCTCCTGGACCTCAACGCGCTGCGTCTTGTCGAACAGGAACACCTTGGTGACGCTGCCCTTTCCGACGATCCCGTCCGGTGTCACCAGGGTGAGCGGGGTGCCGGGAGCGACCTTGCCCCTCCGGATGCGGCCGATGACGATCTTGCCGATGTAGTCGTTGTAGTCGAGGCTGGTCACCAGCATCTGGAAACCTTCATCGTCGTGGGCTTCCGGAGGCGGGATCTCCTTGATGATCATGTCGAGCAAGAGGCTCATGTCGCCATCGGGATCATCCATGCTGTATTTGGCGATGCCGCTCTTGGCGGAAGTGAATATGTACGGGAAATCGAGCTGCTCCTCGTGGGCGCCCAGCGCGATGAAGAGGTCAAGCACCTGGTCGTGCACCTTGACCGGGTCGGACTGGGGACGATCGATCTTGTTGATGACCACGATCGGCTTCAGATCGAGCTCAAGCGCCTTGCGAAGCACGAACTTGGTCTGGGGCATCGGACCTTCGAAGGCATCGACGAGCAGAAGCACGCCGTCGACCATCTTGAGAATGCGCTCCACCTCACCACCGAAATCGGCGTGACCGGGAGTATCGACGATATTGATCTTGTACCCCTTGTGCTGGGCGGCGGCATTCTTGGAGAAAATGGTGATACCCCGCTCCCGCTCCTGGGGGTTCGAGTCCAGCACCCTGACATTCACCTGCTGGTTGTCCCTGAATGCTCCGGTCTGCTGAAATATGGAATCGACAAGTGTGGTCTTGCCATGATCGACGTGTGCGATAATGGCGATATTACGAATATTCTGTTTCCTGCTCATCTTTTTGCGACAAATAAGTATATTAGAAATCTCTACGGGCCGAATATACACTTTTTCCCTTGATTCTCAGGCCTGAATGAATATTTGCGAATTCAGACAGGAGCCGTCCCGCCTCGCGCGGTCCGGCAAGACCTGTCCCGCTCGAACGATTCCCATCCCGCTTTCTTATGGCTAACATATTCCTTGACAACAGCATACTATTCGTACTGACACAGATAGTACCGCTGCTGTACATCATGACGACGACCCTGTACGGTATCCACTTTTTCAGGGAATCGCCGCTTGCCGGAAAGCTCAAGCAGCCGGCCCTGATCCTGACCGTCATCACCCATGTGGCCGATCTCGGCATCCTCACCTCCATGGAGGGGTATCGGCTGAGTTATTCGGCCTACAACCTTTTGAGCATGGTCGCCCTGACGCTCACGATCACCTATATGTTCATTGAGCTGACCACCAAGAGCGACAAAACCGGGCTTTTCGTCATCGCCTTCGCGGCCGTTTCCGAAATCTTCACATCGTTCCTCGCCGTCCACTCCAGCGGAACCGGACCAGCCTTCAGCGGCCTCGGCATCGGAATACACCTCATCTCGTCGATCTTCGGTTTCAGCTCGATCACCATCGCGGGCATCTACAGCGGGCTCTACCTGGTACTGTACCGCCAGATCCGGCTGAACCGCTTCGGGCTGCTGTTCCAGCGCCTGCCGAACCTCGAGGCGCTCGAGCTGCTCATCATGCACGCTGTGGGCTTCGGCTTCTTTTTCCTGTCGATCACGCTCGTGGCGGGAGTCGTCGAACAGCATGCGACCAGGGAGAGCATCAACCTGCTCGAGCCCAAGCTCATCACGCTCATCGCGATATGGCTGCTCTACGGTATCAGCCTGTTCATCAAACCCCTTTTCGGATGGGACACGAAACACATGGCCGTGCTGCTGATCGCGCTTTTCGTGCTGATCATGCTGCTCCTTTTCCTGATGAGCCTCGTGACTCCGACATTCCACGGAATGAGCTTTTAAGCAATGACCATTTGAAAAATTAAGCCGTTTCGGATATATTAACACTCTTTGTGTTCTACCCCCATATGGTTCTTTTTGGCGCAGCAACTAACCGGCTCACTTAAACAATCCTGCTATGAACATCATTTCAGTTGGTGTCAACCACAAGACTGCACCCATTGAAATCCGCGAAAGGATCGCTCTTTCAGAAGTTCAAAACAAGGAATTCGTCACCGATCTGATTTCGAGCGGCCTTGCCAGCGAAGCGATGGTGGTCTCAACCTGCAACAGAACAGAACTCTATGTCGTTCCGGCCATGTCGGAAGTCAACTGCGATTACCTCAAGGAGTACCTGATCGCCTACAAGGACGCCCGCAAGGAGGTCCGCCCCGAACACTTCTTCAATCGTTTCTACTGCGGCACCGCCCGCCACCTCTTCGAAGTCTCCAGCGCCATCGATTCCCTGGTCCTCGGCGAAGGCCAGATCCTCGGCCAGGTCAAGGACGCTTACCGGATCGCCGCCGAAATGGGTACGGCCGGAATCCTGCTCACGCGACTCTGCCACACGGCATTCAGCGTGGCCAAGAAGGTCAAGACCAAGACCAAACTCATGGAGGGCGCGGTTTCGGTCAGCTACGCTGCTGTCGAACTCGCCCAGAAGATATTCTCGAACCTCTCCATGAAGAAGGTGCTGCTCATCGGCGCCGGCGAAACCGGAGAGCTTGCAGCCAAGCATATCTACGCCAAGAACGCGCGTAACATCGTCATCACCAACAGGACCCAGTCAAAAGCCGAAGCCCTCGCCGAGGAGCTTGGCACCAACAGGGTACTCCCGTTCGAGACCTACAAAGAGCACCTGCACGAATTCGACATCATCATCACGGCCGTCAGCACCAAGGAGTACATCCTCAACGAGGCCGAGATGCAGCAGAGCATGGCACGACGCCGCCTGAAACCGGTGATCATCCTTGATCTCGGCCTGCCGAGGAACGTCGATCCCGAGATTTCGAAGCTCCAGAACATGTTCCTCAAGGATATCGACGCCCTGAAGCACATCATCGACTCGAACCTCGACCGCCGCCGTGCAGAGCTGCCGAAGGTCAACGCCATCATCGAGGAGGAGCTGGTCACCTTCGGACAGTGGATCAACACCCTCAAGGTCAGGCCGACCATCGTCGACCTGCAGTCGAAATTCATCGAAATCAAGGAGAAGGAGCTCGAACGCTACCGCTACAAGGTCAGCGAGGAGGAGCTCAGGCGCATGGAGCACCTGACCGACAGGATCCTGAAGAAGATCCTGCACCACCCGATCAAGATGCTCAAGGCCCCGATCGACACTGCCGACACGATCCCCAGCAAAGTCAACCTCGTCAGGAATATCTTTGACCTCGAAGAACCAAACCAGTCACACCAATAAAATCTGTAATCGAATTGAAAAAAGAGATTATCATCGGCACTCGCTCCAGCCCCCTTGCTTTGTGGCAGGCTGATTTCACCAAAGCAGAGCTCTCAAAGCACTTTCCTGAACTGAACATCACCCTGAAACTGATCAAGACCACGGGTGACGTGCTGCTGGACTCCCCTCTCTCCAAGATCGGGGACATGGGCCTGTTCACCAAGGACATCGAGAAACACCTGCTCGCCAAGGAGATCGACCTTGCCGTGCACAGCCTGAAAGATGTGCCGACCGGTACTCCGGAGGGGCTCGTCATCACCTCGTTCACCGAGCGTGAGGATACCCGCGACGTCATCATCTCCAAGTCCGGGAAAGGGATCAAGGACCTTCCGCCGAACGCCAGGATGGCCACCAGCTCCCTGCGCAGGATGTCGCAGCTCCTGAGCATGCGTCCCGACCTGCAGATCCTTGACATCAGGGGTAACCTGAACACCCGATTCAAGAAGTTCGACGACGGTGAGTTCGATGCCATGATGCTCGCGTACGCCGGCGTCTTCCGCCTCGAGTTCAGCGACCGCATCTCCGAGATCCTGCCGCACGATCTGATGCTTCCGGCTGTCGGCCAGGGTGCGCTCGGCATCGAGACCCGCACGGACGACGCGGAGACCAGGGAGATCGTCAGGGTGCTCAACGACGACAACACCGAAATCTGCTGCCGTGCAGAGCGTGCGCTCCTGAGGCACCTGCAGGGTGGTTGCCAGATCCCGATCGGCTGCTACGGATCCTACATCGGCGGAACGCTGAAGCTGCTCGCCTACGTCGGATCGGTCGATGGCAAGACAGCCATCCGCAACGAAGTGACCAAGGCAGTCAAGACTCCGGAAGAGGCTGAGGCCGTCGGAATCGAACTTGCCGAGATCCTACTTTCGATGGGTGCGGAAAAGATTCTCGCCGACATCCGCAAGACCCGCTGATGAGCAAAACGGTCCTCGTCACGCGCCCGAAGCATCAGGCAGAGCCGTTTGTCAGGGCGCTCGGAGAGTACGGTCTGGACTCGGTCGTCTTCCCGACGATCGAGATCAGGCCGGTGGCCGGCTGGACGGTTCCCGACCTGTCGGGGTTCGCCGGAATCTTCTTCACCAGCGCCAACAGTGTGCAGTTCTTCCTCGAAAGGCTGCTGGAACAATCGCCTGCCGAACTGCAGAACCTCCGGAAATCAAGAGTCTGGGCGGTCGGAAAGACCACCGGCGGCGACCTGGAGAAGCATGGCGTCAAAACCGAACCTCTTCCCAAAATCGCCGACGCCGTCAGCCTCATGGAGGGTATCGACCCGAATGAGATCGAAGGCCGCACCTTCCTGTTCGTGCGCGGCAACCTCTCGCTCGGCACCATCCCCAAGCTCATAACCGAACGCGGGGGCGCCTGTGTGGAGCTGACCGTCTACGAGAACATCCAGCCCTCCCCGGAGGACACCGAGTCGGTGAAAAGCCTCCTGCTGGCCGGAAGACTCGACTGCATCTCATTCACCAGCCCTTCGACGGCCATCAACTTCTTCGAGGCCATGGGTTCCAGAACCGTACCCGAAGGCGTGCTCGTCGCGGCCATCGGCACAACAACCTCCGGGGCGCTTGAGAAGCTCGGCATCAGGGTGGACATCATCCCCGAATACTTCGACGGCCCCAGCTTCGCCAAAGCCATCGCCGGCAGGCTTTTGCAGAGTGACGAGTGACGAGTGACGAGTGACGAGTGACAAGAAATATATCAGGCCGCTGCGAAATAGCTCGAAGCGGCTTTTTTATTTGAAGCCGTAGCGCCTCCTGTACTGTCCATTCCCTCTCCCCCATGACGCGTCACGGGTAACGTGTCACGGATCACGCGTCACGCAACTCACTCCACGTCGGGAATATCGTCGATGTACCCCATGCTGATCATCTCAGGTTCAGGCTCGGGTTCTTTCGGAGTATGCGGCACTGGAGGAGTCTGCCCGGCGGCTACGACTACCGGTGCGCTCACCCCGGCCGGTTCAGGGCTCTCCGGAAACAGGGGAAGCTGCCGCTCTTCGAGAATCGTCTCCGGGCCACCGTAGTCGGCTCGCTCCTCTTCCGTCATGGCCGGCGCCGATTCAGGCCCGGTGACGGCAGGGGAAGCAGGTGAACGGAGTTTCGATGAGGCCCTGGGCACCGCAGCCACCCGCGAAGCACGTGACCTTCCACCCCTCGAACCATGTCCGGCCAGTTCGCGTTCGATCGACTCTTTTACGGAGTCCTCGACCTCGATGCGGATCGCATGCAGCAACTGGATCGATTCAGCGCGATGTTCGGCCATTTCCCGGCGCAGCGCGTTGCCGGCCCGTTCGATCTCCGCTCGTTCGCGGCCCGGCCAACCGGTCACCAGCATGGCGACAATGACGACCAGCAGCAGCAGGATGACAGAGAGCAACACGATCGTCAACGTCATCGCCCCGCCTCCATGTCTGCGATCTGCTGCAGGAGCGACTCGCCCATGGACTTGTTCGCGCTCACCAGCCCGCTCCCGTCGATGACCGGGCGCCCACGGTAGTCGAAACAGCGGCCTCCCGCCTCGGTTATGATCGGAATGATCGCTGCGCAGTCCCACGGGCTCATGACCTTGTCCACGGAAACCTCGGCACGCCCGGAGGCGACCAGCATATGGCCGTAGCAGTCGCCCCATCCCCGCACAAGCCCGGCTTCCGTGCGCAGCCGGTCGACCGGATGTGCAGAAGGAGGATCGAGCAGGTACTCCCGCTCGGTGAAGAGCACCGTGGCATCGGCGACCTCCGAGATGGCCGAAACCTGCACGGCCGAACCGTTCATGAAGGCGCCGCATCCCGCTTCCGCATGGTACATTTCACCGAGCGCAGGGAAGTTGACCACGCCCAGGCGCAACTCCTTCTCCACCTCCAGCCCGATCATCACCCCGTAGAGCGGCACGCCGTGTATGAACGACCTGGTTCCGTCTATCGGATCGATGATCCACCGCCGACCGTTGTCTGACGGACGTTCGTCGAACTCCTCCCCGAACAGCCCGTCGCCGGGAAATCGTGAACCGATCCCGGTGCGGATCAGCTCCTCGGCTTTTCGATCGGCCTCGGTCACCGGCGACGAATCTCGCTTGGAGTCCACTT
>Ga0326732_1000155_pt1 | contig 16420 bp, 8 predicted proteins | sample MHFSIPfraction_4_FD_207644 | JGI IMG/M metagenome (GOLD analysis project Ga0326732, IMG submission 207644) | Lab enriched peat soil microbial communities from Michigan Hollow, Ithaca, NY, United States - MHF12FN SIP fraction | ecosystem: Environmental > Terrestrial > Soil > Wetlands > Peat...
TGGCGATCCGGTCCTGGAGCTGCCTCGATTCCAGGTCGGCGGCGGGATCCGCGGCGCCGCGCCGGGGCAGTCCGGCCTCGGAGCCGCCCGCGGCCTCGATGAGCTCGTCGGCCACGGCTTCGGGCGACGCGCCCTTCCGCCGGAGGTGGTCGATCGAAGCATTGTAGGTGATCCGGTAGAGCCAGGAGCCGAGCCTGGCGCCTCTCCTGAACGTGGCGAAGGAGCGGTAGACCTTGAGGAAGACCTCCTGCGAGATGTCCTCGGCGTCGATGGGATTCCCGGCCATATCCAGGGCCAGATAGTAGACTTTCTTCTTAAAGCGCTCGACGAGCTCGCGGAAGGCCCTCTGTTCGCCCCGGGCCATTCCTTCGATGATCGCGTTCTCGTCCATCAGGTCCATCTCCTGCTTTCACTGGGTTAGACGGACGGACCGGCCGTGGGGTTGGCAGGGGCTCAAAATAGCCGAAGGCCGGTCATTTCCAGCCGCCTTTGACATATCGCTCATATCTGGCCCGGACGCGGCCCGAAACGGCATCGCCCTTATGGACGAGGATGCCGGCGCGCTGGCTGATCGATTCGCCTTGGTGGAGCGCGAAGGGCTTGCCGCTCCGGTCGTCCGGGCGGCGGGGGCCGAAGGTGCCGTACTCGCGGGTCAGCCAGCGATGTTCGCGGCCGTCGGGCCATTGGAAGACCGCGACGCCTTCGGCGGTCCCCTCGACCGTGTTCGAATAGTCGATCCACAGGGCGGGCTTCATGTTCGTGGCCGCCTCGCCCACGGCCCCGGAATCGGAGGTGATCTTGCCGCCCTGCGCCCCGCTCCAGGCGGGAGCGAGCCGGAGGAAGGGCCAGGCGTAATGGACGTCGTCGCTGACGAAGGAAACCTCGCCATGGGAGGCGGTGAGCGTCCAGGTCAGGTCGAGGAGATACTCCCCTTGGCCGAGGCTGTGGATGACCAGCCTCCGGGATTCGTCGAGGACGGGCCGGCCGTCCGATTCCCAGACGAGCCGGGCGTCCACCGCGGCCCGGGCCTTTCCCGCGTCGAGGCGCGTGAACGAGGCGAGGCGGATGCGCTCCCGGTAGGGCGGAGCGTAATCGCCGGTCGCCGTCTTGACGCCGCTCGAAAGGCCGTTGTAGAAGCTCAGGTCCCTCTCCCCTCCCGCGAGTCGGACCGTATCCGCGAACCAGAAGCTGCGATGGTGGGGGTAGGGTTCGGTTTTTTCGACGAGCATGTTCCGGCCAGCCGGGCTCCGCAGGGGCCAGTAATGGGGCAGGTCGACCTCCGGGCCGTAGCAGAAGACGAAGGCCTCCCGGCCGCCGAGCAGCACGGTGAGCCGGCCGGAGGCATCGTCGCGCTGGAGCGTGATCCGGGGCTTCGACGCCTGGGCGCAGAGAGCGGCGGCGCAGAGCAGAACGACGGCCCGGGCGGCCGCGGGCCTGACGCTCACAGGACCCATGGCCGCCGGTGTCGATAGTCGAGACGGCGGTTGGCCTCGTCGTCCCCGACGAACTTTTCGGCGGCCGGGTCCCAGGCGAGCTTGCGGCCGAGCTTCATGGCGATGTGGGTCATGACGCAGACAGAGTTGGAGCGGTGGCCCACCTCGACCGGCGCGGCCGGGGCCTGCCGGCTGCGCACGGCCTCGAGGAAGTTCTTCATATGGTTGCCGCTCTGCACCAGCTTGACCGCGCCCTGGCCGGGCTTCCATTTCAGGATGTCCGGGTTGGAGGCCTTGATGGCCCCGCGCTCGACGAAGACCCAGCCGTCGTCGCCTTCAAAGCGGACGCCCGCCGGGTCGCCGGTCTCCATGATGAGCCGGACGCCATTCGCGTAGACCGCCTCGGCCTTGAACTTGGTGTGGACGTCGAACAGGCCCCGGTCGGGGAATTCGCCGCGGGCCTCGATGCTGACGGGGCCTGAGAGGTCGGTGCCGTTGCCCCATTGGGCGATGTCCATCATGTGCGAGCCCCAGCCGGTGATCATGCCCAGGCAATACCGCTCGATCTGCAGCCAGCCGGGCCGCTCGTAGCTCTCCTGGGGATGGACGCGGTCCTCGGTGAAGGGGGCTTCGGCCGTGGGGCCCATCCAGGCGTCGTAGTCGAGGTTCGGCGGCACGGGCTCGGGCCTCGGGTCGCCGCGGCCCTGGTCCTCGGGGAGCGAAACGCGGATCGTCCGGAGCCGTCCGACCCGGCCGTTGCGGGCGAGTTCACAGGCCATCAGGAAGTAGACCGAGGAGCGCTGCTGGGAGCCGACTTGGAGGACGACCTTGCTCTTTTTCACCGCCGCGACGAGCTTGCGGCCTTCGGCGATCGAGTAGGTCAGGGGCTTTTCGAGATAGATATCCTTGCCCGCGGCCGCGGCCGCGGCGGCATGGGCCGCGTGCCAGAAATCCGGGGTGACGATGAGGACGCCGTCGATGTCCTTGCGCGACAGGAGCTCGCGGAAGTCATGATAGGCCTTGACGCTTTTCGAAGCGTCCTTGCTTGTCTCGATCGTGTAGATCTTCTCGGCCAGCCACTGCGCGTCCTCCAGCCGGTGGGAATCGACGTCGCAGACGGCCGTGACCCGGGCCCCGTTCTCGAGGCCGCGGTAGATGAGCTCCTGCATGTCGCCCTGGCCCTGGCGGCCCACGCCGATGCAGCCGAACTGGATGGTGTCGCTCGGGGCGGGCCGGGCGAAGACCGACGACGGGACGATGGCCGGCGCCGAAGCCGTCACGGCCGCGGCCTTCAGGAAGCTTCGACGGTTCATGCGGGCCTCCAATTTCGGTGACATACAACTAAATCCACTTAATTATTGCGCCCTACGCTCCGTCAGTCAATCGAGTTAGGTAAATGAGCTGTGTGTCGCCGAACTAACGACAGGATCTTGAAGATGGCGCCGGGACGGAGAGGGCAACGAAGAGCGCGAGCCCCAGCGGGGGGTGTCAGGATGGCGGACGAGGGCGATTTGGCAACGGGTAGGCTTATTTAGGGTATGGGAGTCTTTTCACACGCCCTGTTTTACCATAAATACGGTGACACACAACTAAATCCACTTAATTCGGGCTGCTCTGCCAATAAGGGGAGGGTTTGTTAATTAAGTGTATTTAGTTGTGTGTCACCGAATTAGAGAGTGCCGATGAACGGGAGCGAATAGAAGGCGTCGACCGGCTCGCCCTTGGGCCGGGGCGCCCGGGTCCTGAGCTGGGCCAGCTTCTTCCGGACCGTGGCGACCTCGGGAAGATCGGGGTCGGCCTGCTTCCAGAGGTTCGCCAGACTTTGATACTGTTCGAGGGCCCGGTTGTGATCTCCCCTGGCCTCATAGAGGGCGGCCAGCCGCAGGCGGCTGAACGGGTGGATCAGGGCCCCCTCGCGGGCCTTGGCTTCCGGCGATACCAGCCGTTCGTATTCCCTGACGGCCAGGTCCGCTCCGCCCTTCTTGAGATACGCCCGGGCGGCGAAATCGGCCATGAACGGCAGGTTCCTGCCTTCGACCGACATCGAGTTGCCGAGATCGATCATGACCGGCGGGCCTGCCGCAAAGACCTTGACGGCCTCGTCATAAGCCCCTTCGGCGAAGAGGACCTCGCGCTTCAGATGGTTCGAGGCGAGCAGATTGTATTCCTTCTCCTTCTCGCCGATCGTCGCGGACAACGCTTCCATCTCCTGGAGCTTCTTCCTGGCCGAGGGGACGTCCCCCGACTTGACGTCGTAGAGGCCCGTATACAGGAGCTCGTAGATCTTGTTCAGGGTCTCCGTCCCCTGCTTCGTCTCCACGCGGTAAGCCATGCGCTTGTCAAGATAGGACTTGTACTGGTCGAGGCGGTTCCAGTCGTAGGAGATCCACAGGGCGTCCCGGAGGACCATGTCGGCCAACGACTTGTTGCCCGATGTCCTGGCCAGGGTCTCCGCGGTGCCCAGCTCGGCCAACGCGTCGTTGAACCGGCCCATGAGGGAATAATAGAGACCCTTCCACTGGTGCCCGACCGCCCGCATGCCGTCGGTCTGGGCCCTGGTGATCATGTCATCGACCCAGCGCAGGGCCGCTTCGTAGTCCCCGTCCATGGCGTAGAGGTAAGCCAGCTTCCAGGTCGAAGGGAAATCGGGCCGGATGGCCAGAGCCTGCTGATATTCGGCCCGGGCCTTGTCGAAGGCGCCGGTCAGGAAGAACAGGTCGCCCATGGAGTCGAGGGGATTGGCCTCGCCCGGGTGGGCCGCGGCGTAGCGTTCGAAGGTCGCGATGGCCTTGTCCTTCTCGCCGAGATCGCCGTAGGTGTAGGCCAGCAGGTTCAGGGCATAGCCGAAGTTCGGGTCGATCGTCAGGGCCTTTTCGAATTCGACCACGGCCTCGGCGGGTTTCTTTTCGTTCCGATAGAACCAGGCCAGGTCGGCGTGGGCCCGCTTGTCTTGAGGATCGGCCTTGATGACGGCGTTCAGGCCCTTGACGTAGCCGTCGATGTCCTTCTCCATCAGGGCGGACAGGGCGGCGATGTACAGGGCGTCCTTGCCCTTGCCCGGGTTGACCTTGCTCAGCTTCTTGAATTGATCCATGGCCTTGGCCGCCCGCGGCGCGTCGGCCAGGTTGTTATAGACTCGGGTAAGGTAATAGTACGGCAGGGCGAAGGACGGGTCTTTTTCGACCGCCTTCTCGAGCGACACCCGGGCGTCATCAAAGTAGTAGCGCTCGAAGTCCTCCTGCCCCTTGAGGAAGAGCTGGTAAGCGTCCATCGAGGCGGTCGTGACCTCGGTGATGGGCACCGACCCCTTGGCCGCCGCCAGGGCCGAGAGCCCGACGCCCCGGGCGATCTCGCGGCTCAGCTCGTCGATCTGCGTCCGGAGGATGCTGCCGACCCCCTCCCCGCGCGATCCCGTGCTCTTGAGGAGGTTCTTGGTCTGGACGTCGTAGATCTTGGCGTCCGTGGCGAACAGGTTCTCCGCCTTGGTGAAGCTGCCCATGACGATGGCGTCGACGCCGGCGCGGCGGCAGATGTCGAACCAAGTCTCCCGGTCCGCGGCGCTGGCCACGTCCCTGTCCCTCGGCCCGGCCAGATCGCTCAGCCGCTCCCACGATACGACCTCGAGGTACTTCGATTGCTCGAGGCTGGTGATGAGGAGGTTGGGGATGGCCTTCTTCAGGTATTCGTAGGCGGCTTCGCCCGTCAGGTTCTCGAAGCCGACGATGGCCACCGTGTGAACGGCCCCTTTGGCCTTGGGCAGGATCTGGCGGACGAGGACCCCGGCGGCCATGATCCCGAGGAAGGCCACGACCGGGATGAACGCCTTCCGCCAGGGGAAGCGCTCCACGGCGGCGAGCAGCGTCGTCTTGGTCTTCCGCGTCGTCGGCCGGACCCAGGGCGAAGGCAGAGGCGTCGTGTGGAGGGTCTCTTCGACCTGGCCGAGGTCGCGGCAGACGTCCTCGGTCGTCTGGTACCGTTTGTCCCGGTCCTTCGCCAGGCAGCGGAGGATGATGGCGCTCAGCTGGGGGGGCGTCTGCGGGTTCAGCTCCTCCGGTGGGGGCGGCGTCTCGGACCGCTGCTTGAAGGCGACGACGAAGGGCGTGTCCGCGGCGAACGGCAGCCGCCCGGTCACCATCTCGAACATGATGACGCCGAAGGAATAGATATCCGAGCGCCGGTCGGTGTCCAAGCCCTCGACCTGCTCGGGCGACATGTACTCGGGCGTGCCGATGACGCTCCCCTCGGCCGTGACCCCCGGGACGCCGACGGCCCGGGCGATGCCGAAGTCGAGGATCTTGGCGTTGCCGTCCTTGTCGATCATGATGTTGCCGGGCTTGAGATCGCGGTGGACGATGCCCGAGTCGTGGGCCTCGCCGAGCCCGCTGCAGACCTGCTTGGCGATGGCCACGGTGGTGGCGATGTCGAGGCGGCGGGAGCGGCGGATGAAGCTCTTCAGGTCCTCGCCCGGCACGTACTCCATGGTGATGAAGTGGCGTCCCTGGTCCTCGCCGAGATGGTACATCTTGCCGATGTTGCGGTGGGAGATCTTGTGGGCCAGCTTGATCTCGTTGACGAAGCGCTCGAGGGTCCGCTTGTCCTCGGCGATATCGGGCCGGATGAGCTTGATGGCCACTTCTTCATGGGCCTTGGTGTCGAGGGCCCGGTAGACGCGCCCCATCCCGCCGCGGCCCAGCAGCTCGATGATCTGGTAGCGCCCGCCGAAGATCGTTCCGGTCGGCAGGTCCCAGGAGGGGGTCTCGTAGGTTTGGGTGGCGGAGGGCGGCAGCGGTCGCGCGCCGGACCCGTCTTGGGAAGAGCGAAGGGCCGCGGCGCAATTATTGCAGAACTTCGCCGTCTCCGAATTTTCCGTGTGGCAGGTCGGGCAGAGGGTGGCCATGTTCCGCCTTTTCTCCGGCTTCGCTCCGGAAGCACGTCCTCCTTAAATCCTCCAAATCCAGGCCCCGCCCTCGTCTGGTAATACGTTTTAGGCAGTTATAAGGTTGCAGTGCAAAGAACATGCCAGGGACGGCCGCCCGGTCTCCCCTGTTTTCCGGCAGCCAGGGCCTCGCGGCGCCCGCGCCCTCTATAAAGTCCTTTACACCGTTTTTTTACATTTTATGGGAAGAAGAGAAGGCTAGGGACGGATGGATAGGGAGATCTTGATGACGCCGCGCTCGCCGAGCGGGCTGAGCCGGCTCCGGGGGTCCCAGACCCTCTCCCAGTTCCTGTTGTAGACCAGGTAGATCTCGTTGCCCGGAGTGATCTGCCAGCGCAGCCGCGCGCTCCAGCCGAGGGTGTTCGAGATGTCGTCGAACTGGATGTAGTTCATCAGCCCCAGGTCGGGCGAAAGGAAGATATCGGCCTTGACCTGGTAGACGTTCTCGCTGAAGCGGCCCTGGGGCATGCGGCCGCGGACGAGGTTCGCGTCAAAAGCGAGAGTGGCGTAGCCCTTGAACTTCATCGTCAGCCCGAGGGTGATATCATCGTACCGGCCCGAGTAGTAGCCGCCGAAATTCCAGCCCGCGTCGAAGACGAGGGCCCGGTGGCTGGCCGAGCTCGCGTTGAGCCGGTAGCTCGTCCAGCTGTACGTCCCGGCCGGCAGCACCACCGCGCCGTTGCCCGAAACGTCCCAGTCGAAGGGCAGGGCGTCGTGATTGGCGACGACGCTGAAGCCGAACGACTCCCCGCTCTGCGTCCGGAAGCTGAGAGGCGAGGCGCTGAGCGTGCTCGTCGCGAGATGGCCCGAAAGGTCCCAGTAATAGTCGGCGCTCGTATTGAAGAAGAACTGGCGGACGAAGCTCCCGAGGAATCCGTCCTTCGGCCGCGGCTGAAAGCCGACCATGACGAACCCCGTTTGGATGCCCTGCCGCATCATGTAGCCCAGGCCGGGGTTGAGGGCCTCCCCGTAATAGGCGTAGGTCGACTGGATATTCCAGAGATCGTTCGGGTAGTTGGCCCGGAAGCCGAAGCCGTGGTGGCGGCCCTCCCGCGTCTCGTTCCAGTTGTAGACGCCCCAAGCGGCCAGCATGATGTTCTTGTCGCCCAGGAATTTCGACGACGAATAGTTGAAGTCCATACCGGCGAGCGAGTTCCTCTCGCCCGTCTGGCTGCCGTTGGTGAAGATCCAGCCGATCTTGCTCTGGGCGAAGATGTTCTGGGTCAACCGGGCCGCCAGCAGGTTGCGGCCGGGGAGATCGAGCGCGCCCTCCGTCGCGGGGTTGGGCACGGAGGTGGCCCGCGTCTGGACGTCCAGGAAGGTCAGGTTGGTGCTGCCGATCTTGCCGTAGAGCTTGGTCCCGAACAGGACGGGGATCTGGGTCCCGTTGTAGAGCCCGACGGTGCGGCTGAAGAAGGGGGTGAAGCTGATGCTCGAGCTGAAGCTGAAATTCTCGGACCCTTCGAGGAAGAACATCCGCTTTTCCGGGAAGAACAGGGGGAAGCGCGTCAGGTTGATCCGCCGCTCGTCGACCTCGGTCTCGGCGAAATCCATGTTGTAGCTGACGACGCCGACGAGGTTCGGCGTGAAGCTCTTGTAGAGGTCGAAGCCGCCGTCGAGGTCCCCGTCGTAGTTGTTCGAGATCCTGTTGTCTTTGGCGGCGCTGGTCAGGCCGTAGGGACGGAAGGTGATGCCCAGGCCCTGCTTGACGCCCTCGATGCCCTGCAGCGTGGCTGCTTCGTTGGGGTTGTTGAAGTTGCTGTCGAGGGTCGTCCCGGAGAGCCGGATCGTCTCCATCTTGCGGGCGATCTTCCGCTCGATGTTGATCCCCCAGACGCTGAGCCCGGGCCGGAACGAGATCGTCTTGAAGGGGATGCGCATCTCGGCCGACCACCCGTCATCGAGACGGCAAGCCTCGGCCTCCCAGATGCCGTCCCAGTTGAGGCTCGCGTCCCCGGCGTAGACGAGGCCCTCGCTGCGGGCCCCCTGGGGATTGACCGAGAAGACGTAGGCGTTCCGCTTGTCCTGGAACGGGTCGAGGAGGACGCGGACGATGTCGTCGCTCGAGGTGCTCGTCGCGCCGTGGCCATAGCCCATGTATCCCCCGCCGCTGCTGCCGCTGTCATGGGCCATGCTGTTGGCCGAAATGCGGGCCGGCTCGCTGTCGTGACAATAAATACCGATATAGAGGCTGTGGCCGTCGTAGACGATCCAGGCCTCGGTCTTCTCGCTCGGATCGGCCCCGGGATGGGGCTCGACCATGCGGAAGCCGTCGATGACGGGGGCCGCCTTCCAGGCAGGGTCGTCGAGACGCCCGTCGATGCGCGGGCCTTCCTCGACCCGGACGGACTTGATCTGCTGGGCGCGCAGCGCCAAAGGGCTCGTGCCAAGGGCGACGAGGCCGAGGGCCAGGACGGTCAGACAGCGGGAACGGCGCGAGGCTCTCTTCATGGTCTTCCGATCGGGCATCCTTTCTATCATTCGAGGCCGGGCCGCAGTGGCCGGGGCCTGGACCAAACCATCAACTTAGACGCGCCCGGGGCCGGCTTCTTCCCGCCCAGGGGGCCCGTCCTCGCCCTCCCCCCTCGGCGGGCCGAGGGGACGCCGCCGCGCCAAAGGCTACAGGGGCAGCCAAGCCGCGATCTGGCGCGCCGCCTGGCCGGCCGTCGGAGGGTCGAAATTCGTCAGGACGATGACGATATAGCCGCTCCTCGGGTCCCATTCCAGGGCCGAGTTGATCCCCGGCGCCCCGCCGGCGATGCCGATCCCGTTCGCGGCGTCGGGCAGGTAGATCTTCTTGTCCTTCACGGCCATGGTGAATTTCAGCATGTCCGCGGCCGTCGAGTAGCCGCCGCCGGCCGAGCTGCCGCGTCCCGGGAGCGTCGCGAAATTGAGGACGCGCACGGCGCCGGCCGCCTCCCCCTCGCGGGTATAGCCGCGGGCGAGGTTGGGCGTGGCCGCGTCCCGGGGAAAGGCGTCGGTATCCGTCATGCCGCAGGGCTTGAAGATGTTCTCCCGGACGTAGGTGTAATAGTCGACGCCGCTCAGCTTCTCGATGATCAGCCCCAGGACGATGTAGCCGCCGTTGGAATACTTGTTCGACGACCCCGGCTCGAACTCGAGCGGCAGATCGGCGAAGAGCGGCAGATAGTCCTGGAGCGTCCGGATCTTCTCCTTCGGCGTCGCGTCGTAGCGGTCGCCGAAGAAGTCGCCGATGCCGGAGGTCATGTTGAGGAGCTGCCGGACGCTGACCTTTTCCGCGGCCTGGGCATTCGGGTAGTCGGGCAGGAACCTCTTGATCGGATCGTCGAGCGAGAGCCGGCCCTGCCGCGCGAGCTGCTGGATGGCCGCCCGGGTGAAGATCTTGTTGATCGAGCCCAGGTTGAACTTGGTGTCCTTCCGGTTGGGGATCTCCTGATCGCGATCGGCGAAACCGTAGGCCTCCTCGAAGAGGACCCGTGGGCCCTTGGCCACGAGGACGACGCCGGAGAACTCGTCCGCCTTGGTCTGTTTCTCCAGGAAGCCTTTCACGGCGGCCGCGAGCTCCTTCTCGTCGGCCTTGGGCTCCGGGACAACGATGTTCGCCGGATCCTCGACGAGGTCGATCGACAGGGAGACCAGGCCGTGGGGCGCTGCCTTCTCCGCGGTCGCCTTGAGCAGGAGGAACCTGCCGTCCGCGGCCTTGGCCAAAACGGAGGCCAGCAGCGGCTCGTCGGACACGACCCGTTCGATCCCGAGGGACTTGAGCTCGGCCTTGGCCCCGCGGAAGCGGGTCATGCGTTGCTCGACCGGGATGTCCTTGAGGGACTGGGCTGAGACGTGCTCCAGGAAGTAGGCCTTCATCTGTCCCGGAAGGCTGGAATTGAAAGCCTCGATATACGCCTTGAGGTGGGCCATAGCCGGGTTCCCGGCCGCCGCGGGGCCCTGGGCTTGCCCGGGCGGGGCCAACGCGAAGATCAGAAGAACGGCCGCGGCCGTCCCGACAAGCGACCGGCAACAACGTCTCATGGGTCCTCCTCGAGGCGCCAACAGGGTTTGCGCCAATAGGAAATTATAACACGGGACGGCCCGCTTGTGTTGCGGGGCGGGGGGTGTCGAGGTCCGGTCAGGATCCCGTCAGGCCGCCCTTCCCCTTCCCCCGTCGCTTCCGGAGATTGTCGAAGACGACATAAAAGACCGGCGTCGCGTACAGCGTGATCAGCTGGGAGAAGATCAGGCCGCCGACGACGGCCAACCCCAGCGGACGCCGCGACTCGGCCCCGGCCCCGAAGCCGATGGCGATGGGCAGGGTCCCCAGAAGGGCGGCCATGCTCGTCATCATGATCGGCCGGAACCGGATGAGGCAGGCTTCGAAGATGGCCTCTTCGGCGTTCTTGCCCTCGCCGCGTTCGGCGGCCAAGGCGAAGTCGACCATCATGATGCCGTTCTTCTTGACCAGCCCGATGAGCATGATGACGCCGACGAAGGCGTAGAGGCTGAGCTCGGTCCGGAAGAGGGCGAGCGTCACCAAGGCGCCGAAACCCGCAAACGGGAGGGCCGAGAGGATCGTCAGGGGGTGGATGAAGCTCTCATAAAGGATGCCCAGGATGATGTAGATGACGACGATCGTCATCAGCAGCAGGAAGCCCAGGCCGCTCATCGAGGACTGGAAAGCCTGGGCCTGGCCCTGGAACGACGTGCTGATCGAGGTCGGCAGCGCCTGCCGGGCCTCGCGCGAGATCTCGTCCACGGCGGGTCCCAGGGAGACGCCCGGCCGCAGGTTAAAGGAGATCGTGACCGAGGGGCTCTGGCCCGAGTGGTTGATGGTCAGCGGCCCGATCGTCGGGACCAGCCGGGCCACGGCGTCGAGCGGCACCGGCCGCCCCGCCGCCGACTGGATGTAGAGCTTGGAGAGCTGGGAGGGGTCGTTCTGGAACCGCGGCTCGAGCTCCATGATGACGTAGTACTGGTTGGTGGCGGCGTAGATCGTCGAGACCTGGCGGGACCCATAGCTGTAGTAGAGGGCGTCCTCGATCTGGAAGGGCGTGACCCCGAGGGCCAGGGCCTTGTCCCGATCGATCTCGACCGTGACCTCGGGGTTCTGGAGCTGCATGTCGCTCGTCACGTCCTGGAGGACCGGCATGGCCCGCATCCGGGCCTCGAACTGGGACGCGCCGCCGTAGAGAGTATCGACGTCGGGGCTCTGAAGGGTGAATTGGTAGAGGCTCTTGGTGAACCGGCCGCCGACCGTGATGGGCGGCGGGTTCTGGAGGAAGGTGTTGACCCCGGTCAGGCCGGAGAGCTTCGGCCGCAGGCTCTCGATGACCGCGTCCGCCTTGAGCGGCCGCTGGTTCCGGGGCTTGAGACGGATGAACATCCGTCCCGAGTTGCTGGCTCCGATGCCGCCGATCGCAGAGACGAAGGACTCGACGTTCGGATCGTCCTGAATGATCTTGGCCGCGGCCTCCTGGTGATCGATCATCGAGGCGAAGCTGATGCCCTGGGCGGCCTCGCTGACGCCGACGATCAGGCCCGAATCCTCGCTCGGGAGGAACCCTTTCGGGATCCGGATGAACAGGACGACGGTCAAGACGAGGATGAGCCCGGTGAAGGCCAGCGTCAGCCGCCGCCGCTTCAGGACCCAGGTCAAGGTCACGCGGTAGAACTGGATCATGGCCTGCAGGGCTTTCTCCGAGGCGCGGAACAGGGCCCCGTGCTTGACCTCCCCCGGCGCCCGGAGGATCCGGCTGGCGAGGGCCGGGGTCAGGGTCAGGGAAACGAATCCGGAGAAGAGGACGGCCGCGGCGATGGTGACGGCGAACTCGTGGAAGAGCCGCCCCAGGATGCCGCCCATGAACAGGATGGGGATGAAGACCGCGGCCAGGGACAGGGTCATGGACAGGATCGTGAAGCCGATCTCTTTGGCGCCCTTCAGGGTCGCTTCCATGGCCCTTTCGCCCATCTCCTGGTGGCGGACGATGTTCTCGAGCATGACGATGGCGTCGTCGACGAGGAAGCCGATCGACAGGGTCAGGGCCATGAGCGAGAGGTTATCGAGGCTGTAGCCGAAGAGCTGCATGACGGCGAACGTCCCGATGATCGAGAACGGCAGGGCCAGACTGGGGATGAGCGTCGCCCGGACGTTCCTCAGGAACAGGAAGATGACCCCGACGACCAGGATGAGGGCGATGATGAGGGTCGTCTTGACGTCGTTGACCGAAGCCTGGATGGACTCGGAGCGGTCGAAGAGGATCTGGAAATCGACGGAGGCCGGGAGCTGAGAGCGGAAGGCCGGCAGGAGCGTTTTGACGGCGCCGGCCACGGCGACCGTGTTCGTCCCCGGCTGGCGCTGGATGGCGAGCATGACGCCGCGCTGGTGCGTTCCGTTCCGGTAGGACCAGGCGGCGACCTTGTCGTTCTGGACGCTATCGAGCACCCGTCCCAGATCCTTCAACCGGATGGGCGCACCGTTCCGGTAGGTCACGACGAGCTCGCGGTATTCCGCGGCGGTACCAAGCTGGCCCGTGGACTGGATCGTGAAAGCTTTGTTGGGACCGTAGAGCGTCCCGGTCGGCATGTTGACGTTGCCCGCCTGGACGGCCCGGCTGACCTGGTCGATGCCGATGCCGCGCGAGGCCAACGCATCGGGGTCGAGCTGGATCCGCACGGCGTAGGTCTGGGCGCCGTAGACGGCGACCTGGGCGACGCCGTTGACCATCGAGATCCGCTGGGCCATCATCGTCTGGGCGTAATCGTCGAGCTTCGAGAGGGGCAGCGTCGGCGAGGAGAGCAGGAGGAAGATGACCGGCGTGTTGGCCGGGTTGACCTTCTGGTAGATGGGCGGCGAGGGCATGTCCGGCGGCAGCTGGCGGGAGGCGAAGGTGATGGCCTGCTGGACGTCCTGGGCCGCGGCGTCCAGGTTCCGGCTCAGGGCGAACTGAAGGGTGATCTGGGTCGAACCGAGCTGGTTGGTCGAGTTCATGGAGTCCAGGCCCTGGATCGCCGAGAACTGTTTCTCGAGCGGCGTCGCGACCGTGGCGGCCATGGTCTCGGGGCTCGCCCCGGGCAGGGCCGCGCTGACCACGATCGTCGGGAAGTCGACGTTGGGCAGATCGCTGACGGGCAACAGCCGGTAGCCCAGGATGCCGAAGATGAGCAACGCCGACATGACGAGCGTCGTCATCACGGGGCGGCGGACGAAGATCTCGGAGAAACTCATGGCGCCATCCCTCCTAGCGGCCGGCCTTGATCTCGACCTTCGCCCCCGGGGCGAGGCGGAGCTGCCCGTCCGTGACGACGCGCTCGCCGGGCTTCAGGCCTGCGGCGATGATCGATTCCTCGCCGTAGGCCCGGCTGACCTCGACCGGCCTCATTTCGGCCGTGAGGTCGTCCTTGACGACGAAGACGTATTGGCCGGTCTGGCCGGTCTGGACGGCCTGGGACGGGACCACGGTAACGGCGCGTTCAGTCGTCAACAGCACGCGGACGTTCAGGAACTGGCCGGGCCAGAGCGCCGCGCCGGGGTTGTCGAACGTCGCCTTGAGAGTGATGGTCCCTGTGGACGGGTCGATCGCGTTGTCGATGAAGGTCAGGACCCCGGAAACCGGCGCCTGTCCGTCGCCGGCCGGGACGGCCTCCGTCTTGAGCGGAGCCTTGGCCATGAACTCTTTGATCCGGGGCAGGTTCTGCTCGGGGACAGAGAAGGTGACATAGATCGGGCTCACTTGCTCGATGACCACGGCGGCCGTCGTATCGTTGGCCTTGATGATGTTGCCCGGATCGATGAGCAGGCTGCCGGTCCGGCCGTCGATCGGCGAGCGGACGTCCGTGTATTCGAGCTCGAGCCGCGCGTTCGAGACGTTGGCCTCGTCGGCCTTGATGGCCGCCGTAAGAACGTCCCGGTTGGCGACCAGCGCGTCGTACTGCTCCTTGGTCACGTAGTCCTTCTGGACGAGATCGGCGTAGCGGGCGACGTCGGCCTCGGCGTTCTTCAGGAGGGCTTTGTCCTTCTCCAGCAGGGATTCGGCCTGTCTGAGAGCGATCTCGAAAGGCCTGGGGTCGATCGCGAACAGGCGGTCGCCCTTTCGCACGGTCTGACCCTCCTTGAAATAGACCGTCTTGACCTCGCCGCCGACCTGGGCCTTGACGGAGACCGTCGAGATGGCCTCGACCCGACCGACCGACGAGATCTCGAGGGGGACGTCCTTTTGTTCCGCCGAGGCCACGGCCACGGGGCTCGCGGGCAGGGCCCTTCCGGCTGTCTTATTCCCGGAGGGCGAGCAGGCCGCCGTTCCGATCAGCGCGGCGAGCGAAATTGTTGCGGTGAGCTTGTAAAGGGAAGTCGTCATGGCCTGTGATCTCCTTTCTCCGGGATCGCCGGCGGGGCGGACTTGGCCGGAGCCGCGGGCGGCTCCAGGGCCCCGGTATCGTGGGTGAACTGGACCAGCGCCAGGAACCAATCAGATCGAGCCTGGACAAGCTGGACGCGGGCGTTTTCGAGGACGGACTCGGCGGCCAACAGATCGAGGATGCTGCCGACGCCTTCCTTGTAGCGTCCGAGGGCCACCTCTTGGGAGGCCTGAGCGCTGGCCAGCAGGTCGCGGGCGGTGGTGATCTTCTGCTCAGAGGTCTTGAGACCGTAATAGCTCGTCCAGACCTGGAGCTCGATCCCCCGGCCGAGCTCCGTCATCTGGTCACGGGCCATCTCGGCCTGGGCCTTGGCCGCGAGGACCGCGTATTGCTGGAGCCCGAAAAGGAAGGGCAGATTGACCGAAAGCGATATCGAATAGAACGGGTTCGAAGGCTGATTGTTTGTGTAGTAGATCCGGCCCGTATTGCCGCTCATGGTAAAGGCCGGAAAGAACGTCGAACGGGCTTTTCTGACGCCGGCCTCGGCCTCCAGGGCCATGGCACGGGCCGCGGCCAGGTCCGGCCTCTTCGCTTCCGCGTCCCGGATGCAGAGATCGACCTGCTTGGCCACGGACTCGAACGGGATGTCCTCGGGAAGACCCTCGGCGACCTCGAACGCGGCGTTGGCCGGGAGGCCCATCGCGTTGGCCAGGGCGCCGTGGAGCGTCTGCAGGAGCCCCCGCATCGTCACGGTCTGCAGCTCGACCGCCGAGAGGGCGGTCTTGGACTGAAGGACGTCCGCGATCGTCGCGACGCCGGCCCGATGGCGGTCATTGGCGGCATCATAATTGGCTTGGGCGCCCTTGCGGCTGGCTTCCTGGGCCTCGAGAAGCCCCTTGGCCGACAGATACTGATAATAGACGCCTTCAATCTGGAGGATGGCGTTCTGGAGGGTCGCGTTCTGGGCCCAGTTGGCCGCTTCGAGCGCCAGCCGGGCGGACCGGACGTCGGCCTCCCGCCCCCCAAAATCGAAGAGCAGGAGGCTCAGGCTGGCGGTGGGGGTCAGGGTCGTCTGATCGACGATGAAGCGGCCTCCCGCAAAGGCCATTTTCTGCTTCGTGCCGGGGAGGTTCGCGTCGAGCTGAGGGAGATAGGCGCCTAGGGACATGCTCACGGCCGCCGACGCGGCCCGGGCCGCGTTCCAGGCCGCGCGGGTCCCGGGATTGTTGGAGAGGCCGACATCGACGATGTCGGCGAGCGTCCAGGCCCTCCCCGCCGTCTGCAGCTCTGCGGGGATCGAGGGGGACTGAAGGGGCTCAGGAGGTCTCGTCTCTTTGGCCGACGGAACCCAGGGATGCTGCGGCGAATCCGCCGTCCGCTTCGTGATCCCGTCCATGGTCGCGCAGGCAATGAGACCGGCAGCGGCCAGCGCCGCAGCGGCGGCCCTCATAAAAGTCCCCCGGCTGGGCCCGGGCCGACCTGGGGATGTTGGGGTTCGGAGCTCAGGGGCTTCTGACATGCTGAACCTCCCGGTCGCAGACGGGGCGGGATGACGGTGGGCCCCGCTGCTTTCTCGCATTTGATCACCGGACGACATGATCACAATTCAGGTATTATGGCAGGTCGCCCGAGACATTTCCACCGCCCGGCGAGAAATATCCGGCGGTCAAGGGAAGCTGGGCCCAGGTCAGCCCAGCGGGCCCAAGAACAGGTGCTGAGACGG
>Ga0326732_1000157_pt1 | contig 16282 bp, 16 predicted proteins | sample MHFSIPfraction_4_FD_207644 | JGI IMG/M metagenome (GOLD analysis project Ga0326732, IMG submission 207644) | Lab enriched peat soil microbial communities from Michigan Hollow, Ithaca, NY, United States - MHF12FN SIP fraction | ecosystem: Environmental > Terrestrial > Soil > Wetlands > Peat...
CGGAAGGCCGGATTCTTTGGCTCCGTCGATGACGATCCTCTCGTAGTCGGGATGGGGCTTGCCCAGGGCCCGGCCCGTTCGAACATAGGTCATCGCCCGGTAGACGTTCCCGTCCCGGTCCCTGACCTCGACCTCTTTGTGCTCATAGCTCCGGGGGTATCCTTCGAAGGCGTCGAGGGTCAGCCGGTCCCGCTCGGTGATCTCGTACAGGGCCCCCCAGACGCTTTCCGTGTCGGACGCGACCATGTTCCCCACAGCCCCGTCCCAGGTCACCGAAAAGCCGTCGTAGACGAACCGGAAGCCCCGGAGGAGGACGGCCTTGAGAAAGCGGCTGGCCGGGCACCACCGCTTCATCTGGGCCTGGTTCATGTTCGAAGCATAGGCGAAATACAGCACGGCCCACCTCCTCCGGCGAGGGGTCGTCCCCTGGACCCCGATTATAAACCGCTCGACACTTCGGGGGCAAATCCGGGAGGCACGGGGGCCTCACCGGTTCAGGACGGCGATCTCCATGACCGGGTTGACCTCGTGCCAGCCTCGCCCGGGCTGGGAGTCGAAGCGGGCCGTGCCGAAGACCCGGACCCGGCTTCCTTCCCGGGGAATGGTCAGGCCGCCGACATCGCGGATCTCGCAGATGACGAACGGGTCCTTATCGCCGGGACCCTCGGACAGCTTGATGTGGAGCGTCCGCTCCTCCTCGTCGTAATAGACGTTGTGGACGTAGCCCTCGGTGACGACGCGGCTCCTGGAGTTCGTCGCGAATTCGCGGATGGCGAGCGGCGTGAACTCGCGGCCCGGCTGGGCGTCCCGGGAGGCGACGACGCCGGCGCGCGAACGGAGCGGCGAGCGGCCGTTTGAAATGACGAGGATCAGGGCGAGCCCCGCGACGACGGAGACGAGGGCCGGCAGGGCGATCGCGGGCCACAGGCTCCGGCGGGCGGGGCGCCCGGCCCAGAGCTCCTCGAACGCCGGGAAGCGGGAGGGGGATTCCGGCCCCAGGCGGCCGAACCGGCCGCCCGCCAGATGACCGGCGCGGACCCGCTCGAAGCGTGCCCGGCACTCGCCGCAACGCGCCATATGTTTTTCGAGCCTCCCCGCCCGGCCTGGCCCGAGCCCGCCCTCGAGATAGGGAACGGATCCTCTGCGCAGGATGAGGCACAAGAGGCTCATGGACGCCCTTCGATCAGCCGCATCCGGGTCCCGAGCTCGGCGAGGGCGCGATTCAGCCGCGAGGCGACCGTCCCGGGCGGGCAGCCGAGGATCCGGCTCATCTCTTCGTAAGACAGGTCTTCCCGGTATTTGAGGACGACGACCTCGCGCATCTTGAACGGCAGCGCCAGGACGGCGCTCTTCAACGCGTCCGTGCGGGCCCGGGCTCCGTCCGGGAGGTCCGCGTCGGCGGCCTCGAAGCGGCTGCCGAGGATAGCGTCGAGCGGCACGGCGGGAACAGAGCGCCGGCGCAGGTGGTTCCGGCATTCGTTGCAGGCGATCCGGTAGATCCAGGTGAAGAGCGCCGAGCGGAAGCGGAATCCGGGGAGGCCGCGGAAGGCCTTGAAGAAAACGTTCTGGAGGATGTCCTGGGCCTGAAGCGGATCGCCGACCAGGGAGAGGATGACGCTCCAGACGGGCTCCCGATAGGTCCGGTAGATCTCGCGAAAGGCCTCCTCGTCGCCGCGCCGGGCGGCCAGGACGAGGCTCCTGTCCCGGCCGGCGGGGACGACCCGGACCATCGTCGCTTCGCGGGAATATTCGGGGGCCACCGGGCCACTCTAGCCCGGCCCGATGACGGTGTCAAGCCGTGCCGCGGCCGGCCGGGACGCATGGAAGAATCGGGACCCGGCCGGTGTCTAACTTTGGAACGGAGGTATCTCAATGTCCAAGTTCCATCCGCGTTTTCCCCTGACCGCGGCGGTCATTCTTGTCGCGACGGTCATCGCTGTCGGATCCTCATGGGCTTCGCCCACCGCTTCGCGGGACGAGGAGACGGCCAAAAAGACGGGGGCCGGCGCCCAGGCCCAGGAAAAGAAAGAGGCGCAGACGGCGGCGAGCGTCGAGATCACGGTCACCGCGCCGCGGGTCGAGATCCCGCTCAAGAAGAACCCGGCCGCGACCACCGTGGTCGAGACGCCCATCCTCCGGACGATGCCGCGCGCGATCGCCATCGACGAGGCGCTCAAGCTCGTTCCCGGCGTCAAGGTCGACAATCAAGCCGACGGTGAGCGCGTCCACCTGTCCATCCGGGGCGAAGGCATCCTGACGGAGCGCGGCACCCGGGGCATCAAGACGCTCGTCGACGGCATCCCCCTCAACGATCCTTCGGGATACGTCTCCGACTTCTACGACATCGATTGGGCTGACGTCCGGCGGGTCGAGGTCCTGCGCGGCCCGGCCGCGGCCTTCTACGGCAGCGGCTCGTCCGGCGGCATCATCAACATCCTGACCCGCGACGGCGGACCCGATCCCGTCTCCGGGAGCGCCGCCCTCGTCAGGGGCGCGTTCGGCCTCAAGAAAGGCTTCGCGGAAATGGGCGGCACGACCGGCGTCATGAACTACAGCCTGACGGGCTCCATGCTTTCGGGGGACGGCTACCGGACCTGGTCCGCCTACAAGGGCGACAACGCCCGAGGCAAGTTCGCCTTCGACGTCAGTTCCAAGGTCAAGGTCACGGCCGTCCTCGGCTGGACGGATTTCTATAATCAGAACCCCGAGGGCCTCAACCTGGACTGGTTCAGCTCGGACCCCAAGGTCCTGAGGCGCCAGGCCAATCCCGATTCCGCGAGCAAGAACGAGTTCCAAAAGACCCAGCGCGGCACGGGCGGGGTGACGGCGTCCGTCGGCCTCGCCGAGAACCTGGACCTGACCGCCACGGCCTTTTACCGGAGCACCCAGTACACGGAAGCCGTTCCCTCGACGGTCATCCATCGGGATCTCGACACGCCCGGCCTGATGGTCCAGCTCAACCATAAGGCCTCCTGGGGGGGGCTAACGAACCATCTGACCGGGGGAGCGGACTACGCCTGGCAGGCCATCGACGAGACGAAATATCCCAACCTCGGCGGCGCCGTCGAAGGCCCGGATCTCGTCGCCGACCAGACCCTGACCCAGGCCGGGGCCGGCGTCTTCGTTCTCGACCGTCTCGATATCGGCTCCCACTGGGGCGTGTCCGCGAGCGCCCGCTACGACCGGATCACCAACAAGCTCGCCGACCATCTCCAGGCCGGCGGGATCGACCTCTCCGGCGACGTCGCCTACAAGAGGGCGACGGGACGGCTGGGCATCACCTGGAACCCGGCCGCCGATTTCGGCCTGTACGCCAGCTGGGGCACGGGCTTCCTCCCGCCGGGGACCGAAGAGCTCGTCAACAACCCCTACGCCCTCGGCGGCTACAACACCCAGCTCGTCGCGGCCACGTCGAGCGGCGAGGAGGTCGGGGCCCGGGGCGCGATCGGCAAGTCCCTGAGCTACGATGTCGCCCTCTTCTATCTCGACACCAAGAACGATTTCGGCCGGTACCGGATCACGACGCGGCCTCTCGAGACCTTCTACGGCAACGTCGGCTCGACCCACCGCTACGGGCTCGAAACGTCCCTGGCCTGGTATCCGGTCGAGGCGCTGACCTTGAGGGCGGCCTATACGTACGGCCATTTCAAGTACGTGACGGTCGAGACCCTCACCGGGGAGACCTTCGCCGGGACCTGGGTGCCCAATTGCCCCCAGCACCAGCTCTACGCGGACGCGGAGTACCGGGTCACCCGGGCCTTGACCGCCGGGGCCTCGCTCGACTATATGGGCGCGTGGTTCATCGACGGGACGAACCGGGTCCTGGCCAACGGCTATGGCCGGACCGATCCTTACGCTCTGGCCCACGTTCGGCTCGGCTACAAGTTCGAGTTCGGCGGGACGCCCCTCGAGATCATCCTTTCGGGCCGCAACATCTTCAACGTCCTCTATTACGGCTTCACCGAGCCCGACCCGGACGGGAATTCCTATCAGCCGGCGCCGACGGCGGAGTGGTCGCTCCAGCTGAGGATCGACATCAAGTAGGAGCGGGAGCGGCCGCCGGACCGGGGAGCTCAAGGACCGGCCTTGACGCCGGGCCCCCTCCCGGCTATCCTGGAGGCGGAGCTCACCATGCCCGTCAGCCCTTCGCTTCTCGCTATCCTGGCCTGTCCCTGGTGCAAGGCCGACGTCAAGCTCACGGCCGACGAGAAGGGCCTGAAGTGCGTCTCCTGCCAGCGCGTCTACCCGATCAAGGACGACATCCCGGTCATGATCGTCGACGAGGCCGCCGTCGAGCCCGGCCGGGCCGTCAAGGCCTGACCATGTGCGGCATTATCGGCATCTGGGGCAACGGCCCCGTCATACGGGACCTCTATCAGGGGCTTCTCGCCATCCAGCACCGCGGCCAGGACTCGGCCGGGGTCATCACCTTCGACGGCCGCTTCCACGCGAAAAAGGGCAACGGCCTCGTGCACGACATCTTCACCCCGGAAGTCGTCGAACACCTCCGCGGCTCGATCGGGATCGGCCACACGCGCTACCCGACGATCGGGGGCGGCGGCGACGAGGACGCCCAGCCCTTTCAGATCAATTCGCCGTTCGGGATCATCATGGCCCATAACGGCAACGTGGCCAATTACCGGGAGCTCCGCGACGAGCTCTATCGGGACCAGCACCGTCTCCTCAACTCCGACTGCGACCTCGAGATCATCCTCAACCTGTTCGCCGAATCCCTGGCCCATGAGCGGACCAAGGCCGTCGAGCCGGAGCACATCTTCCGGGCGGTCGAGGCCGTTTATAAAAAGGTCCGGGGCAGTTATTCGGTCGTGGCCTACATCGCGGGCCAGGGGCTCGTCGCCTTCCGCGATCCCTACGGCATCAAGCCCCTCGTCTACGGCGTCCGGCGCGACGGCCTCCTCCCCTCCTACGCCTTCGCTTCGGAGACGGTGAGCCTCAACATCATGAACTTCGGCGAGATCAAGGACGTCGAGGCCGGCGAGGTCGTCTTCATCGACAAATCCCGGACCCTCCATCGCAAGCACGTCCGCAAGGGCTGCCTTTCGCCGTGCCTGTTCGAATGGGTCTATTTCGCCCGCCCGGACACGTTCATCGACAAGGTCAACGTCTACAAGTGCCGGGTCAACCTGGGCCGGTCCCTGGCCACGGAGATCCGGAAGCGCAAGCTGGCCATCGACGTCGTCGTGCCCGTCCCCGATTCGGCCCGCGACGCGGCCATCGAGATCGCCCGCAAGCTCAACCTGAAATACAGCGAGGCCCTGGTCAAGAACCGCTACATCGGCCGGACCTTCATCATGCCGGCCGACGAGAAGAGGAAGAGCTCGGTCCGCCAGAAGCTCAATCCCATCGCTTCGGAGATCCGGGGCAAGAACGTCCTCCTCGTCGACGACAGCATCGTCCGCGGCAACACCTCCAGGGCCATCGTCGAGATGCTGCGGGAGGCCGGGGCCAGGAGGGTCTATTTCGCCTCCTACTCGCCGCCCCTTCGCCACCCGTGCGTCTACGGCATCGACATGCAGACCAAGACCGAATTCGTCGCCCAGGACTCGGACGAGGCCGCCGTGGCCCGCAAGATCGGCGCCGACAAGGTCATCTACCAATCGCTCCCGGACCTGAAGAAAGCCGTCCAGCTGGAGAACCCCGAGATCAAGAACTTCTGCGCCGCCTGCTTCGACGGCATCTACCCGACCGGCGACATCACGCCCGACCTGCTCGAGGACATCGAGGCCGACCGCAAGGAAGCGCAGGAAGCCCAGCTCGAGCTCAATATCTGAGCCGCCGTCGGGCCGTGCGGCTGTCAAGTTGAAAGTTGGATGGGACCGTCCCCGAAGGGGACTGTCCCTCCGGGCGCCCTCCTGCCCCCGCGCTCAGAGCGAGCGCGTCCGGACATTCCGCCACCAGCTCCTGTTCGCAGCGTACCAGCGCACGGTCCGCTTGATCCCGTCGGCGAAAGGCGTCGCCGGCTCCCAGCCGAGGGCCCGGATGAGCCCCGAGTCCATGGCATAGCGGCGGTCGTGGCCGGGGCGGTCGGGGACGAGCTGGATCAGGTCGTGGGGCGCGTCGAGGCCGTCGAGGATGCGCCGGGCGACGTCGATATTCGTGAGCTCGCACCCGCCGCCGACGTTGTAGGCGCCGCCGCTCCGGCCCCGGAGGATGGCCGCCTCGACGGCCAGGCAGTGGTCGTCGACGTAGAGCCAGTCCCGCACGTTCAGTCCGTCGCCGAAGACGGGGAGGGCTTTCCCCTCGAGCGCGCTGGTCAGCATGAGCGGGATGAGCTTCTCGGGGAACTGGCTGGGCCCGTACGTGTTCGACGGCCGCAGCACGATGGCCGGCAGTCCGTAGGTCACGTGGTAAGCCCGGGCCAGATGGTCCCCTCCCGCTTTGCTCGCCGCGTAGGGCGAGGAGGGCGCGAGGGGATCGGTCTCGCGGGCGGCCCGCCCCGTCCGGCTGCCGTAGACCTCGTCGGTCGAGACGTGGATGAAGAATTCGACGGCCGGAAAGGCCCGCAGGGCGTCGAGGAGAATATAGGTCCCGTGGACGTTGGTCAGGACGAACTCCCCGGCATCGTAGATCGAGCGGTCGACGTGCGTCTCGGCGGCGAAGTGGACGACCCCCTGGATGCGGGCGAAGAGCTTCCGGACGAGGGACTTGTCCCGGATGTCCCCGAGAACGAACTCGTAGCGCGGATCGTCCTGGACGTCGCGCAGGTTGTCGAGGTTCCCGGCATAGGTCAGCTTGTCCAGATTGATGACCTTCGCCTGCTTGTGGCGGCGGAGGGTCATCCGGATAAAGTGGCTGCCGATGAAGCCCGCCCCGCCCGTCACCAGGATCGTCTTGCCGTCGAGGGTCCGTTCCGTGCTCATGGCCGTTCTCCCGTCCTTAGAATCCGAACCCCCCCAGGAAATCGAGCGTCTTGCCGATCGAGCCGAGGCCCAGCGAGACCCGGACCTGCGTGTCGGGCCGGTCGCGGAAATAGAAGACCCGGACGTCGACGAGGATGTCCAGGCACTGATAATGGTAGGTCGCCTGGGCGCCGGTATAGAGAAGTTTCCGGTCCTTGATGTTGTAGTCGGCCTCGAGCTGGAGGTCGAGCGCGAGGCCGGGGAGCCGCACTCCGCCGAAGGCCCCGATCTGGTCGCGGTTGTAGAGGGCGATGAGCGCCGGGTCGACCCCGGTGACCCAGGAATTGCGGCTGGTGAACCAGGTCACGGTCAGGAAATCCCCCTCCGCCTTGGTCCCGGCGGTGGCGCTGAGACGCAGGCTCGAAAGGTTCTTGTAATAAGGATTGTAGGCCGCCGACGCGTCCAGGCTGAACTTCGCCTGCGGATAGAACCGGAGCGTTCCGGTCACCTCGGAAAAGCGGGGCGGCCGGCCGTCGACGGGGAAGAGGGACAGGGGGCCGTCCGCGGGCGAGAAGTAATACGTTTGGCCGAGGGCCAGGGAAAAGACCTCGACGGCCCTGTCGCCCTCCCCCTTGAAGAGGAAGCGGCCGGTGACGCCGTAGCTCATCTGGTGATAGCGGAAGAAGCCATAGCTGGTCACGACCCGGTCCGACGCGTTGGTCGGGCTGTCGTAGGAATAGTTGACATAGGGTTCGATGATGCTCTTGAGCCGGGCCCGGCCGTCACGGCCGTAAAAAAGACGGGTGAAGACGGGCCCGACGATCTCGACGGCGGCGACGAGGTTCCGGGTGAAGAGCGGCTCGTCGACGATGCCGCCGCCCGCCGGGTCGAGGCTCTGGCCATAGTAGCTGAGGTTGGCCGTGACCGTCGTCGTCGCCGTGAGCCAGGGGATCGAGGTGAAGGGCACGCTGAGCGACGGGCTCGCGGCCAGGCGCGACGATCGCCGCTCCGTCCCGGCCGCGTACTCGGACTTCCAGCCGTACTGCCAGCGCGTGAACGAGGTGGCCAGGGAGAAGAAGGCGGGGCCGAGGAGCTTGGTCTTGAAGACGTTGAAGGCGACCTGGGGGAGGGAGGTCGAAACATTCGAATCGTCGAGCTGGGAGAAATAGGTCTCGAACCGCGAGGCCCGGGCGCTCAGGTTGAAGCGGCGCCACGACCGGGACAGATAGACCTGGGACGTCCGGGTGAAGGACAGGGCCCGCTGGAAGTTGTTGTCGAACTCCCGGAGGAAGCTGAACGAGGTCTGGTAGTCGACGTTGGCGACGAGGGTGAAGCCGAGGGGAAGGGCCTGGGTATGATTGAGGCGCACGATCGAGGAGCCGCCGGGCTTGGTCCCGTCGGCTTCCTTTTTATAAGAGAAGTAGTAGAGGTTGAGGTCGCCCTTGGTGCCGCCCGGGAAGAGGTACCGGTACTCGAGCCCGGCCCCGGTGCCGCGGGCGAGGTAAAAATCGACGCCGACGGTGGCGTCCATGTTCGGCGCGATCGCCCAGTAAAAGCTCTGGGACAGGGAGAACCCTTTCTCGCCGGCGAAACCGATCCGCGGCAGAAGGAACCCCGTGGCCCGCTCCTTCAGGGGATAGCGGAGATAGGGCAGGTAGAGGACGGGGACGCTCTTGACCCGGACCACGGCGTCCCACATCTCGATGTATTCGTCCTTCTTGAGATGGCCTTTCGAAAGGCTGAAGCTCCAGCGGGGATTCGGCTGGGTGCAGGCCGTGACCCGGGCCTTTTTCAGGGTGTAGAGATCGTCCTGCTGGCGCTCGAGCGTCGCCGCCTCGAACAGGACCGAGGGTTGGACGAGGCCGGAGGCCCGCTCGAGCGTGCCGCGGCCGGAGCCGAGATTGTAGTGAACACGCTCGGCCCGGATGACCTCGCCGCCCGACTGGGCGACGACGTTGCCCTCAGCCAAGACGTCTTTGGTCTCGAGGTCGTACTCGACCCGGTCGGCGAAGAGGAGGAACTCTCCGTAGTGGATCTCGACGTCGCCCGTGGCGTAAACGCGGTCCCCGTCGCGCTCCTGGTTCCGAGCGAGGATCCTGACCTCGGGCGGGGCCTGAGGCGCGGTCTGCGGGACCGGCTTGACCGCGGGCTTGGAGGGGGCGGCGGTTTGGGAGAAGAGGCCGGCCGGGACCAGGGCCGCGGCAAGGCAAAACCCGGCAACACCGAGCGGGAGGAACGGCCGAAAAGGGCGAAACTCCATCGCTTGATATGTAGCACACAGGTCCGGGAGAAGCAAACGGGCCCCGAAGGGGCCGGATTTGCCGACGGGGCTCCTCGGAAAATTCGGGACATAACCCTTTTCTCTTGAAAGGGGATTGTGTCCCGGGAATCTTCCAGACGGGCCGGTCACTCCCCCGGCGGCTCGTCCTTCATCTCTTTCTTCAGCGCCCGGAAAAGGCTGAGCAGGCCCGAGACGATCCCGAGAACGGTGAAGATGAGCAGGAGCCAGGGGGCGGTGCCGAGCCAGCGGTCAAGGAAGTAGCCGAAGAACAGCCCAACGGCGATCGAGGATGGCAGGATGAGCGCGATCGAGCTCAGCTCGGCCAGTCGCCGCAGGTCAGGCCGTCGCGGCGTGTCGTTCATCCGGCCGTCGTCGGGCCCGCGGCGCCGGGGTTCTCCGCCGGGCCATCGGACTTGGCCGCCCAGGCCCCGGCTTCGTTGATGAGCGCGTTCCAGCCGAAGCCGAAGCCGAAGGCCAGACAGAAGAGCTTGAAGAACGCCTCGAAAGTCCGCGCTTCGGCCCCGGCGTCGAAGCGGGGGAAGATGGCCAGGGTCAGGATGAGGCCCAGGGCCAGAGAGGCCAGGGCCGAATAGACGTAGCGGCGGCTGAAGCCGCGGACCTTCCCTTCTTTGACCTTCCGCAGCCAGGGCAGGATCGTCCGGGCCAGGACGCCCAGAAGCAGGCCGAGGAGCTTGACCAGGAATTCCGTTGACATGCCGTTCGCCTTCCTTATTGGAACTCGATGACGAGCTGCGGCCGCTCGTCCGGGACGCGATACGATTCGAGGCTCTGGAAGAGCGTCGTCTGCAGGGACGTGGACCCGGGATAGGCATGATTGAGGGGATAGAGCTGGAAACCGTAATTTCCCCACGTCCAGGAAGCCCAATTGCGGACGATCGTCGTCACGTCGAACTCGAGCGGCGCCGCCCCGCTCACCGGCGCGCTCAGGGTCGCCGCGCCGGCATCCTGGATCTGCAGGGTCTGCCAGGCGTTCCACGTCAGGATGAAAGGGTTCCAATCGCTCGCGAACGCGTTGACGCGGACGAGCGGCATGGCGGTGAGATCGCCTCGCAGCGTATGGACGAAAACGCGCAGCGTCGCCCTGGCGATGCCGCGTCCCTGGATCTGCGACTGGACGTCGAACCGGATCGCCGCCGCGCTCACGATCGTGTCGTACCCGGAGGCGTTCGATTGGAAATCTGTGCCGACGGCCAAGGGAGAGCTCGCGAAGACCGTATTCGCCAGCGACGCGTCGCTCGTCGAGGACATGACCGTGTTGTCGAAGGCGGCGAAGGCGGTCAGCGTATTTTCGGGAAGGATGGTGAAGGTCACGGCGACGTCCTGCGGACTGTTGCCGGCCAGCGGAGAGGCGATGGCGACGCGCGATGTGTACGTTCCGGCCGGGAAGGGATGGCCGATCTGGTCGTACATGGACACATCGACAGTGAGGGTCGCCGGCGCCGTCGTCCCGCTGAGCGTCGCCGCGAGCCAGGCCGGCGCGCCGTCGGGGAAGCTCCGGGTAAGGCCGCTCAGGGTGCCGCCGTCGCCGTTCGTGACGGCCGCCGTCTTCGCGGCGGGCGCCGTTCCGCCGTAGGTCGCCGAGAACGTCAGGCTCGGAGGGGAGAGCGCGATGAGCGCCGTCGCCGTGAAGACCGCGGTGACGCTCGTCGCGGCGTTCATCGTGACCGTGGTCGGATTGGCGGTACCGGTCGCACCGCCTTCCCAGCGGGTGAACTGATAGCCGGAGGCGGGACTGGCCGTCAGCGTCACCACCGTTCCCGCCGCGTACTGGGTCTGGTCGGGGGATTTGGCGACACTCCCCCCCGTCGTCGGGGAGGCCGCGACCGTCAACGCATACTGGGCCGTCGTCGCGGTAAAGACCGCGGTGACGCTCGTATTCGCGTTCACCGTGACCGTCGTCGGATTGGCCGTTCCCGTGACGCCTCCCGCCCATCGGGTGAATTGGTAGCCGGAGGCCGGACTGGCCGTCAGCGTCACCACCGCTCCCGCCGCATAATGGGTCTGGTCGGGCGACTTGGCGACGCTCCCTCCGGACGCCGGCGAGGCCGCGACGGTGAGCGCATAGGGGGTGGTCGTCGAGGTGAAGACCGCGGTGACGCTCTTGTGGCCGTTCATGGTGACCGTGGCCGGGTTGGCCGCCCCGGTCGCGGCGCCCTCCCAGCGGGTGAATTGATAGTCGGACGCGGGATTCGCCGTGATCGTCACCTCGGTCCCCGACGCGTAGAGGGTCCGGTCGGGCGTCCGGGCCACGGTCCCGCCGCCGGCGGGGGAAATGCCGATGCTCAGCGCGAAGTCGGTGGTGATCTCGGGTGGAGTGGGGGTTTTGCATCCGCCCAGGGCGATCAGGAAGAGGCTCAGAAGAAGAAAGCCTGCCAGCCGTTTTGTGTCCGTCATGGTCCGGGGTTCCGCCCTCTCGAAACCCATGATGCGCCCGGTCCGGCGGTGCTGTCAAGGATACGGCGCGATCGAGCGCAACGTGCTATAATCCCCCCGACATGGAGCCCGAAAAACCCGGCGCGCTCGAAGAACGCATCCTGAGGCGGGTCCCCGTCGAGATCGTGGCCCTCGCGGCCGTCCTCGCCGGCGCGGCGGCCTTTCTGTTCGATCCGCCGACCGGGCTCTTTGTCTTCGCCGGAGGGGCCTTCGCGGCCCTCGGCTTCGTCTGGCTCAAGCAGTCCCTGACCCGGTTCCTCTCGAGGGAAAAGAAGGGAGCGCTGCGCGCCGGGATCGTTCTCTATGCCCTCCGGCTCGTGTTGATTTGCGCCGTCTTTTCCCTTATAATCCTCGTCTATCCGAAGAAGATCATCGCCTTCGTCGCGGGCTTCTCCACGGTCATTCTCGTCTCGTTGGCGGAGGCCATCCGAGGTCTTCTTCACATGAAGACATGGAAGGGTTAGAGCACAGCCTCTGGATCGTCGACGCGTTCAACCGCGTCTTCGGCAGGCCCATCGCCGCCGTCCTCGGCCTGGTCGGCATCCACGTTTCGGACCCGCTCCATGCCGTCCCCGACTATCTGGTCATGGTCTTCGTCGTGGCCGTTCTCTTGACCGTCCTCCTCGGACTGGCCTCGCGCCGTCCGGCCCTCGTTCCCCGCGGCCGGCAGAGCATCGCCGAGATGATCGTCCAGCTCTTCGAGGGCCTGATCGTCGACACCGTCGGCCCTGAGGGGCGGAAATATCTCCCCGTCGTCGGCACCGTCGGGCTGTTCGTGTTCGGCTGCAACATGATCGGGCTCGTCCCGGGCTTCATGTCGCCGACGAGCAAGCTCAACGTCACCCTGGGCTGCGCCTTGGTCGTCTTCTTCTACTACCACGCCCAGGGCGTCAGGGCCCAGGGTCTCAAGTACTTCAAGCACTTCATGGGGCCCATCCCGGCCCTGGCGCCGCTGATGATCCCGATCGAGGTCATCAGCCATTTCTCGCGGCCCGTTTCGCTGTCGATGCGGCTTTTCGGCAACATCTTCGCCGAGGAGCTGCTCATCGTCATCATGGCCTCGATCATTCCCGTCCTCCTGCCCCTGCCGTTCATGGCCGTGGCCATCTTCACCTCGCTCATCCAGTCGTTCGTCTTCGTCCTTCTGTCCTGCATCTACATCGCGGGCGCGGTCGCCCATGAAGAAGAGCACTCAACGTAAAGGAGTCCCGTCATGTCCAAGAATCTTAAAGCCCTGAGCCTGATGGCCTTCACCGTCGCCCTGACGGCCGCGCCCCTGCTGGCCCAGGGAGGCGAGCCCGGCAAAGCCAGCACGGACCTGTTCAAGGTCGCGCTGATCGCCGGCGCCGGCATCATCACCCTGGCCGTCATCGCCGGGGCCTTCTGCCAGGCCAAGGCCATCAGCGCCGGATGCGAAGGCATCTCCCGGAACCCGGCCGGGGCGCCGCATATCCGGTTCCTGCTCATCTTCGGCCTCGTCCTGATCGAAACGCTGGTCATCTACGCCCTGCTCATCACCATCATCATCCTGATGGTCCAGTGGGGGAATTACATCCCTAAGGCCTAGGGGGCAAAGGCTTCTCCGACCCGGATGTTAACGAGCCGCGGGCAGTCCCGTCCGGAGGGAGGGGCGGGCCTGGGGGCTGGAAGGTCGAGGGCCGAGAGGATGACGCGTCCGACGCTTTCGCTCATCGCCGCCGCGGGCCGGCGGTTCAACGGGGACAAGTGTTGGACCTCGGCCATCGTCATCTCCTATTTCGCCCTCCTCTGTTCCGTCCCGCTGACGGCCCTGTTCTTCGCCGCGGCGGGGCGGTTCCTGGGCGACACGGAGATGGCCCTGCGCAGCCTCAACATCTTCACCGACCAGTTCTTCGCCCGCCTCGATCCGGGCTTCTTCAAGGGCCTCGGGGACCTTTCGGGCGCCGTCGGCCAGCTCGGCCTCTTCGGCGTCATCGGCTCGCTCGTCTCGGCCAGCTTCCTCTTCTCGACCCTGATCTCGACGATCAACCAGATCTTCCGGACGAAGTATCACAAGTCCTTCGTCTACAACCGGCTTATCGAGTTCCTGATGATGATCGTCGTTGGCGTCTTCATGCTCTTCTCGCTGGCCATGACCGCCGTCTGGACGGCCGTGGGACGCGCCCTTCAGGAGAGCGAGCTTGTCCGGGCCAATATCAGCCCCGAGGCCCTGGCCGTCGTCAACAATGTCTTCCTGAAATATCTCATCCCCTACCTCTTGACCTTCCTGATGTTCTTCATCCTTTATAAGTTCATCCCGGAGGTCAAAGTCCACACCCGGGCCGGGCTTATCCCGGCGGCCGTGGCCGCCCTGCTCTACGAGCTCTTCAAGCGGGCCTTCGCCTTCTACGTCGTCCACTTCTCGGCCATCGGCATCGTCCTGCACAAGCTCCTCCAGGGCACGCTGACCTCGGTCCTGTTCTTCCTGCTTTGGATCACCTCGTCGATGCTGATCCTGTTGTGGGGGGCGGAGCTGGCCGCCGTTCTGAACGAGAAGTACGAGGCCGCCGCCGCGGCGAAGGTGTCAAAGCCCCTGCCGGCCGCGAAGACTTAGGCAGGGCAGACGGCGACGGGTCCCGGCTTCAACCTCGGTGATAACTTAAGAAGGGACTGCCCCTTTTGTCCGGCCTTGGGATCGGGACTGTCCCCAAAGGGGACTGTCCCTCTGGGATGGTTCAGATGTGCTTGGCGATGAGCTCGGCGAGCTTGGCCTTTGGCAAGGCGCCGACGATCTTCTCTTTAAGCTCTCCGCCCTTGAACAGGATCAGGGTCGGGATGGCCATGACGCCGTAGGTCTGGGGCATCTGGCCGTTCTCGTCGACGTTCATCTTGACGACCTTGAGCTTGCCTTTGTTGGCTTCGGCCAGCTCATCGATGACGGGTGCGACCATCAGGCAGGGGCCGCACCAGGGGGCCCAAAAATCAACGAGGACGGGGAGGTTGGACTTGAGGACCTCGGCGTCGAAGGTGGCGTCTGTTCCGGTGACAATGGCGTCGGACATATGCGTCTCCAATTCTTAGTGTTTTTGTAGTGAATAGGCTCAGCCATGATAGCGGCGGCCTCGGAAGTTGTCAAATTATGAGCCGTCCCGAGCGACGCGGGGAAAGTCCCGTCTACTCCGCCCAGCCGAGCTTCTCCTTGACCAGGTCGTAATAAGACCGTTTCGGCGAGGTGATGAGCTGGAGCTCGAAGGGGGCCTTGCGGATGTCGACGACGTCGTTGCGGACCATGACCCCGCCGCGCTGGCCGTCGAAGGTCACGTGGACCTCCTCCCCGCCCGTCAGCAGGCGGACGCCGATCGTCGACGTCGCCGGAACGGCCATGGGCCGGAAAGACAGCGTATGGGGGCAGATCGGCGTCAGGACGATGGCCGGGACTTGTGGGTGAAGGATGGGTCCCCCCGCCGAGAGCGAATAGGCGGTCGATCCGGTCGGGGTCGAAACGATCAGGCCGTCAGCCTTGAGGGTGGCCACGTCCCTGCCGTCGACGCCGATGGCCAGCTCGATCATCCGGGCCGCGGCGCCCTTGGTGATGACGGCGTCGTTCAGGCAGTACGAGCAGGCGGTGGCCGTCCTGGCCTCGAGGAGCCAGCGCGGGCTGACAAGGGCCGCTTCTCCGGCCAGGAACTTGTCCAGGGTCGAGACCGCCTCGCTGACGGGGATCTCGGTCAGGAAGCCCAAGCGGCCCAGGTTGACGCCCATGACCGGAACTCCGGCTAGGGCCGCGTGGTGGGCGACGCTGAGGAGCGTGCCGTCGCCGCCGAGGACGACGACGAGGTCCGAGGCCGCGGCGATCCCCGCGCGCTCCAGACCGTCGGCGCGGCCGAGCTTGCGGGCGGCCGCCTCCTCGAGGACGCAGGCGATGCCGCGGCCCTCGAGATGCTCGACCACGATCTTCAGGATGCCCTCGACCGAGGGCGCGTGGGGCTTGATGACGATACCGGCTTTGCGCACGCTAGTCATGGCTGACCGCCTCCTTGATCCAGGCCGGGACGGAATCCGCGTTGAGGCCCGGCTCTCCTTTGATCCACCAGACAAAGAATTCGACGTTCCCCTTCTGGCCGCGCGTCGAGCAGCGGACGAGGCAGGCCGGGCCGAAGCCGAACTCCCGGGCCCCGGCGATGACCCGGGCCAGGACCTCGACGTGGACCGCGGGGTCGCGGATGACCCCCTTCCTGCCGACGTCCTTCGGCATGGCCTCGAATTGGGGCTTGACGAGCGAGACGAGCGACCACTCCCCGGGGATGGCCTCGAGGGCGGGAAGGATCCTCAACACCGATATGAACGAAACGTCCATCGTCACGATATCCGGCGGGACGGCGAGGTCTCCCGGCGCGAGGGCGCGGGCGTTCTTCTCGACGGTCACGACCCGCGGGTCCTTGCCGAGAGCCCAATCGAGCTGCTTGGTATCGACGTCGACGGCGAAGACCCTGGCCGCGCCCCGCTTGAGCAGGCAATCGACGAATCCGCCGGTCGACGCCCCGATGTCGAGGGCGGTCTTGCCGCGAACGTCGATGCCGAAGCGCTCGAGCGCCTCGGCGAGCTTGAGCCCGCCCCGGCTGACGAAAGGGAGCGGACGGGCGACCTCGAGAGGGGCCTCGGCGTCGATGAGCTCGCCCGGCTTGTTGACCGGCTTTCCGCCGCTCGTCACCAACCCGGCCATGATCAG
>Ga0326732_1000161_pt1 | contig 16155 bp, 10 predicted proteins | sample MHFSIPfraction_4_FD_207644 | JGI IMG/M metagenome (GOLD analysis project Ga0326732, IMG submission 207644) | Lab enriched peat soil microbial communities from Michigan Hollow, Ithaca, NY, United States - MHF12FN SIP fraction | ecosystem: Environmental > Terrestrial > Soil > Wetlands > Peat...
AGGCGCGTCCCCATCTTCGCCGCGTTCTCGACCAGACGGTCCTGCTCCATGATCTTCAGATTCGCCAGCGCGGCCGCGCACGCCACCGGGTGCGCGGCGTAGGTGTTGGGGTGGACGTTCTCCTGGGTGGTGGTGTCGGAGAACGCGTCGGCGAGGCGCCCGCGCGCGATGCTGGCCGAGAGCGGGATGTAGCCCGAGGTGATACCCTTGGCCACCGACATGAGATCCGGCACGACCTGGTCGTGCTCGACCGCGAACCAGCGGCCGGTGCGCCCGAAGCCGGTGATGACCTCGTCCGCGATCATCAGCACGTCGAGCTCGTCGCAGAGCGCGCGCACCGCGCGTAGCCAGCCGATGGGCGGCATGATGAAGTTGCCCGAGGAGAGCACCGGCTCGAGGATCACCGCGGACACCGTGTCCGGCCCCTCGCGCACGATGGCCTCGCGCAGCTCCCCGATACGGCGCGCGATCAGCTCGGCCTCGGTGCCGTCACCCAGGTCGCGGAACGGATGGGGAGGCGCCACCTTCGCGAAGCCCGGCACCTCGAGCGGCTGGTAGGGCTGGGACAGGTGCGGCAGCCCGCACACCGCCAACGTGCCCATCGTGGCGCCGTGGTAGCCGCCCAGGAACGAGATCACCTTGTGCTTGCCGGTCTTGCCCGCGGCCAGCCAGTACTGCCGCGCGATCTGCATCGACCGCTCGTTGGCCTCGGACCCGCTCACCGCGAACATGGTGTAGCGCAGGTCGCCGGGCGTCAGCGACGCGAGCTTCACGGCCAGCTCGGCGGCCGGCCGGTTCGAGAACTGGCGGGTGGTCGGGTAGTAGGCGAGGCGCACCGTCTGCTCCGCGACGGCCTCCGCGATCTCGCGCCGCCCGTGGCCCACGTTGACCACCGCGAGGCCGGCGAAGCCATCCAGTAGCTTCTTGCCCTGCTCGGTCCACACCCAGACGCCCTCGCCGCGGTCGATCACCAGCTCCTGGTCGGACAGGAACGGATGGTCCTGCGTCTTGTGGGTCCAAAGGTGCCGGATGGCCTGCGCGTCGGTCGTCATGGGCAAGTCTCCCGAGAGGGTTGAGCGGCTCGCGACGGTGGAGTGGCCATAGTAGCACTGCGGCACCCGTCCTGTCCCCGGGCGGGCCGGCTGCTCATTTTCCGCCATGGGCTGACACTTTGCGCCCGGCCATGTCCAGAAGCCCATACCAATCAGCCACTTACCGATGGCGTGGTCCTTGCTCCACTACGAAACCACCATGGGACCGCTCCCACCTCTCGGCATCCCGGACACCCAGGAAGCGGACGCGCTGCGCGCGCGGCTCTGGCGCCTCGAGGAGGAGAACGCGCGCCTGCTGGAGCGTGAGCGCACGCGCCTCGAGGAGACGCGGGCCCTCGCCGGCATCGGCCGGCTGCTCTCCGAGCGCCTCGAGCCCGACGTCGTGGGCCTGCGCATCGCGGAGAGCCTGCGGTCGCTCCTGGCCGCGGGCTCCGCGGTGGTATACCGCCTCGACGTGGCCTCCCAGAGCCTCATGGCGCTGGCGGTGTCCCGCACGAGCGATCCGTCGGTGGGCTGGCGTGCGACCCGCGAGCCGGGCTCGGGCGCGCTCGGGCTCGCCATCCGCGAGCGGCGGACCATCACGACCCCCGACGTCCTCGCCGACCCGCGCATCGAGACCAGCGCCGGCCTCCGCCAGCATCTGGAGCAGGCGCCCGATCGCGCGATCCTCGCGGTGCCCCTGCTCACCCAGGATCGCCTCATCGGCGTGCTCGCGGTGCGGAACGCCACCGGCAGCGTCTTCGACGCGCGCGCGGTGCAGATGGCGGAAGCGCTCGCCGACCAGGCGGCGCTCACCCTCGAGCACGCGCGACTCTTCGCGGACGAGGAGCACCGGCGGCGTGAGGCGGAGATCCTCGCCGATCTGGCCCGCACCATCGGGGGCACGCTCGACCTCCCGACGGTGCTCCGCCGCGTGACCGAGGCCGCCCAGGAGCTCTGCCGCAGCGACGGCGCGGTGATCGGCCTGCGGGTGCCCGGCTCGGACACGGTGCGACTCCGCTACTGGACCGCTCCGTGGTACGACACGCTGGCCGACGCCTCGGTGGAGCCCGGCCAGGGGCTGGGCGGGCTCGTCCTCGCGGAGCGCCGGCCCCTGCGCACGAGCGACTACCTCCGCGATCCGCGGATCACCGACCGGTACCAGGAGCGCATCCGGCGCTTCGGCGTCCACGCCCAGATGGCGGTGCCGGTGCTCATCGACGACCGCGTCGAGGGCCTGCTCTACGTCGACAACCGCAGCCCTCGCGCCTTCACCGACCAGGAGGAAACGATCCTCGTGCGGCTGGCCGCCCAGGCCGCGCTCGCCATCCGCAACGCCCAGCTCTTCGCGGACGAGCAGCTCGCCCGCGGCACCGCGGAGCGGCTGGTGCGCGCCCTCCGCGAGAGCCAGGAGCGCTTCCAGTTCGTGTCGCGCGCCACCAACGACGCGGTGTGGGACTGGGACCTGGTGAGCGACGCCCTGTGGTGGAACGAGGGCATCCAGACCCTCTTCGGTTACAAGGCCCAGGACATCGGCCCGGACGTCACGTGGTGGTACGACCTGATCCACCCCGACGAGCGCGAGCGCGTGGTCGCCAACATCCGGGCGGCCATCGATCGCGGCGCGGCCAGCTGGAGCGCGGAATATCGCTGCCGGCGCGCCGACGGCTCGTACGCGCAGGTCTACGACCGCGGCTACGTGCTGCGCGACGCCGACGGCCGGGGCATCCGGATGATCGGGGCCATGATGGACGTCACCCAGCGCCGGCAGCTCGAGGACGAGCTGCGCCAGGCCCAGAAGATGGAGGCGGTGGGCCGCCTCGCGGGCGGCGTGGCCCACGACTTCAACAACCTCCTCACCGTCATCACCGGGCGGAGCGCGATCCTCCTGGGCCGGCTCAAGGCCGACGATCCCCTCCGCCGCAGCGTCGAGCAGATCCAGAAGACCGCCGATCGCGCCGCCGGCCTCACCCGCCAGCTCCTGGCCTTCAGCCGCAAGCAGGTGCTGCAGCGCAAGGTCCTCGACCTCAACACGACGGTCGAGGAGATCAGCGCGATGCTGCGCCGGCTCATCGGCGAGGACGTGGAGCTGCTCCTCGCCCTGGGGCCGCGCGCCGGGCACGTCAATGCCGACCCGGGCCAGCTCGAGCAGGTGCTGATGAACCTGGCCGTGAACGCGCGCGACGCGATGCCGCGCGGCGGGACTCTGGGCGTCGAGACCGACCGGGTGGAGCTCGAGGCCGCGCCGCCCGACCGGCCGGACGCCCTGCCGCCCGGCCCGTACGCGGTGCTGCGGGTGATGGATACCGGCGTGGGCATGGACGCGGCGACCCAGGCGCGCATCTTCGAGCCATTTTTCACTACCAAGGAGCCGGGGAAAGGCACCGGCCTCGGGCTCTCGATGGTCCACGGGGTGGTGCGGCAGCACGGAGGCGCCATCCAGGTGCGCAGCGTGCTGGGCGGCGGCACCACCTTCGAGATCTACCTGCCCCAGGTCGAGGCCCCGATCGAGACCGCGCGCGCCGACGAGCCGCCGACCCGCGAGCCGGCCGGGCGCGAGACGATCCTCCTGGTGGAGGACGAGGTCGACGTGCGCGCGCTGGCCCGCGAGGTGCTGGAGCGGCAGGGCTACACGGTGCTGGAGGCGGGCGACGGGCTGCAGGCCCTCCGCCACCTCGAGACCGGGGCCGACCGCATCGACCTCGTGCTCACCGACGTGGTGATGCCCCGCATGAGCGGGCGCGAGCTGGTGGACCGCGTGCGGGCCATCCGGGCGGAGATGCGCGTGCTGTACATGTCGGGCTACACCGAGGACGCCATCGTCCGCCACGGCGTGCACGACTCGAGCACGGTGCTGCTCGGCAAGCCCTTCGCCCCCGCCGACCTGCTCGCCAAGGTCCGCGAAGTCCTCGACCGCGTCCGCTAGTCAGCGGACGAGCGGCTCCCCGATCACGCTCCAGTACGGCAGCGCCACCGCGAGCACCACCACCGCGGCCAGCGCGGTCATGAGGAGCCCGAAGCGGAAGATCTCCCCCGCGCCGAGGTGCCCCCGCTCGTAGACCACCAGCGACGAGGCGCTCTGCGCCGGATAGTAGAGCACCGCGTCACCCGCGATCGTGACGATGAGCCCGCACAGCACCGGGTTGAGCCCCGCGGTGGTGCCCACCGACATCGCGACCGGGATCGTGGTGGCCAGGAACCCGGTGATGTTGGGGATCAGCAGCCGCACCACCGACGCGGCCACCAGCAGCACCGCCACCACCAGCCACGGCGACTCCGCGACCCCGTGGGCCGCCCCCACCACGCCGCCCGCGAGCCAGTCGCTGGCCCCGGAGCGCGCCAGGCCCTGGGCGAGCGAGAGCGAGGCGGCGATGACGAAGAAGTTGGTCCAGCCCACCTCCTGCTCGAATTCCCGCCAGGTGAGCACGCCGATGCCGGGAGCCAGGAAGCAGATCCAGGCGATGAGGGCGGGCAGGGTCGGATGCAGGTGGTGGAACGCGTCGGTGAGCCAGAGCAGCCCCGCGCCCCCGGTGATGAGCGCGGTGCGCCACTCCACGCCCGTGAAGGGGCGGCGCGCCGGCTTGTCGGGCACCGTGATGCGCGCGCGGAATCCCCGCCGGTAGCGCAGGTAGATCGCGGCCGCGGCGAGCGCGAGCAGCACCGCGTACGGCACGCTCATGAGCACGAACCAGCGCGTCCACGAGATCGTCCCGATGAGGCCGGCGGCCACGATGGGGGTGATGCCGCCGGTCAACAGGATCGTGGACGAGAGCCGGTTCACCGAGTTCAGCAGCATCATCACCGCGCGCGCCAGCGGGGCACCGCGCGGCACGCGGCCGAGCTCGAGGGCCTGGTCGTACACGTGGACCAGGATGCCGGTGCGCGCGCTGGCCGAGGGCAGCAGCAGCGTGAGCAGCGGCATGGCCAGGAGCAGGTGCAGGTAGAGCGCGCCCGCCCGTCCGCGGCCGTGCGCCAGCAGCTGATGCGCGATCCGCTCCGCGAGGCCGCTCCGGGCCACCGCCGCGCCCATCGTGAGCACGCCGACCAGGAAGAACGCGATGGGATCGGCGAACCCGGCGAGGCCCTCGCGGACGCCCGCGACCGCGTGCGTGAGGATCAGGGCCACGATCGCGACGACCGCGGTGACGCCGGGAGGCAAGGTCTCGAGGCTCCAGAGCCCGATGGCCAGCACGAGCACGGCGAGCACGCGCTGGCCTTCGGCGCTCAGGCCGGCAGGGGTGGGCGCCGCCAGCACGACGAGGCCTCCGACCAGTGGGATCAACCAGCGGAAGCCGGACGGCGGGCGGCGCACCCGCCGAGGATACTACCAGTGACGGTCGTAGCGGGGCGCGGGGCGACTGCGTCTGACCTGGCCGGGCTAGGCGGGCTGCTCGCCGAGGACGATCACGCCGGCGGCGGCGAGGCGGGCGATCTCCTCGCGCGAGAGGCCGAGCTCGGCCAGCACCTCCGCGGTGTGCTGGCCGAGGAGCGGGGCCGGGCGGTCGATGCGCGGCGGCGTGGCGGAGGCGCGGCCGGGAAAGGTCAGCATCTTCACCTTCCCGGCGCCGGGCTGCTCGACCTCGGCCACGAGCCCCAGGTGCCGCACCTGCGGGTCCTCGAACACCTCGTGGAACTCGTAGATCGGCCCCGCCGCGATGCCGGCCGCCTCCAGGCGGGCCACCCAGTCCTTCGCGGAGCCAGTGCCGAGGATGGCTTCCACCCGCGCCTTGAACGCGGGGTGGTTCTCGAGCCGCGCGGTGTTGGTGGCGAAGCGCGGGTCGGTCTCCATGGCCGCGTCGCCGAGCGCGCCGCAGAATCGGCCCCACTGGTCGGGATTCATCAGCACCACGTTGACGAAGCCGTCGCCGGCCTGGAAGGCCTCCGCGGGCGAGAGGTTCAGGTTGCGGTTGCCCACGCGCACGGGCCGCTCCCCGGTGTCGAAGAAGACCGCGACCGGGTCGGGCAGGAGACCGAGGCTCGCCGAGACCAGGCTCACGTCGACGTGCTGGCCCTCCCCGGTGCGGAAGCGGTGCACCAGCGCCGCGTTCACCATGCCGAACGCCATGTAGGACGCGGCCACGTCGGAGACCGAGCCGCCGACCCGGGTGGGCGGGTCGCCGGGCATGCCGGTGAGCGCCATCAGCCCGCTCATGCCCTGCGCGATCGTGTTGTAGCCGGGCTTGCGCGCGAGCGGGCCGGTCTGGCCGAAGCCGGTGACCGAGGCGTAGACCACGGGGGGATTCACCGCGCGGATCGCCGCGTAGCCCAGCCCGAGCCGCTCCGCCACTCCGGGCAGGAAGTTCTCGATGACCACGTCGGCGCGGCGGGCCAGCTCGAAGGCCAGGCGCGCGCCCTCCGGCTTCTGGAGATCGACCGCGATCCCGCGCTTGTTGCGGTTCACCGCCGCGAAGGCCGCGCTCATCAGGCCGTCGCCGCGGAAGGAGCGCATGTCGTCGCCCCGGCCGGGCCGCTCGAGCTTGATCACGTCGGCGCCCAGGTCGCCCAGGAGGGCCGCCGAGTAGGGCCCCGCGATGACGCGGGAGAGGTCGAGGACCCGGATGCCCTGGAGCATGGCGGCCCGGGCATGGTGCCGTGGCGGCGGTCGCGAGTCAAGGCGCCCCGGCGGGCCCGCGTGGCGACCGCCGGGGGACGACGCCCGGCGGCTTGACGACGCCCCCGCCGGTGGCTAGGCTCTGTCCACACGCGTAAGGTGAGCGGTTCACCGACCAAGGGGAGGCGTCATGCGCTACCAACGGATCTCCGCCGACTGCCACATCGACCTGCCCTGGATCCCGCCCGATCTGTTCACCGCGAATGCGTCGGCGGCGCTCAAGGACCGCATGCCCTACGTCAAGGACGGCCCCGACGGCCCCTTCTGGACCGCCAAGAACGGGACGAGCTTCGGCCTGTGGGGCGGGGTGGGGCCGGCCGGGTCCAAGTACGAGCCCGGCAAGCACCACCGCGTGGACGTGATGGCGGCTACAGGTCTTTACGATGACGGCAAGAAGGGTATCGCCCGGCCCACCGATCCGGCGCGGCGGGCGAAGGACATGGACCGCGACGGGGTGCAGGCCGAGGTCATCTACGGCATCCTGGGCGCGGCCACGCGGCTCAACGACCACGAGGCCGCCACCGAGATGTTCCACATCTACAACGACTGGCTCGTGGAGTTCTGCCGCCACGATCCCGATCGCTTCATCGGCCTGGCCTGCCTGCCCTACGGCGACATCGACGCGGCGGTGCAGGAAGTCTACCGGGTGGCCAAGCTCGGCCTGCGGGGCATGGAGCTCTCGTGCTCGTGGGACATGGAGCCGATGTGGCACCCCACGTGGGAGCCGCTGTGGAAGGCGGTCAACGACGTGAACCTGCCGCTCCACTTCCACACCTTCCCGGCCCTGCCGCCGTCGGTGCTGGAGAACCAGAAGGGGCTCACCCGGCGCGCCGCCTTCTTCACGGTGGTGTCCGCGTTCCAGATGAACCTGGTCAACATCCTGGCCGCGATCGTCGGGGCCGCGGTGCTGGAGCGCTACCCGAACGTGCGCATCGCCTTCGGCGAGAGCGGCATCGGCTGGGTGCCCTACGCGCTGGATCGCATGGACTTCGAGTGGGAGGACCGCTTCCACGACCTCGGCCTCAAGATGAAGCCGAGCGACTACTGGCGCCGGCAGTGCAAGGCCACCTTCCAGTTCGACCGGATCGGCACCAAGCTGATCGACGACATGGGCGTCGAGACGCTGATGTGGGGCTCAGACTACCCCCACGGCGACGGGGTGTGGCCCGACTCCACCAAGTACATCGCCGAGCAGTTCGGCCACCTGGCGGCGGACGTCACGTACAAGATGACCTGCGAGAACGCGGGCAAGTTCTACGGCCTGATCAAGTAGGCAACGGGGTCAGGTCTTGCATTCCAACATTTTGGGAATGCAAGACCTGACCCCGATCTGTCAGACGCGGACTTCGAGCACCATGTTCGCGGCGGTCTGGGCGACCCGCCGGATCCGCGTGAATCCCGCCTCGGTGAGCACCTGACGCAGGCGCTGCTCGCCCGCCTGGGCCCCGAGCGCGAGCCCCACCTCCTGGCTGAGCGACGCCGGCGTGCACAGCAGCGTCGACGCCGCGTAGTAGAGGCGCCCGACCGGGTTGAGGTTGTCCTCGAGACGGTCGTTGGCGAGGGGCTCCACCAGCATCCACGTCCCGCCCGGCGCGAGCGACCCGCGCACGTGGCGCGCCGCCCCCACCGGATCGCCCATGTCGTGCAGGCAGTCGAAGAACGTGACCAGATCGTAGCCGGTACCCGGATAGGCCTTGGCCGCCATCACCTCGAAGGACAGACGCTCTCCCACCCCGGCCTTGTCGGCGGCGCGCCGCGCGGCCTCGATGGACGCGGGATGGTAGTCGAACCCGGTGATGGTCGCGCGCGGGAACGCCTGCGCCATGATGATGCTGGACGCGCCGTGGCCGCAGCCCACGTCGGCGACCCGCCCGCCGGCCTCGAGTCGTGCCTTCACCCCGTCGAGGGCCGGGATCCACTGGCTGACGAGGTTCATGGCGTAGCCCGGACGGAAGAACCGCTCGCAGCCCTCGTAGACCCCGGCATCGTGCTCGTGCCAGCCCACCCCGGCGCCGGTGCGGAACGCATCCGTGATCTTCGGCTCGTCGCGAATCGAGCCGACGCTCAGCTGAAACGCCCCCGGCAGGTCCGCGTCGAGCAGCAGGAACGCGTGCTCCGGTGGCAGCGTGAAGCGGCCGCTCGCCGGGTCGTAGGTGACGTAGCCGCCCGCGGCCTGCGCGGACAGCCACTCGCGCACGTACCGCTCGCGCGCGCCGGTGCGCTTGGCCAGCTCCGCGGGAGTCAGCGCGCCGGCGCCGGCCATCGCCCGGTACAGGCCGAGCTTGTCGCCGATGAGCACGAGACCCGCGTGGAACGTGGCCGCGACGTCGGAGATTGCCTTGCCGAGGAACTCCTCCACCTTCGTGTGGTCCAGCGTGGCCTGCTCGGGTGACATTGATATCCCTCCTGGGCCGATCGCCCGTCTAGTTGGTTTCGAGATGGCGCTCGATGAGCGCGTTGATCCGCTCGGGATGGGTGACGGGGCCCATGTGCCCCACCCCCGCGAGCTCGACCTCGGTCACGCGCGGCAAGACCTTGGTCAGCAGCCGGGCCACTCCCCTCGACGCGCGCGGAGAGTCCTCGCCGGTGAGGCAGAGGGTCGGCACGTCGAGAGACGCGAACGCCGACAACGGAGTCGGCTCGGTGAAGGCGGCGTGCCATTCCGCGGTCACACCGCCCATCGCCGTCGCCACCGCCTGACGCCGAGGCTCCGGCATGGCGGCCCAGCTGCCGGCCCCCATCCAGTAGTCGAGGAACCGGGCCCCGGACGCGTGCGGGTTGCCGCTCGCCATCGCGGCGACGGTATCGTCGCGCACCGCCACGATCTCCCGGGCCGCGGGCTGTGCGGGGTCCTCGGCCAGCAGCACCGAGAAGAGCACCGGCTCGTACAGGACCAGGGACCGGAGACGAGCGGGATCGGCGAGCGCGGCCTTCAGAGCCACCGCCCCGCCGTACGAGTGGCCGACCAGGTGGAACCGGTCACCGGCCGCCGCGAGGACCGGCTCGAGCAACGTCACCTCGTCCGCCAGCGAGAGGGGCCGGTCGTCCGGCCAGCGCGGGCTCCGGCCGGAGCCGTACAGATCGACCGCCAGGACCCGAAAGCGGCCGGCCAGGCTTTCCATCAACGGCCGCCACTGACCCGAGGAACTGGCGCTCGCGTGGATGCAGACGACGGCCGGGCCGGTTCCCTCCTCGCGGACGTACGCTCGAGCCGGCGCCATCGTCGCCACGGCTATTTCTTCTTCCGCGGATCGTCTTCCGGATTCACGAACCGCAGGTCGGTCGGCCCCACGCCGTGAACCTGCACCACCGTCTCCGCGCCGCCCACCCACGCGTAGTGCGGGTGGTTCGGCGGGACGGAGAGGAATGCCCCGACCGGCAGCTCCTGCCCCTTGGCCTGGTCGAGCTTCTCCCCCGAGCCGATGAAGAACAGCCCGGAGAGCACCGTGACGTTCTCGCTCGCCTTGTGGAGGTGCGGGGGAATCCGGTAGCCCGCCGGCATCTTCAGTCGGTAGACGAACAGCCCTTCCTTGCTCGGATCGCCCTGGACGACCGCGAGCAGGGCCCCCGGAAGCGGCGCGGGCTCGACCCACTTGAGGGTCTCGGGCATCGCGACCGTGTGCGCGTGCTGCCCGGCCTGCAGCGGGAGCGCGACGAGAACGGTGAGCATCAGGACCGCGGGTACGATGCGACGCATGATCGATCCTCCTGTTCGCTGGACCTGCTGGTTTCGATTGGGCATCTCCGGCGCCGTCCGGTCGTGAGCAAGCGCGGTGCCCCGTCGACGCCCACGAAATTCCAGATGGTTGCGCCCGGGGAGGCAAGGCGGCGTTGCGGCGAGTCGGAGAGCGGCGATCCGCCCGCGCTTGATTTCGCCACGTTGGCGACGCAAGCTGACCTGGCGCCTCCGGACCATGCACGCGCAAGAGCAGACGGCAGGGAGATCGTGGGGACGCCGACGCGCGGGCGCGGAGCATCGCGACCTTGCACGCTCGGCCGGCCGCACCGCCATGTCACCTTGCGGGCCGGCACGCCAGCCCCGACGGGCTCTTGCCGAGTTGCCGGCCGCGTCCCGCAAGGTCGCCTTGCACCCGACCCGCGGCGCCCGGCCATGATCAGCGGGTTTCCGCGCTGGCACACTGCTTGCGAGGGGAGACCCGCATGACCCAGACTGACCCGGTCGTCGGCGTCGACGTCGGAGCCTCGACGATCTCGGCGGGGCTCGTCGGCTCCGACGGCACCGTCCTCGCCGCCGGCCAGGCGCCCACCCAGGGCGGCGGCGCGGTGGTGGAGACGATCTTCTCGCTGATCGATCGCGCCCTGTCCTCGGCCGCGGACCGCGGGCTGGCGGTGGCCGGGATCGGCGTGGGCCTGCCGGGTCTGGTCGACGTCGAGAAGGGGTTCATGCGCTCGATGCCGTTCGCCTGGCTGTCCGAGCTGGGTGACGTGCCGCTCGCGACGCTCCTCCAGGAGCGGACCGGCCACCCCGTGTTCGTGGACAATGACGTGAATGCCCTGACGCTGGGGGAGTGGACGTTCGGGGCCGGCCGCGATGCCGATTCGCTGGTCACTCTGGCCATCGGCACCGGGATGGGCAGCGGCCTGATCCTGGACGGCCGGCTGATCCGCGGTCACCATCACAGCGCGGGGGAGATCGGACACATGAGCGTGAGCCTCACCGGTCCGCGCTGCCTGTGCGGCGGCGTCGGGTGCCTGGCCACGTACGTGGCGGGCGGAATGATGGGCGACCGCGCCCGCGAGCGACTCGCGGCTTACCCCGGCTCGGCCCTGCTGACGCGGACCGGGGGCGATCCGCGGCGGATCGGCGCACCCCTGCTGTTCGAGGAGGCGGCCGCCGGCGATCCCCTCGCCCGTGTGGTGATCGACGAGGCCTGCGAAGCGCTCGCGATGGGCATCGGCGCTCTCGTGAGCCTCCTGAATCCGGAGATCATCGTGATCACCGGCGGCGTGGCGTCCTCGCTGGCCCCGCTCCAGGACGACATCCTGCGCCGGGTCCGACGCCGGGCGCTTCACCTCGCGCTCGACGCCACGACAGTGTGCGTGGTGCCGGCCGACAAGCGGGGCACGGTGCGCGGCGGCGCGGCCCTCGTCCTCTACGAGATGGCCCGCCGGAGCCAGGATGCTCCCGCCCACCCTCTTCCCAGCGGGGAGCGGGCCGGGGTGAGGGGCGAGGAGTAGCGCGATGTACGTTCACCGGCCGGACGCGCGCATCTTCTACCAGGTCACCGGCGGCGGGACGCGGGACCTGCTCCTGCTCCCGCAGTGCCAGGTCGTCACCTACAGCCGGATGTGGAAGCACCAGATCCCGTACCTCTCGCGCTACTTCCGGGTGATCACGATGGACCCGCGCGGCAACGGGCGATCCGACCGGCCGCCGACCGGCTACGACCTGGACACCCGGTACGGCGACCTGGTGGCCGTCCTCGACGAGGTCGCGCGGCCTCCCATCGCCCTGGTCGCGTTCTCGTGCGCGGCTCCCCTCGCGTTCCGGTACGCGGTCGAGCATCCCGACCGGCTCTCGCACCTGATCCTGCTCTCGGGCCAGTACGCCGAGTCGGTGCCGCAGCCCTTCGAGGATCGCGTCGCGCGGGTGATCCGCGACGACTTCGACAACTGGCGCACGCGGCTGTTCAAGCGTGTCTTCCCGGAGCCGCACTCGCTCAAGGGGATCGAGGACTGCGTGACCTGGGCCGGCGAGACCACCCCCGAGATTCTGATCGAGTCCCTGCGCGCGATCGACGGCATCGACCTGTACGATCTGCTCGGCCAGGTCAGGGTCCCCACCCTGGCGCTCCACGGGACCGACGACAAGATCGTCCCGTACTCGCACGCGCAGAAGATGGTCGCGGCGATCCCCGGAGCCCGCCTGGTCACTTTCGAGCGGGGCGGCCACGGGCTCTTCGGCCGCGACCCGGTGAAGATCAACCGCTTCATCCGCGACTTCGTGCTGGGGCAGGAGGTCGCGGAGGCCAGGATCCCGGCCACCACCGCGCGCACGGTTCCCGCGCCCGATCCGGCGCCGGCGCCCCGGCGAGCGCCCCGGGACAGCCGGCGGCGCGTGCTGTGGCTCTCGAGCCCGATCGGGCTCGGACACGTCCAGCGCGACCTCGCGATCGCGCGGCGGCTGCGGACGCTCGATCCCGACGTGATCGTCGATTTCCTCGCCGGCGATCCGGCCGACCGCGTCGTCCAGCACTGGGGGGAGCGCCTGCACCCCGCGACGCGCCTCCTGCAGAACGAGACCCGGCACTTCGAGGGCTGGGCCGCCGATCACGAGCTCCACGCGTTCAACGCGCTGTGGGACATGGACGAGATCATGACCGCGAACTTCATGACCCTCGCCGACGTGGTCGAGCGCGAGCGCTACGACCTCTGGATCGGCGACGAGGGATGGGACCTCGACTACTTCCTCCACGAGAATCCCGATCTCAAGCGGGCGCCCTACGCCTTCCTCACCGACTTCATCGGCCTGCTGCCGATGCGGGAGGACCGGACCTCCACCGAGTTCATCCGCTGCTGGGAGAAGAACGCGGAGAACGTCGACCACCTGCGCCTCCATCCCCACGTGCGCGACCTGTCGATCCTGGTCGGCGACGAGGAGGACGTGCTCGATCGCGAGTTCGGCCCCGATCTCCCGAACATGCGGCAGTGGGCGCGGGAGCACTTCCGCTTCTCCGGCTACACCTTCCACTTCGACCCCCACGCCCTGCGCGACCGCGCCGCCCTGCGGGCGAAGCTCGGCTACCGGGCCGACGAGCGCGTGATCCTGGCCTCCGTCGGGGGGACGCGGGTCGGGCGGAGCCTCCTCCGCAAGTGCGCGGAGGCCTTCACCCTGATCGCCTCCCAGATCCCGGAGGCGCGCCTGGTCCTGGTCGGCGGCCCGCGACTCGCCGAGATGGAGTCGACCTGGGGGCCCCGGGTCGAGGTGCGCGACTACGTGCCGGACCTCTTCGAGCACCACGCGGCCGCCGACCTCGCGATCGTCCAGGGCGGGCTCACCACCACCATGGAGCTGGCGGCCCTCCGCACCCCGTTCCTCTACTTCCCCCTCCGCCACCACTTCGAGCAGCAGCTGCACGTGGCCCGGCGCCTCGACCGCCTCGGCGCCGGCGTCCGCCTGGACTACGACCGCACGAGCCCGGAGGCCCTCGGCGCCGCGATGCTCGAGTACCTCGGCAAGCCGGTCCACTCCGCGGAGGTGCCGCTCGACGGCACCGACCGCGCCGCGCGGCTCATCGCCGCGCTGCTGTGAGGCGACCGCCGCCATGCGCGCGCGCCGGCCGGCTCGCGAAGGCCACGTGCGCACGCTGGCCGATTCCCGACCCGAAACGACCACCACTCCCTAGAAGGAGAGACCCATGGCACTCGGACTGAACGACGTCGACGTCGATGGCATGAAGGAGCTGGATCGCAAGGTCCGCGAGAACCCGGCGCTCGGGAAGCGGACCGTCAAGCTGCGCTCGACCTGGCAGCGCGGCGTCAAGGCCCTGGTCGAGATCGGGGCGCAGGAGGTCCTCGGCAAGGCGGCGACCCCCCCGACCCGGCGCTTCTTCGTCACCATGGACGCCCCGGCCGGCCTCGGCGGCGTGGACGCGGCCCCGACCGCGGCGGAGTCGGTGCTGGCCGCCCTCGCGGGCTGTCTCACCTCCGGGATCGCGGCCAACGCCGCGCTCTTCAACGTGCCGATCGAGGCCCTGAGCGTGGAGATGGAAGCCGACATCGATTTCCGCGGCGTCCTCGGGCACGACAAGTCGGTGCGCAACGGCTTCACCGACATCCGCTACGCGGTGACCATCCAGAGCCCGGCCTCCGAGGAGCAGGTGCGGCGGTGCAAGGAGACGATCGACCGCAAGTCGCCGGTGGCCGACACCCTCGCGAATCCGGTGAAGATCACGTCGACGTTCGTGCACAAGCGGAGCTGACCGGAGCCGACATGCCGGGAGAGGTCAACTGCATCTTCACGAAGGCGCTGATCCCCTTCGTGGAGAAGGAGGTGGGCCCCGAGGGGGTCGCGACGATCTGCCGCGTGGCGGGCCGGTCCCGCGACTACCTCATGGCCGACCACAACTGGATTCCGGTGGCGGTGGCCGGGGAGATGGTCAAGGTCTGCCAGACGCTGATGCGCGAGCCCGACGAGGAGCGCTGGGCGCGGCGCTACGGCGAGTCGTTCATGGACTGGAAGCCCCGCGAGGAGCGCTCGTACCTCGGGACCTACTCGATGGGGATCGGCAGTCCGCGCGCGGCCTACCAGCGGGTGGCCACCATCTACGACCAGCAGGCCCGCGACTTCTACCGGCTCGACACCCTCGAGGTCAGCCGCCGCCGGGCGCGCTATCGGTGGACGCCCCTGCCCGGGCAGGTCATCCCGGTCTGGAGCTGCACGTGGCTGAAGGTGCAGTTCGAGCGCTTCCCGACCAACTGGGGATTGCCGCGCGCCCGGATCCTCGAGAGCACGTGCGCGGCCCGCGGTGCCGACGCCTGCCGGTGGGACGTCCGCTGGAGGAACCCCTCGCGCGGCGCCCGCTTCTGGGCACCGACCCTGATCGGCGGCGCCGCCGCGGTGGCGCTCGGCCTGGCCTCGGCCGCGCCCGGCGGGGGCTGGCCGCTCCTGGTCGCGGCGCCCCTCCCGCTCGTCGCCGGCGTCGCGCTGGGCTACGCGCTCCGCGAGGGCCACCAGCGCCGGCACACCCAGCGCCTGCTCGATCTCCAGTCCGAGGAGATCATCTACTCGAATCGCGAGCTCGAGAAGAAGTTCGTCGAGCTCGAGACGCGGATCGAGCAGCTCTCGCTCCTCACCGACCTGAGCGCCGCGGTGAGCGCGACGCTCGACCCGGAGAAGATCTACGACCAGGCGCTGAGCCGGCTCGTCCATCGGATGCCGTACGAGCGGGCCTACCTCCTCCTGGTGGACCGCGAGCGCCGCGTGCTCCGCGGACACCGGACCGCGGGGGCCGACGCGGCGACCCCCCCGTTCGAGGGCGTGGAGCTGCCCCTCGAGGCGGGAACGAGCGCGAGCGCGCGGGCCGCGATCACGGGGCAGCCCGTCCTCGTCAGGGACGTGGAGCGCGCCACCGAGCCCGTTCACCAGGCGCTGAGCCGCGCGCATCGGGTGCAGAGCCTCGTGGCGGCGCCGCTCCGCGTGCGCGAGCAGGTGCTGGGCGTGCTCGTGGTCACCGCGGCGGAGCCGGAGCGCTTCGACCAGGGCGACGTGGACCTGCTCACCGCGGTGGCCAGCCACGTGGCCCTCGCCATCGACCGCGCGGCGAGCTTCCAGACCATCGAGGATCTCTCCCGGAGCCTCGAGGACAAGGTGCGGGTCCGCACCGAGCAGCTCCGCGCCGCCAACGAGGAGCTGCGCAGCGCCTACCGTGACCTCCAGGCCACCCAGCTCCAGCTCATCCAGCGCGAGAAGATGGCCTCGGTCGGCCAGCTCGTGGCCGGCGTCGCCCACGAGCTCAACAACCCCATCGGGTTCATCTCCTCCAACGTGGC
>Ga0326732_1000163_pt1 | contig 16056 bp, 12 predicted proteins | sample MHFSIPfraction_4_FD_207644 | JGI IMG/M metagenome (GOLD analysis project Ga0326732, IMG submission 207644) | Lab enriched peat soil microbial communities from Michigan Hollow, Ithaca, NY, United States - MHF12FN SIP fraction | ecosystem: Environmental > Terrestrial > Soil > Wetlands > Peat...
GTTCGGCTTCCTGAACGGCATGTTCCCGCCAGGGATCCTAAGCCATGAAGCCGTGCTCAAGGACGGAATGCTGGAAGGGCAAACGGTCTTCAAGGGGATCTACTTCAAGTATCCTCCGGGCATGACGCCGCCCAAACAAGTGTTCTCGCTCAAAAAAGTCGTTCGGTAGGAGAGGGCTCCGAAGCTGCGAGTCTCAGATGATGCGGCCAATGGAATCTCGCGAGGAGCGCGAGATCCCGGGGCCTCCGGTCAGTGCTTCTCCGGATACAGCGTGACCTGGACGTAGCGCTTGGTGTTGAAATACGTCTTCGCCGCCGCCCGGACCGAGGCGCGGGTCAGGAGCTTGAGCGATTTGGGGAACTGGACGATCGCGGCCGGGTTGCCGCCGAGCTCGTAGCTTTCGGTGAGCTCGCTCAACCACCAGCCGTTCTCGCGGCTGGCCGTCTCGTAATCGCGGGACTCGGCCAGACGGTCCTCATCGACCTCCTTTGCGGCCGGCCCGTCCTTCTTGAGCTTCTTGATCTCGCTGAAGATGGCCTTGCTCATTTCGTCCATCCGGGCCGGGTCCGTGCCGAGATCGATCGAGACGCGGAACTCCTCGCGGGGGATCTTGTCGTAGGACGGCCGGACGCTGACGTCGTAGGTCCCGCTCAGCTTCTCGCGCAGGAGCTTCCGCAGCCGGGTCTCGAGGATCTGGGCGGCCGCCCGGATGTTGATCTCGTTCGCCGGATCGTCCCGAAAAGGCCCGGAGAAGACGATGGCCGTCAGGCTCTTGGGTTCGACGCCCTTCTCGACGACCCGCTTGACCACGCCCTCCGGAGGCGGGACCCGCCAGTCCTTCCAAGTCTCTTTGCGATGGATCGACGGCAGAGAAGCCAGGTAGCGGGTGACGAGAGGCTCGATCACGGCCAGGTCCAGGTTGCCGACGAGGATGAACGTGAAGTCGCTCGCGTCGGCGAAGCGGTCGCGGTAGAAGGCCAGGGATTTCTGGAGGTCCATCTGCGGGATCTCGTCGACCGTCATGGGCCGGAAGCGCGGCTGGTCCCTCTGCAGCGTCGTCCGCAGGGTGTCCGAAAAGACGGTCTCGGGGCTCTTGGTGCGGTTCTCGAGGTAGGTCTTGATCTGGGACTTGAGGACGTCAAAGACGACCGGATCGGGGCGCGGCGCGGTGAAGGTCAGGTAGACGAGCTCGAAGAGGATCTCGGCGTCCTTGACCGAGGCGCTCGCCGAAAGGCCTTCGTCGAGCTCGCCGATCGACGGCCGGATGGTGACGGCCTTGCCGGCCAGCTTCTTTTCGAGGTCGACCGTGCTGAACGCGCCCAGGCCGCCGGCCGGGATGACCTGGTCAGCGGTGTTGGCCGGGACGAGGTTCCGGTCTTCGGCGAGCGAGACCCCGCCGGCGCTCGTGGCCCGGAGGAGGATCTCGTCCTCCTTGAAGGTCGTCGGCTTCAGCACGACGCGGGCGCCGTTCGAGAGCGTCCATTCGGTGACGCCGACCTCGGGGATCTCGCGCCGGGCGACGACCTGGCCGGGCTGGGGCTCCCGGGGCACAAGGGGCGCGTTGGTCGTCGTGTCCTCATAGGCGGTCAGCGCCTCGCTCTTGACCTCCTCGAGAACGGCCCTGAGCCCGGCCTCGGTCGGGACCGGGACGCCGGGCTTCTCCGGGAGGCTGGCCATGACGACCCGGTTCCTGTCGGTCATCCACTCCCGGGCCAGGGCGTTGACCTCGTCGAGGGTGATGCCGGGCATGAAGAGCTTGTGCATCTCGTATTCGTACTGGATGCCGGGCGTCGGCTCGCCCTGGAGGAAAGCGCGGGTGAACTCCTCGGCGTAGGCGCTGGAGTCCTCGGTCTCCTTCTCGACCAGGGCCCGCTCGAAGTAGCGCATCGCGGTCGCCTTCTGGCGCTCGATCTCGGTCGCCGTGAACCCGAACCGGGCCACGCGCTCCCCTTCGGAATAGATGGCCTTGAGCCCGCGGGGGATGCCGCCGTCGCCGACGAGCGCGGACAGGACGTAGACGTCCTTGGAGCCGACGAACCGGCCCCGGCTGGAGACGGCGCCGAGGAAAGGCGGGTCGGGCTTCTGGGCGATCTCGGTGAGCCGGTCGTTGAGCATGTCGTTGAAGAGCCGCTCGACGAGCATGCGCCGGTAGGACCCGACCGTGCTCTGGTCGGCCGCGGGGAGCTTGTGATAGACGGCCACGATGCTCTGGGAGGCCTCCTTGTCCGCGGCGATGGCGAAGAGCGTCCCCTCGTGGTCGGGCACGGGATAGTCGGGACGCGGCGCGGCGTTGGCGGGCATGGGGATCCCGCCGAAGTGCTTCTTGACGAGCTCTTCGATGCGGGCCCGATCGAAGTCGCCGACGGCGATGACGGCCATGAGATCGGGCCGGTACCAGGTCCGGTAGAACCGCTTCAGGGTGTCGTAGGCGAAAGTCTCAATGACCTCCTTCTTGCCGTCGGGCAGGCGTTCGGCGTAGCGCGAGCCTTGGAGGAGGATGGGGATCTGCTTGTCCCGGATCCGGGCGTCGGCGCCCTGGCCGAGGCGCCACTCCTCGACGATGATGCCGCGCTCTTTGTCGATGGCCTTGGGATCGAAGGTCACGTTGTGGGCCCAGTCCTCGAGGATGAGCAGGGCGTTGTCGATGATCGGCGCCGAATCCGTGGGGATCTGGAGCTGGTAGATCGTCTCGTCGAAGCTGGTGAAGGCGTTGAGGTCGGACCCGAAGCGCATGCCGATCGATTCCATGAAATCGACGAGCTTCTGCTTCGGGAAATGCGTCGTGCCGTTGAAGGCCAGATGCTCGACGACGTGGGCCAGCCCGAGCTGGTCGTTGTCCTCGAGGACGGAGCCGGCCTTGACGACAAGGCGCAGCTCGGCCCGGTTCTTGGGCTCCCGGTTCTCGCGGATCCAGTAGCGGAGGCCGTTCGAAAGCTGGCCGACCGTGATCCGGGGATCGACCGGGATCGTCTGGCCGAGGGCGAACTTGTCGGCCGGAGCGGCCGCCGGGGCGGCCTGCCGGGCGACGACGGACGACAGGGCCAGGACGAAGAAAAGGGAGAAGAGCAGGGTTTTGCGCAGGTTTTTCATCCCCTCTATCATAAAGGATTTCAGGGATTATGGCACGTGGCAGGCCGAAGGAAGTCCGGGGCCAGGGCCGGAAGGAGACCCTAAAAGAACCACGAAAAGGCCGCTTGGGCCGTGAGGAAGCTCGTCGCGGACCGCTCGGGTGTAAAACTGAATTGGTTCCCTACGACGACGATGGATCCCTGTTTCAGATATCTGGCCCGGCCGCCCGCCATGTAACGGACCTTGAACTCGAGAAAAGTGCCCTTCCGCCGCCGCCCGGTATCCTGGAGGCTCCGTCGGCTGAGGCGAACGCTCAATCCGGCTCCCGCCCCGGCCGTTACGGTGACATCGTCGAAGTTCGTATCGGAGCTGATCTCGTCGTACGGGAACTCGTGCCCGCTGATGGTCGTATCCGTCCAAAGGTAGCTGATCCCCGCCAGACCTTCGATATAGGCCGTGACGGTCCCGCTTCGCGGCTGAAGCCTCGCGAAGAAGAGGCCCTGGCCGATGTTGTTGAACGTCTCGACGTCCAATCGGACCTCGGGGATCCCTTCGAGATACTCGTGCCGGTGGACATCGCCGTAGTAGCTGATCGCGAGCTCGAGCCCGACAAAGACCGGGGTGTCGCCGGCTCTCCGCCCGTAATAGAAGTCGATCCCGAAGCCGTCCTGGCTGACGTGGTCGTTGAAGGCCCCCGCCGGAAAAAGCCCGCCAAAGGAAAAGCCCGCCAGCCCTCGGGGCAAGCCGGATTGTCCGAACGAGAGCGAGGCCGGGAAGGCTAGCATGCCGGCCAGAAGGATGATCCTCGCGACCTTCACGGTTCGTCTCCTCTCACCCCTTCTTCCGGTCCTTGGCATAGGGCGGCATCTCGTAGCAGCTGACGGTGCGCAGGAAGACGGACCGGGCCATCCCCTCTTTGGGAGGCGGAAGGGTGAAGGTCAGGAGGGCCGGGGGATCCTCGGTGCCCAGATGGAGCGTGGTGCTGTCTTCAGCCGCGAGCGCCTGGAGGACCTCGGCCGCGTCGGGGCCGTCCACTTCCTCCGCTGCCGCCTCAATCGCCTCGACCGGCACGTCCTGGCCAAAATCGAGGGCCAGGCGGTCGAAGAGCCAATACCCGGCCGGCAGCGTGAGCTTGAGCCAGACCTTGTCGGTGCCGACGTCGCTCAGATCGAGGTTGTAGATCATATCGGCGGGAGGAAGCGGCCCCGCGGCGAACAGCGCTTGAGCGGTCTGCCAGCTGTTGACGGTCAACATGCGGACGCGGATCTTTGCATATTCCCATTCCTGATAGACAGGGCCGGCCTTATTGGCCTTGCCCTTCGCGTTCTTCTCCCCGGCCGCGGGAGATCCCCGAGCCTGGACCTCGCGGGCGAATTCGGCGCGCCAGGCCGAGTTGGCGGCCTTGACGATGAGCTTGGCACTCCGGGAGCCCTTGGGCCGGTGGAACGAAAGCGTGATCTCGTCACGCAAGGGCGGGGTTTCGACCGCCGCCGGGTCTCTGCCCGGCGTCCGCCAGAGGACGCCGTCGCCGGCCGAAACGAGATCCTTGATGTCTTGCTCAAGCCCGTCGGCCGCGCTTTCGGGGGCGACCGGCGCGGAGAACGAGCGCACGGTCCCGAGGACGTCCGGGGCCACGGAAACGCCGGGAGGGTGGTCGACGACGACGAGCTTGGCTTCGTCGATCCCCCGCGGGACGCCGGACCGGTTGTCGACCGGGACGCGGATCTTGCCGTCCTCGCCGGCCCGGGCCTCGACGGGCGTCCATTCCATGGTCCAGAATTCCGTTTCCCCCGCCGTGTCGTAGGATTCCTTCTCGCCGAGGAGCGCCTTGTTTGAGCGACGCCGGCCCGACCCCCCGCCCGCGGTCCCGCCGGACTCGAACAGCGAGCCGATCAGACTGCCGGTCAGGGTCTCATCAAAATCGGGCACGTCGGCACCATAGGTCACGGCGTCGATGACCAGGGCGCCCGCCACGAGCGCGATGCCGGCAAATGCGTTGAAGACGGCGGCCGCGGCGTTGTCCGTCCGGACTTTGGCGCTTCCGACCTCATCGAGAGGGATCCACACGGTCTTGACCGCCTCGCATTCGATCCTTTCATCCTGGGCTCGGCTGGCTGTGGCCTGGAAACGGGAGCCGTCCTTCAAAACGATCCGGGGTCCCGCCGCGCCGAGAGCGATCTCGGCGACCTCGAAGAGATCGAAGGTCCGAAGGGAATGCGTATTCCCGAAGATCGCCCCGTCCTTGACGATCGCCGGATCGTCCTTGGAGAAGTTGTAGACGACGGACGCGTCGGCACTCTGGACGCTGACGATCTTCCCCCTCCGGCCCTTGGCAGCCAGGGCCTGGGCGTCCAGATACTTGATCTTGACGACCGTGCATGACGTCGCCAGAACGGCCGCGACCAGACAGGCGATCAACCGGACGGGCCTTTTCATCGCCGTTCCCCTTTCGTCACCGGCGTTCATCGTGTTCCTCCGATCCTTCCGCCGGTAACATGATAATGACTGCCAGGGGTGGGTATGTCAACGTTCGGTTAAGAGTAGGTCAATTTTCCGTCAAGACACCGGGAATGGGCGGGTCGATTTGTCAAGGGGCGGGATCGGGCCTATACTAGACTGTTGCCCGGCCATGAGCATCTGAACCGACAAGGAGATCTGTCATGAAGCGCGTTCGATGGACGTTTTGGGTTATGCCGCTGATCCTGGCGCTCGCCGGCGGCGGATGCTCTTCGAGCGGCAACAGGCCGGACGTCACCCTCACGGTCAATTCGCTCGAAGACGCCGCCACGCCTCCGGCCGGGAAAACCACGCTGCGGTCGGCCCTCGACCAGGCCGGGCCGGGCGATACGATCACCTTCGACAGCTCGCTCGACGGCGGCACGATCCTGCTCACGGTCGTCGGCGCCGATCACTCGACGCTCAAGGGTGAGGTCTATGTCAACAACTCATTTTCGGGCTATCAGGAGAGGGACTACGGCAAGTCCGCCCTCTACGCCCGCAAGAACCTGACCATCGATGCCTCGGGCCTGCCGAACGGGATCACGGTCAAGTGGGGCGGCGGCGATGTCAGCCACGCCCGGGTTTTGGCCGTGTACGGCGACCTGACCATGAAGAACGTGACGATCTCGTCCGGCTATTCGGAGGCCGAAGCCATCTCCGGAGGGGACCAGCTTTACACCCTGGCCCGGGGCGGAGGTCTCGCGGTCTGGGGAACGGCGGCTCTTTCCGGCTGCACCGTCACAGGCAACACCTGCTTCGGCGAGTCCGGGTCCGCTCGCGACCGGGGCACCTACGGCGGCGGCATCTACGCCGACGGGCTCGACCTCAGCGACTGCGTCATCAGCGGTAATACGGCCATCGCCTACGGAGCCGGCGGCGGCGGCATCTACTCGGTCGGCGGCGGGGCCAACACCTCCGGCCACGGCAACAATACGTCGCTCGCACGCTGCACGGTCAGCGGCAACCGGGTCATGGCTCAGCATGCCTACGGCGCCGGCATTTTCACCTTGTCCGGCGGGCCGAACAATCTGGCGACGATGGTGCTGACGAACTCGACCATCGCCCGCAATCTCCTCGAGGACCATCCGGATTTCGCCAACGCTGGCCAGTGGTACGACCGCGGCGGCGGCGTCTACATGGGCGGCGGCTCGCTCAGGGTGTCCGGCTGCACCATCGCGGAGAACGCGATCAGGGGCGAACTCGCCTATTTCAGCGGCAAGCCCAGCGCGGCCGGCGCCGGAGTCGGGGCCACCACCGGGAACGCCCACGTCATCGAGACCGTCTGGCTCCAGAACTCGGTCGTTGTCGGCAACACGCTGAACGGCGCCCCTAACGACTGGTTCGCCGGCTCCATCCTCGATTTCTACAGCGACGGTTACAATATCGTCGGCAAGGTCGACTTCACCTGGATTCTTGTGCCGGTGCCGGACTGGATGATGTCCAGCCGCAGGCGCTGGCCCAAAGTCGGCGACGTGGACGGGGTGACCTTGGAGCAGGCGCTCGACGTCGGCGGCGCGCAGTTCCACGCCACGGCGATATCGGCGGGTACCGATGCCGGCGGGCCGGCCCTGCTCTGGTACCCCCCGGCCGACCTCGCGGTCGACAAGATCCCCAACCAGGACTACGGCATCACCTACGTCGACGCCGGGTACACGGGCTTCGGCGTGGCCACGGACGATTTCCTTAACTACGTCATCCTGCAGTGCCGGAGCCAGTACGGCTCGATCCTGGGGGCGGATTTCGGCACGGAGTTCGGCGACATGACCGGGACGACCTGGTACGGCCCGGCCCGGACCTGGCCGTCGAACGCGCAGAACGCCCCCTGGATCACGTTTTGGCACAACCTGGACACGGCCATCGGCGACCGGCTCGGCATGGCCCGGCTAGGCGACGATTTCTGGGGCACGTTCACGAGCGGGCGGCTCGGGAGCCACGTGACGATCACCGTCGAACGCCGGGCCAAGACGTTCCACATGGAGGGCGTCGACCGGCTCGGGAACGCGCGCCCGCGGGGCGCGATGGGCGACATCGGCGCGATCGAGCGGTAGGTTCGCCTCGCTGGGGGCATCGCTCAACCGGCTCGCTCAGAGGGGATTTCTTCCCACCGGAGCAGCAGTTTCCGGCTTGATGCAGCGCAGTCCCGCAAGTAGAGATTAATCAGAGTCTGATAAGGAACTCCGGCTTCCTTAGCCATCTTCTTGAAGTATTCGACCGTTTCTTCATCGAGCCGGATCGTGACCTGCCGCTTGAGCATATGGAAGTAAGGGTTCTTTTTTGCCTTCGAAAAATCGTAGCCTCTTCTCATTTTTACTACCTCTGCCAATACTGCCGTTGCTCCTGCCGCGTGGCGCTTCTGGCCGAAATAATCCGAATCACTTTGTCGTCTTTTCGGTAGACATGATGAACAACGAGCATTCTGAGCTTCGCGCCCAGACCCAAAAGGAGGAACCGGGCTTCCTCCTCAGAATGGTCTGGATCATGGATTAACAAGGCGTTTGCGTCGAAAAAAACCTCTTTGGCTTCTTCGAAGGACAACCCGTGCTTTCTCTTGTTCTCAAGGCTCTTTCCTTCATCCCATTCGAATGTCAGCGCGTGTGTAATTACATTGTAGTTATATGTGGCCATTTCGTCAAGCCTTCGATAAGCCCTTCTTTACCTATTTGGGGAGACGGGGGCGTGCTGCCTTTTTGTCTCATTGCGTCCCCTGTCCTTAGCGCGCTTGCCAAGAAACTTGGCGCCGGAATATACTCGACCCCGGGCAAGGCCGATGAGATACTATCGATCTCTCTTGATAGGGGCCGTTGTTTTAATGGCCGCGGCCTGCTCCGGCGGAAAAAGCGCCCGGCCCGCCGATAGCGCCCTCTCCCCCGCCGCTGTCATGCAGGCCGTCGACGGCATCCCCCGGTGGACGCGGACCGGGCCGCCTGAGCGCTACAACAAAGAAGGCCTCTACGGCTACATCGACGGCGGGGCGGAGATCGTCCTTCAATACGGCTTCCGGGAGCTTGCCGTCTCCAAGTTCAAACTGGCGGCGGGCTCGGGACCGGAGAAGGAGATCGTCCTCGAGATCTATCGGATGGCGTCAGGCGAAGCGGCCTTCGGCCTCTATTCGACCAAGCTCGAGGGCGAAGAAAAAAGCTCCCCGGGGATCAAGCCCGACAACTGGCTGAGCCAAGGTCAGGCGAGTCTTGTCAAGGGCGAATTCCTGGTCAACGTCCTTGGGCCCGAGTGCACCGAGAGCGAGCTCGGCGAGTTCATGACGGCCCTCGAGCCGAAGATCCCGGGGCGCGAAACCGCCCGGCCGCTGGGAATGCAGTGGCTGCCGTCCGACGGCCTGGTCCCCTCGAGCGGACATTATGTCAAGGGGCCCCTGGCCGCTCAAAATGAATCGCCCTTCCTCGAGGGCGATTTCTGGGGCTTCGATCGGACGGCTTCGGACAAAGAAGCCACAGGAGCTTATTCGGCCAAATATGGGGCCAGGCCGGCCATCTCGAAACTCGTGGTTGTCCGATTCGCGAAGCCTCCGGCCAACGCGAGGGTCGAGGATGGCGTGTCCGGCCTGTTCAAGGACTACCTCCAGGGCATCAAGCGCCAGGATGGGATGATCGAAGGGCGGAACGACGCCGGGCGCTGGTTCATGTTCAAGCGGGCCGGCGCGATCGCCGCGCTCATCATCGGCGAGCCGGATGAAGCGGCCGCCCGGGCCCGCCTCGATGCGGCCCTGGCCCTCGCGTCCGACTCTCGTGACCCCTCGTTTCCTGGGAAGCCAAAGCCTTTCGTCGTCGTGACGTTCGACACCGAGGATTATATCAGCCCCGAGACTGAGCACATCGACGATATCCCCAAGTGGCTGGCCGAGACGATGACCGAGGAGGGTGTCACCGGGACCTTTTTCGTGATCGGTGAAAAGGCGCGCTCGCTCGAAACGCGGGGACGTCATGACGTCATCGCGGCCATGGCCAAGCACGACATCGGCAGTCACACCAATTTCGGCTCCATTCATCCGACCGTGACCGAGGAGCTGGAGAAGGCCGGGTGGGGCGACGGCGTCCGGCTGATGCTCGAGCAGGAATCGGCCGGCATCAAGGCGCTCGAGCGCATTTTCGGAATCCCGGTGAGGACCCTGGCCCGGCACGGCGGCTCCTACGGGCCCCAGCTCGTCGCGGCGCTGGGCCGGCTCGGGGCCGGCTACCAGGGGTCGCCGGCCAGCCTCCCCGGGCATGACGTGGTCTGGTTCTGCAATGCCTTGAACTTCAGCGCCCAGTACGCAGGGTTCGACGATTCCTATTATCGGGATGACCTCTTCGAGCCGGTCTTCAACAAGCTCAAAGCGGATTGGCCCAGGCTGGTCGAGACGTCCGAGGTCCTGGCCCTCTTCGGAGGGCACCCGACCAAGATCCGAGCCGAGGAATTCTGGGACCTGAACTTCTACAACGGCAAGAACACGCCTCCGAATGAATGGATAATGCCGCGCCTTCGGCCTCAGGAGACGATGGTCACGGCCCGGAAGAACTTCCGCCGCATGATGCGCTGGCTCAAGAGCAGGGATGACATCAAGATCACGAACTACCGGGCGCTGATGGACGTCTACGGACGCCAGAAGGAGATCATGACGCGGGAAGAGCTCAGGGAGATGGCAGCCCGGGCGCTCCGCGAGAAGGCGCTTTCGCCGACCGATGATTTCTCGCCGGCCGAAGCCTTCGCCGGGCTGGCCGGGGCGATCGCCGGATCCCGGACGGACGAGCGGATCCCCGCAAGCCTGGCGACCGTCCATCCGCTCGGCCCGCTCGAGATGCCCCCTGCCCAGCCCGCAGCAGGGCGTGTGACCCTCGGGGAGGCCTGTGCTCTCGCCCAGGCGGCAAAGGATCACGTCAAAAAGACCGGCGCCCTTCCCTCATCCCTCGAGGCTGCGGGCGCGCGCATCGGGACAGGCTCGCTCTTCGCCCTTTTCAGCGCCGTCTTTTTGGATCTCGACGCGGGACGGACTCGCCCGGCCTACGAGGTCCAGCCGTTCGAGCCCTATCCCGCGGCTCACGAAGGAAAGATCGTGGCCGAAGTCAAAAGCTACAGGACCTGGCCGGTCCATCGGCCAGACCTCGACATGTCCCGCATCGTCGAGCTGACCAAGCTCCAGCTCTGGACCCTGAAGCCCGCCCGCCGACGATAACGTAAGGCCGGCCGGTCTCGAAACGGCCCGGATCAGAAAATAAGCCCGACCGTGACGAGGAAGCCCCTGTTCTTCATGTTGAATTTTGTGGGGGCAAAGGAGTAGGCGTTCGTCAGACCCAGGTAATAGCGCGCATCGAAGATGACCTTCATCGTGCCGGCTGCCATCTCCGCTCCCGCACCGAAATCCGCTCCGAAGTCGGTGGACCTGTAGAACGACTTGACGTCGTCGCCGCCTTCTTTAGCGCTCAGCAGAAAGCTTATGGCCGGACCCGCGAACACGACGGGAATGACCTTGCCCTCTTTCATGAGCCGGGCCCTGAGCAGCACGGGGATGTGAAGATAGGTGTAGGCCTCGACGAACTTAGTGACGTCCGTCCACCATTCGCCCGTGACGAGGTAGTTGACCTCGGGTTGCAGGGCGAGGGTCGGGCTGAGTTCAATAAGGGCGAAGGCGCCGAAGGTCGGCCTGACGAGTGTCTTCTCCAATCCGTCGTCGTCGCTCCACAAGTTGTTGGCAAAGGAGGCCCCGGCCTTGAGGCCGAAGTTGACCTTGGTGGCCGCCGCAAGAGGCGCCGAAACGAGTCCCGCCATAACCACGACAGCCGCGCAAACGAGTAAAGCCTTCTTCATGTGTTTTTCCTCTGATCCATGGATTTTAAGCTCCCCGTCGGAGCTTATGCCGGGCAGGATAAACGGTCTTCCGCCTCTTTGTCAAGCGCTGAATTGAGCGTTCGGCGGCCTCGACCGCCCGGCTCTCCGGGCTAGCGGGCCGAGGTGAAGCGCCGGGCCGCCGCGGCGTAGAGGCGCGAGGCGAGGAAGATGTCCGCAACCGGGACGCTTTCCTCGGCCGAATGGGCCAGCTTGAGCTCGCCCGGGCCCCAGATGACGGTCGGGATGCCGGCCTCCCGGGAGATGAGGGCGCCGTCGGTCCAGGCCTTGAACACGGTGAGTGAGCTGTCGCAGCCCGCGCCGGCCAGCGCGTGCTGGGCGGCGCGGACGAGAGGATGAGCCGGGTCGATGACGAGCGGGCCGTGGAGCATCGTGGCCATGCCTTCTGGCATCCTGGCAAATTCCGTCTTGAGCCCGGGGCGGGCGGCGCGGACCCGGGCCAGGAGATTTTCGAGGCCGGCGAAGACCTGCTCGATCGTCTCCGTCGTCACCCAGCGCCGATCGACCTGGACCCGGCACTCGGCCGCGACCATGCTGGGCTGTTGGCCGCCGTGGATCGTGCCCAAGTTGATGGCCGAAGGGCCGAGGACGGGATCGGGCGTCCGCTCGAACCCGGGGATGAGCTCGCTTTCGACCAGGGAGACGAAGTGGGCCGCGGCGGCGATGGCGTCGACGCCCTCCTCGCGCACGCTGCCGTGGACCGCTTTGCCGATGAATCGCACCTCGAGCCACTCCAGGCCCTTGTGGCCGACGGCGACGCGATTCTCGCTGGGTTCGCCGATGACGGCGCCGTCGGCCTTGAAGCCGCTCATGATCAACGCCTCGGCCCCGAGGCTTTCCATCTCCTCGTCGATGACGGCGGCCAGCGTGACGCGGCCGGAGTCGAGCCCGCCCGACTCCCCGATCCCGACGAGGGCGGCGGCCATGGCCGCCAAGGCGCCCTTCATGTCGACGGTGCCGCGGCCGAACATGCGGCCGGTCTCGACGCGGGCGGAAAGGACATCGGCCGAGGAGCCGGCGTTGGGAGGGACGGTGTCCATGTGCCCGCAGAGGAGGAGATGCGGCCCGGGATCGCGCCCCGCGATCGAGGCCATGAGGTTCGGCCGGCCCTCGCGGACCTCGACGAGGCTGGACGGGATGTGGTGGCGGCGGAGATAGGTTTCGAGCGCGCGCGCCGTCGCTTCCTCCTGCCGCGGCACCCCTGGGTAGCTCGGGGCCGTGACCATGGCCCGCAGGAGCTCGAGCGTCTCGAGATCGTCCATCGTCTCCTCCTCCCGGCGCGTCTTCCCCGACACTATATGGAAATCCCTCCCGGTGTTCAATGTCCGCCGTCAAGGTCGTCCATGAGTCCGGCCCGGGGCGCTTGACTCCGCCGGGCCGGTCGATTCTAATAGAGGCATCCCGGTGAAGGAGCCCCCCGCATGATCAACAAGAAAAAAGCCGCCATTTTCGCCATCATCCTGGTCATCCTGGCCGTGGCCGCGATCATCATCATGTTCAAAGCCCAGGCCGCCGCGCAGGTCGTGCTCAAGCCCAAGACGGCCGGGGCCGGCTTCAGTCTGGCCCAGCAGGCCAAGCCCGCGACCCCCGCCCAAAACCCCGAGCCTCGCCCCCAGCCGGCCGTCGTCGGCCAGCCCATGGCCGACTTCACCCTGCCCGTCTATCAGGGCGGGTCGCTGACCCTGTCGTCGCTGCGCGGCAAGAACGTCCTCATCCTCTTTCCCCGCGGCTACGCGGCCGAGAACTACTGGTGCACGATCTGCAACTACCGCTACGTCGAGCTGGCCGAGCTCGAAAAGGCCAAGAAGATCCGGGAGAAGTACAACGTCGAGATCCTGGTCGTTTTCCCCTATGCCCGCGATATCGTCACGGCCTGGCTCGAAGCCCTGCCGGCCCAGCTCGACATGGTCCGGGCGACCAAGAACCCGGCCGACCCGTCCAAGCTCGACGACAAGGCGAAGGCCCGCATGGAGCGTTTCCGCCAGCTCTTCCCCAACGATTACTCGGTCGAGAAGGGCACGATCCTGGCCCCCTTCCCGATCCTCGTCGACGGCGAACGGACGCTCTCCAAGAAGCTGGATCTCTTCCGCAACGAGTGGAGCGGCAGCAAGGTCGACCAGAACATCCCGAGCGTCTATATCGTCGACGCCAACGGCATCCTCCAGTTCAAGTACCTCGGCCAGAACACCGTCGACAGGCCCGGCTACGACTATCTCATGAAGGTCCTCGAGGTCATCAACTCGAGCAAGTAGCCATTTTTCCTCCCCTCCGCCGACTAAACAGGTGGAGGAAGTGATGAGGAAGACCGTTTTGGCCCTCTTGGGCGCCCTTTCCCTCATGGCCCTGGCCGTCATGGCCACGGCCCAGCCGCGCGTCGCCCCTCCCCCGCAGCGCGTCGAGGCCCCGACCCTCCAGCCGAGCCCGAACCATGTTTGGATCCCCGGCTATTGGAAGTGGGCCGGCGTCAATTACGAATGGAACGACGGCCGCTGGGTCAAGGCCAAGAAGAACCGGGTCTGGGTCCCTGGAATCTGGGAGCGATCCGGCGCCCGCTGGGTTTGGAAGCCCGGCAAATGGGCGAAGCCTGAGAAGCCCAGGCGCGAGGGCGGGAAAGCCAAGCCCGGCAAATAGGGCCCGTCGCAAAATCCCCTCTGTTGTTGACATCCCTCACAGCCGGTCCTATAGTCCATCCCGAACGCGCATTCGTGCTCGAGGACAATGGTCACCGAACCCGACCGGCAGCCCGTCTCGGCCTACAGGGAACGGATCGTCGATGAGATCGTCCGAGCCTTGGGGGCTTCTCCTTCGGGGGCGGCACGCCGTTTGATCGGCCCTCTCTTCAGGATCCCCGCCGGCCGATTCGCCCGGATGATGGCCCGCGCCGACGGTGACGTCCGGACGTCGGGGCTGGCCGGCGGCGCCGCCGATATCCTGAGGGAGCTGGGGCTCCGGCCGGTCGTCTGGGAAGCCGGGACCATCCCGCCGGAAGGGCCCCTCGTCGTCGCCTCCAATCATCCGGGAGCCTATGATTCCCTGGCCCTCATGGCGTCCATTCCCAGGAAGGACCTCAAGCTCGTGATCTCGGACGTCGGCTTCACCCGGGCGTTCCCGGCCGCAAGCGAACGCTTCATCTTCGCGCCGAACACGGTCGCCGGCCGCTCGCAGGCGCTGAGGGAATCGCTCCGTCATCTCGCCGGCGGCGGCGCGCTGCTCATCTATCCGCACACGGAGGTCGAACCCGATCCCGAAACCATGACCGGCGCCCGCGAGGCCCTGGCCGAGTGGTCGCGGGCCGTCGAGATCATGCTGAGCCGGGTCCCCGAAACCCGGCTCCAGCTGGCCATCGCCAGCGGCATCCTGTTGCCGCGCTTCATCAGGAGCCCTCTGGTGAGGCTCCGGACGAGCGCGGCACGCCGTCAGAAGCTGGCTGAGTTCCTTCAGATCAGCTGGCAGATGGTCTTCCCGGAACGCGTCCGGCCCTGCCTCCACCTGTCGTTCGCCGCGCCGATCGACCGGGCCGCGCTTCCGGCCGGCCGTCCGATGCCGGCCATCGTCGAGATGGCCCGCCGGCTTCTCGAGTCCCACATGGCGGCCGTCCGCAGGATCGCCGCATGACACCCCAAGAAGAAGGAGGTCCTCCCCATGGACAATGAATCGATCAAGGTCTACCCCGCCCGCTGGCTCGTGCTCGCCGCGTTCGGGATCATGGCCTCGGTGACCCAGGTGCTGTGGCTCACCTTCGCGCCCATCACCGGTCCCGCCGCGGCCTTCTACGGCAAGTCCGACTTCATGATCGGGCTCCTGTCCATGGTCTTCATGATCGTCTATATCCTCCTGGCCATCCCCGCCGCATGGGCCATCGACACCTGGGGCTTCAAGGCCGCGGCCGGCCTCGGCGCCGTTCTTTCGGCCGTCTTCGCCATCCTGCGCGGCGTCTTCGCCTCGAACTATACGCTCGTTCTCCTGTCGCAGATCGGGATCGCCGTCGGCCAGCCCCTGGTCATCGGCGCCATCACCAAGGTCGCGGTCCGCTGGTTCCCCGTCCGGGAGCGGGCCACCGCCTCGGGGCTGGGGACGCTGGCGCTCTACGTCGGCCCCCTGGCGGTCATGCTGCTCTCGCCCTATCTCTTCGTGCGCTCGGGGATGAAGGGGCTGCTCCTCGCCTGCGGCCTGGCCATGGCCGTCACGACGGTCCTGTTCCTGGCCGTCGCCCGGGAGCATCCGCCGACCCCGGCGGGCCGCGACGAACGGGTCCTGATGTTCGACGGGCTCAAGTCCATGATCCGCCGGCGCGATTTCCTCCTCCTGCTGGCCATCTTCTTCATCGGCCTCGGCCTGTTCAACGGCCTCTCGACGTGGGTCGAGGACATCATCCGGCCGCGCGGCTTCACCATCTCCCAGGCCGGCACCCTCGGCGCCCTGATGCTCGCCGGGGGCATCCTCGGGGCGATCGCCATCCCTCTCTTCTCCGACAAGTCCCGGCGCCGGAAGCCGTTCGTCATCCTGGCCCTCGCCGGCCTGCTCCCCGGCCTGTTCGGCATGACATTCGCCACCGCGGCCTGGCTGCTGTTCCTGTCGGGGTTCGCCTTCGGGTTCTTCCTGCTGAGCGCCGGCCCGATCGCCTTTCAGTACGGGGCCGAGATCACCCAC
>Ga0326732_1000165_pt1 | contig 15861 bp, 18 predicted proteins | sample MHFSIPfraction_4_FD_207644 | JGI IMG/M metagenome (GOLD analysis project Ga0326732, IMG submission 207644) | Lab enriched peat soil microbial communities from Michigan Hollow, Ithaca, NY, United States - MHF12FN SIP fraction | ecosystem: Environmental > Terrestrial > Soil > Wetlands > Peat...
CGCTTCGACAAACACAAGGCGGGTCTCCAGTCCAATCGATTCGTCAAGCAATTCGGTCTGCGCTTGTTGCCTGAGCTGTACGAACTTTATAACCCGATGTCCTATGACGGCGCGCGCGACCTGGAAGTGGAGCTGGCGATTGATTTCCGTGAAGCCGGGTACGGGGTTTGGCAGGCGTGAGCATGATGCCGACGATGAAAATATTCCGATGCTGACCCCTCTGCTTGGATAGCGGACTATGGGCGGGCGATCAAACTGGCAGGCTCATCCCCGTCTTGCCGAGGGAACAAGAATTCTGCCGGCAAATGCCGGGTCAATGCTACCTGCCCGAACCGGATTATTTGGTCAACGCCATGAACAGTTGCGGCAGCCGCTCAGGCAGCCGCTCAATGTGATCGATGACTGTGAACTGACGGCCGAAGATGTCGCCGACGTATTCGTCGGCCTTGGGGTCGAGGCTGATGCAGTAGGGAAAGATGCCCTGCTGGTCGAGTTCCTTGACGGCCTGGCGGGCGTCCTCGATGAGCAGGCGTTCGTCGTGGGTGTCGACGTCGGACGGCTTGCCGTCGGTGAGGATGAGCATGAGCTTCTTGTCGGCCGGACGCGCGCCGAGGTAATGCGCGGCGTGGCGCATCGCCGCGCCCATGCGGGTGGAATAACCCGCCTCCATCGCGGCCAGCCGTGCCTTCACCTCGTCATTGAAGTGTTCGCCGTAGCCCTTGATGTGCAGGTAGCGCACGTCGTGGCGGGTGTTGGAGTGGAAGCCGGCGATGGCGAACGGGTCGCCCAGCTTTTCAATCGCCCAGGCCAATAGCGAGACCGCTTCCTGGCTCAATTCGAGTATGGTCTGGTCGCTGCCCGCCGCCTTTTCGTTCAAGGATTCCGACAGATCCAGCAACAGCATGACGGCGATGTCGCGGCCGTCGGTGCGGTGGCTCATGTTGATGCGCGGGTCGGGGGTGGCGCCGCCCTTGAAGTCGATCAGCGAGCGGATGGCGACGTCGAGATCGAGTTCGCTGCCCTCTTCCTGATAGCGGATGCGCACCTTGTCCTGCGGCTTCAAGAGGTCGAGCATTTTCTTCAGCTGCTTGGCGAGCGCGCTGTGCTTTTGCAGCAGGCGGTCGATGTCGGCCGGGTTGCCGCTGGCGTGCAGCGCTTCGTACACGCTGGCCCAGTCCGGGCGGTAGGTCTGGCTGTTGTAATCCCACTCGGGGTAGTGGCGCGGCGGCAGGCCGTGGATTTCGGCGTCCGGCGCGGCCTTGCGGTCTTCGTCGAAGGCCTCCTCCTCGTCGCCCGCCTCGATGAATTTCCACAGCTGGCGGTTGTCGTCGCGGTAATCGACTACCGTGTCGTCGAAGTGGACCTTGGCGAACTGGTCGCTCTGGCGACGGGTTTTGGCGACGTAAGAAAGCGCCAGCGCGGCGATCTCCTGGGTGCTGGATTCGCGCTGCTCCGATTCACTTGGCGCCATGACGGCGTGGAAGCGGGCGACGAAGTCGTTGAGATCGGGGTCGGCGTAGCCATGATCGGGATCGAGCAGCGCGCGCGACAGCATCGCCATGCGATGGCGCAGGCACGAGGTGGTTTCCGGATCGCAGGCGCTTTCGACCGGATTGGGATGCAGCGCGAGGAATAGCTTGCGCAGGCCGGGGTATTCGCGGATCAGCAGCGTCTCGATGCGGCAGTCTTCGAAGAACTCCACCGCCATGCGCTGGAACGGACTCCAGTTGTCGGCAACCTGCGCCTCGGACCAGCGCCGATGGCCGACCATGTGAGCGAGCGTGGCACGGTAACGATCCAGACCGCTAACACGGTCTCCCTCTCCACTGGCCTGCCCCCCCTCTCCCCCAACCCCTCCCCCTCCAGGGGGGAGGGGAGATATCCAGTCGTCATACACATCCGGCACGCGCATGCCGAGCTTGTCGTAATACGGAATTGGCTTGCGCAGTTCGTCGAAGGCGGTGGAATACGGCACCAGTTGTTCCGCATCGCGCCACAGGCCGCGCAGGTAAAGGTCGAGCTTGCGTTCCACGTCCATGAACAGGGTGCCATGGCGTTCGCGCTGCAGCACCGCGCGGCTATCGGCGGACTGCACGCTGAAGTAATCCTTCTGCCGCTCCGGATGGGTGCGGTAGTTGCGAATGCCGTATTCCACCCAGTTTTTCAGGCCGGCCAGCGTCAGCTGATTCAGCAGGTTCGGCGCCTGGGCGAAAAACTCCGGCAGGCCGGGGCTGGGGAAGGTGGTGTGGTGACCGTGGATGGAGCCGGTGGTGCGCTCCATGAAATCCAGCGTGAGATCGAGGTAATGCCCCATCTGCTCCTGCGACGGCAGGCGGCGTGCAACCGGCGCCAGCGTTTGCAGAAAAGGCGTGATGGCGTTGCCGTTGGGCGATTTTTGCATGCGCTGGACGAGCGCCATCACTGCGGGCAAAGCAGATTCGCCCACCGCTTTTGCGGTGGACGGCCATTCCTCCAGGAACGCCAGCATCGGTTCGACGCCGCGCCCCAGCTTGCCGATGACGCGCGCGGCTTCGAGGTAAGCGTCGATGCCCTCGCGTGTGAGCACCGCCAGCGCCTCGGCCATGACATCCTCAAACACCGCTTCGACCTGCGGGAAGCGGGTGTCGATCTGCGCCCAGTAGGAGCGCATCAGCGGATGCTGGTATTCGGTTTCGGTCATGGTCGCTCCTCTCCCCCTCCCCGTAGGCGGGGGAGGGGCTGGGGGAGAGGGGAAGTCACGCCATGAACCTGCATAGACATTCCCTCTCCCCAACCCTCTCCCGCTTGCGGGAGAGGGTGCTAATTACGCAAACGTCGCGTCGATGGCGTGATCCAGCGTGTCGCGAATATCCGCGTCGTCGGTGATCGGCCGCACCAGCGCCATGCGGCAGGCGTCGCGCGGGTCCACGCCGTCCTTGATCAGCGTTGCCGCGTACACCAGCAGGCGGGTGGAGATGCCTTCGTCGAGACCGTGGCCTTTGAGGCCGCGCGCGACGCCGCCGATTTTCACCAGCTGTGCCGCCACCGCTTCATCCATGCCGGTTTCCTTGGCCACGATCTGCGCTTCCAGCGCGGCATCGGGGTAGTCGAAGTCGAAGGCGGTGAAGCGCTGTTTGGTGGACTGTTTCAAATCCTTCATCAGCGTCTGGTAGCCGGGATTGTAGGAAATCACCAGCTGGAAATCGGGATGCGCGTGGATCAGCTCGCCCTTCTTGTCCAGCGGCAACGTGCGGCGGTGGTCGGTGAGCGGGTGGATCACCACGGTGGTGTCCTGGCGTGCCTCGACGATTTCATCGAGATAGCAGATCGCGCCGATGCGCGCGGCGGTGGTAAGCGGGCCGTCGAGCCAGCGGGTGCCGTTGGCTTCCAGCAGGTAACGGCCAACCAGATCGCTGGCGGTCATGTCTTCATTACAGGCCACGGTAATCAGCGGCTTGTTGAGCTTCCACGCCATGTATTCGATGAAGCGCGACTTGCCGCAGCCGGTGGGGCCTTTCACCATCACCGGCAGGCGGTTGCGGTAGGCGGCCTCGTACAGCGCGACTTCGTTCTTCTGCTGCTGATAGAAGGGTTCCTGCTGAACCTTGTATTGGTCTTTATCCGTCATCTTCATTCCTCGCGCCGGAAGAAAAACGCCCCCAGTGAACCGGAGGCGTGTCACGCTGGTTGGGGCGGCTGGAATGCGGGCAAGCCCGCTCCGGGGTCGCACCTACCGCCTTCGGCGGCAGGCACTGCTCCGCCCTCCACGGGCTTACTTGTGCACGCCCAGCTTTTCACGCCAGCCGGGGAAGATCTTGTCGGCGTCGCCGGGGAAGGATTCGAACGCGCGGGCGAACTCTTTGTGCTCTTTCGCGTATTCGATCGGATCCGCGCCCGATTTCCAGCACTCGTAGGACTGGCGCAGCGAGATCGCGCCAGCGGCGGGGCTGTCGATGTGTCCGTAAGAACCGCCGCCGGAGGTGTTGATGACGTTGCCGTGACCCAGGTTCTCGAAGAAGCCGGGCAGGCGCAGCGCATTCATGCCACCGGAGATGATCGAAGTGGTGGGCTTCATGCCGTACCATTTCTGGAAGTAGACCGGGCCCTGACATTCGTCACGCTCCAACATGTAGCAAATGATTTTGTCGGACTGATCGCCTTCCATCTTGCCGTAGCCCATGGTGCCGACGTGGATGCCCGACGCTCCCTGCAGACGCGAGATCTTGCCCAGCACGAACGCGGTGTAACCACGCTTGGCAGAGGGCGAAGTGATCATGCCGTGACCCGCGCGGTGGTAGTGCAGGTACTGGTTGGGGTACTGACGACGGGCGGTGGTGATCATGCCGGGGCCGCCGACGAAACCGTCGACCAGGAACGCAACCTTGTCCGCATCGGGGCCGAAGGCTTCCAGAATGAAATCGGCGCGGGCGCACATTTCATAATGGTCGTCCGCGGTGATGTTGGCGGAGAACAGCTTGGCCTGGCCGGTTTCGTCCTGGGCGCGCTTCATCGCGTCGTACACCAGCGGGTACACCTTCTTGGCCGGGCAGAACACCTGGTTGCCCTGGGGTTCATCGTTCTTGATGAAGTCGCCGCCCAGCCAGAACTGGTAAGCCGCAGCCGCGAACGGCTCGGGACGCAGACCCAGCTTCGGCTTGATGATGGTGCCGGAGATGTAGCCGCCGTCCTTGATGGGACGACCGAGGATACGCCACATGTCGGAGATGTCCTTGGACGGGCCGTCGAACAGCTGGATGGCGCGCTCGGGCATGTAGAAATCGTGAATCTTGGCGTGCTCGATATCGCCCATGCCCTGGTTGTTGCCGATCACCAGCGTCAGGAACGAGACGATCATCATGCGGCCGTCGGTGATGTTGCGATCGAACAGCTCGATCGGGTAGGCGATCCGCATGTCTTCGGTCGCTTCGTCGATGTAATAGACCAGCGCGTCGACGCCCTTGGTGAAGTCATCGGTGGTGGAGACTTCAACGTTGGTGCCGGTGGACGACTCGGCGGCGAAGTGAGCAGCACAGGACAGATAGCTGCCGAACCCGGGTTTCGGCTTCATCTTGTAGGCGACGAGGATGTGCTTGCCACCCTTGATGAGGTCTGCTTCCTTGAGGCTGAGGTCGGCGTAACGTGCGGACTGATCCATTGCTGTGTGCTCCTGAGAGGTTGAACCGAAGCCCGGAAGCATTACCCCCCGAGCGCGACAGGAACGCATCCTAGACAAGGATTCATATAATGAATATTAAATTGTTATTATAAAAACCATATCGTTAAGCTTATACATCAGCCATGCGCCGCCTCACCCTGCGCCAGTTCCGCATCTTCGAAGCCGTCGCGCGCAATCTGTCGTTCTCGCGCGCCGCCGAGGAGCTGCATCTTTCACAGCCCGCCGTGTCGATGCAGGTCAAGGGCATCGAGGTTATCCTCGGCCTGCCGCTCACCGAACAGCTGGGCAAGAAGATCTTTCTCACCGAGGCCGGCCGCGAAGTGCTGCATGCCAGCCAGAGCATCACCGCACGGCTCGACGACCTGCAGGCCAATCTGACGCAATTGCGCGACGTGGAAAGCGGCCGCCTCAACCTCGCCGTCACCTCGACCGCCAATCCTGTCGCCACCGCCCTTCTGGCGCGCTTTCGCAGCGCGCATCCCAAGGTGACGATTCATCTGGACGTGTCCAACCGCGCGGAGGTGTTGCAGCAGCTCGCCGTGAATCGCATCGATCTGGCGATCATGGGCCAGGTGCCTGACGGCCTCGACCTGGAAGCCACGCGCTTCATGGACAACCCGCTCGGCATCATCGCCCCCGCCGGCCACCCGCTGGCGCGCAAGAAGAAAATCCCGGTCGCCCAGCTGGCGTCCGAATCCTTTCTGGTGCGCGAGGCCGGCTCGGGCACGCGCGGCGCGATGGAACGCTTCTTCGCCGCCCGGGGACTGGAAATCCACACCAGCATGGAAATGAGCAGCAACGAAGCCATCAAGCACGCCGTTCAGGCCGGGCTGGGCCTGGGCATCCTGTCGCTGCAAACCCTGGAACTGGAACTGGCGCTCAAGCGCCTCGTCGTGCTCGACGTCGAGGGCTTCCCCATCGTGCGCCACTGGTACATCGTGCACCGCATCGACAAACGGCTGTCGCCGGCGACGCAGGCATTCAAGGAATTCGTGCTGGGCCTTGCCGCGCCGGAAGCGAGCCCCGGCTGAGCTTCCGCATTGCCGCGCTACCGGATAAACGACTAGAATCGCGTCTCCGGGATTGCCCGCTCCCGGCCCGGGCCTCACAGCCCACAAGACGGTGTCCCGTCCAAGCCTGGGTTAATACGCACCGGAGATTCTCACCGTGGACACCGCTCGCCCTTCGCCCGTCACCCTGGGCACCGCATTCAAATACTGGCTCAAACTCGGCTTCATCAGCTTCGGCGGCCCCGCCGGACAGATTTCGATGATGCATCAGGAACTGGTGGAGAAACGCCGCTGGATTTCCGAACACCGTTATCTGCACGCGCTCAATTACTGCATGCTGCTGCCAGGGCCGGAGGCCACCCAACTGGCGATCTATATCAGCTGGCTGATGCACGGTGTGAAAGGCGGCATCATCGCAGGCGTGCTGTTTTTCCTGCCCGGGTTTCTGCTGCTGTCGGCTCTAGCCGGCGTGTATCTCGCCTGGGGCGACGTGCCGCTGGTGCAGGGCATTTTCTACGGCATCAAGCCGGCGGTGGTGGCGGTGGTGCTGTTCGCCGCCTGGCGCATCGGTTCGCGCGCACTCAAAAACGAAGTGTTGTGGGGCATGGCGGCGCTGGCCTTCATCGGCATCTTCGTGTTCGGTATCGGTTTCCCGTGGATCGTGCTGGCGGCGGCGATCCTCGGCGCCGTCGGCGGCAAGCTGATGCCCGGCAAGTTCAAGGGCGGCGGCGGACATGGCGCATCCAGCAAGGCATACGGCGCAGCGATCATCGACGACGACACGCCGACGCCGGCCCATGCCAAATTTTCCTGGGGCAGGATTGCCATCACGGTCGCCGCGTTCCTCGCCATCTGGCTGGCCGCCATTTTCGCCATCAGCGGCGAGCAGACACTCGCCGACATGGGCACCTTCTTCACCAAGGCCGCGTTCCTCACCATCGGCGGCGCCTATGCCGTGCTGCCGTATGTCTATCAAGGCGGCGTGGAACACTTCGGCTGGCTGACCGGCCCGCAGATGATGGACGGCCTGGCCTTGGGCGAGACCACACCGGGACCGCTGATCATGGTTGTCACCTGGGTGGGCTATCTCGGCGGCGTGGCCAAGGGCGTGTTCGACAATCCCGTGGCCGCGGGCGTGGCCGGTGCGGCGGTGGCGACCTTCTTCACCTTTTTGCCGTCGTTTTTCTTCATCCTGGCGGGCGGCCCGCTGGTGGAAGCCACGCGCGGGGAAATCAAGTTCACCGCGCCGCTGACCGGCGTCACTGCGGCGGTGGTTGGCGTGATCCTCAATCTGGCTGTGTTCTTCGCCTGGCACACTTTCTGGCCCCAAGGCACGGCTGACGCACCGTTCGCCGGCACCTTCGACTGGTTCCCGGTGATCGTCGCCATTGCCGCGTTCGTCGCGCTGTGGAAATACAAGACCGACATCATGAAGGTCATCGGCGTGTGTGCGCTGCTGGGCCTGGCTTATTCTTTGGTTAATTAGGAGATCGATATGGAACCCAACCCCCAACCCCTCAAGCGCTGCGGCTGCGGCAGCCCAAGCGACCAATGCCCGGACCTGCCGCGCACCATCCAGCCTGCCGACCTCAACCCCGACACCACGCTCGTTTTCGACGTGCGCCGCGAAGCCGATTACGCGGCATCCAGCGAGACCGTCCCCGGTGCCATGTGGAAAAACCCGGACAAGATCGACGCCTGGATCGGCGCCCTGCCGCTCACCCAGGACGTGGTGATCTACTGCGTGCGCGGCGGCGCGGTATCGAACAGCGTGGTGGATCGCCTGCAGGCTGCCGGCGTCAAGGCGCGCTTTATCGAAGGCGGGATCGAAGCCTACAAGGCAGCGGGCGGCAAGGTTGTGGCGAAATGAAATGGGTGACGCGCGAGCGACCCAAGATCGACCGCATCGCCTGTCCGTGGCTGATCGCGCGCTTCATCGACCCGGCGGCCGAGTTTCTCTACGTGCCCTCCACGGAGGTACTGAAAGTCGCGGAAGAAACCGGCGCAATCCCCTACGACATCCCCGGCGTGGAATACGGCCATGTCGGCGAGTTGTGCAGCTTTGATGCCTTTTTGCGTCTGCACGATCTGACCGACCCGGCCCTGCAGCAACTCGCCGTAATCGTGCGCGGGGCCGATACCGCCCGGCTCGATCTCACGCCGCAATGCGCGGGGCTGCTGGCGCAATCGCTGGGCCTGTCGGCGCTGTTCGCGGACGATCACCTCATGCTGCGGCATGGCATGGTGATGTATGACGCCTACTATGCCTGGCTCGAACAGGCTCACGGCGAGACCCATGCCGGGTTGCCTGCTGTCGCATGAGTCTCACCCTGCCCATCCGGAGTGGTTGACTAATTTACTAGGTTATTCTATTCTGCGTCATCGCAATTTATATTGAACGCAAGGACTGCATCATGGAACGTGAAATCAACGGCAAGATGGTCGAAACCGACCCCGAAGGCTATCTGGTCAACCTGGAGGACTGGTCCGAGGACCTGGCCGTCGAACTGGCCAGGGAAGACAAGCTCGAACTGGGCGAAAACCACTGGAAAATCATCAACTACATGCGCAGCTTTTTTGCCGAAAACGGCACTGCGCCCAACCTGCGCTTTCTGCAAAAAGGTCTGAAGGAGGAATTCGGGCCGGAATGGGGCGAGAAGAAATTCCTGTTCGACCTGTTCCCGTTCGGCCCCGCCAAGCAGGCCGGCCGCTACGCCGGCACGCCGAAGCCGACCGGCTGCGTGTAATTCGCGCATCTGCCCCGTCAAAATCGCCCCGCATGAGGCGATTTTTTTGCGTCCGGAACATAAGTGCTTGTAGCATGTCACACCTCTCCCTTCACTCCCTCAAGCAGGACATTCCATGAAACGCATTGCCGCCCTCCTCGTCTTTTCCCTGACTGCCTCCCTCGCGCACGCTTTTCCGTGGTACGCCTCCGGCGACAACATTCGCGGCGCGCAGCTGATGACCGAACCGGAACGCCACGCCTATGTCGCCCAGTTGCAAAACATGAAGACGCTGCCCCAATGCCAGGCCTTTTGGGAAGGCCATAACAAGGAAATCGACGCGCGTGCAACGCAGCAGCATGTCACCCTGCCGCCGTTGCAGGGCAACCCCTGCCAGGTGATGGTGATGATGGGGCGGATCAGCAAATAGAAGATTCACCCTACAGGGAATCGGGCTTGCATCAACCGGTTCCCTAATGGCTAATGGCTGCGGAACATGAAATACACCGCGCCCATCAGGCACAGCGCCGCCCACAGAAAATCCCATTTCAGGTCCACCTTCATGTAGAGCACCGCGAACGGCATGAACACCGACAGCGCGATGACTTCCTGCATGATCTCAGGGCCTGCTAACGCCAATTTCGCGCCTGCGGCGAGGCCGATTCGGGATGCAGCCCACGAAGCGGGACGCGTAGCAGTGTCATTCACTGCAAGCGGCGCGCGACAAAGGGATGCGCCGGAATCGGCCCGCCCCTCCGGGTTGCCTCGATAAAGCGTGTCTGCTGCGTTGCGCCGCTTGGCAAGGGATGGCCCTGGCCTGCGCACCGCGCCTTGCATCCATCGCTTTATCGAGGCAACGCAGGTGCGAAATTGGCGTTAGCAGGCCCTTGCTGCGGCAGGCTCATCACGGTGAAGCCAATTCTATTGGCCGGCACCTGCAGCAGATATTCGAACAGAGCGATGCCCCAGCTAGCAAAAGCAGCGATCATCCAGGGCTGATTGTTCATGTCCTTCAGGTGCGCATACCAGGCGAAGGTCATGAAGACGTTGGAAAGCGTGAGCAGGATCAGGGTTTGCAGGGAAGCGGGCATGAGCGTCTCCGGGTTCGCACGCGCCATTGTAAGGATTAAAATGCCGCCTTTTGCACAGCAGGGAACAGCACAATGAGCACACCTTTGGTAGGGATAGTGATGGGATCTTCCAGCGACTGGGAGGTGATGAAACACGCGGCAATCCAGTTAAAGCAACTGGGCATTCCCTTTGAAGCCAAGGTCGCGTCCGCGCACCGCACGCCGGAACTGATCGTCGAGTATGCCTCCAGCGCCGAAGCACGCGGGCTCAAGGCGATCATCGCGGGCGCGGGCGGGGCGGCGCATCTGGCCGGCGTGGTCGCATCCAAAACCATCCTGCCGGTACTGGGCGTGCCCATCCCGTCGAAATATCTCAAGGGCATGGATTCGCTTCTGTCCACTGTGCAGATGCCCAAGGGCATACCCGTCGCCACATTTGCGATTGGCGAAGCGGGGGCGGCCAACGCGGCGCTGTTCGCGGCAGCGATCATCGCCTGTTTTGACAGCGGGATGGTGTCGAAGCTCAATGACTTCCGCAAGGCGCAGGCCGACACGGTGATGGCGATGGAGCTGCCCGATGTCGAGTAAGACGCTGCCCATCCCGCCCGGCGCAAAGCTGCCCATTTTGTCAGGCGCCATCCTGGGCATCCTCGGCGGCGGTTAGCTCGGCCGGATGTTCACCATCGCCGCACGCACCATGGGCATCCGGATCATGGTGCTCGACCCGGATGCCGCCAGCCCCGTCGGCCATCTGCAGACCGACCACACCGACCACGGCGCATTGAAGCAACTCGGCGCAACCTGTGCTGAAGTCACCACCGAATTCGAGAATGTGCCGGCGGCCAGCCTGATCGAACTGGCGAACCATTGCCGGGTGTCGCCGGGGGCTGCGGCCGTCGCCATCGCGCAGGACCGCTGCCACGAAAAATCCTGGCTCGCCCAGAACGGTTTTGCGACCGGGGCGCAAGATGGGCCACTTCAACGTGCTGGACGCCGACCTGCCCGGCGCGCTGGCGCTGGCGGAGCAGATGCGTGACGCCCTCTAGGATGCGGCAGCTGGCGCGTCTCGCCCTGCTGCTTGCGGCGTCATCGCTGGCCGCTGCGGCCGACCCGTCCTCCCGCCTGCCCTGGCTGCAGCTTCAAGCCGGCGATCACGCCTTGCAGGTGGAAGTCGCCGACACCCCGCAGCAGCGCGAGATCGGACTGATGAGCCGCACCCGCCTGGAAGACGACGCCGGCATGCTGTTCGTGTTCGAGCAGAAAGCCATGCACTGCTTCTGGATGAAGAACACCCTGATCCCGCTGTCGATCGCCTTTCTGGCCGACGACGGCACCATCGTCGACATCCAGGACATGCAGCCGCAGACGCTGGACTTCCATTGCCCGCGAGGACCGGTTCGCTACACGCTCGAAGTGCCCCAGGGCGGGTTCCGCAGCAAGGGCATCCGGCTTGGCATGCGAATCTCCGGCGGGCCGTTCGGACTGCGCCGGGAATAGCACCCACCCCGGGCCGAATTCGTTGCTGTCTATTCCCCCACGCTGATCGACCTGATCACCAGCTCGACATCGGCGCTGGATTGCTCGCTGCGCAGCACGCGCACCGGCAGGTAATACCGGTCGATGGCCAGCCAGACTTCAAAGCGGCCGTCGCTGTCTGTAAGCCGCGCAAGATGCAGGGTTTTCACTTCACCCAGCGCGGTTTCCAGGTTTTCTTCTCCGCGCACCTCATAGGTGTAGTCGCGCAGTTTCTTGCCGTTGAATACCGTGTAGGTCAGCCGCCTGTCTGGCGGCGGCGCGGTCAACGCGAACTGGAAAAACAGGCTGAGCACATCCTGCACGTCGCCCGCGTAGCTGAAATGGCGCGGCGGACCTACGGGCGGTTCCAGCGTGAGCATGCGGGTGGCTGTATCGAAATGGCCACTGCTGCGCTTGTCGCCGCGCTGATCCCAGAATTCCTCCGGCTGCAAACCATGCGGCGTGATGCTGCCGCGGCTGATCTGTACCAGCTTGCCACGGTAGAACACGCCGGCCAGACCGGTCGCCTCCGCCACGCTGGTGATCGTATAGCGCTCGCCCTCGTTCACCCAAAGCAGGACCTGTTCGCCGGCTGCGATGCCGTATCGCACCTGATAGCGCAGTTCGAGCCGCCTGGGCAGCGTGTTCAGGGGCGGTGCACTCGCTTCGACGGGTGCGGATGCGGGCGCCGCCACCGGCGCTTGCTCGCTTGGCTTCGTAACGGTGTCGATCAATTGCGCATCGGCAAGCGCTGCAGGTGTGGCCACCTCGGCGACGGGCTCGGCCACCGGTTCGGCAGGCGGAGGCGGCGTCACAGGGGGCGGCGGCAGGCGGGGGGCGGGCGGTTTTTTGGCGACAGGCGGCTTCGGGCTGGGCGCGGGGGGCGCCTCAACCGGGGCCGGGATGGCAACCAGCCGCGCTTCGAAAGGCGGGGGCTCAGGCGGTGAATCCCATTGCGGCAGCAGCCATCCCGGGCCACCAAGCAAGCCCACATGCAGCAGCAGCGATACGCCCAGGGCCAGCCACCACGGGCGAAGGCTGCGCCTCACCTCGCTATCCCTTGATACTGGCCCGAACCAGGCGCTGCTCGAGGGTGACGCCATCTTCGCGCACGCGGATCTGCACCGGCAAATTATTGTGCCCGGGAGCGATCCACACGGTAATCGCCTTTTGGTCGGGCTTTTGCGTGATGCGCTGATATTGCTGGGTGGTCAGCGTGCCCAGCGGCGTCCGGATGGCACCGCCTCCGCTTCGCGCGTAGCGGTAGTCATTCAGGTCGCGGCCACTCACCACCTGCACGCTGTAGTCGCCGGGCACGCTCGGCGCGAACATGAATTGATACAGCTGCGACAGTTGATCCTGCGCCCCGTCCTGCAGGCCGTCCACCTGCCACGATTCACCCTTGTATTGATAGGCGATGCTGTGCAGCTTCCAGTCCAGACGTGCGGTCGCCAGCTTGTTCGGTGCATCGCTGCGGGCATGCTGGAATCGCGTCGGACGCAAACCCTGCGGTGTCACCACACCGGTGCTTTCGAGGCGGATGCTGCCCGGCCACAGCACTTCCAGTGGGCCGGTGACGCGCGCTTCGCTGACCAGGGTATAGCTCGTACCGCTGCGGGTGAAGGTGTCGGTCACCTTGCCGAGTTTCTGGCCGTTGCGGTAGAGGTCATAGACCACGTTCAGATAAGACGGCCCCGCGGCCTGGGCGGTGGCTGCAAACAGGCTGGTGGCCAGCAGGAAAATTTTTGGGTTCACGGTCACGTTCCGGTGGAAAACACAGACTGTGACCTTAAATCGTCCTTCAAGTTTACGCGGCCATGATTGTTTACCAGTCGCCCCTCGGCAAACCAGCGGATGGCCTGCGGGTAGATGCGATGTTCCTGCGCCAGCACCCGCGTGGCGAGGGTGTCAGCCGTGTCGTCCGCCCTGACCGGCACTGCCGCCTGAATGACGATGGGACCGTGGTCAAGCTGGGCGGTGACGAAATGCACGGTGCAGCCGTGGATTTTCACCCCCTCGTCGAGCGCGCGCTCATGGGTTTCCAGCCCCGGAAACATGGGCAGCAGCGAGGGGTGGATGTTCAGCAGGCGGCCTTCGTAGTGCGCGATGAACGCGGGGCTGAGGATGCGCATGTAGCCTGCAAGCACCACCAGATCGGGCTGGTGGCGATCGATTTCGTCGGCCAGGAACACGTCGAAGGATTCACGGTCGGGATGTGCGGTGTGGTCGAGAGCGATGGCCGCAATGCCGCGGGAACGTGCATATTCCAGTCCTGCCGCCTGCGGCCGGTTGCTGATCACGGCAGCGATCTCAACCGGCAGATTCGCTTCTGCAATCGCCTGAAAGTTGCTGCCGCGCCCGGACAGCAGTACCACGACGCGGCAGGTCACTGATAAATCACCTGCTCCGCGCCGGCCGGGCGGGCGACGATTTCGCCGATCTGCCACACGTTTTCACCGCTCGCCTGCAGCAGCGCCATCGCCGCTACCGCATCCGCTGCGGCTACGACCACGCACATGCCGATGCCGCAGTTGAAGGTGCGCAGCATTTCGTCCGGAGCGACATTGCCTGCCTGCTGCAGCCAGTCGAACAGCGGCGGCCGCGGCCACGCGGTCTGGTCGACGCGCGCAGCGACGTTTTCGGGCAGACAGCGCGGCAGGTTGCCGGTGATGCCGCCGCCGGTGATGTGCGCCATGCCCTTGACGCTGAGGGCTTCCATCAATGCGAGCAGCGGCTTGACGTAAATCCGCGTCGGCGCCATCACGGCATCGGCGAACGGGCGGCCGTGGAAATCGGATTTCAGGCCGATGCCGGACACGTCGATCAGCTTGCGGATCAGCGAATAGCCGTTGGAGTGCGCGCCACTGGAGGCGAGGCCCAGCACCACATCGCCCGGCACGATGGTCTGGCCGCCGATGACCTTCGATTTTTCGACCACGCCGACGGCGAAGCCGGCCAGGTCGTATTCACCTTCTGGGTACATGCCGGGCATCTCGGCGGTCTCGCCGCCGATCAGGGCACAACCGGCCTGCTCGCAGCCGCTGGCGATGCCGGCGATCACCGCTTCTGCGGTGTCGAGGCTCAACTTGCCGGTGGCGAAATAGTCGAGGAAGAACAGCGGCTCCGCCCCCTGCACCAGGATGTCGTTGACGCTCATCGCGACGAGATCGATGCCGACGCTGTCGTGGCGGTTGAGTTCGAATGCCAGCTTCAGCTTGGTGCCAACGCCATCGGTGCCGGAGACCAGCACCGGCTCCTTGAATTTCTTGGAAATCTCGACCAGCGCGCCAAAGCCGCCGATACCCGCCAGCACCTCGGGGCGCATGGTGCGTTTGGCCAGCGGCTTGATGCGCTCGACCAGGGCATCGCCGGCGTCGATATCGACGCCGGCATCTTTGTAGGAAATGGAAGGCAACGCAGACTCCAGAAGCAAAATAGTGTGACATTTTACCGTCTATGCACACGATCCGCCCGCCCTGCGTTGCCTAACCTCTACCAGACCTGCGCCTCCATCACGGCGGCTATAATGCCGGCTCCCCGATTCCGCCTTGCCTGCCATGTCCGCACCGCTCCTCGAATCCCGCATCGCCTCCCTGCCGCTGGTTCACCGCGGCAAGGTGCGCGACATCTATGCCGTCGGCGACGACAAGCTGCTGATCGTCACCACCGACCGCCTGTCAGCCTTCGACGTGGTGATGCCGACGCCGATTCCCGGCAAGGGCGAAGTGCTGACCCGAGTGTCAGCCTTCTGGTTCGACAAGCTGAAAGCCATCGTGCCCAGCCAGGCACTCGACATCGCACCGGAATCGGTGGTTCTGCCGACCGAGCGCGGCCAGGTGGCCGGCCGCGCCATCGTGGTCAGGAAACTCAAGGCCCTGCCGGTCGAAGCCATCGTGCGCGGCTACCTGGTGGGATCGGGCTGGAAGGAATACCAATCCAGCCAGTCGGTGTGCGGCATCGCGCTGCCCGCCGGGCTGAAACAGGCCGACCGCCTGCCCGAGCCGATCTTCACGCCGTCAACCAAGGCCGCGGTGGGGGCGCACGACGAGAACATTGCATTCGAACAGATGGCCGACCTGATCGGCGCCGACCTCGCCAGGCAGGTGCGCGATACCAGCCTCGCGCTCTACCAGGCGGCCGCCGAATATGCGCTCACCCGCGGCATCATCATTGCCGATACCAAGTTCGAATTCGGTTTGGATGAAGCCGGTCAGTTGGTGTGGATCGACGAGGCGCTGACCCCGGATTCGTCGCGTTTCTGGCCGGCCGACCAGTATCAGCCCGGCAGCAACCCGCCCAGCTTCGACAAGCAGTTCGTACGCGACTGGCTGGAAGCCAGCGGCTGGAACAAGCAGTCGCCGGGGCCGGCGCTGCCTGACGAAATC
>Ga0326732_1000166_pt1 | contig 15834 bp, 12 predicted proteins | sample MHFSIPfraction_4_FD_207644 | JGI IMG/M metagenome (GOLD analysis project Ga0326732, IMG submission 207644) | Lab enriched peat soil microbial communities from Michigan Hollow, Ithaca, NY, United States - MHF12FN SIP fraction | ecosystem: Environmental > Terrestrial > Soil > Wetlands > Peat...
TTGGGGCTCATCAGGGTCCCCCTCGACATCACGCCCATCCTTGAGGCCGTCGGCTACTATGACAAGTACGATGACACCGTCCGGTCGATCCTACCGGAATACGGCCGGGACTGGAAATCGAAGATCGTTGTTTCCGATGCCACGGAGGGCCGGAGCTTCGCGTTCTTCTCGGTCGTGGCTGCAGCTCCCGACGGCCGGACCGTCCGGCGGCGGCTGGAGCTTCAGGCGTATCTCGAGATCGTCGCCTGCACGAACTTCAAGCAGCGGATCCGCAAGATGCTCGAATACTACCATGCGGACCGGCACAATTTCGCTGTCGCCGGCAGCCCCAACAGGCTCGAATTCGACCAGGGCTTTTTCGTCAAGCTCGGTGACGGCGCCGCCGACCTGAAGCCCATCGCCCACTTGTACAAATCGCAAGTCTATCAGTTGGCCCGCACTCTCGGCCTGCCGGAGGCGATCATCCTCCGGCCTCCCACGACCGATACGTATTCGCTCCCCCAGGGGCAGGACGAGTTCTTCTTTTCGATCCCCTATGAGCAGATGGACCTTTGTCTCTATGGCAAGAACCACGGCTTCAGCGTTGAGGCCGTCAGCCGCCAGGCCGGCCTCTCGGTCGATCAGGTGCAGGCGGTCTATCAGGATATTAGCCGAAAGCGCGTGGCGACGCGCTATCTCCATCTGCCCCCCTTGTTGGTCGCGGACGTCCCGGAGCTCGGCCGCGAGGGGACGGCGGAGGCGGTCCGCGGGGCCGAAAAATGAATTCCCTTGACCTCGGACTTTGAGTAGAATGATGAGATGCGGACCACGGGACCCTTGGAGGCTATCGCCCTCAATCTGAGCGATTCCGTCTTTAATTTCGTCCTCAACCTGTTTCCCGATGATTATCTCTCGAACTCGCATCTCCGTCCGTTCCTGGCGCGGATGTTCGGCCTGCGCTGCGGCCGCAACTGCCAGATCCGGAAGAACATCTATTTCGAAGCCCGCCGGAATCTCATCGTCGGTTCGAATGTCTTCCTGAACAGACAGGCCTATCTGGACGCCGTCGGGGGGATCCGCATCGGGGATAACGTCCGATTCGGCCCCCAAGTCATGCTTGTCACAGGCAGCCACGAGGTCGGGACGTCCGACATGCGCACAGGAACCCTGATCCACAAGCCGATCGTCATCGGAGAGGGGTGCTGGCTGGGCGCGCGGGTCCTCATCACGGCCGGAGTGACCATCGGCAAGGGCAGCGTCATCTCAGCCGGCTCGGTCGTTCAAAGGTCGATGCCGGCCGATTTCCTGATCGCCGGAAATCCGGCCAGGGCCATTTCCCGCCTGGATAAGTTGGGGCCGGCGCCGGATCCTCAGATCCTGACCTAATGGACCCGCGCGGTCAGGCGTCGAGGGACAGACGGCGGGAGAGCCGGCAACCTGAATCCCCGAAAAAAATCTCAGACGATGCGTTCCTTTAAGCTGAAACCAGGCGGGCTAAGAACAGCAGGAGATCGACGGCGATCACCTCGCTCCCCAGGGCATTGAGGTGCCCTCCGTCGCTCGAATAAGCCCGGCAGGGAAGTTCGAGCTTCCGCCCTCCGCTTTCCGCCGGCATTTTCCGATGCTCCGGCCGCACTGCCTCCGCTTTGGCGAGATCGAAGAGGAACTCGCCGTTTCGAGCTCGCAGCTTCTCGTTGAAGAGATGACGCGGCAGGTTGTCCGCGGCGAGTGCAGGCGTCAAGCCGAACAACCGCTTGACGGCAGGCTTGAAGCCTGGCGGCATCGTCCTTAACGGCACCGTCCAGGGGATAATCCGCAGGCCCTGGAATTGACTCTCCAAGGCGGAGAGGGTTTCCGTGAAAAACTCAAAGAGGGACCCGATGTCGGTCTTTCGGTCGATGTCCGCGAAACACAGCTTGATCATGGCCATGTCGGCGGCCCGGCCGACCCCGTTCTCGAGAATCTCCCGAAACTGATCGATCTTGGACTTCGGATCCGCGTTCCTTCCGATCAGGGAGTGGGCCAGGACCGGCCGCGCGAGCCCGGAGGGTTCCGATGTTTCGCGGATGTTGAGCCGGATTGCGGCGGGACCTGCGAAAACGCGCCCCAGGCCGTCGAGAATGTTGGCACCTACCGATTGATGGCCGAAATAGATCCGTTTTCTCGAGAGGGTCTCCCACACTGTTGGCGAAACCTGATTGAGCCGGGCCAATCCGGATGGGGGGTGTTTCATCGCGTCGCCTCCGAGGGATGTCATCGGCCTATCCTGCTTCCCCCCGTATCTTGCGCTCTTTGCCGGGAGGTTACAACGGGAACGACGACGATCCCGTTGAGGACAAGGTCCGGAACGCCCTTGATTCCCGCTCCCTTTTAGAGTAATTTTGCCCATGAATCATGGAAGTCTTCGATAGGATTCCGGTTCTCCCCGACTCCGCCATAATCGTTGAACGGCTCCGGCTGGGCCCCGGGAGGGCCGGACCCGAAGGTGCCGATAAGCTAATCGGCCTGGCCCGAAGCCTGGTCTGCCCGCGGGCGGCGGTCGAGGCCGCCTCTGTCGGTGCCAGGTCCGAGGCGACGATCGAAGTCGCCGGCATCACGTTCGAGAGCCCCGTCCTCCGCAAGAACCTTGAAAAGGCCGACAAGGCCTTCCCCTACGTTATCACTCTGGGACCCGACCTCGAACGCGCGGCCTCTGCGCAAGCCGATCTTTTGATGCAGTTCTACCTCGAAGAGATCGCCAACGTCGCGCTCGAGCAAGCTGCCGGCTGGCTGGCACGGCGACTCGAGGAGGTCTATGGATTTCGCCCTCTCTCGAGTCTCAGCCCGGGGTCTCTCGAGGACTGGCCCATCACGGAACAGACGAAGCTCTTCTCCATTCTCGGCGACACGCAGCGCCTCATAGGAGTACGACTGACCGACAGCATGCTCATGGTGCCGCGCAAGTCCATCTCGGGGATCCTTTTCCCTTCGGAAGAGGGGTTTGTGGCTTGTCAGCTCTGTGACCGCGCGAACTGCCAGGGGCGGAAGGCGCCCTATAAAGCGAAATCCGGATAAGAGGGGCTGCCTGCCCCAAGTGCATGTCCCCGTCAGGAGGTCCCATGAAGCCGACCCGTCTCATCCTCGGCGTCTCCAGCATCCTCGCGCTCCTCGTCGCTCTCGCGCCCGCCCAGCAGAAGCCCAAACCGCCGCTCAAGGTCTTCATCTCGGTCGACATGGAGGGGATCTCGGGGATCGTCCATAGCGACCAGACGACGCCAGGAACGGGCGAATACGCCGACGGCTGCGCCTGGATGGTGGCGGACGTCAACGCCGCCGTCGAGGGCGCCTTCGCGGCAGGCGCCACAGATGTCGTGGTCAACGATTCCCACGGATCGATGCGCAACATCAACCCGGCGCAGCTCCATCCGCGTGCCGTCCTCATCAGCGGTTCGCCGAAACCCTTGTCGATGATGCAGGGGATCGACTCCTCGTTCGCCGCCTGCCTCTTCATCGGCTACCACGCTAGGGCAGGCACGGAGAACGCCGTCCTCGACCACACGATCTCCAGCTCAGTCGTCAGGTCCATCCGCGTCAACGGCATCGAGATGCCCGAACTGGGCCTCAATGCGGTCCTGGCCGGCTGCTTCGGCGTCCCCGCGGTCCTCGTCAGCGGCGATACGGCAGTCTGCCGGCAGGCGGCGGAGATCCTGGGCAAAGACGTCGTCACGGTCGCAGTTAAGGAAGCTTACGGACGGTTGGCGGCCAGGCTCGTGCCCATGGCTGAAGCCAGGCTCAAGATCACGGCGGGCGTCAAGGAAGCGCTGGGAAAATTGGCGAGCGCCAAGCCCTACACGCTATCCGCCCCGTACATCTTCGAGATCGCCTATCATGTCTCCGCTCAGGCCGACATGGGCGCGATGATCCCCGGGGCGAAGAGGCTCGACGGCCGGACCCTGGGCTTCAGGGCTGACGATTTCATCGAGGGCTTCCGTACGCTCCGGGCCATGATCTCCATCGCCCCGGCGCGTTGACGAGCCAAGTCCCAGGTCCGGATGACGGTTTTCTTGACTCCTCCGTGCGTGGGACCGCGTCCTGCCAAGACCCGTCCGCCCGGGCTAGAACCGGCCCATGCCCGTGATCTGATCGGCCAGGAACCTGCCGATGAGAGACTGGGCGGCGTGGTTCCAGTGACCGCGCATTCCCGTAACGGGCCAATAATAGGGGTCCTGACCCTGAGCCAGAAGCTGATCCAAATAGGCTCCGAGGTCGATCAGAGGCAGACCGGCCGCAGCGACTTCCGCGCGCAGCCCGGCCTCCAGGGAAGTCTGGAGGACGAGGACGTTCCGCGGGTCCTTGGCCAGCTCCCGCAGGACGGCCCGGCTGAGCTCGGGCAGATCCTGGGGCCGCTGGGGAACCGAAGATCCCGGCTTGCCCCGAGGCTTATAAAGCAATGCCGCGAGCTTGTCCAATACGACCGCCTCCCAGCTCCCGCTTTCGACGACCTTGTAGGTATTGAAAGCGAGCCGCAGCACGGCCGATCGCGTGAACACGGGCTCGATCGCCCGATAGAAGCGATAGGTCCTGCTCGATCGGAAGCTCCGATCGATGATGATCCGGCCGTCCCGGACGCTGACGCCCGGATACAGGCTGGAAACGACCTGGTGCGAGGGTAGGAGATCCCCTTCGCCGACGAAGAATAAAGCCAGGTCGTGATCGAAGGTCGAGGCGAAATCCTCATAGTACTGGAACATGTTGCCGAGATTGAAATCGGCCTTGCCGAAGTTCATCGCCCGGACGACCTTCCCAACCGCCGCTCCCAGCCGGTCTTCGAGAACGCGGCCGAAATATTGACGGGGCAAGACCGTGTGCCCGAGGACGAAGCTGTCGCCGAGCATCAGGATCCGGAGCTCGCCGTCCCGGCGGCGCGGTGGCACGGCCGGTCCCATGTAGCCGAAGGCGTTGGCCGAGCCGATGAACAAGCCTTCATTGAAGCGGGTGATGTGCTTGCCGGGGATGTAGGCCGGGCCCAGCTTCGGATCGATGCGGGTCTCCATCGGGGTCTGGATCTCGGCGAGCTGGAGGTAGACGTCGATCAAGGCGAGCGAGGCCAGCACGCTCATCCCGAAGACGATCGTTTTCTTGATCAGGCTCATCTCCGGGGACCTCAGAATTGAAAATAGACGAACGGCAAAGGTTTGTTCGTTGCCAGATAGAGCGCGACGACGATGAGGACCGCGAAGCCGATGCCGGCCGCCATGGCCGGGCGCAGCTTCAGGAGATAGAGCTCGCTCCGGGTGAAATACTCCAGGAGGTCGAGCCCCAGGACCATCAAGCCGAAGGACAGGACGATCACGGCGAATCGTCCGGTGAGATCGCTGCTTTGCCAGTGGACCATCTGGCGGAGGAAATAGCCGACCTGGCCCAAATCCTTGGCCCTGAAGAAGAGCCAGGCGAAGGTGACCAAGGCTTGGGTGGAAACCCATCCGGCGATGAATCGCCAGACGCCGCGGGCGCTGCGGATGCGCGGTCTCGTCGGGATGGACTTGCTCCCATAGATAGCCAGCCGCTCGAAGGATAAGAACAGTCCGTGAAGGCCGCCCCAGATGACGAATGTGATCCCCGCACCGTGCCACAGCCCGCAGAGCAGCATGGTGACCATGGCGGCCAGGGGATACGCGATCCGCATCTCCTGCTTCACGTCCGGAAGCTTCCATCGGGCGACGCGGCGGAGGATCGCCGACATGAGGGGATTGAAGATGTAATCCCAGATCCACGTCGAGAGCGAGATATGCCAGCGCCGCCAGAATTCGCTGAACGACCGCGACAGGTAAGGCTGCTCGAAGTTCTTCATCAGCTCGACACCGAAGAGCCGGGCGACGCCGCTGGCGATGTTCGAGTATCCGGCGAAATCGGCGTAGACCTGGATCGAGAAGAGGATGAGGGCCGCTAGAAGCTCAGGCGAGCGGTAGAGCTCCGGCTGACCGAAGATGTTGTTCACGATACGGGCTGCGGCGTCCCCGATGAGGACCTTCTTGAACAGGCCCAGCGTGATCAGGGTGAGGCCCTCCCGGATCTGACGGCGGGCCGGGGCCCGCAGGTCCGCGATCTGAGGCAAGAGGCGGCCGGCGCGCTCGATGGGCCCGGCGACGAGATTGGGGAAGAAGGCGACGAACAGCGCATAGTCCGGAAGCGAATGGCTGGGCTTGAGCTTTCGGCGATAGACATCGATCGTGTAGGATAACGTCTTGAAGGTATAGAACGAGATGCCGATGGGCAGGACGATGTGGAGGTGAAGGGACGCCGCGTTCAGCCCCAAGGAACCCAGGAGGGATTGGGCGCTGTCCAAAAAGAAGTTGAAATACTTGAAGAATCCCAGGATCCCCAGGTTGATCAGGCAGCTGAGCCCGAGCAGCCGTTTTCTGGCCCGTTTCTCCTCCGTTCTTTCGAGCCGGAGGGAGACGAGAAAATCGGTCAGGGTCGAGATGGCCAGGAGGGAAATGAAACGCCAATCCCAATAGGCGTAGAAGGCGTAGCTCGCGAGAAGCAGGAGCAGGACGCGGCCGCGGCGGCCTGGGAGGAGCCGGAACAGGCCCCAGACGACGGCAAGGAATATGAAGAAAATAAACGAGTTAAATAACATTCGGACCGCTTCGGCGGTATCCTATCTTGAGTTTCCGGGCCTGTCAAGACGGGCCGGCGGGGCCGCCGGCCCTCATCGCATCAGATTGTGCGGGCTTTTCTCCCGCATCAGTTTCTCGATGTCGGCGATCTCCTTGGGAACGCGGGACGACAGGACCTCGCTCGCGCCCGCCGTGATCAGCACGTCGTCCTCGATGCGGACGCCCATGCCGGCGTACCTCCTGTAGACGGGTCCGACCTTCTCGCGAAAGGCGGCGATCTCTGCGTCCGGGGCCTTGCCCTTGAGGGCGTCGAGGAACGCCTCGAAGCGCACCTCGGGGAAATACAGCCCCGGCTCCATGGTCATGACCATCCCGGGGGCCATGACGACCTTGTCGAGTCGCGGGCTGTGCCAGCTCCAGACGTCGTGGACGTCGAGGCCGATGCCGTGGCCGAACCCGTGCTGGACATAGAGCCGCCTCTGCCAAGGGCTTTGGACGTCGGTCACCAGGCCGAGCTTCCCGAGCCCGGCCATGAGGATGTCCTCGACCTCGGTTTGGATCGCCTTGAACGTCACCCCCGGGACGAGCCTGCGGCACCCCGCCTTCTCGGCTTCGAGAACGAGCTCATAGATCGCCCGCTGCTCTTTGGTGAAACGCCCGCTCGCCGGGATCGTCCGGCTGATATCCGACGTGTAGCCGCGGATCCAGGCCCCGACGTCGAAGACGACGAGATCGCCCGCCGCGAGCGGCCGCGCCGTCGCCCCGAAGTGAACGCTGGTCGAGTTCGGCCCGGAGGCGGCCTGGAGGAACGAGTCCTCCGTCTCCCGCTTATCGAAAGCGTACCGGAGGATCGCGGCCAGGTCGACTTCACGCATCCCCGGCTCCGCGGCGCGAAAAGCCTCGTCGAGGGCCTCGGCCGTGAGGTCGATAGCCTCGCGCAGGGCGGCGATCTCGTCGGCGTCTTTGGTCAGGCGCATTTCGGCAAGCGTCGGGTCGATATTGAGGATCGCCTCGGATTGGGACAGCGGGTTGGGGAGTCCGGCCGCGCCGGAGGTCCGGGCCAGGAAATCGAAGTCGGAGAAGGGGAGGAGGACATGTTTCGCGCGCCCCGACCTGACCAGGCCGAAGAGCGCTAACGTCAGCTGCGCGTTCGATCTCTCGATGATCCCCTGATCGGGCTCCGCCGCGCCGCCCCCACTAGGCGCGGCCACGGCGGCGGATCCGCCCCTCCCGCCCGTCTCGCCGGGCGCGCTCTGCGGCCCGCCGCCGCCGGCCGGCCGCCTGAAGAGGGTCTCGCGGGGATTGCCGCGGGGATCGAGGACGAGAACCGCATCGGCCTCCTTGAGGCCGGTGAGGTAGACGAAATCGAGATTGTCGCGCATCGCCTCGCGGGCCCTGTACTGCGACGGGATAATCATGACGGCGTCCTTGTGGATCTCCATCAGCTTGGCCCGGCGCGCCGCGACCGCGGGGGCCTTGGCGGCGTCGATCGAAGCGTCGGCGCGGCCGGGCTGGTCCTGAGCGGACAGAAGGGCGGAAGCCGGCCCGGTCGCTACGGCCATACCGAAGCCGAGAGCCAGCCAGAAGGCCAGCCGGGCTTTCTTCGGATTCTCGAATCTCTTGATGTCTCCCATCGCTGTTCCTTTCTTCAGTGAAGGGTCAGGTCCAGATCCCTGGCGGCTCATTCGATCCTCTCGATAATGCGTCCGCTGGCCTTGTCCTTCAGGATCCGCTTGACGCGGCCGTCCAGCAGGCGCTCGGTCTTGATCACGACGAGACCCGTCTTTTTAGCCCGGCCCCGGCCCTTTTCCCCGATCGGGCTTGTTTTCGCCTCCTGGGGCCTCCCGGAGGCCTTGGACACGGCTTTTACCGCCGGGTCCTGGCTGTCTTTGCCCGATCCTGCTGCCCCGCCGGCCGGCCGATCGGCCAGCTTGACCGGCTCCCAGCGGCCCGAGGCCATCGACTTGTAGCAGGCGTCGATAATGGCGTTGACGACGTAGCCGTCGTAAAACGTCTCCATCGGCTCGCGCCCCGCCTCCCGGGCATCGAGCATGTCCTGGAACATGTGCACGTAGCCGAGCGCGTGGGCCTCGTCGCCGACGGGGAAGAGCCAACCCGTCCGGCCTTCCGCCTTCTCCGCCACGTACCCGCTCTCGCCCGCGGCCGTGAACATTTCGAAGCCCGTCCGCAGGAAGTGGTCGAGCCGGATCGTGCCCTCGGTCCCGCTGACCTCGTCCCTCAGGTCCATGCCGCCCCGGAACGTCCAGCTCACTTCGAACTGGCTGACCGCCCCGCCCTCGTACTCGATGAGCCCGATCGCGTGGTCTTCCGCCTTGATCGGATGGACCTGGGTCGCTCCCCAACAGAAGGCCCGAAGCGGGCGTTTGTCCTTGCCGATGAAATTCCGGCCGATCTCGATGCAATGACAGCCCATGTCGATGATCGCGCCGCCCCCCGATCGCGCCGGGTCCCAGAACCAGGCGCTGTGCGGCCCCGGATGGGTTTCGCGCGAGCGCGTCCACAGGACGCGGCCCATGGCGCCGTTCCGGGTCGAGGCGACGGCCTTGAGGGTCTTCGGCGTGTAGACGAGGTCCTCGAGATAGCCGGCGAAAACTCCCGCTTTCTCCACCGCTTCGAGCATCTCGCGGGCCTCGGCGGCCGTGCGTCCGAGCGGCTTCGTGCACAGAACGGCTTTCCCGGCCGCTGCCGCGAGCTTGACGGCCTCGCCATGCACATCGTTGGGGAGTCCGACGACCACGATCTCGGATTCTGAATTCTGGATGGCATCCCGGAGGTCCGACGTCCCCCGGGGAATGCCCCTCTCCGCCGCAAAGGCCTTGGCCCGCTCCGCCGACCGCGAATAGACGTTGACCACGCGGTCCCGGCTCCTCAACCCGTGGAGCGTCTGCGTGTAGAATGTCCCGATCAGTCCCGTGCCGAGCATCGTGATCTTGGCCATGGCAGCTCCTTATGGTGCGACCAAGAAGGGGTCAAACCTGCTCATATCTTTCCAAATGCGATCCCTGCTGCGCGCCCGACGCTGACCGTAAAGCCCGTGACCTTGTCACCCTTGCCGTTTCCGCCTCCGCCCTTCACGAACTCCACGTTCAGCCCGTAGCTGGGGAGGGTGAACTTATCCGGGGCCATCGCCTTGAGCTCCGCCCGCGGCATGTTTCGCGTTTTGAGGACGAGCTTGTCCTTATCGACGCTTATCAGATATTTGGCGTCGAGCAGCTCTTTGCTCACGTAAGCTCCTGCATAAGTCGCCAGCTCCGACGTCCCCATGGCCTTGAGCGGAGCGGCCTTCATGAGGACGTATTCCTGGTTCTGACCGACTGTCAATCGCGCCGTCGCCGGCTTCCCCGTCTCCAGCGGCCTGAATTCGATCGCGATCGCCTCGTCATTCCGAGTCAGCATGAACTTCCTGGGCGCGACCGCGCTGAGGACGAACTCCCTTCCGTCAAGCTCCGCCTGCAGGTCGCCTTCCCGGAGTTTCACCGTCAGCCAATAGCCGAACCGATCGTCCTGCCAGTTTCCGACAAGGGCTTCGAGCTCGGCCTTGGGGATCGTTATCGCTGCGCCAGCCCGGTCGGGCTCCTTGCCGGCGGCTCCCCCGGCGCCTGTCGCCTCCGCCTGGCCCTCCTTCTCGGCCTCGCCCTTCGCCGGCTCCTTGAATTGCCCGGCCAGATAGATATCGGCGACCTTGAAGGCGAGCCCCGACGGGTCGATCGAGTCGAGGTTGGCCAGGATGATGACCGAGAACTTCTGCCCGGGGAAGCGCACCAGCGCCGCCCTGAATCCCACCCAGGCGCCCCCGTGTTCGACGACCTTGAGGCCGCGATAATCGGTGACGACAAGACCCCATGCGTAATCGATGGCCTTGCCCGAGTTGAGCACGCCCGTCGTCTGGAGCAACTCCATCAGATCCCTTCCCAGAGCGCCCGTAGAGAACGCCTGGTCCCAGAGGCAGAGATCGCGCACGGTCGTATAGACGTTGCCGTCGCCGGTCTCGTCCCAGTTGCTCATGCAGATGTTGAAGCCGCGTTCGCCCTCCGTGTAGCCCGTGGCCCGGTCCTTGATGACCTGGGTATGGTCGTCTTGGAACAGCGTCTGGGTCATCCCCAACGGCTTGAAGATCCGCTCCTGGGCGAACGCATTGAGGGACTTGCCGCTGACCCTCTCGACGATCTGGCTCAGCAAGAAAAAGCCCGTGTTCGTGTAGGAGTATTCGTCGCCCGGCGCAGAGTTCAGCTTCTTTTGCCGCCGCACGATCTCCAGCGCCTCTTCGACCGTCGGCGAGTCGGCGTCGGCACGGAAGCCGGCCAGCTCCAGCAGCGCGTTGTAGTCGCGGAGCCCGCTCGTGTGGTGGAGGAGGTGGTTCACCGTGACCGGCCGCTCGTAGGCGGGCATCTCCGGAATATACTTGCGAATGTCATCGGCGAGCCCGATCTTGCCTTCCCGGACAAGCATGGCCACGCACGCCGCCGTGAACTGCTTCGAGACGGAGCCGATATCGAAGATCTTGTCCGGCGTGTTGACAATGCCGTCCTCGAGCTTGGCCATGCCGTAGCCGCGCTCGTAGAGGATCTTGCCGTCTTTGACCACGGCCAGGGCTGCGCCCGGGCTCGTCGTCTTGTCCCACGCGGCGAAAAGCTTGTCGACCTTGTCGGTCGTGTCATCGGCCGCGCTGGGCGGCAGGGCCGCGGCCGCGAGCACTAATGAAGCCAGGAAGACCGCACAGGCGATCAGTCGTGTGCCGTTCCTGAAGATCTGTCTCAATCGGGCCTCCTTCTCGCTCTGTCTCCCTCAACAATATCAAGTTCCGTCCCTGTCTCGCAAGCTGGCGGGGGAAAGCCGGGAGGGGGACATGTCCTCAGGGGTCCCTGTGACCTTGCCGGCGCCTTTCGGCCGGCCGCCGCCGCTTGACAAATTCCTTTTCTTATGAATAATTTAGGACCAGGCAAAAGCAATTTATTCTCGCCGGCACAGGGACATGAGCGCGCGCGAAGTCCTCCGATCCTGGAAAGAGATCTCCGCCTACCTCGGCCGCGACGTCCGCACCTGCCGCCGCTGGGAGGAGGACCTCGGGCTTCCCATCCACCGTCTGGACGGGTCGCCCAAGGCCCGTGTCCTCGCTTACAAGGACGAGATCGACACCTGGCTGGATTGGAGGCTCCATGAGGGTGATCCCGGAGCGCCGTCCGCCGCCGCACCGTCCGGCGCCGGGACCGGCACTCTGCCCGGGCTCCGCCTCCCTTCCTCCTTCGCCTTTCTCCGCCGCTGGTACCTCCTGGCCGGCTTCTCGGCGGTCCTCGTGCTCGGTGTCCTCGGCTGGCGCGCGATCGGCAACGGCCGCTCCCGTTTCAATCCGAGCGGCAGCCGGCCCGTGCTCGCGGTCCTGCCTTTCGTCAACGGCTCCGGCGACGAGGGACTCGACTATCTCCGGGAGTCTGTCCCCGACCATCTCATCCGCGATCTTCAGCGGAGTGCCGATCAGCTGACCGTCTACAGCTTCGACGTCGTGTCCGAGGCCCTGCGCAGCACCGGCTACGAGCCCGGGGCTCCTCCCACCCCGGACGATCTCGCGGCCATCTCGGCCCGGACGGGGGCCCGCTGGTTTCTCATTGGCCGCATCGACCGCTCCGGCCCGAAGGTCCGGATCGACTACGAGGTCCGCGAGGCCCGGGCCGCTCAAGCGCTCAAGACAGATCGCTTGCCCGGGACGGAGGCCGGCCTCCCGGGCCTCGAGGCCCGCATCGCCAACGGCGTCCGCCGGGCTTTCGGCGTCCCAGCCTCGGCCGCGCCGGGAGCGCTCCAGGAATGCTCGATCCCGGCGACGCGCTTCTATGAAACGGCCCGGGCGGCGGAGCGCAAATACACGGTCTCCCTCGCCCCGGACGACCTCGAAAAGATGATCGGCCTTCTCGACCAAGCCCGCCAGGCCGATCCCGGTTGCCCGCTGGCCTATCTTGGCCTGGGCGACGCCTATCAGCACCGGTTCGCCTACGAGGGGAGGGATCCCGAAAGCCTCAGATTGATGACCGAAAACTACCGCCGGGCCTATGAGATGGCTCCCAACAGGGCCGAGGCCAATGTCGGGGTCGGCTGGATCCATTTCTTCAGGCGGGACAATGACCAGGCTTACGGCTACTTCAAGAAAGCCCTGGAGCTCGATCCGACGAGCCTCCAGGTCCTCATGGACGTCGGGTCGTTCCTGAGGAGCATTGGGATCCTGGAACGGAGCGCGGAGTATTATTCGAGGGTCGTCCAGGCGGGAGGGCCGACCGCGGACATCCTCCTGCTTCGGGCCTGGTCTTATGAGCACCTCGGTCTCTACGAATCCGCGCTGGCCGATCTCGACAAGATGGCCGAGCTCGAGCCCTCCGACTTCCTGGTCCACTGCATTCGGGCGCGGGTGCTTCTCCTGATGAAGCGCACGGACGCTGCGGCGGCCGAGCTGTCCTTGGCCGAGACCCTCGCCCCGGGAACAGGCTACGTCTTCGCTGTCCGCGCGCTCCTCGCGGCGGCCAGGGGTGACAAGAAAGAAGCCCTGGAGTTCCTCGCCGGGGCCCGGGACCCGGAATGCCCGGCGAAATACACCTATTACCGTTCCCGTGTCTATGCGGTCCTCGGCCTGAAGGACCAGGCCGTCGGGGACATCGACATGGCCATCGAGCGGGGCTTCGATGACGTCTTCGACTATCTCTACTGCTTCCCCTTCCTCAACAACACCCGCGATTATTTCTACGACAAGATCAGGGGCGACCCCCGCTTCATCGAGATCCTGAGACGGCAGGAGCGGACCTACGTGGGGTATCTGGGGCAATACGGCGGGCTCTAATTCGGAAAATGGTATTGTGTCCCGAATTGACTAGGGAAGGAATTCGCATCCAGGCCCTCTTTATGATAGAAGATTCTCAGGCTTGGATCGTCTAAAGATCGAGGAGTACGAGGAGTCGCCGCACTTGAAACCGCGATTGGACCCTAAAAAGACCCTGGCCGTGGCCGTTACGGCCCTCGTCCTTCTGTTTGCGGTCTGGCTCGTCTCGCCCTTCTTTCATCTCACCGACAAGACCGAAGCGAACGGCCGGATCAACGGCTACCGGCTCTTTCTGGGCCTGATGCTCATGATCGGGTTCGTCGGGAAATCGCTCTGGGACGTGCTCGCGCCTCAGGGCCTGGCCATGAAGGTTTCGAACACCAAGGCCATCGCCGTCATTGGGCTGGCGATCCTGGTCATGGGCTTCGTCGTCTTCACCGTCGCCCGGGCCATCTCCGTCTTTCTCAATTCGTCGATCGCCTCGGACGCCTCGAATTTCCTGCCGTAAAACGGGGACGTAAAACGGGGACACAATACCAATTCCCCATTTTTTAAATTGGGGAATTGGTATTGTGTCCCCGATTTGTTACCTCAACGACGCCTTCGTGAACACGGCGTCCGGGATGCGGGCGTTGAATTCGATCGACTCGATCACGAACTTGGTCCCTTCGCCCTCCTTAAGGGCATCCTTGAAGACCATGCGCGTCGGGACCCAGCGGCCGCCCTGCCGCTCGACGCTCTTGACCTCGGTCGTCTTGAGCAGCTTGCCGCTCTTGCCGAACCGCTCCTCCCTCAGGGCGACGAAGCGCTCCTGGTCCACCCAGACCTTGCGCCGGAAGTAAGCGATCTCGCCGCCGCGCGAAACGAGCTCGAGCACCCAGCACGGCCGCCCCCCGACCGTTTCTTCGCCGGCCACGGCCGCCTTGTAGAGGACGGTGAGGCGAGGGTCCTCCATCATATCCTCGTAGGACAGGTCCGAGCCCATGACCGATTGGCGCAGCATGTTCCCCGAGATGAGGATGGTCCTGTCGGCGGCCGGCGTGTAGGTCCAGAGCTGGCCGCCGAGCTTGAGCATTTTCGTCCCTTTCTCGCGCGGCGGGGCGAGGTATTCGGTGAACGACTCCGTCCGGCCGCGGATCCACGACTTGGCCCGGATGCTGCGCGAGCCGCGGCGGCCGTGGACGGTCATGAGGCTCGTCGTGATCTTGTTGTCCGAGCCCATGTTCTCGTCGACCCGGCGGAGGATGGCCTCGCCGTCCGGGGCCTGGGCCGCGGCCTTCGCCCCCATCATTACCATTATCAGCAAGAGCTGGAACGCTTGTCGTCTCACCCCTCGAACTCCTTGGCCAGCCGCGCGGTCTGGCGCTTGTAGATGCCGATGCCGGAGACGGCCCGGCCGAGGAAGGTCGCCACGAGTCCCGGCAGAAAGCCGATGACATAGCTCACCGGCGTCACCCGGGCCCGCACGACGTCGGTGACAAAGATCGAGGCGTTCTTCATGATCGACCCGATGTTGACGCCTTTCGCCTGCAGAAAGTAGGCCGCGGCCAGCCCGAGAGCGGTGCCGACCACGGAGCCGACGACGCCGATCGCCAGCCCCTCGGCGATGAGCGACCGGAAAAGGCGGCCCTTGTCCTCGCCCAGGGCCAGGCGGATGCCGAACTCCCCGTAGCGGCGGAGACTGCCCATGAGCCCGGAGTTCCACAGGACGATGGACATGACCAGGATGAAGACGACGAGCATGGCCGAGTAGACGGACGTGGCGAGATCGAGCAGCTGGGACAAGCCGCCCTGTTCGCGGAGCGTCACCATCTTCGGCGCGAAGTCGCCCGCGTCGCCCCGGTGGGTGGCGTTGAACGCCGCGGCCAGCTTGGCGGCTTCGTTGTCTCGATAGGCCGAGTCGCGGAAGAAGCCGAGGACCTCGCCGGCGGCGTCCGGCATGTCGAGGGCATCCTGGATGTCGGCGATGTCGGCCAGCACGGCGCCCCGGTCCATGGCCGTGATGCCGAAGCGGACGGTGCCCGAGACGACGAAATTGCGGACCGCCATCTCGCCGGACATGGTCGCGCCGATGAGGGTCGCCGTCGAGCCGGGGCCGATGCCGAGCCGCGAGGCGAAGGCGTCGGCGACGAGGATCTCGCCGGGCGCCTCGGGCAGGCGGCCGCGGACGACGGCCTTGTCCAGATTGAGGAGCCGCCGCTCCGGGCTGCCGGGCGAGCGCAGATCGATGGCCAGGCCCGCGGCCGGCCCCTGGGCCCGGGTCTCGCCCTTGTCGTCCGGGATGTCGACGAGCCCGCCGAACCGCGTCCGCGGCGTCCAGACGAGCGACGGGTGGCCCCGCTCGAGCTCGGCGAGAAGGGAACGGACGCCGATATAAGCCAGGTCGTTGGGGGCCTCGTCCGCCTCGGCGGCATAGGCCCGTGACATGATCTTGAC
>Ga0326732_1000167_pt1 | contig 15823 bp, 16 predicted proteins | sample MHFSIPfraction_4_FD_207644 | JGI IMG/M metagenome (GOLD analysis project Ga0326732, IMG submission 207644) | Lab enriched peat soil microbial communities from Michigan Hollow, Ithaca, NY, United States - MHF12FN SIP fraction | ecosystem: Environmental > Terrestrial > Soil > Wetlands > Peat...
CGAAGGTGTATATAAGCCCCAGCCTATCCAGAACCTTGGCGCCCATCAAGCCTCGAACTGAAAAGGTGACCGGGGTCATGCAATAACACATACGCGACGCCCAACTTACGCTGCCACCGCCAGCGGCTGGATCGCCGCCAGATTCTCGGCCAGCGCTTCGCGCGTGAGCGCCAGATCGTAGTGCGCCTGCAGGTTCAGCCAGAACTCGGCCTCCATGTCGAAGAAGACGCCCAGGCGCGCGGCGGTATCGGCGGTGATGCTGCGCTTGCCGGCGACGATTTCCCCGATGCGGCGCTGCGGCACGCCGATTTCCTTGGCCAGCCGGTATTGGGTGACGCCCAGCGGCTTGAGGAATTCTTCCAGCAGGATTTCGCCGGGATGGGCGAGCGGTATTTGACGTTTTGCCATAACGGCATTACGCAACTTCACTACGCCGCCTTCAGGTCCAGCAAGGCTTCCGGATGCGCAATCGCAACACGAAGCAGCGTTTGCGCTGCGCCGGTGGGCTTGCGGCGGCCCTGCTCCCAATCCTGCAACGTGCGGGTTGATACATCCATCAGGGCGGCCAGTTCGGACTGAGACATTCCCAGTCGGCTTCGCGCCTCGGCGATGGGCGACAGGGTCACCTGGGTTTTCCGGGCGCCCTTGCCCGCCTTCATCTGGCGGACGGAGTTCAGCAAATCCTTCTGGAACTGTTCCATTTCCTTATCCATGTTCTATGGCCTCTCGCAGTTGTTTCAAAAATGACACGGGCAGGTTGTCGAACTTTGCTTTCACGTACACCATCAACAACCACCTCGCCGTGCTCCAGGCAATTGAAATAAATGACCCGCGCGCCGCCGCGTTTACCCATGCCGGGGCGCGTCCATCGGACCTTACGGCACCCGCCTGAACCCGGAATGACGTCGCCCACGTCCGGGTTGGCCGCCAGCCAGTCGATGAATGCGACCCGCTCGGCATCGGTCCAGACCTGGGCTGCCGCGCACACGAAAACGTCCGTTTCGATGACGGTGTACATTGGACAAGGATACGGCAGTGCCGTATTGTAGGCAATATCGAAAAACAATCGCTCCCGGGCGCAACGTCCACGCTGCCCGCCGCCACCACGATCCCCGCACAAATGAACCCTTCCACCGTCAAAACCTACCTGCCCTGGGTCGTGGCCGTGGCGCTGTTCATGGAGGGGCTCGATACCACCATCGTCAACACCGCGGTACCTGCGATAGCGGAGGGTCTCCAGGTGACGCCGCTGAGCCTGAAGGCGGTGGTGACCAGCTACATCCTGAGCCTGGCGGTGTGCATCCCGGTCAGCGGCTGGATGGCGGACCGCTACGGCACGCGGCGCGTGTTCGGCATCGCGGTCACCGTCTTCACCTTTGCCTCGATCCTGTGCGGCCTGGCGCAAAATGCGCCGATGCTGGTGGCGGGACGCATTCTGCAGGGCGTGGGCGCGGCGATGATGATGCCGGTGGGCCGGCTGGCGATCATCCGCACCTTTCCCAAATCTGAACTGCTGCGGGCGATGAACTTCGTCATCATCCCGGCGCTGATCGGACCCTTGCTCGGACCCACGGTCGGCGGCCTGATCGTGCATTGGTTCTCATGGCACACCATCTTCTTCATTAACGTACCGGTGGGCCTGATTGCACTGTGGCTGGCGCATCGCTACATGCCGGACTACCGCGGCGATGCACGGCGCCCGCTGGATGTCGTCGGCCTGGTGCTGTTCGGCAGCGGTGCGGCGCTGCTGTCCTGGCTGCTGGAAATCTTCGGCGAGCATCAGATCGATGCGACCTCGGCGGCGGTGCTGCTGGCGCTCAGCCTCAGCCTGCTGGCCGCGTATGGCTGGCATGCCCGCGAGACGGCGCATCCGCTTCTGCGCCTGGCGCTGTTCCGGGTGCGCACGTTTCGCGTGTCGGTGGTGGGCGGCTTCCTCACGCGCCTGGGGGTGGGCGGCATGCCATTCCTGCTGCCGCTGCTCTACCAGCTCGGCCTAGGCATGCCCGCGTGGCAGTCGGGCCTGCTGATGATGCCGGTGGCGGCGGCGGCCATGGGCATGAAACTCATCGCCTCGCGCTTGCTGGCGCGCTTCGGCTACCGGCGGGTGCTGACCCTGAATACCGTGATGATCGGGGTCGTGGTCAGCCTGTTCTCGCTGGTGGCCCCGGCGACGCCGATCGGTCTGATCGTGCTGCTGGGCCTGGCTCATGGCTTCTTCAATTCGCTGCAATACACCAGCATGAATTCGATGGCCTATGCCGACATCGAACCACCCGATTCGAGCATGGCCAGCACCATCGCCAGCTCGATGCAGCAGATGTCGATGAGCTTCGGGCTGGCCTGCGGGTCGCTGATCGCCGGCTGGTATCTGGGCGACTTGCCGCAGACCGACCGCGCGGCCGTGACGACCGCGCTGCACCACGCCTTTCTGACTGTGGGCGGCCTGACCATCCTGTCGTTCTGGTCGCTCCGCCCAGGGGATGGTGAAAGCGTCAGCCGGGGGAATGTGCGTGTGACGGAATAAGCGTAAGAATTTACCCAACGCGTGAACGGGATCAGGACTTGCAATCACGCATCAAGCCCACAACAAATGGAGTCGGAAAGATGAAATCATGGCTAACCGAGTACCGCCGACCCTGGAAGCTCGCCACGCTTGCGGCTGGCATCGCATTGCTGATTCTTGGTTCCTTCTACTACCAGGCCCCGGACTGGGATATCCCGATCAGCTTCATCATGGCCATCCTGGCCTATCTCACGGCGCCCTGGAGCCTGCGCGTCGTCCTTGAACGGAAGTGGCGACTGTGGCCGGCCATGCTGTTTGCGACCTGGTTCACGGTCGATGGCTGCTATGCGATCTATTGGCACTTCAAAAATCCCGTGGCGCTGGAAATGATGCGTGACGTGAATTTTCCGGCCTCGCTCTCCCTCTACGGAATGTGCGGCATCGTTTGGCTGTATCGAGGAAGCCTCTTGCAACTCTTTTCAGAAATCCACACTTAAGGGCTTAACCTCGCATTGTTTTTCAACCCGCGTCAGCCGGCAAACTGCGCCAGTTTCTCCGCCTGATCCACGCGCTCCCAGGTGAAGTCCGGCTCGGCCCGTCCAAAGTGCCCGTACGAGGCGGTCTGCCGATAGATGGGTCGGCGCAAGTCGAGGCTTTCGATGATGCCGCGCGGTGTCAGCCTGAAGGTGCCGCGCACCATCGCTTCCAGCTTTTCGTCCGGCACGGTGCCGGTGCCGTACGTTTCGATCAGCAGCGAAACCGGCTCGGCCACGCCGATGGCATACGCCAGTTGAACCAGACAGCGTTTGGCATAGCCTGCCGCGACGATATTCTTGGCGATGTAGCGCGCCATGTAGGCCGCCGAGCGATCGACCTTGGTGGGATCTTTTCCTGAAAAGGCGCCGCCGCCGTGCGGGCAGGAACCGCCGTAGGTGTCGACAATGATCTTGCGGCCAGTGAGGCCGGTGTCGCCATTAGGGCCGCCGATTTCGAACGGGCCGGCGGGATTGACCCACAGTCTGAAGGTCGGCGTGCGCAGCGCCATCGGCACCAGGGGGTCGACGATTTCGCGTGCGACTTGCTGCGCGACCCAGTCCGGATCGAGGTCGCGCGCAATCTGGGTGGAAATGATCACGGTTTCGACGCCGACCATCTGCTGCCCTTCGTAGGCAACGGTGACCTGGCTTTTGGCGTCGGGACGCAACCAGGGCAAGGCTCCGGATTTGCGCAACTCGGCTTGTTTCTGCATCAGGCGATGCGCCAGCCAGATCGGGTAGGGCATGAGGTCCGGGGTTTCGTCGCAGGCATAACCGAACATCAGGCCCTGGTCGCCGGCACCGATGTCGCCGCCGGCCAGCGTGATGCCCTTATGAATCTGGATCGACTGGTGATTGAAGCGCACCTGCACTTCGCAGGTGTTGGGGTCGATTCCGGTGTCGGCATCGCGATAGCCGATGTCGCGCAGCACCTGGCGGGCAATCTCTGCGGCGCGATCCCGAATCTCGTCGAACAGCTCCTTGCGGGCAGTTTTGAACTCGCCGGTAATCACCACCAGTTTGTCCGCCACAAGGGTTTCACAGGCCACCTTGGCGTCGGGCTCTTGCGCCAGAAACGCATCCAGAATGGCGTCCGAAATCTGATCGGCAATCTTGTCCGGATGACCTTCCGAAACGGACTCGGAGGTAAACAAATGACGGCGGGTATTCATGATGCGTTTTCCTGTGAAGCGTGGTGCGGTTATTGATGCGGGATTATCCATCAGATCAAATTTCGTCATTCCGGAGAAAGCCGGAATCCAGCGGCTGAAGAATTCCTCGCGCAAGCGGGACAACATTACTGTTCTGTCTGCGTCGCAGTTTCTTTCATACTGGATTCCGGCTTTCGCCGGAATGACGGGCTAATGGATTATTTGGGTTGATTAACGATTACATGGGTTGAAAATTCTGGCGCTCAACTTGCCGCGAGGCGCCAGAGCGACGTCACCTCGGCCGCACGCGCGGCGTGGAGCGGGTCGGTGTCATCCGCGGCGCGGGGGTGCGTGGGCTTGGTGTCCATCCGCCCCACCACCTTCAATCCCGCCTCGTCGAAAGCGGCGAGCAGCGACTCGCGCGAGCGCAGCCCCAGGTGCTCGGCCAGGTCAGACAGAATGAGCCAGCCTTCGCCACCCGGCTCAAGATGCGCCACCAGCCCGTTCAAAAACCCCCGTAGCATGCGGCTCTCCGGGTCGTAAATCGCATGTTCGAGCGGGGAGTTGGCGCGCGCGGGCAGCCAGGGCGGGTTGCAGACGATGAGGGGCGCGCGCCCTTGCGGAAAAAGATCAGCCTCAACGACATCCACCCGCCCCTTGAGTCCAAGCCGGGCGATATTCTGGCGCGCGCATGCCAATGCACGCGGGTCCTGGTCGGTGGCGATGACGTGCTTGACCCCTCTGCGGGCGAGCACCGCAGCCAGCACACCTGTTCCGGTACCGATGTCGAAAGCCAACTCCGACGAAGGCAGCGGCGCCTCGGCCACCAGGCCCACGTACTCGCCACGCACCGGTGAAAACACGCCGTAGTGCGGGTAGATGCGGTCGCCCAGCGCAGGGATGTCCACACCTGATTTGCGCCATTCGTGGGCACCGATCACGCCGAGCAACTCACGCAGCGAGACCACCGAGGACACCTCTCCTGCACCATAGGCTTCGGCACAGGCTTGCTTCACATCCGGTGCACGGCGCAGGGGAATGCCGTAATCCGCATCGAGCGGCAGCAGCAGCATCCCAAGCGTGCGGGCGCGCTGGGACTGGTACTGGCGATGGAAGTTGAAGGCTTCGGTCGGCGACGAAGCGGGCTTGCGCGGTCTGCGGTCGATGCGGCGCGCCATGGCCTGCAGCAACTGCCGCGCATTCTGAAAATCGCCCCGCCACAGCAGCGCGGTGCCCTCGCTGGCCAGACGGTAGGCCGCATCGGCGGTGAGCTGGTCGTCTGCGACCATCACGCGCTTGGGCGGCGGCGCCCCGTTCTCCGAGCGCCAGCGGGCAGTCCGGCTCTCGCCGGCTTCGGTCCAGTTCACAACAGAATTTATTGCGTCAGGCACAGCGGGGTTTCCACGAAGTGTGAGTGCGTATTGATTGGGCGGTTCTTGAGGCCCGTCTCATCAGGTGCAAGCGTTCAAAGCCCAGACTAAAGAAATGGCTACGGCTTGTTGTCGTGCCGAATCAGCATCAAAGCTTGGCGCTCCGTCCTCCATCCACTGCCAGAATCTGCCCGGTCACAAAGTGCGTGTCCATTGCGAAAAACCGTACCGCCAGCGCGATGTCGTGGGGATCGCCGGCGCGCTTCAGCATGGTGTGCGAAACGATGCGCTGGCGCGAGACCTCATCGAAATTCGCGTCGCCTTCGGGCCACATGATCGGGCCCGGCGCGATGCCGTTGACGCGCACCTCGGGCGCGAGTTCGCGCGCCAGTGACTTGGTGAGTCCTACCAGGCCGGCCTTGGCGACGGAATAGACGACGTAGCTTTTCATCGGCCGGTCGGCGTGGATGTCGGTGATGTTGATGATGCAGCCGCGGCGTTTCTTCAGTTCGGGAGCGGCGGCCTGTGACAGGAACATGGGTGCCTTGAGGTTGCTGCCCATCAGGTCGGCCCAGTCTCTTTCGGCGATGGTGCCGACCGGGGTGGGGTAGAAGCTCGACGCGTTATTGAGCAGGACGTCGAGGCCGCCGAAGGTGGCGACGGTCTGGTGGACCAGACTCGGGAGGCCGTGGGTGTCGTGCAGGTCAGCCTGGATCAGCGCCACCGAATCGGGGCGGATCGCGTTGAGTTCGTCTTGCAGCGCGCGCGCCTCGGTGGCCGAGCTGCGGTAGTGGATCATCAGGTTGGCACCTGCCGCATGCAGCAGGCGCGCCGACGCTGCACCCACACGCTTGGCCCCGCCGGTAATCAATGCCACTTTGCCATGCATCGGGATTCGCCCTTATAGTCCTTGGATTACGCATTATCCATGAACTCCCCGTCTGCATGCTGCCCGTCCCCACCCCTGACGCCCTTGCGCACAGCCAGCGCGTGACCGCGCACCTGCGGTCGCTGATCGTCGCCGCCGGAGGCTGGATCCCGTTCTCGCGTTTCATGGAAGCGGTGTTGTACGCACCCGGCCTCGGCTACTACGCTGCCGGTGCGATGAAGTTCGGTGCGGCGGGCGATTTCGTCACCGCACCGGAGCTGACGCCGCTGTTCGGCCGCACCCTGGCGCACGCGATTGCGCCGGTACTGGCGAACAGCGGCGGCGAAGTGCTGGAACTGGGCGCCGGCAGCGGCCGGCTCGCGGTGGACATGCTGGGGGAACTGGACCGGCTCGGCGCATTGCCGGCGCGTTATTGCATCCTGGAAGTGAGCGCCGACCTGCGTCAACGCCAGCAGGAAACCCTTACCCGCGAACTGCCGCATCTTGCCGGCCGGGTAGTGTGGCTGAATGCGCTGCCCACGCATTTCAACGGCGTCATCCTCGGCAACGAGGTACTCGACGCACTGCCGGTGGAACTGGTGCACTGGACGGAAGCGGGGCCGCAGGCGCGCGGCGTGATCCTCAATGGAAATGCATTTGGCTGGCAGGACCGGCCGGCCAACGATCCTCTGCTGCGTGTTCGTGCCGATACGCTGAACCTGGCGCCGGGCTATCTCACAGAAATCAATCTGGCAGCCGATGCGTTGATCGCCTCGCTCGCGCAATGTCTGGAGCGCGGCCTGATCCTGATGATCGACTACGGCTTCGGACAAGCCGAGTACTACCACCCGCAGCGCCATATGGGTACGCTGCGCGCGCATTACCGCCACCACGCGCTCGACGATCCGTTTTATCTGCCCGGGCTTTGCGATCTCACCGCGCATGTCGATTTCAGCGCGGTGGCGCGGGCGGGGATGGCTGCGGGGCTTGATTTGGCGGGCTACACCAGCCAGGCGAATTTCCTGCTCAATGCCGGGTTAACCGAACTGCTGATGCAGATTTCTCCCGCTGATGCGGCGGCCTATCTGCCGCAGGCCAATGCGGTGCAGCGGCTGGTGTCGCCCGCCGAGATGGGCGAGCTGTTCAAGGTAATTGCACTGACGAAGGGGAAGGCCGCGCCGCTCGCGGGATTTGCGCGCAGCGACCGGCGGCATAGCCTATAAGGCCAGAATCATCCGTCACACCGGCGGTGCGTGGTTGTAAACAGCTGAAGCTGTAACAACCACGGCCTACCCCTTGCGGGTGAAAGCCGGTGTCCAGTTTGTTGACTTGCCGGATTCCGGCTTCTGCCGTAATGACGGAACAGAGATTTTTGCGGCACCCTATACCAACGGCAACTGCGCGTCCTCTTCCGGCGGCAGCCGGGTGACGCGCACCGCATGCAGGCGGCGGCTGTCGGCGCGCAGGATGCTGAACTGGAAGCCATCAAACTTGACCGATTCGCCGCGCTTGGGCAGGTGGCCGAAGCGCGAGACGACGAGGCCGCCGATGGTGTCGAATTCCTCGTCGGAGAAGTGCGAGCCGAGGGTCTGATTTAAATCGGCAATTTCGGTGGCGGCTTTGACGCGGAACACGCCATCATGCTCGCGGATGATGTTGTCTTCGGTTTCGTCGAAGTCATATTCGTCCTCGATATCGCCGACGATCTGTTCGAGCACGTCCTCGATGGTGACGATCCCGGCCACGCCACCGTACTCGTTGACGACGATGGCGATGTGGTTGCGGTTGGAGCGGAACTCCTTCAGAAGCACGTTGAGCCGCTTCGATTCAGGAATGAAGACCGCCGGACGCAGCATGCCGCGGATGTCGGCATCGTCCTCGGCGTAATGTCGCAACAGATCCTTGGCCAGCAGGATACCGATGACGTCGTCGCGGTCCTTGTCGATGACCGGAAAGCGCGAGTGTGCGGTTTCGATTACGTACGGGATGAAGGTTTCAGGCGCATCGTTGATATCGACGACGTCCATCTGCGCACGCGGGATCATGATTTCGCCGACGCGCATCTCGGACACCTGCAGCACGCCCTCGATCATCGCCAGCGCGTCGGCATCCATCAGGCTGTTTTCGTAGGCGCCGTGCAGCAGTTCGATCAACTGCTCGCGGTCTTCGGGTTCGCGCATCAGCCAGTGAGAGATGCGCTCGAGCAAGCTCGGCTTGGGGCTACTGTCGGACTCCATTTTGCGTCAGGAAACGTAAGGATTGTGGATTCGAAACCGCTCCAGTATAACGGCTTCGCGTGATTCCATGATGTCGGCGTCCGCGGGCTCGATGTGGTCGTAACCCTGCAGGTGCAGCACGCCGTGGACGATCATGTGGGCGTAATGGCCCTTCAGCGGCTTGCCCTGTTCACGGGCCTCGCGTTCAACCACCGGTGCACAGATCACCACGTCGCCGCCCAGCACGCCCCGCCCTGATTCATCGTGGCCGACCTCGCCGTATTCGAAGGTCAGCACATTGGGCACGTAGTCCTTGTCGCGGTATTCGTGGTTGAGTGCCTGCGCCTCATCTGCGTCGACGATGCGCACGGTGATCTCGGCGGGATGTTCCAGCGCGGCGGCGACCCAGCGGCGGACCTGTGCGCGGCTGGGCAGGCCGTCGGACTCGCTGGCGAACTGCACGGCCAGGCTGAACTCAGGAACCACGGTTTTCCGTTTCCGCGCGGCGCGCAGCATAGGCATCGACGATGCGGCCGACCAGCGGGTGGCGCACCACGTCTTCGGACTGGAAATGGGTGAAGGCAATGCCGCGCACATCCGTCAGCACTTCCGTGGCGTCGAGTAGCCCGGACTTCACGTGCTTGGGCAGGTCGATCTGCGTCGGGTCGCCGGTCACCACCGCACGCGCGCCGAACCCGATGCGGGTGAGGAACATCTGCATCTGCTCGGGCGTGGTGTTCTGCGCTTCGTCGAGAATGATGAAGGCATGGTTGAGCGTACGCCCGCGCATGAAGGCGAGCGGCGCGACCTCGATGGCGTGGCGCTCGATCAACCGCGTCACCTTGTCGAAACCCATCAGGTCGTACAGCGCGTCGTAGAGCGGGCGCAGATAAGGATCGACCTTCTGCGTGAGATCGCCCGGCAGAAAGCCAAGCCGCTCGCCGGCTTCCACCGCCGGGCGCGTCAGCACCAGACGCTTCACCTGCTCGCGCTCCAGCGCATCAACCGCACAGGCCACCGCCAGATAGGTCTTGCCGGTGCCGGCCGGGCCGACGCCGAAGGTGATGTCGTGGCTGCGGATCTGCTCGATGTATTCACCCTGGCGCGGCGTGCGCGCGCGCAGGTCGGCACGACGGGTGCGCAGCGCCGGGCCTTCCTCGTCGGCGCGGCCCCGTGTGAGTTCGACCAGGCCGAGCTGGATGTCGTCCAGGCTCAGTTCGTCGTGTGCGCGGTTGTAGAAATGCTCGATCGCCTGCCCGGCCTTTTCGGCCTGCGCCGCGTCACCGCTGAAGCGGAAGCCGGACCCGCGGCGGCCGATGGTGACGTCGAACGCCGCCTCGATCTGCCGCAGGTTCTCGTCCATGGGGCCGCACAGGTTGGCCAGCCGCCGGTTGTCTTCCGGGGCCAGACGCAGTTCAACGATGTCGGTTTTCAAGCGCTTTCGCTCTCAGTGATGGCGACTTCGCCGCGCAGACTGTGCGGCAAAGCCTGGGTAATGGTGACGTCGACGAACTGTCCGATCAGAAGCGATTGGCCAACGAAGTTGACGATGCGGTTGTTGTCGGTGCGGCCGGCGAGCTCTTCGACATTCTTGCGGGCGTGGCCCTCGACCAGCACCCGCTGCACGGTGCCGACCATGGTCTGATTCACCTTCTGCGCCTGCGCCTCGATCTGCGCCTGCAGCCGCATCAGACGCTGCGTTTTCAGTTCGGCCGGTACATCATCCGGGTAGTCCGACGCCGGCGTGCCGGGGCGCTTGCTGTAGATGAAGGAAAAGCTGGCGTCGAAGTCGAGGTCGGTAATCAGCTTCATGGTCGCCTCGAAGTCAGCCTCGGTCTCGCCGGGAAATCCAACGATGAAATCCGACGACAGGCAGAGGCCGTGGCGTTGCTCCCTCAGTTTTCGGACGATGGATTTGAATTCGAGCACGGTGTAGCCGCGCTTCATCGCCGCGAGGATGCGGTCGGAACCGGACTGCACCGGCAGGTGCAGGTGCGACACCAGCTTGGGCAGCTTGCCGTAGCACTCGATCAGCCGCTGCGTCATTTCACGCGGGTGGCTGGTGGTGTAGCGAATGCGCTCTATGCCGGGAATCTCGTGCACCATCCCAAGCAGGAAGGCGAAGTCGGCGGTGCCGCCCTCGTGCAGCGTGCCCTGGTAGGCGTTGACGTTCTGCCCCAGCAGGGTGACTTCCTTCACGCCGTGTTGCGCCAGGCGCGACACTTCGGCGATGACGTCGTCGAACGGGCGCGAGACTTCCTCGCCACGGGTGTAGGGGACGACGCAGAAGGTGCAGTACTTGGAGCAGCCTTCCATGATCGACACGAAGGCCGAGGCGCCGTCGACCCGCGACGGCGGCAGGTGGTCGAATTTCTCGATTTCGGGAAAGCTGATGTCGACCTGCGCGCGGCCGGTCGCGCGCCTTTTCGCGATCAGCTCGGGCAGGCGATGCAGCGTCTGTGGGCCGAACACGACATCGACGAAAGGCGCGCGCGCGACGATCGCCGCGCCTTCCTGCGAGGCGACGCAGCCGCCGACGCCGATGATGAGATTGGGGTTGGCGGCCTTCAGGTGGCGCACCCGGCCGAGGTCATGGAACACCTTCTCCTGCGCCTTTTCGCGCACCGAGCAGGTATTGAACAGGATGACGTCGGCATCGTCCGGCGTGTCGGTTTTGACCAGCCCTTCGGCTGCGCCGAGTACGTCGGCCATCTTGCCCGAATCGTACTCGTTCATCTGACAGCCGAAAGTTTTGATGTAGATTTTTTTCATGGGGTCGCCGTGGCAGTGGATAGACTGGGGGCAGGGATATCGCAGCCAAAGCAACGAAAAGGAATGTGGTGGTGATGAGTGGACTTGAACCACCGACCCCCGGATTATGAATCCGATGCTCTAACCGACTGAGCTACATCACCCTTGTGGACAGCTTTTCCGGCAGCGGATCACCGAAAAGGGGCGCATTTTAGCTGATTGAGGCCCACGCTGTCAAAGCGCAAGGCACGTCAGCGGCCACATGAAGAGGGAATGGCGTGAAGACCAGCGGGCGGAATTACTGGGGCCGCAGCCTGGCCAGTTCGTCGAGCAGGCTGATCAGCAGCTCGCGACCCAACGGTCCCATCCCGGCAACCAGTTGATCGGTGTCGCGCTCGCCGTTGACCAGCCGCCGCATCCGTCCACCCAACAGCGCCATATCACCACCTGCTTTCATCATCTGCTCGGCCATGTTGGCGAGCACGGACATCGCCTGGGCGTCACCGCGCGCCGAGGCATCGATCAGTGCAGCCAGGCCAGGTGCAGCGGCGCTGCCGTCGGGTTGGGCATCGAGCGCGGGCAGCGTGGCGGGATTGTCGAGGCCGCGCAGGATGGCGTCGAGCAGGATGCCGTCTTCCTCGTCCAGCCCCAGCTTGATCGACGGATCGCGACGGCCGTTGATCACATGGCGCAGCGCGCCGACCAGCCGCGCCCACCCAGCCTGCTCGGCGGCATCGAGCTGCTTCAGCAGGTCGGGCAATTGGCTGCGGTCGCGCAGGGCGTTGACGACGGTGTGAATGAAGGATGCGTGAACACGCAGGACTTGCTCGACGGCGGGGGGGAGTTGGGCCATTTGGGGTCAGGGGTCAGGGGTCAGGGGTCAGGGGTCAGGGGTCAGGGGTCAGGCAAATTGTCGGGTGCACTGGCCGGGTTGGCAACCGTTGGCCGGATCGGTACGTTTTCGATTTGCCAGTGAGCGCTTGCCCACGTCAGCAGCTCGTCCGGCCCGGCACCGACCAGATCGACCGGCGGCGGATGGCCAAGTGCGGCAAGCGCCTGCGCCAGCACGATGCGACGCCCGCGTTCGGGCAGGGCGGGGGCCAGGGTCTGCTTGGACAGCTTCTGCCCGGCGGCGTTGGTGACGAGCGGCACATGCGCATAGACCGGCGTCGGCAGACCGAGCTGGGTTTGCAGATAAATCTGGCGCGGGGTATTCCACAGCAGGTCAGCACCACGCACGACATGGGTGATGCCCTGGAAGGCGTCGTCCACCACCACCGCCAGCTGGTAGGCAAACAGGCCGTCGGCACGTTTGACGATGAAGTCGCCGACGGCGTGGGCCAGATTCTGCTCGAGGTCGCCGTGGATGCGGTCGTGAAAGCGGGTGCTCACATCCGGCACCCGCACCCGCCAGGCACGCGCAGTCGCGCCGAGAGGCAAACCGGCCCGGCAGGTGCCAGGGTAGATGGTCTCCCCCTCGTGATTGCGCGCTGCCTGGGCGAGCTGGCTGCGGGTGCAGGCGCAGGGGTAGGCCGCACCGATTCCTATCAACGAATCCAGGGCCGCCGTGTAGGCGTCGTCGCGCTGCGACTGGTAAAGCACTGCGCCGTCCCGGTGCAAGCCATAGACGTCCAGTTGGCGCAGGATGGTGTCCGCCGCGCCAGATTCACAGCGCGGGCGGTCGAGATCTTCCATGCGCACCAGCCAGAGCCCGTCCGCCGCGCGGGCGTCGAGCCAGCTCGCCACCGCGGCGACGAGCGAGCCGAAGTGCAGGGGGCCGGTGGGGGAGGGCGCGAAGCGCCCAGTGTAAGCCGGGGCGTCGCTCAAGCAGTGCGGGTGAGCATCAGTTGCGCAGGCATCGGCGCCGGGAAACCTGCTTCGGCCAGCACTTCGCGGATCATGCGGTTGCCGTCGAAATACACCTGCCAGTAATGATCGGTATGGCAATACGGACGCACGACGAGAACCGGGCCGACCAGATTGAATTCCAGGATTTCAACTTCGACCGCGGGTTCGGCCACCACGTTGGGGGGGGTCTGCAATTTTTCACGCAGCAGCTGCATGGCAGCGACGTGGTCGGCGTTGCCCGCAAGCTGGCATTTGAGTTCGACCCGGCGGAACGGATTGGCGCTGAAATTCTGGATGGTGTCGCCGAAAATCTTGCTGTTGCCGACGATGGACAACACGTTGTCCGGAGTATTCACCGTGGTGGCGAACAGGCCGATTTCCTTGACCGTGCCGGTAACGCCGCCGGCAGTGATGAAATCGCCGACCTTGAACGGTTTCAGCACGATGAGAAACGAGCCCGCGGCGAAGTTGGACAGCAGCCCGCCCCACGCCGCTCCGATCGCGATGCCGATGCCGGCGACCAGGGCGGCGAACGTCGTCGTCTGCACCCCGAAGTAGCCGAGGATGGCGACCACCAGCACGATGTTGAGGGTGACCGCCAGGAAGCTGCCGATATAGCGCATCAGCGTGGGGTCGACCTGCTGCTTTTCCAGCACGCGCTGGAGCATCCGTCCCGCCAGCCCGATCAGCCAGCGGCCGATGATCCAGAAGGCGATCGCGGCAAGAATTTTCAACCCGGCCTCGGTGGCGTAGGCGGCGGCGATGTCGGTGTATTGCTGAACGTCTTGGTTCATGTGGGACTCCCTGAAATCGAAAGATTCAATCATGAAACAGCGGCGACAGCATAATCCCGCACGCTGCCATTTGGCGAGGCCAGCGCCTGGTAGAGCTGCAGGATTTCACCTTCCATTTTCGTTTCGCTCCAGCCGGCGGCATAGGGTTTGCCTGCCGCGCCGAGCGCCCGGCTTGCGGTGCGATCGGCCAGCAGCGGCGTCAGCACCCGGGCAAACCCGGTGACATCGTCAGGCGCGATGCGGCATCCCGCGCCCTCCTTCAGGACATCTTTGGTTCCCATTTCCGCCAGCGCCACCACCGGCACGCCGAGCGCCATCGCCTCCAGCAGCACCAGGCCTTGCGTTTCGGTTTTTGAAGCGAACACGAAGACATCGGATGCACAGTAGCAGGCGGGCAATTCCGTTCTGCGTTCGAGGTAGCCGACAAAACGCACCTGGTTGGTGAGCCGGCGTTTCGCCACCGCGCGCTCCAGGGATGCCCGCGCGGGTCCCTCGCCGGCAATCACGAACAGCACGTCGGGCAGGCTGCGGCGCACCCGTTCGGTTACGCGCAGCAGAAAATCCAGATTCTTTTCGAACGCCACCCGCCCCACGTAAGCCATCACCGGTCGCTCCGGCGCAATGCCGTGGCGGGCGCGGAACGCGGGGCCGTCGCAGTTGGCGAAATCGGCCTGCCGCAGCCCAGTGGGGATGATGTGGATCGGGCTGCTGACGCCATACGCCGTGAGCGCGTGCTTCATTGCCGAGGACGGCGCGATCACGGCGCTGACGCCGTCGCATTCCTTGCGTGAAATCATCCGCGCCGCCGCCGCCAGCCAGGCCTTGGGCAAAAAAGGCAGGTAGTGGTGAAAGTATTCCTCGAACAGCGTGTGGTAGGTCTCGACACAGGGCAGGCCATGCGTGCGCGCCCAGCGCACCCCGGCGCGATGCGCCAGGAAGGGCGTGTGGATGTGGACAAGATCGAAGTCGGTAGGGTCGAGCCTGTCCAGCGCGGCGGCAAGCGCGCGCGGGTGCATCAGCCGGTCTTCCGGGTCACGCGGAATCTGCCAACCCGGCACCCGCACGATATCGGTCTCCGCCACATTATTGTCGGCCCGCGGCAGCGTGCCCGGATAATCCGGCGCGACCAGCACGCTCGTGTGCCCGGTTACCACCAGCGCCTGCCGCAAGATCTGGATCGAGGTCGACACGCCGTTGACGCGCGGGAAATACACATCGGACACCATCAGAATACGCACGGCAGACTCCGCCTGGGGCAAAGTCTGCGTTGTATGGCATGGGGGTTACAGAATGATGACGCTGCGCTTAGAGATCGATCCCCGGCTGCGCCTTGACCCCGGCGCGGAATGCGTGTTTTTCGTCGGCGATGATCGACACCGTGTCGGCCAGTTCGATCAGTGCGTCCGACGCGCCGCGCCCGGTCACGATCACGTGCTGCATCGGCGGGCGCCTGGCCAGTGTATCCAGCACATCGTCAGCATCGAGATAACCGTAACTCAGCAAATAGGTCAGCTCGTCCAGCACCACCAGCTGGCATGACGCATCCGCCAGCATCGCCCGCGCCACTTCCCAGCCGCGTTGCGCGGTTGCGATGTCCTGGTCGCGGTTTTGTGTGTCCCAGGTGAAGCCGTCGCCGGTGACGTGCCATTCGACGCCGGGCTGTTTGCCGAGAAAGGCCTCCTCGCCGGTATCGGTGCGACTCTTGATGAACTGCACTACGCCGACTTTCATGCCGTGGCCGAGCGCACGCGCCACCGTGCCGAAAGCCGAGGTGCTCTTGCCCTTG
>Ga0326732_1000171_pt1 | contig 15717 bp, 14 predicted proteins | sample MHFSIPfraction_4_FD_207644 | JGI IMG/M metagenome (GOLD analysis project Ga0326732, IMG submission 207644) | Lab enriched peat soil microbial communities from Michigan Hollow, Ithaca, NY, United States - MHF12FN SIP fraction | ecosystem: Environmental > Terrestrial > Soil > Wetlands > Peat...
TCCAGCTGGTCGCTCGAGAGATAACGGATGTGGGCGGCGAGCTCATCGACCGTGACGGGCTCCATCCGCTTCGACGAGCCCTGGCAGGACCAGAGGACGGCGATAAGGGCCATCGCACCGACAAGTCCGGCCGACCGTTTTCGTTGGGACATGGCTTCCTCCGCGACGCGTTTCGAGCGCGACGGAAATGATAGCACAGAAGGCCGCAAAAGGCCCGAGCCCGCGTACCCTTCGATTTGACCGCACGGAGCCTTTGTCCTAACATGGGCTCGAGCCGACGCACGCGCCGACGAAAGGAGCCAACCATGTCGAGATGCCATAAGCCCGTCGCGGTCCTCGCCGCGGCCGCCGTCATCGCCGTCCTCATCCCGGTCACCCTGGCCGGCCAGACCGCGGAGCCCAAGGCCGAGCTCCCGGTGCTGGTCACGTCCTGCGGCCAGAGCATCGGCCCGACGACGATCAAGGTCGTCCTGCAGCGCCTGAAAATGGCCTACGAGATCGACCCGCTGGCGACCCCGGAACTGCTCCGGGGCAAGGCCCAGGCCGGCACGCCCTACAAGTCGCTCATCATTACCATGGGCGCCAGCCTCAAGGGCATGGGCGCGGCGGGCATCGAGATCGAGGACGAGCTTGCCCGGGCCGCCGCCCTCATCGCCGAGGCCCGCAAGGAAGGCGTCAAGATCATCGGGGCCCACATCGAGGGCCTCAAGCGCCGTTCCCAGGGCGCCGCGGCCGGCGACACGACCGACGAGCAATCGATCGACGCCGTGGCCCCGAACTCGGACATCCTTCTCGTCCTCAAGGAAGGCAACTCCGACGGCCGGTTCACGATCATCTCCAAGGCGAAGAAGATCCCGCTCATCGAATTCGAGAAGACGATGGACTTGATCCCCGCCCTGGAGAAGCTGTTCTCGAAATAGGGCCTACTTCTTTGTGATCGTGACCAGGCCCAGCTTCTCCTGGATCCCGATCCACTTTTCGACGTCCAGCGCGTCGATCGGCTCGAACTCGGCCGAAGCGGCGTCGCGGATGTCGAGGATCGACCGCTTCCCGTCGATGAAGTTCCGGAGCTCCCGCTCGGCCATCTGGATCGAGGGCGGCGGCTGGTAGCCGAGCTTCCGGATCTCGTCGCGAAGGCCCCACAGGCTCATCATCCCGCCCATTTTTTCGGTCCGGACGGGGACGAGGCCGGCCAGCCGGATCTCGTCCTTCGTCGGCGCGATCTTCTCGGCCTTGACGCCGAGGGCCCTGCAGCGCGAGGCGTAGAGGTCGTCCAGGCCCTTGAGGTAGACGGTCCGGACGGCGTCGAGGCCGGCCAGACGCGCGGCCAGCGCGCCTTCCGCCCCGGCGTCCCGGCCGGTGAAAGCCCTGACCGAGGCCAGGGCCGACTTCTCCCGGACGATGCCCTGGACGACGAGCACCCGGGCGTCCTTGGCGGCCGCGGGGAGCGCCTTCGCGCCGGCCGCGAGCAGCAGCCGTTCCGCCCGGCCCCTGTCCTCGCCGATCCGCCCGCCCGCGCGGGTCGAGATCTCGGCCATCATCCGCTCGGCTTCCGCCGGGCCCGCGTTGGCCAGGAATTCGGCGGCCGCCGCGGAGATCGTCACCACCCGCTTGAATTGGGTCGCGTCGGACTTATCCGGCGTGTCGCCGCTCGTGTGGTACCACTGGTCGGGCCAGACGATCATCAGCACGGCCGGGATGCGGATGCCGCCGTCGACGAAGACGTCATGGTCGCTGCCGCCGGAGTAGCGCTCGATGAGGAAATAGAAGGGATCGCGCGAACCTGTCGGGGCCAGGACGCCGCCCGTCCGCCAGCTCATCTCCTGGGCGTCCCGCTGGGAATCGCCCATCCATTCGATATAGGAGGCCATGACGTCGTTGAGGTAGGTCGGCAATGACCAGGGCGTCTGGTTGAGGCGGAAGTAGCTCTGGTTCTTGATCAGTCCCTCCCCGACCATGTCCAGGTTGATGTCGGCGAAGATCTTCTTCTTGATGTCGGGATTCAGCCGGAGGTAGGCTTCGGTCCCGGAGATCTCCGGGACGAACAGGAATCGCACGGAGCGCTTGAGCGGCGGGATCTTGCCCTCGGCGACGAGCTTCTTCAGGACCCTGGCCGTTTCCAGGATGGCCGTGCACCCGGAGGCGTTGTCGTTGGCGCCCTGCTTGGCCCAGCCCTCGTAGAGATGGGCCGTGAAGACGAGCTCCTCGTCGGGGCGCTCGGTCCCCTTGATGAGGCCGACCGTCAGCTGGTCCTTGAAGTCCGGAACGAGGGTCGTCCGGACGGCCGCCCGGACGACGATCTTCTGGCCCCGCTCCAGGGCGTCCCGAAGGTCCTGGCCCTGGCGCTCCGAGACCACGAACCCGAACGTTGCCCGGTCCGGTCCGCCGGACCGCAGGCCGCTCCAGCCGACCTCGTCGCGGTCGAACTCGGGATGGCTCGAGGACCAGCCGACAAGCCCCGCGGCGCCGTACTTCTGGACGCCGAGGCGGCGGGCCATCTCGGGCGGCCCGTTGACGAGCAGGATCTTGCCCTCGACGGCCTTGTCCTTGTAGAACTCCTCGCGGTTCCCCGGCCCCACGTAGACGAGCTCGGCCGTCGTGTCCGTGGTCGCGCTCCCGGAGCAGAGGCAGGCCGGGACGTCCCGGAGGTCGGCGATCTTGCGGAGCTCCGGCTCGACCGTCCAGAGCTCGGCCGATTCGGCGTCCCAGGTCGCCGGGTCCTGCACGGGCAGATCGACGGTGAAGGCCTCGTCGAGACCGTACTCGCGAAGCTTCTCCAGGATGAACGCGGACTCGAAATAGCCGGTTTGGTACTCCTCGGGTTTGCGGTTCCTGTTGACCCCGGTGAGATGGATCTCGTTCTGCAAGGCCATCTCGCCCGAAGCCTCGTTGATGATGGCCCGGAGGATCTCCGGGGAGCCCGGCGCGGGCCGGGGCGGAGTGTCCTGGCTGGCGACGCTGCCGGCCAGGACAAGGCCGGCGGCGAGCAGGATACACAGGATACAGGGGATCGCGGGGCGGATGCGTGTCATGCGGGCCTCCTCGTTCGAGCTAAAGGGACATTCTATCGAAGGCCCGGAGAAAAACCAAGATTGGCCCATCGTTTCGGGGGGCAGCCCCGCTTGGGGCAATCCCGAGTCGCGGGGGAAAGCCCCGAAGGGGATACCGCCTCGCCTCCGTTCTGTGCTACAATGCCGCCGGGACGAAGGCGGAGCCGGGGTCCCAAGGAGGTCCGGCCATGCTCGCGACAGAAACGGCCAAGACGGTCTTCCTCATCCTATTCGGCCTGTCCATCCTGTGGATCATCGTCATCCTCATCCGCAACGACATGCAGACGATCGTCCGCGCCCTGATCGTCGCGGCGGTGCTGGGGCTCGGGCTCTACTATGTCAATCAGACCAAGCTCGAGACCCTGTCGTTCCGGGCCATCAAGGAGGAACTGTTCCCGGTCAAGGGCCGGGCCTACACATACACGCGGCGGGATTCCCAGGACGCCGGGATGCCGGCCTCGACCTATATCTTCGAGGACCCCGGGCCGCCGCTGCCGCTGGTGATGATGAGCGGCGGAAAATACATGGCCATCAAGGACATCCGGCCGGTGAATGTCGTCCTCGAATATCTCGGTCTGCCGCCCGTCGACAAGGGGGTTTCGGAGCTCGCGTCGGTCACCGGCAGGAAGATCGACTCCGACAAGTACCGCTGGGACGATTACGCCCGGGGCGTCCTTCTGCTCGAGCGGGGCTACTGCCGGGACATGGCCTCGGCGCAATCCTTCACCTGCATCTCCCGGATCACGGTGATCAGCCGCTAGTGGCATGAGCGCGACGACTTCCGCCGCCATCGTCCTGGCCGTCATGGTCGCGGCCTTCGTCGTCGCCAAGCTGTTCAAGATCTCGACCGAGCTCAGTCTCCTCGCCGCGGCGCTGGCCGGGGCGCTGGCCGCCGGCGACGGGCTGCCGGCGCGGGTCATCGTCGAAGGCGCCTTTACCTATTTCGACATCGTTCTCATCTTCGTCACGGCGACCCTGTTCATGAATCTTCTCAAGGAATCGGGGGCGGCGCCCTTCGTCGTCCGGGCCATCCTGCGACGCTTCCACCGCCACAAAGCGCCGCTCTTCGTCCTGTTGGCGCTGCTCCTGCTCGTTCCCGGGGCGTTGACCGGGGCGGGCAGCGTCACCGTCCTCATCATGGGAGGCATGGCGGCCACGGTCCTGGCCACGATGGACATCCCCGGGCCCAAGGTCGCGGCGATCATCTTCGTGATCGCCGGGCTGAGCGCGGCCGCTCCGCCCGTCAACCTCTGGGCCATGCTGACGGCGGCCGGGGTCAACATGCCCTACGTCGGCTTTTTCCTGCCGCTCCTCGTGCCCTGCGTGGTGCTGGCGCTGCTGACGATCTTCATCCTCGGGGCGAAGGCCAAGCCCGTCGACCTGGCCAAGGCGCTCGCCGAGCTGCCCGAGGCCCCGCCCCGGATGAACTGGTTCCGCGTCGCAACGCCGTTCGTCGTCTTCTTTCTCCTCGTCGTCGCGGGCCGCGTCTTCCCCTTCGACATTCCCGTCCTGGGCCTGCCGCTGATGTTCGCCGCGGCCGCCGTCGCGGCCCTGATCCTCTCGCCCGTCAAGATCGCGGTCTTCAGGACGTCGGTGGACACGGTCCACCAGCTCCTGCCGCTCATCGGGACCCTGACCTGTGCCGGGATCCTGGTCGAAGTCATGGCCCTGACCGGGGTCCGCGGCCTCATCGCCATCACCACGGTCACGCTGCCCGTGACGGTCGTCTTCCTGACGCTGGCCGTCACGCTGCCGGTGTCCGAAGCCGTGCTGATGTGGGGCGCCGCGCCCGTCTTGGGCGTGCCGCTCGTCCTGCTGTTCAACACGATCGGCCTCAACCCGGTCGTCGCCCTGGCCGGGATGAGCGTCATCTGGCCCCTCGGCGACGCGATCCCGCCGACGGCCATCATCGGGCGATTGACGACGTCGACCGTGGGCATGAAGGGATCCTACGGCAAGTTCCTCAAGTATTGTCTGGTGCCGGGGGCCCTCATCGCCATCGTCGGGACGCTCATGGTTGTCTTCAGCAAGAAGCTCGCTTTCCTGACGGTGTTTTAAGATGGATACGATCGTCACCCTGCTTTATTATCTTCTCACCGCCGCCATCGCCGTCCTGCTCGTCCGGAACTTCCTGAAACGGAAGAATTGGCAGGAGGAGGTCCTCTATATCATCATCCTCATCCCGTTCGTCCTGCGGCTCCTGAGGCTCAAGTGATCAGGAAAGCGGGCATTGCCATCCTCGGGGCGGTCCTGTCCGTCTTCGCCGGGGCGAGCTTCTACCGCAGCCGGCATCTGCACGAACCGGTCGTCCTCGGGCCGGGCGTCCGCAAGGTCGTCAAGCTGGGCGACTATTTCGCGCCGGTCAAAGGCACGGTCAACGACGCGAACGTCTATGTCCTCGAAGGGAAAGAGCCCGGCGGAACGATCCTCCTCCTCGGCGGCACGCATCCGGAAGAGCCGGCGGGGCGGCTGGCCGCCTGGATCTTCGCCGAGAACGCCGTGATCGCCCGGGGCCGGATCCTGGTCATCCTCTCGGCCAACCGCAGCGCCACGACGGTCACCCGGCTCGGCGGCGCCTATCCGCCGGACTTCACCATTCCCACGGCTTGGGGCGGCCAGACGTTCCGCATGGGCGACCGCTGGTCGAACCCTCTCGACCAGTGGCCCGATCCCGAGGTCTATCTCCATTACCCGACGCGCCAGGAGCTGGCTTACGTCGACATCCGCAATCTCAACCGGGCCTTCCCCGGCCGGCCGAACGGCACGCTGACCGAGCGGACGTGCTTCGCCATCACCGAGCTCATCCGGCGCGAAAAGGTCGATATCGCCATCGACTTCCACGAGGCCGAGCTCCAGTATCCGGTCATCAGCACGATCGTCGCCCACGAGAAGGGCGCGGACCTGGCCGCGGCGGCGTCGATGTTCATCAGCAGCATGGAGGGATTCTCGATCGGCGTCGAGAACTCGCCCAAAGCCCTGCGCGGCCTGTCCCACCGCGAGATCGGCGACGCGACCGACGCCATCTCGCTCCTCCTCGAAGCGCCGGAGCCGTTCCTCGACGCGACGCGGGGCCGGACGAACCGCGCGCTCCTGCTCACGGGCAAGGACGAATTCGTCGTCCGGGCGGGCAAGCGCGGCCTGCTCTTCGAGAAGATCGACGAGAACGGCTGGCCCATCGACGTCCGCGTCGGCCGCCACACCTCGACCGTCCTTCAGCTCTTGGAAATCTGGTCGGCCGACCACGCCGACAAGGCGGTCGAGGTCTCGGGCGTTCCCCGCTACGGCGAGGTCATCGGGAAGGGAACGGGCGCGTTCCTCAAGGACCCGAAGACGGCCGCCCCCGCCAAGCTCGTCTACGAGTAGACGACGACCAGCCGGGCGTCTCTAGGCGACGGGAGCCTTGCGGCCGCGGGCGAAGCCGATGATCGCCAGGACGACGGCCAAGGCCAGGAGGATCCCCAGGATCAGAGTGATCGATTTCTTGGCCGAAACGGTCTTGGCCAGATCGGCCGAGACGCTGTCCTTGGAGGCGTTCAGCGAGGCCATGGCCTTGGACTGTTCCTCGGCCGCCGACTTGAGCGAGGCCACATTCTGCTGAAGCGACGAGATCTCGCCGTCCTTGGCGGTGATCGCGGCTTCCATCTCGACCGCCTTTTTCTTCAGCCCCGCGATCGTCCAGTTGAGGCCGCTGACCTTCTTCTTATAGGAGGCTTCCGTCTCCTGGCCCGCGGCCACGGCCTTGTCCAGCTCGGCTTTCTGGCCCTCGAGCGCGGCGATCTGGTCCTTGAGGGAGGCGACCCCTGCGCTGAGTTGCTTGTTCTGGCTCTCGGCGCCGGCCAGCTTGTCCTGGGCGAGCTTCAGTCCCTGGTCGAGCGCGTTGTTCTTCTGGACGAGATCGTCGTAGCGCGCGTTGGCCTGGGCGAGCTGCTCGGCGTTCTGCTGTTCGAGCGTTTTGTAGCGCTTCTTGGAGACGCATCCGGCCGACGACATCAGAAAGACAACGGCCGCCGCGAGCGTCAGGATGACGAGTGCTTTTTTCGACATGACTCCTCCCTCTTTGAGAATTTATCCTTCAGAAAAGGATTAGGCCGAATCCCGAGGTCCCGGAGCGTCTGTTGGGGATATTTTCCGCACGGAGGCGCCGCTTGTCAACCGAAACCTCACCGGTCCGGCCAGCGTCCCCGGAGAGCGGTCAAGACGACGATCATGGCCAGGATGTAGGCCACGGTGATCAGGACGGTCGTCGTCGATCGGTCGGCGCGGCGTCCGTCGAGCCGGTCCTCCCCCGGCGCGGGCAGGGGCCGCGGATCCCAGGGAAGCCCGTAGCGCTCGCATAATCCCTTGACGTTGAGAAGATGGAGGACCGGGACGCCGGCCGCGGCCATGGCCTGGATGACGCCGCGCCGGGAGGGCGGAGGGACCCCGATGCCGCGGGCGAGTCCCGGCTCGACCTTCAAGACCTCCGCGTCCGTTCCCAGATTGGCCCAGCTGCCGCCGATGTTGACGAAGGCCTTGATCGTCCTCGGCCCGGCGCTGTCGCGGTACAAGGCCATCCGCCGGGCGACGTTCCGCTCGAGGTCGGGCTCTTCGAGGAACGGCACGCCGCCGGAGCGGATGCGTCCGGCAAGGAGGGCGCGGCCCTCCGGGCTCATGTCCCGGCCGACATCCTCGTCCCCGCCGATGGCCCGGGCGATCGGGCGCACGTCGAAGAGGCCCTTCCCCCTCAAGCAGTCCTCCATGTCGAGCCAGGAGAATCCGGGGATGTTGCCGCCCCACTCCGACGCGCCGAGCGAGGAGATGACCACCGGCTCGACGTCCATCGCCTTGGCCGCGGCAAGCGTGGCGACGATGAGCGCGGGAAAGGAGCTCGAGGCGCCGACGGCGATGACGTCGCCGCGCCGGACGCCAGCCTCGTGAAGGAGCGACACAACGAGCCCGGCGAAGGCCGGGTTGGTCGTCGTCCTTTTCGCCTCGAGCCGGCCCGCCGAGGTCGTGATCTCCGATCGCTCCTCGCCGATGAGGCCGGTCCCGTTGGGATCGGCGGAAAGATCGATCGCGATGCCTCGGCCCGCGCGGCAATCTTTCAAGGCGGCGGAAGCCCGGGCCATGAGGTCCGCGGCTGCGGCCATCTCGGCCCGGACGCCTTCGGCCGGGGACGGGAGGAACCGGACCAGGAGAAGATAGGCCAGGCTCAGGACCGCCGCCGCGGTGACCGCCGGCAGGATCCGGCGGCCGGCCGGCGTCTTCATAGGAGCGCCGCCAGCCTGGCGACGGCATAAGTCAAGGTCGAAACGGCGGCCAGTGAGGCGAGCGTCGGCAAGGGCTTCTGGCGGGCCAGGCTTGAAGCCAGAATGCCGGGGATGATCAGGCCGATGACGCGGAGCCCGGCCGGAGCGGCGAATAGCCCGGGCGAGAGGACCAGCCAGGCTTGGGACAGGACCGCGCCGATCAGGATCATCAGCGCGAACCGGCGCCGCCCGAAGAGAATGAAGCGGCGGGCCAGGACCTTATAGGCCGCGAGGGCCAGCAGGGCGACGGCCAGGGTCGCCGCCGCGCGGAGGGGCCGGTCGAGATAAAGTGCGAAATACCCCGGAACGATGAGGCCGCCCGGCGAGATGTCCGTGATCTCGGCCCAGAGGAGGGCCAGGACGAGGCCAATGAGAAGCGTTTCAACGGCCATGCGCGGCTCCTCTTCCCTTCCAATAGCGGACGAGCTCGTCACCGCCGCCGACGAAGTTGCCGAGCCCGACGACGATGGGCGCTTCCGGCGCCGACGACAGCACGCGGCTCATCACGTCCTCGGCCGACCGCCCTTCGACGAGGGCGAAGACCGTGTCCCCCGGCCCGGGGCGCCGGCGGAGCTTCCTCAGCGCGGCCTTGGCGGGCGGGCCGAGCAGGAATACGGAGGAGAAGCCGCGGAAGAAGCCTTCGCCCGCCACCCGGATCCATTGAAGGGTGCGGTCGCCGCGGTCTTCGCGCAGGCTGAGAAGCCCCACGAGAGGCCGGCCGGCGAACGGCTCGAGACGCTCGACCTCGCGAAGCGCCGCGGCCGAGGATTCCGGCTCGTTGGCGGCGAAGAGGCTGACGCAGACCGCCGGACGGGGCGGCTCGCCGAAGGCGCCGCGCACGAGCTCGAGGCTCCCCGCATCGGGCACGACGGCGGCAAAGCCCCGCTCGATCGTCCCGCCATCGACGCCCAGAGATCCGAGGACCGCCCGGGCCAGGCGCCGGTTGGGCTCGAATTCGCCGAGCGGCAGGCCAAGGTCCGCGGCCGGACCGTCGGCATCCGTCCGCGCGATCGGATGGATCTTCGATCCCCTCCGCGCGGCCGCGGCCTCGAACGCGGGCCGGATCTCTTCCGCGGCGATGTAGATATCGGCCCGGCGGGGAATGGCCGCGGCGAGGGTCCTGGCGACCTCCTCCTTCTCCCGTCCCATCTCGTCCATGTGGTCGAGGCGGACATTCGTCACGGCAAGAATGCCAGGCCGGAGGATCTGCCCGGATTCGGCGGCCAGACACTCCGCCCCGATGCTCATCGTCTCGGCGACGAGGACCCCGGCCCCGGCGGAGGAGGCCAGCTCGACGAGCCGGACCTGCTCGCGCAACGAGGCCGGCCCGGCCCGGAAGATCTCCCGCTCCGTGCCGTCCGGAAATATCAGGACCGGCCTCGAGCCGGTCGTCTTGGCCATAACACGGGCGCCTGAGGCCCGCAGTCCGGCCGCGATGAGCCTGGTGACACCCGATTTGCCCCGTGTCCCGGTGACGGCGATGCGCAGCGGGACCTGCCGCAGGGCCCGGTCGAGCCGGAGCCGTTCGACCGCCAGGTAAAGAAGGACAAGACCGAGGCAGGCGGTAAGAACGAGAAGCTCGCGCAAGATCGGTCTCCGGTCGCCGGCCGGCCGGCTATCTTCGCCAGGTTCTGGATGTGTTCACGCCGGACCTCCAGGTGCGCGGGCATTTTTTTCAAGTATAAGCTCCAGGGTTCAGGCCGTCAATGAACCTTCTCCAGCTCCGGCCGCTGCCTTGAAAAACCGGCGCCGAAGTCGCATAATATGTTGTCCATGTTGGATTCCAGCCCGGCGGGACTGAAGATGGGAGCCGCAGGAGGCCCCCGGCGGTCCTTCGACCCGTCACAGGAGGCATTGATGGACCATCGGCTCGCATCCAAGCTCGCGGCCGGCGCCGCGATCCTTTTCTTCATTTCCGGACTGGCCCTGGCCCAGGCCGGACGCGGGACCGCCCGCATGAACGGGATCGTTCTCGACCCGGGCGGCACGCCCGTCATCGGGGCCAAGGTGACGGCGACCTTCACCCAGGCGGGCGGCAGCACCTTCGAGACGACGACCGACAAGAAGGGCGAATTCACGTTCATGGGCGTCGGGACCGGCAACTGGGACGTCACGGTCAACGCCAAGGGCTACCTGCCCGTCACGGCACGCATCTACACCTCCCAGCTCAACAAGAACCCCAAGGCCACGATCAGGCTGGAGAAGAAAGCCGAGGGGACGGGCATCGTCCAGGACGAAGCCACCTTCCAGACCCTCGAGGAGGGCAACGCCTTCTTCAAGGACGGCAAGTACGACACCGCCCTGCTGATGTATGAGGAATTCCTGGCCAAGAACCCCGGCGCCTATCAGGTCCTCCTGAACATCGGGGATTGCTACCGCGAGAAGGGCGAATACGACAAGGCCATCGAGAACTACAACAAGCTCATCGAACTGGCCGGCGTCGACTCGGCCATGGGCAAGACCATGGGCGCCAAGGGCCTGGCGGCGATCGGCCTGTGCTTCCTGAAGCAGAACAAGCTCGCCGAATCCCAGGACTACTTCAAGAAGTCGATCGAGATGGCCCCCCAGGACGAGAACCTGCCCTACAACGTCGCCGAGATCTACTTCTCGAACTCGCAGACCGACGAAGCCATCCGCTACTTCGAGATGGCCATCCAGATCAAGCCCGACTGGCCCGACCCGTACCTCCGCGTGGCTTACGCCTACCTGAACAAGGGCGACTCGGCCAAGGCCGCGGAGAACCTGGAGAAGTTCATCAAGCTCGAGCCGGAAACGGAGCGGACGGCCCAGGCCAAGGCCATCCTCGACGCCATCAAGAAATAGCGAGGGAATGCGGCCGAGGGTCCAATCCGAGCGGGTCATGCGTCGACGAATTGAGGCGGTTGCCGCCCTGCTCGCGGTCTTGATCCTGGCGCCGGCCTGCGCGCCGAAGGTCCCGGCCGGCGCCTCCGGCATGAACCTCCTCGTCATCACCCTCGATACGACCCGCGCCGACGTCCTCGGCCTGTACGGCAATCCGGACGGCGTCTCGCCCCGGATCGACGAGCTCGGACGGACGGGGATCGTCTTCGAGCGGTGCTACACGCCCGCTCCCCTGACGCTGCCGGCCCATTGCTCGCTCTTCACGGGGAGATACCCGATCGCCCACCAAGTCCGCAACAACGGCACGTACGTCCTGCCGCCGGACGAGCGGACGCTGGCCCGAGTCCTCAAGGGCCGGGGCTATGAGACGTCCGCCGTCGTCGCGTCCTTCACCGTCAGCGCCAAATTCGGCTTGGCCCAGGGCTTCGACGTCTACGACGAGGATTTCGAGGCCGGCCGGCCGGTCCTCAACTACACGGCCGAGATCCCGGCCGACCGGGTCACCGCGAAATTCCTTCGCTGGCTCGACGGGCGGGCGGACCGGAAGTTCTTCGGCTGGGTCCACTTCTACGACGCCCATTCCCCGTACGTTCCCCACGGGACGGCCCCCGCGGCCGGCGGCGGATCGCCCTGGAGCCTGTACGAGGGAGAGGTCCGCTTCGTCGACGAGCATGTCGGCAAGATCGTCCAGGCCCTCCGGGACAAGGGGCTCTACGAAAAGACCGTCATCGTCATCGTCGGCGACCACGGCGAGGCCTTCGGGGAGCACAAGGAGCGGGGCCACGGCATCTTCTGCTACGAGGAAAGCCTGCGCGTCCCCCTGATCCTCCACAATCCCCGGCTCTTCAAATCGCCGAAGACGGTGGCCGGGCGGCTCAGCCTGGTCGACATCATGCCCGGGCTCCTCGAGCTGCTGCGCGTCCCGGCGCCATCCGCGGTCCAAGGACGGAGCTTCTGGCCTCTCGTCGACGGCCATGAACAGGGGCGCCGCCAGATCTATTTCGAAAGCCTGTTCGGCCAGGAGGAGTTCAACTGGGCGCCTCTGACCGGGCTCATCGACGGCCCGGACAAGTACATCTCTCTCCCCGACGCCGAGCTTTACGACCTCGGCGCCGACCCCCGGGAAACCCGGAATCTCCTGACCGAACGGCAGGAATCGGCCCGGGCGATCGACAAGAAGCTGGAGGAGTTCGTCCGGCGGACGGCGGCGGGGACGGGGGCCAACCGCCGGCAGCTCAGTCCGAGCGATGTCAAGAAGCTGACCTCCCTCGGCTACGTCTCGAGCTTCTCGTCCAAGTCGCCGGCCCTGACGGACCCGAAGCGGGAGATCGACGTCTATCTCGAGGTCGCCGCCCTCAAGGATCTCGTGGCCGGCAAGGATTATGCGGGGGCAGAGTCCAGGTTGGCGGCCGTCCTGGCCGGGCATCCGGGACTGGAGCTGCCCGATATCTACGACGTCCGGTACAAGATCCTCAAGGCCAAGGGGCGGCTGCCGGAAGCGCTCGCGACGCTGCGGCAGGCCATGGCCAAGTTCCCTGAACGCGACTCCTTCAAGGTCTTCCTGGCCATCGACCTGATCGAGGGCGGGGAGCCGGCCAAGGCCAGGGATTTCTGCCACGACCTCGTCGCCGCGGACCCGGCGATGACCGCCGCCCACGTTCTGCTCGGGGACGCCGAGGAACTGCTTGGCGACGTGGACGCCTCCCTGGCGAGCTACGAAAAGGCGGCCGCCCTCGAGCCCCAGAACGGCTCGGTCCAAGCCAGGATCGCGTCCCTCTGGGTCCGGAAGGGCGACCTGGCCAAGGCCCGGACGATCCTCGAGGGCCTGGAGACCCGCGCGTCCGTGGCAGATTCGGCGGATTTCGAGGGAGCGATGTCAACTCTAGGCCAGGCTCTTCTCGCCTCCGGGGAGACGGACGGGGCCCTCGCGCTTTATCGGAAGGCGACCGTCTTGAGCCCGTCCAATCCGGCCGTCTGGCTCAACCTCGGCGGCGCCTACTTCGCCTTGGGCGACTACGGCGCCGCTCTGGAGAATTTCGAGAAGTCCGTGACGCTCGACGGGACATTCGCCCTCGGCTGGAGCAACATCGGCCAAGTCCATCTCATGGAGCTCGTCCAGGGGAAGGACCCGGCCGCGGCCGAGCGGGCGCTGGGGTTCTTCGACAAGGCCATCGCCCTCGAGCCCAAGCTGGCCGTGGCCTGGAACGGCCGCGCCTCCGTCGAGCTGACGGCGGGCCGGACGGGACCGGCCATCCGCGACTATGAGCGGGCCATCGCGCTCGATCCCGGCCTTCTCGACACCTATATCAACATCACCGTCGCCTTGCGGGAGCAGGGCCGCTATGCCGAGGCCCTGAAGTACCTGGAGACCTGCAAGGAGAAGCTCTATCCGCGGCTGGCGGCCGCCGACCGGGACGAGATCGACCGCCTCCTCGCGGAGGTCAGGGCCCTCAAGGGTGGGCGCTAGCGCGTTTCCGGCGCGATTTCGATCACAGGAGGGACCGATGAGAATGAAGACCGAAGGCATCCTTGGGCTGGCCCTTTTCGTCCTCGTGACGTCGTCCTGCACCCGTCGCGAGCCGCAGCCGGCCCCCGCCTCGGCGCCCACGGCCGAATCGCTCCGTCTCAAGGAGACGACGATCCGCAACGTCACCAGCCATCCCATCGGGTACAAGATCTACCCGGCCGGCAAGCCCGAGGCCGCCGAGTCCCGGGAGATCGCGCCCGGGGCCATCGACCGGTTCCGGACGGCCTCCGCCCTCGAGATCGAATTCAACACGGGCCGCAAGGACGCCGTCTATGCGCTCGATCCGGGCAGCCCCTACTCGTTCCGGGTGGACGACGAGACGACCATCGACCTGTTCCTCGGCTCCCACGGCCGGGCCGACGCCGTCGACCTCGCGCCCTGGGTCCCCACGCCCCAACCGGTCGTCGACCGCATGCTCGAGCTGGCCGCCGTCACGAGCCGGGACGTCCTCTATGATATCGGCTGCGGCGACGGGCGCATCGTCATCACGGCCGCCCGCCGCTACGGCGCCCGCGGCGTCGGGATCGACATCGACAAGGCCATGATCGAGGAATCCGAGCGCAACGCCCGGGCCGCCGGGGTCGAGCGGCAGGTCAAGTTCATCGGCATGGACGCCACGAAGGCCGACATCTCCGAGGCGACGGTCGTCAGCCTCTACCTTCTCCCCGAATCGAACGCCCTGATGAGGCCCATCCTGGAGTCCCAGCTCCGGCCGAAAAGCCGCGTGGTCTGCCACAACTACGCCATCCCCGGCTGGGAATCGAAGCAGGTGATGACCGAAACGGTCGAGGACGAGAACGGGGACAAGCACTACATCTATCTCTACATCCGCTGAGAAAAAAAAGGCGCTCCCGCCGCGCGGAAGCGCCTGTCAGGCCTTTCGAGCCGGGGTCCGGATCAGAAGGCGATGCCGAGACTCGCCGACCAGACCCCGTTCTTGAAGTCGGGCTGGACGTCCCCTTGGACCGTGGAGATGACCTTCTGCATGCCCAGGCTGTAGCGGACGTCGACCTGGAAGTTCCGGCCGAGGTTCAGGCCCGCCCCGAAGATGGCGCCGTAGTCGTTGTTCTTCAGGAGCTTTTCGGTCAGGGGAACGTCCTGGCCGTTCTCCTGGAGCTTCTCCTGGAGCTTGAAGCCCACGGTCGGGCCGGCGATGATGAAGGGCTGGATGATCGGCAGGGGGAGCTTCAGCTTGAGGAGCAGCGGCACTTCGATGTAGTCGGCGTAGAGCTTGTCGGTATAGCTGTCGTCGAGGGCTACGTAGGTGGCGCCCTTCATGGTATACAGGGCCTCCCACTGGATGGTCACGACGCGGCCGAAGTTGAAGGCCAGGAAGACGCCTCCGTTGAAGCCGACCTTGTTCTTCAGGGTCGCCAGCGGATCCTGGGCGTCGATGCCTCTCGGCTTGGCCATGTTGCCGCCGGCCTTGATGCCGAACTGGACGCCGGCGCGGGCGGGCTGGGGCAGGGCGAGAAGCCCCGCGAATACCGCGATCACCAGGACGGTTGTCAGTTTCTTCATGATGCCTCCTCAAAGGATCGAGAGTTCGGGCGCGTCTCACGCGTCCTGGATCATTGTGGAGGCCTGGTGTCCGGCCCGCAATCCCCGGAAGGGGGGAATTGCCGGGGTCGCTCGTCCCCTCGCGAGGGGTGATGAAAAGGCGTTGCTCTCACCGCCGGGCGGGGGAGCCTCAGAGCCCGATCACCTTGAGCTTCGCCTTGTCTTTGAGCTCCTGGATGTAGTCCTTGACCGCCGTTCCCTGCTTGTTCTGCTTGAGCCGCGATTCGATCTCGGCCCGGGCCTCATCGAAGGGCCGGGTCTCCTTTTGGCGGCCGACGACCTTGAGGATATGGTAGCCGAAGGTCGTCTCGATGACCCCGCTCAGCTGGCCCACAGGGACCGAGAAGGCGGCATCCTCGAAGGGCTTGACCATCTGGCCGCGGGAAAAGTTCTCGTAGAGGCCGCCATTGTCCTTGGACCCGGGGTCCTC
>Ga0326732_1000172_pt1 | contig 15702 bp, 18 predicted proteins | sample MHFSIPfraction_4_FD_207644 | JGI IMG/M metagenome (GOLD analysis project Ga0326732, IMG submission 207644) | Lab enriched peat soil microbial communities from Michigan Hollow, Ithaca, NY, United States - MHF12FN SIP fraction | ecosystem: Environmental > Terrestrial > Soil > Wetlands > Peat...
CATGATTCGGCTCGACGCCTGGCTGACCCTGCCGGACGGCGCGCGGTTGCAGGCGGGCGAACTGGCGTTCGCCGAGGCCGACGCGCATGGACGCTATGCCAGTGCATTCCGCTACGTTCCCGACTATCTCGCCGACCCGCGCGCCTTTGCGCTCGACCCCGTGGCACTGGCTCTGAGCGGGCAGGAATTCCAGTCGACCCAGCTCAATCCGCCTTTGCTTGCTTTCGAGGATGCGCTTCCTGATGTGTGGGGGCGGCGCCTGCTGGTGTTGCGCCACGGTCTTGGGCGCGGCCAGCAGGGCGAGCCGCACCTGCTGCGGGTGCTGGGCGGCGCGGGGCTGGGTGCACTGGCATTTGCCCTGCCCGGCGAGCCGCCCGAGGTGTCCGACCCCGAAGCCGATGGCGTGGCGCTTGCCGCACTGGCCGCCGCCGCGGCGCGACTGGAAGCGGGCGAGGCGGTCGACGATGGCAGCCGGCTGCTGCTGGTGGCCGGCAGTTCGCCGGGCGGCGCGCGGCCCAAGGCCCTGGTGCGCGACGCGGACGGCCACTGGATCGCCAAGTTTTACAGCCGACGCGACGACTGCGACATGGTCGGGCTGGAAGCAGCGAGCCTTGCTCTGGCGCAGCGCGCAGGTCTCGCAGTACCGGATTTCCGGCTCGCGGCGTTGCCCGGCGGGCGGCGCGCGCTGCTGGTCAGGCGCTTCGACCGCACGCTGGCCGGTCGACTGCACATGCTGAGTTTTCGGGCCGTGCTGCAGGCCAGCGGCTTTTACGTGCTGGGTTATGCCGATCTGGTTGCGGTCCTGCGCCACCACGGTGCCGCGCCGGAGATCGACGTGCCGCGGCTGTATCGGCAAATGGTGTTCAACGCACTGCTGGGCAACACCGACGATCATCTGAAGAACTTCTGGCTACTGCGCGATGCGGCAGGGTGGCGGCTGGCTCCGGCCTTCGATCTGCTGCCCGACACCGCCGGGTTGCGCGAGCACGTGCTGTGTTTCGATCTGACGCCGACCGCGCCGAAGCTTGCCGAACTGGCTGCGCTGGGGCGCAAGTGGGGTGTGTCGGGCGCGGCGGCGATGTGCGACGCGGTGCACGCCGCGCTGGCGGAGTTCGCCTCAGTTGCGGCAGACTTCGGGGTGCCGCAACCGGATATCGATCGTTTCTCCCCCGACATTGCCCGACGCCTCCGACCATGAACGAACTCGCCTCCTACGCCGCGCATTCCAGTCAAACCCCCGGGCGCCTGCACCCCGAACCGTCCGCCGCGCCGCGCTCCGAATTCCAGCGCGACCGCGACCGCATCATCCACTGCACCGCGTTCCGGCGGCTGGAATACAAGACCCAGGTATTCGTCAACCACGAGGGCGACCTGTTCCGCACCCGCCTGACCCACAGCCTGGAAGTGGCGCAGATCGGCCGCACCATCGCCCGGCTGTTGAACCTGAACGAGGATCTGGTGGAAGCCGTGGCGCTGGCGCACGACCTCGGCCACACGCCGTTCGGCCACGCCGGGCAGGATGCGCTGAACGCCTGCATGCGCGAACACGGCGGCTTCGAGCACAACCTGCAATCGCTGCGCGTGGTCGACCTGCTGGAAGAGCGCTATGCCGAATTCGACGGGCTGAACCTCACCTTCGAGGCGCGCGAGGGCATCCTCAAGCATTGCTCGCTGGGCAATGCCGAAAAGCTGGGCGCGGTCGGCGAGCGCTTTCTGAACAAGCAGCAGCCTTCGCTGGAAGCGCAAATCGCCAACCTGGCGGATGAGATCGCCTACAACAACCATGACGTCGACGACGGCCTGCGTTCCGGCCTGATCACGCTGGAGCAGTTGAGCGAAGTGCAGATCTTCGCCCGCCACCTCGCCGAGGTGCGCGCCAAATATCCGGCGCTGCAGGGCCGCCGCGTGGTGACCGAAACCGTGCGCCGCATCATCAACACGCTGATCATCGACCTGGTGAATACCACGCGAATGAACATCGAGAACAGCGGCGCGCAGACCATCACCGAGGTACGCGCGGCGCCGCCGCTGGCGGCTTTCAGCTCAGCGCTGCTCGACGAGCACCGCGAACTGAAGCGTTTTCTGCACCGCCACCTGTATCGCCATTACAAGGTGGCGCGCATGAGTTCCAAGGCGGGTCGCATCATTACCGATCTCTACACCGCGTTTACCGGCGATGCCCGCCTGCTGCCGCCCGAACACCAGGCGCGCGAATCGCTCGAAGGCGCGCGTGCAGTGGCGGATTACATTGCCGGCATGACCGATCGCTACGCCATGCGCGAACACCGGCGCATTTTCGCGGTGGAAGAGATTTACGGCTGATCGGTTCCCCGCCCGGCATCCGGCCCGAGCACCCTGAAGGGCATAAGGCGGGCCTGCCACAACCCCCCCCACTTGTGGGAGCACCCGCAAGGAGTAGGCCGTGGTTGTAAGCCGATCAATCGGCAACAACCACGCTCGGACGCCTCGCCCCGAATTACGGAAGGGCTTTGTGGGTTTCAATCGCCTGGCGGCAGCGTGCGCGCCACCACCCAGCACGTCACCTCACGCGCACCTGCTCGCTTCAGCGTCGTGGCCAGTTCGTCGAGACTGGTTCCGGTCGTCATCACGTCGTCGATCAGCGCGATGTGCAGCCCCCTGACATCGCCCGAACACGCGAATGCACCGCGCACATTATGTCGCCGCGCATCGTGCTTCAGACCCATTTGCGGCGGCGTGTCGCGTATGCGCTGACAGCTGGCGATATCGAGGGTAAGGTCGAGTCGTTTCGCTACCTCGCGTGCGATTTCCGTGGCGTGGTTGAAACCGCGCTCGCGGATGCGTCGCGCGTGCAGCGGCATGGGGATGAGGCGGTCGGGCCGCGCCGCGAGCTGGACGGCTTGTGCCAGACATTCACCCAGCACCGGGGCGATGGCGAGCTGAGTGTGATATTTCAGGCGCGGGATCATGCGGTCGAGCGGAAATGCATAGATCAGCGCAGCGTGGGTGCGGTCGAACGCGGGCGGGTGCCTGAGGCAGGCACCGCAAATCTGGCCGAGTGGGGTGGGCGTGGCACACTGCGGGCACTGCGGCTGGCGGTGCCAGGGCAGGTCGGCCTGACAGCCGCTGCATAGACGGCGGGTTCCCGCTGCCGCGCCGCACAGCAGACAATCGCATGGGATAAGTCGCTTAATGATTGAGCGGATGTTCAATTTGGCGAGCCGTCCAATTTGACAGAGGCGGCGACGCCCCCGAGAATTCGGGCCATGAAAGCCAAACGTCTCATCTCTGCTTCGTCCTCCCGTTTTGCGGCGCAGCTATTCAACATCATTACTGTGGTGGCGCTGATGGCTTCGCTGACTGCATTGCTGCTCGGCAAGCTGCTTGCCAGCCACAAGATCGGTTTCCTGCCTTTCGTGCTGTCGCTGCCGCCGGTGATGATCTGGCTGGGCGGGTCGATTTTCGTCTACGCCAGCATCGCCCATCATCCCAACCCGCGCACCGCGCATTACAACAAGTGGGCAGGCTACCGGTTTTACGGCGTGATGGGCAGTCTGGTGGTGATCGGCCCGTCGATCTATGACCTGCTCGGCGGCTGGCAGGGGCTGATGCTGGTGCTGGGACTGGCGGTGGCGATCATCGTGCCGTGGGCGCTGTTCGATATTTACAAGGCCGCGCGCGAACCGTGGGCCGATATGGTCATCGAGGTGGAGCTATGAGCAGTAAGCAGGGTTCCCGCGCAGTGGGATGCGCACGTCCGCGAATAGCTCCGGGCGCCGTATGGCGTTTGCATGACTTGATCACTTTACTGGGCGACATTTATGAATGACCTGACTCACCCTCCCGTGCGCCGCTCGGTGGTCGATATCGACGCGTTGTTCGCCTTGCCGTTCGCCGATTTGATGTTCCAGGCGCAGACCGTTCACCGCGCTCACTTCGACCCCAACAAGGTGCAACTCTCGACCCTGCTGTCGATCAAGACCGGCGGCTGTTCCGAAGACTGTGGTTATTGTCCGCAGTCGGCGCGCTACGACGCCGGGGTGGAAAACCAGGGGCTGTTGAATCTGGACGACGTGCTGGCCGCTGCCAAAGCCGCCAAGGCTGCCGGGGCGTCGCGCTTCTGCATGGGTGCCGCGTGGCGCGGCCCCAAGCAGCGCGATCTCGAACCGGTGCTCGACATGGTGCGCGAAGTGAAGGCGCTGGGTCTGGAGACCTGCGCCACGCTGGGCATGCTGAAGGACGGCCAGGCCGAGCAGCTGAAAGAGGCCGGACTCGACTACTACAACCACAACCTCGACACCGCACCGGAGTTTTACGGCGACATCATCACCACCCGCGCGTACCAGGACCGCCTCGACACGCTGGAGCGTGTGCGCCATGCCGACCTGCACGTATGTTGCGGCGGCATCGTCGGTATGGGCGAATCGCGCACGCAGCGCGCCGGCCTGATCGCGCAACTGGCAAGCCTCGACCCGCAGCCGGAATCGGTGCCGATCAACCTGCTGGTGCAGGTCGAGGGCACGCCGCTCGCCGGAACCGAGGCGCTCGATCCGCTGGAATTCGTGCGCACCATCGCGGTGGCGCGGATCTGCATGCCGCAGAGCTTCGTGCGCCTGTCGGCCGGCCGCCAGCAGATGAGCGACGCGGTGCAGGCACTGTGCTTCCTCGCCGGCGCCAACTCGATCTTCTACGGCGAAAAGCTGCTCACCACCGGCAATCCGGAGTGGGAGCGCGACCAGCGCCTGTTCGATTCGCTGGGCCTGACGCCGTTGTGAGCTTCCATGCGCTGACCCGCCTGCAGCAGGGGCTGGCGGCGCTCAAAGCCGATCACCTCGAACGGCGGCGCCTGCTGCTCGACGGCGCGCAGGGCGCTCACGTCACGATCAACGGCCAGCACGTCGTCTCGTTCTGCAGCAACGACTATCTGGGCCTCGCCGCCGACGCCGCACTGGTGCAGGCCGCGCATGCCGCGCTCGACCAGTGCGGCGTCGGCGTGGGCGCGGCGCATCTCATCAGCGGTCATCACCGTTTCCACCAGGACTTCGAAGCCGCATTCGCGCGCTTTGTCGGCAAGCCTGCGGCGCTGCTGTTTTCCAGCGGCTACATGGCCAACCTCGCAGTGCTGACCACCCTGGTCGGACGCCACGGCGAAGTGTTTGCCGACAAGCTCAACCACGCCTCGCTGGTCGATGCCGCGCAGCTGTCCAGCGCGGCCTTTACCCGCTATCGACATGGTGACCTGGCGCAGCTCGAAAGCCTGCTGGCGGCAAGCACGGCGCAGGACAAAGTCATCGTCTCGGACCTGGTGTTCAGCATGGACGGCGACATCGCGCGGGTCGATGCGCTGCTCGACCTGGCCGAGCGCTTCGACGCATGGCTGTATCTCGACGACGCGCATGGTTTCGGCGTGCTGAACGACGGCCGTGGCGGATTGACCGAACGCGCACGTGCAAGCGACCGGGTGATCTATATGGCCACGCTTGGCAAGGCGGCCGGGGTGTCGGGCGCGGCGGTGGCGACGCACGCCAGCGTGATCGACTGGCTTATACAGAAAGCACGCCCCTACATTTTCACCACCGCTTCGCCGCCGATGCTGGCCGCATGCCTGCTCGAAAGCCTGACTCAGATCGGGGCGGGTGAAGCGCGGCGCGAGCGTTTGCGTGGCCACATCGTGCAACTGCGCGAGGGTCTGGCGAACTCGAAACATGGAACGCTGATGCCATCCGGCACGCCGATACAGCCGCTGCTGATCGGCGCGAATGCCGATGCGGTGCGGCTGTCGCACAGGCTGTTGCAACGCGGCTTGCTGGTGCCCGCCATCCGTACGCCGACGGTACCGGTGAACACGGCGCGGCTGCGCATCACCCTTTCTGCTGCACACAGTGCGGACGATGTTGCGCAACTGGTCGAGGCCCTGCATGCCATCGACTAATTCCGACTCGCATTCGCGTCGATACTTTGTCGACCGCGCCTTGCCGTGCTCCAGCACTGTCTGCGGCGCGTCTTCGCGTCTCGCCTCGAATGCGAATCGGAATAAACCCGTAATTGCGCTGCTGCACGGCTGGGGCATGAACGCCCACATGTTCGATACGCTGGCCGAACTGCTGGCCGCCGATTTCGAGGTGCGCGCGCTCAACCTGCCGGGGCATGGCGGACGCGACGCGTTGCCGCATAACACCCTGCAAGGCTGGGCCGACGATCTGGCGCAGCAACTGCCGCAACAGACCATGCTGCTCGGCTGGTCGCTTGGTGCGCAGGTGGCCATGCGCGCGGCACTCGATCACCCGCGGAAAATTGCACGCCTGATCGTGCTGGCGTCCACCCCGCGATTCGTCCGCTCGGAGGATTGGCAGCACGGCATGGAAGAAGCGGATCTGCAGGAATTCGGCGCTGCGCTGATAGCCGATCCGCAAGCCACGCTGCTGCGTTTTCTGTCCCTGCAGACACGTGGCATGCAGGGACAGAAGACGTTTCTGCAGCAGTTGCGCCAAATGCTGCAGGCGGCGCCGCAAGCGCACGCCGAGGCGCTGACGAGCGGACTGGCCATATTGCGCCACACCGATTTGCGGGCGGAACTCCCGCACCTGACGCAGCCGACGCTGGTCTTGCACGGCGCCAGCGATACCCTCACCCCGCCCGCGGCCGGCGCCTGGCTTGCCAGTGCCCTGCCGCATGCACAGTTCACCGGGTTTGCCCGCGCTGCGCACGCTCCGCATTTGTCGCATGCCCAGGAAGTGGCCGCCGAGATAGGACGTTTTGCACATGGCTGAAGCCGAACTCGACTTTGCCGAAGTGCGGCGGGCATTCGATCATGCCGCTGCCAGTTACGATGAGCACGCAGCCTTGCACCGTGAAGTGTGCGACCGACTGCTGGAGCGCCTCGATTTCATGAAACTGCAGCCGGAACGTGTGCTCGATGTCGGCACCGGTACGGGTTTTGGTTTGTCCCATCTGCGATCGCGTTATGCGGAAGCCGATCTCTGCGCGCTCGATATCGCACCGGCCATGCTGAAAGCCGCGCGCGCGCGCCTGCCGCAGCCGGGCTGGACGCAGCGCGCACTGCAACGCCTGACGCCTCACCCCTCACGCCTCACCCACCTGGTGTGCGCAGACATGGAACGGCTGCCGCTGGCAACCAATAGCATGAATCTCGTCTGGTCGAGTCTGGCATTGCAATGGGCGCACGATCTTGAAGCCACCCTCAGGGGATTTCATCGGGTAATGGCACCGGGCGGCCTGCTGATCTTCGCCACCTTTGGTCCCGATACGCTGAAGGAACTGCGCGCTTCGTTCGCAGCGATCGATGATGCGCCGCATGTGAATCAATTCATCGACCTGCACGATATCGGCGACATGCTGATCCATTCAGGCTTTGCCAGCCCGGTGATGGAAATGGAAATGCTGACGCTGACTTACGCTGACCTGAAAACCCTGATGCGGGATCTCAAGGGCATGGGTGCACACAACGCTGCGTTGTCGCGCCGGCGCGGACTGCTGGGCAAGTCGGCGTGGTCACGGCTGGAGCGGACTTATGAATCGCAGCGGCTGGAGGGCCGCCTGCCCGCCACCTTCGAAGTGATCTACGGCCATGCCTGGGCGGGCGACAAGACGCAGCGCGAAGACGGACGCCAGGTGATCCAGTTCAACATCGGCGAACGACGACGCAGATTGGGACTGGCGTGAGGGCGCGCGGGCTGTTTGTCACGGGCACTGATACCGGCGTCGGCAAGACACGGGTGGCCGTGGCGCTGATTCATGCCCTGCGTGCAAGGGGATTGCGCGTGGCGGCGATGAAACCGGTTTCGGCGGGCAACGCGCCGGGCGAACTGAATGAGGATGTGGAAGCGCTGATGCAGGCTGCCAACGTGGCGCTCGATGTGCGTGATGTCAATCCGTACGCCTTTGCCGAGCCGATCGCGCCGCATATCGCTGCGCATCGGGCCGGGATCCGGATCGAATTGCCTGTCATCACCCAAGCGTACTCCCGGCTCGCTGCCGCAGCCGATGTGGTGGTGGTCGAAGGTGCCGGTGGCTGGCGGGTGCCGTTGAACGAACACGAAGACATGGCGGATCTGGCGCAGGCGCTCGGCCTGCCCATCGTGCTGGTGGTGGGGATGCGATTGGGCTGTCTCAACCACGCGCTGCTGACCGCCGAGGCTATTGTCAGCAGGCGCTTGCCCTGGGCCGGCTGGGTGGGCAATCTCATCGACCCGGCGATGGCGCAACAGGCCGCCAATCTGGACGCGCTTCGCGCCCGCCTGCCCGGACCCTGTCTGGGCGTGCAGCGCTTTTTTCCCGCCCCGGTTCTTGCAGCAGATTTGCAGCAATGGTTGACGCTGCCTGAAGAATTAGTATCTTAGAATAGTCGGTAATAACGATGTTTTATAAACAAATCAATAAGTTAATAAGGCATGCCGACTTGTTCGAGCGGGTCGCATCGTGTACTGTCTGCGACGAATTGCCGCACACGGTTTCCCTAAATTGATATGGAACAGGTGGATACGGACGGTGTTGCACGCGGCCTGGCGGGTGGATTCGTCTTCCACTCTCGCCCCCGTTGCTCACTCATGCGTACGCAGGAACGACTGGTGTTCTGGAGCTTGGTGGGGCTGTGTTTTGGTGCGGCAATCGGTTTCGCGGTTCTGGGCTACTGGCTGGTGTTGCCGTTTGCGGGGCTGGAAATCGGACTGCTGGCGTGGGCGCTGGAAGCGTTGCGCAAACGGGAGGCCGACTTCGAGATCCTCACGATCGACGGTGATACCGTGGTGCTGGAATGGCGTGCAGGCAAGCAATCCGGGAAACGCAAAATGAATCGCCAGTGGGTACATGTCGCCTGCGAATGTTCTGCACCGGGCATCAATTGCCGGCTTAGCGTGAGGTCGCATGGCCGTGAAACGGAAGTTGGACATCACCTGAGCGACGAGGCGCGCCTGCAATTGGCCGCCACCTTACGTAGCAAGTTGCAGGCTTAACTGCAACACACGCCGCAACGAAGAGAAATAACAGGAACGAGAGGACAGGGGAGCGCAATGAAGAGCATGTGGAAGCAGGCAGGAATGGTGGGGGCGGCACTGGCGATCAGCCAGCCGGTGTTGGCGGAGTACGCATTCAACCTGCAGACGCCGGCCAGTGAGGTGGCGCAACATGTGTTTCAGTTGCACAACCTCATCATGCTGGTGTGCCTGGGGATTTTCGTCGTGGTGTTCGGCACGATGTTCTATTCACTGTTCAAGCACCGCAAATCGGTTGGACACAAGGCCGCACATTTCCACGAAAACACCACGGTTGAGGTGGTCTGGACGGTGATTCCCTTCGTCATCCTGATGGGCATGGCCTATCCGGCGGCCAAGGTGGTGATCGACATGAAGGACACGGCCAATCCGGATCTCACCGTCAAGATTACCGGCTACCAGTGGAAATGGAGCTACGATTATCTCAACGACGGAATCAGTTTCTACAGCAATCTTTCGACACCGCGCGAACAGATCGTTGGAACCGCCCCCAAGGGCGAGCATTACCTTCTTGAGGTGGACGAGCCGATGGTAGTGCCGGTCGGCAAGCGCGTGCGCCTGTTGATTACCGCCAATGACGTAATCCACTCCTGGTGGGTGCCCACGCTCGGTGCCAAACAGGATGCCATCCCTGGCTTCATCCGCGACAGCTGGTTCAAGGCCGACAAGATCGGCACCTATCGCGGCCAGTGCGTCGAGCTGTGCGGCAAGGATCACGGCTTCATGCCGATCGTGGTCGAAGTGGTATCGGAGGAAGACTACAAGGCCTGGGTAGCGAAGAAGAAAGGCTCTGCTCAAACGGCGGCTGCCGACAACAGCAAGACCTTTGAGACTGCAGAACTGGTAGAGCGTGGCGAGAAGGTGTATCAGGCCAACTGCGCGGCCTGCCACCAGGCCAACGGCATGGGACTGCCGGGCGCTTTCCCGGCGATCAACGGCTCCAAGGTCGCAACCGGGCCGATTGCCGATCACATCCATGTCGTGCTGAACGGACGTCCGGGCACGGCAATGCAGTCTTTTGCCAGCCAGTTGTCAGACGCGGATATCGCCGCGGTGGTGACCTATCAGCGCAATGCCTGGAATAACAAGATGGGCGACGCGGCACAACCTGCCGAGATCGCAGCCGCTCGCGGGGGAGCAGCCGAAGCTGCCGCCCCCGCCGCGCAGTGAATAACCGAGAGGAGAGCACTTCATGTCTGACGCAGTACAAGCCCACGACGAACACGGACACCACGCGCATCCCACCGGGATCATGCGCTGGATAACCACGACCAACCACAAGGACATCGGCACGCTCTATCTGTTTTTCGCGCTGATCATGCTGTTCGCGGCGGGCAGTATGGCCTTGCTGATCCGTGCCGAACTTTTCCAGCCGGGCCTGCAACTGATGCATCCCGATTTCTTCAATCAGCTCACCACGATGCATGGTCTGATCATGATTTTCGGGGTGATCATGCCGGCCTTCTCGGGATTCGCGAACTGGCAGGTGCCGCTGATGCTGGGGGCGCCCGACATGGCGTTTCCACGCTTGAACAACTGGGCGTTCTGGGTGCTGCCGGTGGCCGGTCTGATGCTGATGAGTTCGTTTTTTCTGCCGGGAGGCGCGGTAGCGGGTGGCTGGACGATGTACCCGCCGCTCTTCATCCAGGGCGGCATTTCCTATGACCTGACGATTCTGGCGGTGCACATCATGGGCCTGTCGTCGATCATGGGCTCGATCAACATCATCACCACCATCCTCAACATGCGTGCGCCCGGGCTCAATTTGATGAAGATGCCCCTGTTCTGCTGGACCTGGCTGATCACGGCCTATCTGCTGATCGCCACCATGCCGGTGCTGGCGGGCGCGGTGACCATGCTCTTGACCGACCGCAACTTCGGCACCCACTTCTTCAATGCGGCCGGCGGCGGCGACCCGGTGATGTTCCAGCACATCTTCTGGTTCTTCGCCCACCCCGAAGTGTATATCCTGATCCTGCCGGCATTCGGCATCGTCTCGCAGGTGATTCCGACCTTCGCGCGCAAGCCACTATTCGGGTATGCCTCGATGGTCTATGCCACGGCGTCGATCGCCATCCTGTCCTTCATCGTATGGGCGCACCACATGTTCACCGTCGGCATGCCGGCGGCGGCGCAATTGTTCTTCATGTTCTCGACCATGCTGATCGCCGTGCCGACCGGGGTGAAAGTGTTCAACTGGGTGGCCACCATGTGGAAGGGCTCGATGACCTTCGAGACGCCCATGCTGTTCGCCATCTCCTTCGTCTGCCTGTTCACCATCGGCGGCTTCTCCGGGCTGGTGCTGGCAATCGCGCCGGTCGACATCCAACTGCACGACACCTACTACGTGGTGGCGCACTTCCACTATGTGCTGGTGTCGGGTGCCCTGTTCGCCATCTTCGCCGGCATCTATTACTGGATGCCGAAGTGGACCGGCCACATGTACGACGAGACCCTGGGCAAGTGGCACTTCTGGCTGTCGGTCATCGGCATGAACATCGTGTTCTTCCCGATGCACTTCCTCGGCCTGGCCGGCATGCCGCGCCGCATTCCGGACTATGCGCTGCAGTTCACCGAGTTCAACCAGATTGCCACGGTGGGCGCATTCATCTTCGGCTTCAGCCAGCTGATTTTCCTGGTGATCGTGCTGCGGACCATCAAGGGTGGGGCGAAGGCACCCGCCCGCGTATGGGAAGGCGCGGAAGGCCTGGAGTGGACCGTGCCGTCACCGGCGCCCTACCACACCTTTGAAATTGCGCCGGTGGTGAAATGAGCGGAACGGCAGCGATGACTGACAAGCGTAGCGGCAAATACCGCACGGCGATCATCCTCGCGGTACTCGCGCTCGGGCTGTTTCTGTTCACGCTGTACGCCGGACTGAAATAAATCATGGTCGTGGGCAATGCCAAGACGCTGACCAAGCTCGTTGTGGTGACGCTGGGCATGTTCGGGTTCGGTTTTGCCCTGGTGCCGTTTTATTACAAGATTTGCGAAGTCACCGGCATCAATTCGGGCGACGAGCAAAGTCTGGTGAAAAATACCCAGGTCGATAACAGCCGCTGGGTGACGCTGGAGTTCGATGCCAATACCAATGCCGGGCTGCCCTGGCAGTTCAAGCCCGCGCAGCGCAGCCTCAAGGTTCATCCGGGGCAGTTGGTGCAGATCGAGTATGAGGCGGCCAACAACAGCGACCACGCGATCGTGGGGCAGGCCGTGCCGAGTTATGGCCCGGCGCGCGCAGCCGCGTACTTCAAAAAAATCGAGTGCTTCTGTTTCACTCCGCAAACCCTTGCGGCAGGCGAACGGCGCCGAATGCCGGTGCTGTTCGTGCTGGATCCGTCGATGGACAGGGATGTCCAGACCGTGACCCTGTCCTACACCTTCTTCAATACCGACTCGAAGGCGCAGACGACCGGTTTGCTGAACGCAGCGGAGAAAGCCACGCCCAATGGCTGAGGGAAGCAATCTCAAGGCCGCGCTCGCCGTGTTCTGGAGTTTCTTCGGCGTGCGCAAGCGGCGCGATTACGATGCCGACGCACAAAGCCTGACGCCGGCGCAGATCATCATCGCCGGGTTGATCGGCGGTGCGACGTTTGTGCTGACGATGTTGCTGCTGGTGTATCTGGCGTTGCAGTTCGTGAAATAAACAATCAATGGACGAGAAAGAAGGGGAAGACATGAGCCTGGCACAAACCGAAAAGTACTATCTGCCGCAACCTTCGCTCTGGCCGATTATCGGCTCGGTCGCGCTGCTGTTGATGGCCGTGGGCGGCGTCATGACCATGCGCGAGATCGATCATGGCGGCTGGGTGCTCCTTGCCGGGGTGGCGGTCCTGCTCTTCATGATGTTTGGCTGGTTTGGCGAAGTGATCCGCGACAGCGAGGCCGGACGTTACAACAAGCAGGTCGATTCCTCGTTCCGCTGGTCGATGAGCTGGTTCATTTTTTCCGAGGTCATGTTCTTCGCCGCCTTTTTCGGCGCACTGTTTTACACCCGGGTGCTGTCGGTGCCCTGGCTCGGCGAAGGCGATACCATGCAGCAATTGTGGCCGAACTTCCACGCAAGCTGGCCGACTGCGGGTCCCGGTCTGACGGCGGATGGTCTCAAGTTTTCTCCGATGAGCGCATGGGGCTTGCCGGCGATCAACACCCTGCTGCTGCTGTCTTCAGGCGTGACCGTGACCTGGGCACACTGGGGACTCAAGAAGAACAAGCGCAGCCAGTTGATCATCGGGCTGGCGATGACCGTGGCGCTGGGCGCGCTCTTCCTTGGCCTGCAGGCCTACGAATACCATCATGCTTACACCGAGATGGGGCTGACCCTGGGCGCGGGCGTCTATGGCGCGACCTTCTTCATGTTGACCGGCTTCCACGGCTTTCACGTGATGATAGGGACGACCATGTTGATCATCATGCTGTTGCGTTCGATCGCTGGGCATTTTACCGCTGACCACCACTTCGCATTTGAAGCGGTGTCGTGGTACTGGCACTTTGTCGACGTGGTTTGGGTGCTGCTGTTTATAATTGTTTACTGGTTGATCTAGGTCAGCTTCGACAAAGTGATCAATAGCCGCGCATTGCGTGGCGCAGGTTTGATGAAAAGCCGCGGTTGCGCGGCTTTTTGTTGGGCGCAGGGAAAGGGGATCAGCGCAGCCCGTTTTGCGGGATGAGGCCGAAGTAATACCCTCCCATCAGCATTAAGAACAGGGTGAGGGAAAGCGCGACACGCACGGTGAGCATTTTGACCGTGCGATCCGACTGCCCCTTGTCCTTGATGAGATAGTAGAGGGCGCTGGCGAGGCTGGCCAGGATGAAGACGATGAAAAGCAGGGCAATGATGCGCATGGAACAGGACGCTCGGCAAAATTCCAGTCTAACCGGATTACCCTCGGCATGCACTTGCTGAAGCTGCGTTTCGGGACGTGGCAGTTCGCCCCCGCTGTATGGCCAACGCTGGCGACACTGTTTTTCTTTGTGCTGACACTGTGGCTGGGCAACTGGCAGACCGGGCGCGCCGAAACCAAACGCGCCCTGCAGACGCGTTACGATACAGCCACCCGGGAGGCGCCCATTCATGTCGGCAACACGATGCTGGATCGCGAAAGCGTGCTGTATCGCCGGCTTGAAGTGCGGGGCGTGTTTGATGATGCCCGGACTATCCTGCTCGACAATCGGGTGTTTGAGGGGGTGGCGGGGTATCACGTGCTGACGCCGCTCAGAATAGACGGCGGACAACTTGCCATTCTGGTCAATCGCGGCTGGATGCCGGCGGGTCGCAGCCGCGATCAGGTTCCGCTGCCGCCGACCCCTCACGGCGAAGTGAAACTGGAAGGGATGGCCGTCGATCCGCACAGCCGATATTTCGAACTGGCGCAGACGCCGCCGCAGGGCCGCGTCTGGCAGAACCTTGACTTCGAACGGTATGCCGCGAGCTACGGGCGAACGCTGCAGCCAGTGCTGCTGCAGCAAACCAGTCAGGTGGCGGATGGCCTGCTGCGTAGCTGGCCGCGGCCCGATAGCGGGGTCAGCATGCATGTCAGCTATGCCATCCAGTGGTACAGTCTCGCGACGACGCTGGCGGTGTTGTGGCTGGTGTTGAATTTGGAACGTCATCAGGGCGATGGCGAGTGATTGACCTGATGTCCGAAGTGGTTCTTTGAGATGCAATTGACCTCGCGCAGTAAATTCCTGTTGATGCTCGGTGTGTTCGCGTTGCCGGTGATTGCCGCCTATCTGGCCTATTTTGGCTGGCGCCCGGCCGGTCATGCCAATTACGGCGATCTTCTCAAGGTCGCCCCGTTGCAGCACACGTCGGGGAGGATGCTCGATGGCACATCCTTCAATCTGGATGCGCTGCAAGGGAAGTGGGTGATGGTGCACGTGGGTGCAGCCGGTTGCGATGCAGCCTGTGTCCGGCAACTGTATCTGATGCGGCAGACACGGATTGCACAGGGCAAGGAACAGTCGCGCATCGAGCGGTTGTGGGTGTTGACCGACACCGGCAGCCCGGACCCGGTGCTATTGCGCGAACACCCCGGATTGCTGGTGTGGCGGGCGGACGATGCCGTCTTCTCCGAGCAGTTTCCCGCCGCGCGCAGTCGATCTGATCATATTTATATGGTCGATCCTCTGGGCAATCTGATGCTGCGTTTTCCTGCCGCGGTCGATCCCAAGCGCATGATGAAAGACCTCAAACTGCTGCTCAAGGCGTCCCAGATAGGCTGAATCAGACAAACTGACCATGACGATATATCGCAAATTCATACTGGCAGCGCTGATTCTCGCGTTCGGGGTGGTGAGCCTGGGCGCTTATGTGCGTTTGTCGGATGCCGGCCTGGGTTGCCCGGACTGGCCGGGCTGCTACGGCAAACTGACGCCACATCTCGCAGCCGAAGCCATCAACGCTGAGCTGGCCGTGCGCCCTGATGGTCCGGTCTCGCACGCGAAAGCCTGGAAGGAAATGCTGCATCGATACCTCGCCGGCACGCTGGGTTTGCTCGTGCTGGGCATTGCTGTGCTGGGATGGCGCAGTCGGCGTGAGACGAGCGGCGGCGTCGGTCTGCCACTGGTCTTGCTGGGCCTGGTTGTGTTTCAGGCGTTGCTGGGGATGTGGACGGTCACCCAGTTGCTCAAGCCGCTTATTGTCAGTGCGCATCTGCTGGGCGGTCTGGCCACGCTGTCCCTGCTGTTGTGGCTGTGGTTGCGTGAGCGC
>Ga0326732_1000173_pt1 | contig 15617 bp, 10 predicted proteins | sample MHFSIPfraction_4_FD_207644 | JGI IMG/M metagenome (GOLD analysis project Ga0326732, IMG submission 207644) | Lab enriched peat soil microbial communities from Michigan Hollow, Ithaca, NY, United States - MHF12FN SIP fraction | ecosystem: Environmental > Terrestrial > Soil > Wetlands > Peat...
GCGCTGGAAGGTTTTCTCGCCGCCAGGCACAAGGCTGATCCGTTGCGCTTCCCCGACCTCTCCCTGGTGATCATCAAGCTGATGGGAGCAGGGGAATATGTCGTGGAGGTCCCGGGAGAGCAGGCCATCGGGCATTTCGGCCTTGCCGAGCGTGACTATACCCATTCGACTGCACCGAACCGGCGATATCCTGACCTGATCACCTTGAGGATGATGAAGGCGCTGCTCATTAACAGCCACGTCCCGTACGGCGTCGAAGAGCTTGAATACCTGGCTGCGCACTGCACGCGCCAGGAGGACGCGGCCCGCAAGGTGGAGCGCCGGGTGCGCAAGTCTGAAGCCGCGTTGCTCCTGGGTTCGAAGATCGGTTCTCGGTTTGACGCCATCGTTACCGGTCACGCCGATAAGGGCACCTGGGTGAGATTGCTGACCCTGCCGGCGGAAGGTCGGCTGGTCGGGAAGATCGGGAAAGTCAAGGTTGGTCAGCAGGTTACCGTAAAGCTCGTGCTGGCCGATGTCGAGCGCGGCTACATCGATTTCGTAAGAGTCTGAGATCCGGAATGTGAGGCCCTTCCCGATGTCGGGAGGGCTGTTTGGCCAGGCAGTGAGCCATTGTAGATTTAATTCCTACAATCGACTTCGATCATCTGCTGACCGATGATTACTTCAGCGACAATAAGTCGCAGAAGTCCGGGAAACCGGACTGTCATTCTGAATGAGACGAAGTGGAGTGAAGAATCCATCTTCTTGCCAAATGATAACATCCGGATCCTTCGCTCCGATCGGAATGACAAGTACAGGGGTATTGATACGAAAAACATCTGATTCCTTCAATCCCTGACGCAATAGGGGATAGGCGCACAAGATCTGGACCGTTACGCGGCATCACGGCAGGAGGTACAGGCAGACAAATTGGTTCAAAGGTTTCCGGCCATTCCGGCCCATGGTTGATCGGCCTTGTTCTTTGATGACACTCCGACGATTAAAAGTATCAACCAGTGTCGTGTCAACGGTATGTAATCGTCTACTATTTTGTCATTGCGAGGAGCGTAGCGAGGTGGCAATCCATCTTTTGGATCAATGTTGTCGTGACTTGCTTTCGGTGCGATAACGGTGGCCATGGCAGCAACAGGCATTTTGATGCGTCGGCTCAGTACTGACATGACACCAGGTTTGTCGCGGATTGTCATTCTTCTCCCGACCTTTCGGGAGAAGAATCCATAACTTATTTTTTCAATAGGAGATGGCTAGTTCATTTCGATCAACGTTCATGGGGTGCGCAGCTTCCGATGCAACCGGAATGACCGCCGTCGGTCTTGTCTCTCTTTGCGACCTATCATCACCCCGGAGCAATAAACAGCAACATGATCTTTACCTATTATGGCACAAATGAAAGTTCTGGTCGCGGGGGCTTCGGGATATCTCGGCAGGTATGTCGTCAGTGAGTTCTCCGGACGGGGGTGTGCCGTTCGGGCCCTCGTCAGGAGCAGGGAACGGCTCTCGGGCGTCGGGCCGAACTTCGAACCCGACGTCCTGGAGCTCGCGGGGGAGGTCCATATCGGCGACGCGACCGACAGGGCCTCCCTCAGGGGCGCCTGCAACGGGGTGGATGTCGTTTTCTCCTGCATGGGGCTCACCAAGCCGCAACCTGGCCTCACGAGCGAAGCGGTCGACCACCTCGGCAACCGGGCCCTCCTGGAGGAGGCCCTCCAAAGCGGCGTCAAGCGGTTCATCTACATCTCCGTCTTCAACGCCGAAAAGATGATGGACTCGGACCTGGTCCGTTCGCACGAGCTCTTCGTCGCGGAGCTGAAAGCTTCAGGCATGGCGAACACCGTCATCCGTCCCAGCGCATACTTCAACGACATGGGCATGTTCTTCGGATTCGCGAAGAAAGGGCACGTGTTCCTCCTCGGCGACGGCTCGAACCGCTTCAACCCGATCCACGGCGCCGATTTGGCAAAGCTCTGCGCGGATGCAGCGAACGATGAAGGAAACCGGGAGGTCGCAGCCGGCGGGCCGGAGATCTTCACCTACGACGAGACCAACCTGATGGCGTTCGAAGCCCTCGGCCTCGAGCCGAAGATCACGCACCTGCCCATGTGGATCGGCGACGCAGCCCTGTTCGTCATCGGGCTCTTCAACAAACCCCTCGGAAGCATCATGTCCTTCGCCCTCTCGGTCAGCCGCATGGACAACATCGCCCCCTCGACCGGAACGAGACGTCTCTTGGACTTCTACCGCGACCTTGCAGCCAAAGGGTGACCCGGGCCGGACTCCTTGCACGGGCGTTCCGTTTGACGGATATTTCCCTGTAGCAACAATTTTCCAAAACAGATGGAGGGCTTACTGGATATGAAAGGCAAAGTCGCATTGGTTACAGGCGCAAGCCGGGGCATCGGCCGGGCAACGGCCAAACTGCTCGCCGCTGAAGGCGCAGCCGTCGCGGTGAACTGGTTCAGGAGCGAAAGCGCGGCCTTCGCCCTTGTCGAAGAGATCAGGAACGCCGGCGGCACGGCGCTCGCCGTCAGGGCGGATGTCCGCGATGCGGAGCAGGTGCGTTCGATGGTCGATGAGGTGGAAAAGAACCTCGGCCCGGTCGACCTCCTGGTAAGCAACGCAGCGATAGGATTCCCGGTAAAACCGTTCACGGAGTTCTCCTGGAATGAGTTCGAAGCGAAGCTCACCGGAGAGCTCAAGTCGGTGTTCTTCTGCTGTCAGGCGGTCCTGCCGGGCATGATCGAGAGGAGGTCGGGAAGTATCATCGCCATTTCAAGCACCCTTTCGCGCCACTCGTCGCCGGGATTCATCGCCCACTCCACCGCGAAATCGGGCCTCGACGCCTTCGTCCGCTCCCTCGCCGAAGAGGTCGGCCCCTTCGGCATCCGCGTCAACGTCGTCGCCCCCGGCCTGACGCTGACCGACGCCACGGCCTGGCTGCCCGAAGAGCAGAAAGCGATGATGGCTGAGATGACTCCGCTGAAGAGGATAGCCCTCCCCGAAGACGTCGCCGGAGTCGTGCTCGCAGTCGCTTCCGACCACAGCCGCTTTGTGACCGGTTGCTACATCCCGGTCTCCGGCGGGTTGCTGATGCTGTGACGCCGGATGATGAGGGCGGGCGTATCACCATCAGATTGTTCAATCGAGTACGACAATGGTGCTGCTATGGTTCGATGTATAGGTAATCATGCGTAGCTCATATATTGTAGGCATCTTCAGGCGGTGCGTTACAAATTCGTCGCAAAGCCCTAGGAAAAGGGGGCATTACTAAACTTTTTCTGATTTTGCTGGTGCTTCTGTTGGGCCGGGTACTCGTCGATTTCCACCTTTTCTGTCGACTTCCGGTGAGCGTTTGTGATAGAGAACCCGTTCAATCAACTTTCCCTATCCATGACTTCACCCTAGGGGAAATTATGGCGCTTCGAGAAGTGGCGGGAGTCAGCCAGAGGGTTTTCGCAGCGTATATGACCCTCAGCAAGGAATCGTTCTGCCAGTTATTGCAGGGTCAAGAAAACCTGTTGGATCTATTATGAAACTCCTTTCGCAGGTCAAGAAGAAGGATTTGGCCGCCACCGCATAGTCCGCAGAGATCTCCAAGGCCAGGTCGGCACAGAGTACTTTTCTGAAGCTTGTTAGTATGTGCCGAAACCTTCCTTCGTCACTTACGTCCCAGATCCCACTGATGGATATCAATATCTGATGAGCATCTTGCTCCATCGTAAGTAAGTGCATGAAGTGAATGTCAACCCATCCAGTGCTTCCCGCTCTGAATTCCTTTGCTGATCTCACCTCAGCACCTCCTGAAATCACAATCCTTTACTACATTAATACTTGCACTCAATGCCCATAAAAATGGTTTCCTATAATTTGGTGACTTACCCGCGATGACCGACGCTACCCATAACAAAATCGTATCTTTCATCTGGGGCATAGCCGACGATGTTCTCCGCGACCTTTTCAAGCGGGGAAAATACCCCGACGTCATTCTTCCCATGTGCATCATCCGCCGTATGGACGCCGTGCTCGAACCAACCAAAAGAGCCGTGCTCGATACAAAGAAGCTGCTTGACGATGCACATATTGTCGAACAGCGCGCAGCACTTTGCGACGCAGCTGGTCAGGCATTTTACAATACCTCGAAATTTACGCTACGCGACCTCAAATCGCGCGGCAGCCAGCAGCATTTGCTTGCCGACTTCGAAGACTACCTCAACGGATTTTCATCCAACGTTCAGGACATTCTCGAAAACTTCAAGTTCCGCAACCAGTTGCCAACACTTTCAAAAGCAGACGCAATCGGCACGCTTATCAACAAATTCCTCGACCCTGAAATAGACCTTTCACCCACCGGCATAGACAACCATGCTATGGGCACGGTTTTCGAGGAGCTTGTCCGAAAATTTAACGAAGAGAACAACGAAGAAGCCGGCGAACACTGGACTCCTCGGGATGCCGTACGCCTGATGACTAACCTTGTGTTCCTGCCGATAGAAGAAAAGCTCAAATCAGGTACATACCTGCTTTACGATTGTGCTTGCGGGACCGGCGGGATGCTCACCGTTGCCGAAGAGACTCTTACCAGAATAGCGGCAAAACGCAATCAGCACATCAAATGCCTGCTCTACGGCCAGGAAATCAATCCGGAGACCTACGCCATCTGCAAAGCCGATATGCTCCTTAAAGGTGAAGGTGAAAACGCCGATCACATTGTAGGCGGTGCAGAATGGTCAACACTCTCGCACGATGCTTTTCCTGCTCGGGACTTTGACTTCATGCTCTCCAATCCGCCTTACGGAAAAAACTGGAAAAAAGACCTGGAAACTATGGGTGGCAAAGAGGAGATGCGCGACCCACGTTTCAGAGTCATGCATGAAAGCGAGGAGCTTTCACTCGTTACCCGCTCAAGTGATGGCCAGATGCTCTTTCTTGCCAACATGGCTTCGAAAATGAACCAGACATCAGTACTTGGTAGCCGCATAGCTGAAGTCCACAACGGCAGCTCGCTCTTTACCGGCGATGCCGGACAGGGCGAAAGCAACATACGCCGCTGGATCATCGAAAACGACTGGCTCGAAGCCATTGTAGCTCTGCCGCTAAACCTTTTCTATAACACAGGTATTGCCACTTACATCTGGGTGCTCTCCAACCGTAAACCAGCTCATCGGGAGGGCTATGTTCAGCTTATCGATGCTACTCAGTGGTTCAAACCGCTACGCAAGAATCTTGGCAAAAAGAACTGTGAACTCTCAACGGAAGATATTCAGCGAATAAGCCGGACTTTCCTCGAATTTCAGGAAACACCTGAATCCAAAATTTTCCTCAACGAAGAGTTTGGATACTGGAAAGTAACCGTCGAACGCCCACTCCGTTTGCACAGCCGGCTCACGATCAAGGCAATAGAGAGCCTGCGTTTTGCCTCCGGTGACGAAGAGATTCGTGCTACGCTCTACGAAGAGTTTGGCGATGAGCTTTTTGCCGGCTTCAGCAAGATTGCACATGAGCTTGAAAAACGCCTTGCTGAGTGGGGAAGCGAAGATGATTCGAGTGATGATGAAGAGGGTGGCAGAAAAAAAGGGCTGCCCGAAAAAAGGAAAAAAAAGCTGCTCGACCTGAAAACATGGGAACACGACGGCAGGCTTGTTGAAACCGCATATGCCTTGCGTAAGGTAATCGGCGAAACACTTTTTGAAGACCACAACCTGTTTCGTGAACAAGTCAATGCTGCGCTCAAACAGGCAGGTATCAAACTTCCCGCAGCCGACCTGAACAGGATACTTAAAGCGGTAAGCTGGCGAGTCGAGACCGCTCCACCCGTCATTGCCAAAATGCACAAGCCAGTCAAGGAAGAAGTGGATCCGCTCTACGGACTTTACGAAACAACTTACAACGGTAAAGTCGTTATCGTCAATTACGAACCCGATCCCGACCTGCGCGACACCGAGCAGGTGCCGCTTCTGGAAGATGGCGGCATTGACGCCTTCATTCGTCGTGAAGTACTGCCCTATACCCCTGACGCATGGATCAAGGAGAGCGCCACCAAAATCGGTTACGAAATCAGCTTTACCCGCCACTTCTACAAGCCACTGCCTCTGCGCACACTTGAAGAGATCACCGCCGATATTCTTGCCATCGAACAGGAGGCAGAAGGATTGCTTGATGGACTGATCAAAAGTAGCTCCCAATGAGGGATTTTAAAGTGCTGATCTATTATCAATTGAAACACTTAATAAAAACTATCTGATGAGAGAAATTCTTGGGAAAGCGAAAACTGTTCGAGAACTGCTCAAAGGAGTGAAATACTCGATTGATTATTACCAGCGCGAATACAAGTGGAACAAAAAACAAATACAGGAACTCATCGATGACCTGAGTAGTAAGTTCCTTGAGGAATACAACCCGTTACATCCAAGAACTAAAGTTGCCGATTACCCGCACTATTTTCTGGGTTCGATAATCATCAGCAAAAAAGACAGCGTTGCCTATATCGTAGATGGTCAGCAGCGCCTTACCAGCCTGACACTACTGCTGATCCTTCTGCGCAATCTGCAAAAAGATCAGGATACGACGGTCAATGTGGACGAACTCATATTTTCCGAAAAGTTCGGTCAGAAATCCTTCAACCTTCATGTTGATGAGCGCACGCAGGCAATGGAAGCACTGTATGAAGCTGGCGCAGAAACCTTCAACACAATAGATCGGTCGGATTCTGTTCAAAATCTTGTTAAACGTTACCAAGACATGGAAACCTGTTTTCCTGAAGAGCTTCGTGCTATTGCTCTTCCATATTTTATAGACTGGTTGCTTGAGAACGTCCACCTGGTTGAGATAACCGCATACTCGGATGACGACGCTTACACGATTTTTGAAACAATGAATGACCGTGGATTGTCTCTCAGCCCAACGGACATGCTCAAGGGTTATTTACTTGCCAATATAGATGAGAAAAAAAGAACCGTAGCTAACACCCTTTGGCGAGACCGTATCCGGGAATTCAATGCGGTAGGAAAAGAAGTTGAGGCTGATTGCTTTAAAGCATGGTTCCGGAGCCAGTATGCAACCAAGATTCGTGAACGAAAAAGAGACGCAAAGCCAGAAGACTTTGACAGGATCGGTACAGAATTTCACCGCTGGTTGCGTGATGCTGCATCGAATATCGGTCTGAATCAGAGTGAGGACTTTTACGATTTTATTGACCGGCATTTCAGTTTTTACAGTCGCCAATACCTTAAACTTATCGAAGCTTCCCAAAAACCGGTTTCTGGTCTTGAGCGGGTGCTCTACAATGCCCATCACAGTTTCACACTGCAATATATGCTGTTGCTAGCGCCCCTTCAGCCTGACGACAGCGAAATTGTAACAAATCGTAAAATTAGTCTTGTCGCACACTATCTCGACATTCTCATCGCATGGCGGCTATGGAACTTCCGTTCCATAGCTTACTCAACGATGCAGTATGCTATGTTCCTGGTGATGCGAGACGTCCGCGGGCTTGATCCGGATGCCCTCGCTCGAAAGCTTCATGAACTGTTATCAAAGGAGACGGAGACTTTTGCAAGTAACGACCGTTTACGGTTACACCAGCAAAACCGTTATGCTCTCCACCGTATTCTTGCCCGCATTACTGATTATGTTGAAACCCAGTCAGGCCAGCCTTCGCACTATCTCGATTATTTAAGTGAAGGGAAGACTCGCTATGAAGTGGAGCACATTTGGGCAGATCATCCGGAACGCCATACTACTGAATTCAGCCATCCCGCTGATTTTGCAGAACATCGTAACCGTATTGGTGGGCTTTTATTGCTTCCAAAAAGCTTCAATGGTAGTTATGGCGACCTCACTTATGCTGACAAACTTCCTCATTACAACAGCCAGAATTTACTTGCTCGCTCTTTACACCCGCAGTGTTACAGCCATAATCCAGGGTTTTTGCGTTTTAAGACGCTAACAGGTTTGCCGTTTCAGGATTATAACGTTTTCAACAAAGCTGAACTCGAAAATCGCAGTCAGCTTTATCGGCTGATAGCAGAACAACTCTGGAACCCCGACGATTTGCTTTTTGGAGTAGCTCCATGATTACCGATCTCAAACCATATTCGGAATACAAGGACTCAGGCCTTCCTTGGATTGGACAAGTACCTGCTCATTGGAAAACTGAACGTGCAAAGTGGTTATTTACCAAGATAATCCGTCCGGTCAGAGTTGAAGATGAAGTTGTGACTTGTTTTCGCGATGGAACGGTAACACTACGCAAAAACAAACGTTTGCGTGGCTATACTGAGGCACTCGTAGAGCATGGGTACAAAGGCATACGAAAGGGAGACCTGGTCATTCACGGAATGGACGCATTTGCAGGCGCGATTGGCGTTTCAGATAGCGATGGCAAGGGCACTCCAGTCTACAACGTGTGCCTGCCAAACAAAGGCGTAAATGCCCGATACTACGCACATCTCATCAGGGTCATGTCCCAGTCGCAATGGATTTTCGCATTGGCAAAGGGTATCCGCGAGAGATCGACAGACTTCAGGTTTGAGACATTCGGAAATCAACGAGTTACATTGCCGCCACCAGACGAGCAGGCAGCGATTGTTCGCTTTTTGAACTGGGCAAACGGGCAACTTGAAAAAGCCATCCGGGCAAAGCATCGGCAGTTGGCGCTAGTTCGAGAGATGATTACGAATGAGACTGATGTTGCTTTAAGGAGTCAAGATACGACTGAGCAAAAACTCTCAAGAGTAGTGCAAGTGATGGCGCGACCAATCGATCGACGCAGTGGTCAGAACTACACGCGTATCGGTCTTTATAACCGAGGGCGCGGAATTTTCCACAAAGCGCCTGTGTTGGGGTCTGACCTTGGAGACTCGGCCTTCTTCAGCGTCTTGGATGGTGACTTCGTTTTTAGCGGACAATTTGCATGGGAAGGCGCCGTTGCTCTTGCTCGGACAAGAGACTCTGGGTGCATCGCATCTCACCGTTATCCAATCCTGAGAGGTCAAGAGGGGGTCGTTTTATCGTCATTTCTGTTTGCCTTTTTTCGGAGCTCTTATGGCGCCATGTTGCTCGATTTGCATTCTCGAGGAGCTGCGGGCAGAAACCGACCGTTGAACGTGGCACGGCTTATGAAAGAGGATGTACCAATTCCTGCAATCAGCACACAAGAACGCATTGCCGAACTGCTGGATCGTGAATATGCTATTGCACGTTCTATTGAGTCGATGATTGCTGCTGTCAAAGAGTATCGCACACGCCTTGTTGCCGATGTGGTGACAGGCAAGCTTGATGTGCGTGAAGTGGCAGCGAAACTGCCTGATGAAGAGATGCCGGAATTTTCAGATAATGATCCTGACGAAGCTTTTGAGGAAGAACCCGTTGAGGAGGAGCCAATTGCATGACTACCGATATCAGTGAAAAAGGGCTTGAAACCCTCATCATGCGCCACATGACCGGTACGGATGGTCTGGCACCTTTAGCCAATCTGATCGAGCAACCTCAATCGCGTTACGGAGGAACCGGTTATGTGGCCGGTAATCCAAAAGAGTACGACCGGGCTCATGCGCTCGATGTGTCTCAGCTTTTCGCATTCCTCCGCGACACGCAACCCGATACATTCGGAACGCTTGCTATCGGAGATGTACATGATTCAAATGAGATCAACCGGTTGAAGTTTCTTGCTCGCCTTTCCGGTGAAATCGGCAAAAGGGGTGTGATCGATGTGCTGCGAAAGGGCATTGAGCATGGACCGCTCCACTTTGACCTGTTCTACGGCACACCATCGGCAGGCAATGCCAGGGCGTCTAGGCTGCACGCACTGAACCGCTTCACCATAACGCGCCAGCTCGCCTACAGCACCGATGAGACCCGCAGGGCCCTCGATCTCTGTCTTTTCATCAACGGCTTGCCGATTGCCACATTTGAATTGAAGAACAGCCTTACAAAACAGACTGTGGCCGATGCAGTTGAGCAGTATCGGTGCGACCGTGATCCTCGTGAGCGACTCTTCGAGTTTGGTCGTTGCGTGGTGCATTTTGCCGTCGATGACAGCGAGGTGCAGATGTGTACTGAGTTGCGCGCGAAAGCCTCATGGTTCCTGCCCTTCAACAAGGGGTATAACGATGGAGCAGGCAATCCTCCCAACTCGAACGGTATCAAGAGCGACTATCTCTGGCGGGAGCTGCTTACGCCAGTGGGTGTGACAAATATTCTTGAGAACTACGCTCAGATTGTTGACGAAAAAGATGATCGTACCGGCAGGAAGAGACGCAGGCAGGTATGGCCCCGTTATCATCAGCTTGATGTTGTGCGTAAGGCGCTGGCGGACGTGCAGAGGTATGGAGCAGGGAAGCGATACCTCATCCAGCACTCGGCCGGGAGTGGAAAATCAAATTCAATTGCCTGGCTTGCGCACCAGCTCATCGGTCTGAAGCGGGAGGTCCGAGAGGTTTTCGACTCGGTGATTGTCGTTACTGACCGCCGAATTCTTGATGATCAGCTCCAGAAAACCATACGTCAGTTTATGCAGGTTGGTGCTACGGTAGGTCATGCAGAGGGTTCGGGTGACCTGCGTCGTTTCATTCAGGAGGGAAAGAAGATCATTGTTTCAACGGTGCAGAAGTTTCCCTTTATTCTCGACGAAATCGCTATGGAGGCGGGCCGAACCTTTGCAATTATCATCGACGAAGCACACTCAAGCCAGGGAGGAAAAACATCGGCAGCAATGAGTCAGGTTCTTGCCAACAAGAATACCAGCGACAATGGTGCGCCCGATCCTGAAGATACCGTTAATGATGCACTTGAAAAACGGATGGCTGCCCGCAAAATGCTGACCAATGCCAGCTACTTTGCCTTCACCGCGACCCCCAAGAACAAGACTCTTGAGATGTTTGGCGAAGCGTTGCCGCCAGACGTTGAAGGCAAGGTAAAGCACCGTCCCTTCCACAGCTATACCATGAAGCAGGCTATCGAGGAAGGGTTCATTCTTGATGTGCTCCGGTATTACACCCCTGTCGAAAGCTACTATACCCTGGTCAAGAAGATTGAAGACGATCCGGAATTCGACACCAAAAAAGCAAAAAAGAAACTCCGCCGATACGTCGAAAGCCACGACCACGCAATCCGGCTAAAGGCCGAAATCATGGTAGATCATTTTCACGAGCAGGTCATGGTATCGAACAAGATTGGCGGAAAGGCTCGTGCCATGGTGGTCACCAGCGGTATCGAGCGGGCAATTCAGTACTTTCACGCCTTCCGGAACTATCTTGCAGAACGTAAGAGCCCTTACCAAGCAATAGTGGCTTTTTCTGGAATGCACGAGTACGATGCCGCTCAGGTTACCGAAGCTTCGCTCAACGGATTCCCTAGCAGCGAAATTGCCGATAAGATTAAAGATGATCCTTACCGGTTTCTTATCTGTGCCGACAAGTTCCAGACCGGTTACGACGAGCCCCTGATGCATACCATGTATGTCGATAAAATACTTTCGGGTATCAAGGCGGTTCAGACTCTCTCGCGTCTCAACCGGTCGCATCCCCAAAAGTATGACTGTTTTGTGCTCGACTTCCAGAACAATACAGATACCATTGCTTACGCCTTTCAAGACTATTATCGCACCACGCTGCTTGCCGAGGAGACTGACCCGAACAAACTCAATGATCTCAAGACAACTCTCGACAATGCTCAAGTCTACACGTCCGCAGAGGTAGCACAGATCGTTTCGCTCTTTCTTGGTGATGCCGACCGCGACAAGCTCGATCCTTTCCTCGATACATGTGTAGCCGTGTATACCAGCTCGCTAGGTGAGGATGAGCAGGTGATATTCAAGGGTAATGCCAAAGCGTTTTGCCGTTCATACAGCTTCCTCTCCTCGATCCTTCCTTACAGCAATCCCGGATGGGAAAGACTATCGATTTTCCTGAACCTTCTTGCTCCAAAACTTCCCTCGCCTGTCGAGGAAGATCTTTCTAAAGGCATTCTCGAGGCAATCGACATGGACAGCTATCGTGTCGAGAAGAAAGCCATACAGAGAATCGCACTCCAGGATAGCAACACCGAAATAGATCCCATGCCGATGGAAGGCGGCGGTTACAAGCCTGAACCGGAGCTCGACCGCCTGAGCAATATCCTCAAAACATTCAATGACCGTTGGGGAAGTCAGCTTCAGGATCCCGAGCGCCAGACCAAGCGTATCCGCGATGACATTGCCCCAAAAGTAGGTGAAAACACAGACTACCGTAATGCACGGGAAAACACCCCGCACACTGCGCGCATGGTGCACGACGAAGCTCTCGGTAAGGTGATGCAATTGATCCTGAAAGACGACACGCAATTCTACAAACTGTTCGTCGAAAACGAGTCCTTCCGTCGCGAACTTGGCGATGTGGTTTACGCACTGACCAACGGTTGATCAGGTTAAGCTGATACTGAATGAGGCGAGTAAAAACAGAGAGGTTTATCAAACAGTTGGATACGCAGGGCAGCGTGCCGTGCATATTCGAATGTAGCGATGGCGAAACCTACTACGTCAAGCATATCGGTAGCAACCGAATGCATGTTATCAATGAACTTCTGGGAGCAAAGCTGCTTGAGCATCTCGGAATTCCTACTCCGGAAGTTGTACTGATAGAAATCGTGCCCGATGTTATCGAAGGGGTGCGGTTTGAACGAACAACTCCGGAAGGGCTGGGTTTTGGTTCAAGAAAGCTGGATGGGCTCACAAGAGGATTGGAAAACTTCGATTTGATAAAGGGGGCTGAAATTCGTAAATTCCCGGCTCCTCAGGCTTTGATAGGGATTGTTTTGTTTGATCTTTGGGTTTACAATATTGATCGTACCCCACGCAATTCCAATGTGCTTTTGCAGGAGATTGAGGCAGACCATCTCAGATTTGTGGCCATCGATCATACCCTGATGTTTGATGACCATCCTTATGAGGCCTCAAGATTGGAGGGGCTCAGCCGCATCTCATTAACCCTTGAAGACACGCTTATTGGACACCCTCAATTCAGGGAGGTCTTTGATGTGACAGGTCTTTTCGCCTCTGTTGAAGTTGGTGAATATCTTGGTCGTATAGAAAGCACCACCGTACAAGAGCTGTATGAGCTTGTCAATCAGGTGCCTGTTGAATGGAGCCTATCTGATCAAGAAAAAGAGGGTATTATCAAGAGTTTCCTGCTGCCTCGTAAAGATTTAGTTCGCGGTTTCTTCCATCAACTTTTAGAAGACGCCAAGATTTAGATACCATGATAACCTATTTTACCATCGTCCAGTACGCTCCGAACCCTCATCGTGAGGAGTACTTCGGCATTGGCCTCATCATGGTCAGCCCTGAGAGTGGTGAGGTGATCGTGCGTTTCTCACGGAACCGTATTAACCGGATCAATGCCGTGCTGAACATCCGTAAGTCTTCTTTGCTGGACAGCGTGGTTCAGAAGCTTGAGCTTATCGAAAAGGCACCGGAAGTACTTGATATCAAACAACTTGAGTACCTTTCCGCTTATGAGAACGGCGTAATTCGCTTTACTTTTCCCAAGCCACTGGTTTTCGATGCCGTATCAGAGGCATCCCCTTATGAAGTTATGTCGGAGAGGTTCAACAGACTGTACAGCAAGTTGATCGATGACGGACATGAAACACAGTCACAGAAATCGAGAGGTCGGGAACCGGGAACCATTTTCCGTAAGCATGCAAAGCTGTACCGTGAGTTAGGGTCCCATCTCGATATCGGATACAAATTCGGAACGGAGGCTTTCGCAGTCGATACGATGATCCCAGATATCACCGTCGATTTCATTGGGGGCAATGGAGCGATTTACTGCGGCAACTTCATCAATCTCAAGCTGCAACCGACAACTGTCCAGAAAAATATCGCAGAAACGCAATTTCTATACAAAGTGCTGCTATCTCTTCTCGACGGCAAAGGTGAGCACATGCATCCCGAGTGCAAGATTATCATCGACGACTCACAGCTTTCAGACCGGCAGGCCAGACAGGCCCTGCATTCAATTGAACGAAGCGTTGTTAATGAACTCTATACCTTACAACGGGTTACGGATATGAGTCGCTACGTCGAAAGCATTTTTGAAGAGGTGAAAGTGCGCAATGTTGAGAAATTTACAAGCTGGATCAAGAAGCAGCAGTTCAAACCAATCCCTGAGAACCCACAGTGCTTGCTTGACGAATTTTAATTCTTTCTGATCTCAATAATCTCATTCCAGCCCTTAGTGTAACGAGGCGAACGATTCGTTTGCTTCGTGAAAGTAGGGGACATTGTACAGTAAGCGAAATAAAAAGCAGATTCGCGGTATTGGCTGCACTTTTCGTCCACTCTCAGACATACAATAAACAACGGAAGGGTTGCTGCAGGCGGCCATGCCGTAGGCGATAACTGTGCTATCCTCCGAGCGGACGCGGGTGAGTCGTCCTGTAAGTGAGGTTATAAACCCGGAGCTTTGCCTTACTCCGGGCTCAATTATGTCATATATTTCACGCAGTCGCTTTGTTTCCGGTGGATTTTGGCGTCATGCAGACCAGCTCCCAGATGTGGCTGTCGGGATCCTGGAATCCGTGGCCGTACATGAAGCCGTACTCCTTTGCTTCGTTGTAGGTGGTGCCTCCAGCCGCTACGGCCTTGCGTACCATATCGTCCAACTGCTCCCGGCTTTCGCAGGAGAGGCAGTTGAGCACTTCGGTATACCGTCGTGCATCGCAGATCTCTTTCGGCGTGAAGCCCTTGAACTTCTCTTCGGTCAGGAGCATGACATAGATGGTATCGCTCACGATGACGGCAGCTGCGGTCTCGTCGGTATACTGTGGGTCAATACCGAAGCCTAATGCCGAGTAAAACTCCTTGGACCTGTTGAGGTCTTTTACCGGGAGATTGACGAAAATTTGAGTTGCCATGGTTCTGTCTCCTCGATCGCTGGATGATGAAAACGGATCAAAGAGAACAAATTCCTGGGCGGAAACGTTTTGCCCGTGCTTTTCCGGTTTGCCCGGTTTCGGTTACGCATTCAATAACGGAAGGTTTGCTGCCTGCAGCTTGCAAGGCAGGCAAGATCAGATCTGCTGAGGGCAATTTCCACAACCGTTCCTTTACTGCACGATATACAGGTAATCGTAGTGGATGACCGGCTTCTGGCCCTTCTGGCCCATGGCGGAGCGGGCTTTTTCGTCGCTGCAGGTGGCCATGCCGTAGGCGATGACGGTGCCGTCCTCCGAGCAGACGCGGATGACGTCGCCCCGGGAGAAGGAGCCTTCGACGGCGGTGATGCCGACGGGCAGGAGGCTGCTGGCGCGTTCGTGGGAGGTGAGGGCAACTATGGCGCCCGCGTTGACGACGACGGCGCCCTTTTCGAGGCCTTCGCTGTGGGCGATCCAGCGCTTGAGGCCGTGCTTGGGCTTCTGGGGCAGGAACCGGGTGCCGACCGGTTCGCCGTGGATGATCGACTGCAGGATGCCGGGGGTGGTGCCGTTGGCGATGTGCACGGTGATGCCGAGCTGCGAGAGCTTGTGGGCGATGTTGCACTTGGTGAGCATGCCACCACGGCCGAACTCCGATTTGCCCGGACGGATGTACTGGCTGAAGTTGGTGGCTTCGGGATTGACCTCGCCGATGACCCGCTTCT
>Ga0326732_1000176_pt1 | contig 15509 bp, 20 predicted proteins | sample MHFSIPfraction_4_FD_207644 | JGI IMG/M metagenome (GOLD analysis project Ga0326732, IMG submission 207644) | Lab enriched peat soil microbial communities from Michigan Hollow, Ithaca, NY, United States - MHF12FN SIP fraction | ecosystem: Environmental > Terrestrial > Soil > Wetlands > Peat...
CATCCCGTTAAAAAAAAAGTATTTCGAAGAGTTTGCTTCAGGGGAAAAAAAGATAGAGTATCGTGTCGAAGGACCCCGATGGAATGCAACCACGTGCCGAATTGGACGATCGGTAACGTTGAGTTGTGGGTATGGGCGAGGTCATCGGATTAATGGAATTATTACGGGATATCAAAGCAGTTCTATTCCTACGACTACTGAATCTTGGATTGATTGTTACGGATCAAATCGATCTCTGGCAGCGTGCATTCAAATTGATGTGGAGTCAATACTATGCTGAACAATATGCTGATCAAGCGGATCAAGACGTTGCAGCGGGCGGCGCAGATCGAGGAGGCGGATTACCGGGCTCTGCTGGCAGGGTATGGCGTTGCGTCATGCCGTGAGATGGACCTGAAGCAGGCGGCGGAGCTGATCTCTTTCCTGCAGAAGGTGGCCGGACAGGGGCAGGGCTCGCACCGAGCTCCGAAACGGTATGCGGATCTCGGAAGACGTGATGCGGAGTGGGCGACGGCGAAGCAGCTACGGATGCTGGAGGCGATGTGGATGGAGGTGACGGTGCAGAAGAGCCGAGGGACGGCCTTGGCGGCGTATCATTCGTTCCTGATGCACAAGTTCGGCGTGTCGAGCCCGGAGATGATCGCGCGTGAGGATGTGAGCAAGGTTCGTGCGGCGCTGGCGGCGATGAGAGGAAAGTTGAAAGTCAAATGCTGATCGTTATTTTTCTTTAATTTTAACCACAGGAGGATGTATGAGTGATCAAGTGACAATCTCTTTAAACCAATATCAGAAGCGGGTGCTGTTTTTTGCTGCAGTTTCCGTCGGCATTTCACTGTTTATCTTGCCGGTGATGGTGGAGTATCATGGTTTTGATTCGTCCAGATTTTCATTTCTGGAGTATGTCGCGGTGAGCAGTTTCCTGAGTCCGGATTCAGGATTTTTCGCGCCAAGGTATACGGTGAATGTGCTGGTGCTGGCGGCGGAGTGGGTGATGATCGGGATCTGTACGGCGTTTGGCGTATGGATCTCCGGTAAGATTGCCGTGAAAAGTGCCGAGTGATCAATTATCGATAAGTGATGTGTAAAGCCCGGTTTAACCGGGCTTTTTCATTTGCGTCAGAACGGAAGCTGTCCTTGGCCTTTGCTGACGGGTCGATTGAGGCGGAGCTGAACGGCGCGGACGCTCAGCCCGGTGGCTCGAGCAAGCTGGCGGGTATCCATCTGACCGAAGTGCTTTTCAATGAAGGCCTGTTTTTCGTCGGTAAGCTTTCGTTTGGGGATGTAGAAGGATTCGCCCCCGAACGACTCCTGTACGAGCGCGGCGGTCTGGTGGCCTGCATGAGTGCAGATAAAGTCGAGAAGTTCGTGTCCGAACATGGTTCCTGATTTGGGGGTTCAGATTTTTTCAGCGTAAGTGTTTTTTACGACATCCGCAAGTTTGAAGTGAGGTTAACCCTTTAGGGAAAGCTCGTCGTAGTATTCCCGGACAGCTTCCATCGCTCCGTTGGGGTCGCCTTTATATTGCCGGGCAACGGCGTCACGGATATTTGGCGGCAGGAGGCGATACGCGCGGCGGCGCAGCGCAATGGTCATGTCTTGCCAGAATCCCCAGGTGGCGGCGTTGATGACTTCTTCGTCGCTGAAGGATGGGTTCGATTCTGATTTGAGGTGGCTGGCGTGCTGGCGGGTGATGTGGGATTCCTGGAATACGGCGGCGTAGATCTGCCATGCTTCGTCGTGCGTCGGCAGGGGCTGGTATTTGTTGCCGCTGGCGAAGGTGGTTTTTCTGCAGCGGTCGACGAAGGTACGGAGGTCGGCTTTGCTGATGCCTTTCAGGCTGTCGGGGATCCCGGCGAAGGGTGGTGGGTCGATGCCGACGACTTTGACGCTGGCGTAGCTTTTGAGCTTGACGCGCTCGATTTCCTGCATTGCGGAGATGATTTCGGCGGCGCTGGCGTTGGTGAGGTGCAGTGCGGCCTGCACCATGGCGTTTTGTTCGGTGGTGCAGCCGAGTGTTTCGACGTCGTCCTGGCGAAGTCCTGCGGCTTTGAGCTTGCCGAGCAGTGCGGTCATGTCGTGCTGCCGGCGGCTGCGATCGCAGATTGTTTGTGGCGTAATCATATGAGGCCTTGCCTGAGTTTGTTGGTGATGATTTCCGGTTCGAGCCGTGACAGCACGATGTCGGATATTTCGTCGATGTCGTCGTCGAAAACTCCCCATACCGGACGTGCTGGGAACCGTGCCTTGGTGCGGTCTTCCGTCCATTGGTGGTACTTGAGGTAGTCCACCGAGACGAGGTAGAGATCGCCACCGTCAAGTTCATAGTCCAAGCTGTTGCGCAGGGTGCCATGGCGGATAAGTGGTTTACTGCCGGTTTTCTCAGCGGCTCGTTTCCGCAGGGTGCTTTGCGCGAGGGGTTTGTAGGGCGAGTATCCGTACCCGCTCATGTTGATGGTACGGATGGCGCTCCCCCGGAGCTGGGTGCCGATCTCTTTGAGGACTTGCTGGTCTTTGGCAAGTCCCTGGATTTTTCCGGGTAGATCGGTGACGTATTGGCGAGCGTCGTCGAGACCTATGATGGTGACTTTAATCATGTGCTTGCGTCGGCGCCGAGCTGAGCGATGATTTCGGCCAGTTTGTTGATGATGAGCTGGACGGACTGCCGTTGTAGTGTACGGGTTCGTTCGTTGAGCCAGTCTTCGAAGCTTTTGGTTTTATCGCCGATGAATTCGGCGTTGGAGATCTGCGCCTGCATTTCCGGCGTGACGGTGTCAGGCTTTTTGATGCCACGTTTTTCGGCCTGCCGTCGGCTGATGGGAATCGCGGTGCACCGGCAGTTGAAGCCGATGGGCGGGTAGTACTGCTTGTCGGTGCTTTTGAAGATTTTGCCGTGCAGGATGCGGTGCTCTGGACGAACTCGCTCGTCTTCGGCGGTCATGTACTCCCAGTACGGGAATCGGTCGGAGACCTCCTGCAGCTTGGCAAACTGCCCGGCCCCATAGGCGAGCGTGGTTTCGGTTCTCCAGATGGTACGGGTCTGGTAGCTGTTGAGGCGGCTGTAGCCCATGCGGTCGAAGATGGGATCGATCTCTTTGCGCCACTGGTCAATGCTGGTGCCGTTTTCGAGCGCCTGGGCAAGGGATTCCTTGAGGGCGTCCGAGAGGTCGACGTCGGTGACAATGGCCGAGACGAAGGCTTTGAACCGGTGGAACGCGGCGGCGTCTTTGTTGCCGAAGCGAAGTGGGAGATCAATCGTTGGGGCGTCGGCTTCGAATGATGCGGTTTTTTCACGAAGCGTCGCGGTCGTGATATGGCTGGTGGTCGATGCCATGTCGGGTTCGTCAAGCGCGGCGAGCTGGTTGTTCATTACGGTCGCTCCGCGTGACCAGGCGATGTCCATGGCCCCTTGCAGGGCGCTGCTCCATGCGGTGATGAAGTCCTGATCAGGCTGAGGAGAGAGGATCTCTTCAACCGTTGCGGTCAGGGCTTTTTTTTTAGCGTTTCGCCGGCGGCGATGAGGGCGTCAAGGTCGTAGCCGGATTCAAAGGTCGTGGCGGGCGGTTGCGGGGCCGTTGGCTGCGGGGCGGCTTCTTCCCAGTCGCCGGGTTCGTACCCGCGTTTGGCAAGGAGCTGGTTGCTGGGCTTGCGGCCGGTGGCTGTGGCGTAGACCCGATCGATTTCGGCCTGCGCTTTGTCGTTTGCCGGCGGGTCGTAGAGGTAGAAGCCGGCATTTTCTCCGTCATCGGGAATGTTGTTGACTTCGATCATCCAGTCAACGGCGGATTTGATGAGGTCTTCGGCGAGCTCCTTTCCGGCGGAAAGGGCGTCGTCCTGGATCTCCATGCCGCTCTGGCTGCTGGCGTAAGCTCCGGTTCCCTGGGCGTTGGTGGCAAGGTCGCTGCCGAGCCAAAGCATGTTGATGGTTCCGCGGCACGACTTTTTGAAGATCTCGTAGGCGTCCGAGGTCGAGGATCGGCCTTTGTTCTCGACTTTTTCGATGCGGGTTCCCTCTTCGACAACGGCGACGGCGGCGTTCCGGAGCGCACGCAGGGCGGCTTCGACCTTGTCCTTATACTCGTTGGTGCTTCCGGGCGGCACCCAGCCCATCCAGTGGTCACGGCCGTCATCCTCGAGGAATCCGAGGTGGAATTCGAAGTTCGCGGCGAGACCTTTGGCGTACCAATATGCCTCATCGAGGAGGCCGTTGCCGTAGGGGTTCTTGTAGCTTGCTTCGTGCTGGACACAGATGAACTTCCGGGGCCATTTGTCGTGGACGCGGATTCCGTAAGGGTTTTCCCTGGTGACCAGCAGCAGGTTGTTGCCCTGGTCGAATTCGAACCATTCTCGCGGCTTTTCCACCAGGTTGGTGATGCGGTGCTGGCCGTTGACCTGTGCCCACATGGCTTCGAAGACGGTATAGCCGTAGTCGCGGGCGCTGGTGGCCGCGGGGATGATTTTGTTGATCGGCAGGGTCCCAATGACCTCTTTCATCCATTCGGCCCGGGCTCCCCGGCTGGTGGTTCTCGATACGTCCCATTCAAGTTTCTTGATGCCTTCCCGGTACCGCCGGGCGACGGCGGCCACGTCGGGCTGCTTGATGGTAAGGTCAAACACCTGTATGGTGCGACCGATGTTGTTGAGCACTTTCGAGGGGTGCGGCAGGAGGCGCGTGACGGCGAGGGCCGCCTCGACGTAGGTGCGGACGGCGACTTCCTGAGTGATGGTCGATGGTGTGGCGGTGCGTGGCATTATTGGAACATTCTGGTGATTGAGTGGCCGAATCGGCCGTCGTATCCGTCGAGGAGGCGCTCGATGCGGTCGGTACGGGCGGGCTGGTCGAGAGGCGCCCTGATGGCGCCGATTATTTCGGGCGAGACGGTGCTTCCGGCGTTGACGGCGAGGGCCGCTGACCAGAAGAAGTCGGCGTGGCTGTTCGGGTTCTCTTCGTTCTCGATCGGGTCAAATCGGGTGTTTCCGGCGGCGGTGACCGTCTGGTGCATACTGTGGAAGTCCTCCCTGATGACATCGGCAAGAGGTCCGTCCCCGGGGAGCAGGAAGTCTCGGTCTTCCATCTTGGTCTTGACCAGCTCGGCCATGCGGCTCTTGCCGGTATTATTGAAGGTGACGGATTCGACACGGTACATGCCGAAGTCGAGCTGTGCGTCTTCAGCGATCTGTGCGCCCATGCCGCCGTTATCGATTCCGGCGCGGTGGCACAACGGGTGCATCAGGTAGGTCTTGAGCGTGGCGTACTGGATCCGGAACGCGGTTTTCTCCATCGGGTGGACGATTCGGGTGAGGTGCCGGTTGCCGGCAAGTTCGTTCACCCAGATGACGGATAGGTTGCGCTTGCGGCCGATGTCCATGCCAAGCACGAATGGGTTGCGGATTTCCTCAAGCGCCTGAAGGAGGCCTTTCTCGGTGCAGCCTCCGATGAGGCTGTAGGTGAGGAAGGCGGTCGATTCGTCGATGGGGTTGCAGCAGTACTCCTGCTCCCATGAGGTCGGGCCGGCCTTGGCGCGTTTTTCATCGAGCCATTTTGTGCGTTCGGCAAGCGTGGTCTTGCGCCCGAAAATCTTGTCGACAAGACCCTGATCGACGGCGTCGAAGATGGTTGTCTTGTGGACAATGGCTCCAACCGCGGCGGCGTCCTGAATGAGCTTGTAGAACCGGCAGCTCATGCCGTTGTGCGTGGAGATGATGCGCAGCGGGAATCCCCAGGTGGTGACCGGTTCGGCGGCCGCCCACATGCCGTCCTGGTCTTTGTGCCAGGCAAATTCATCGAGCACGACTTTGCCGCCTTTCGACCGGAACTGCGACGGTGAGCTGGTGAGCGCCGTTATACGGCGACCGTTGCTGAAGGTGATAGACTTCACGGTGACAGGGCGGCCTTCGTCGTCGAGGACTTGCTCGTTCATCGCCTTAGCAGCTTCGTTGAAGAGCTTGGCCCATTTCTCGCAGTAGAGGATGTACTCGCGGGCGGCGGTGTCGTCGGCGGAGCTGAACCAGACGTCCCACCTGCCGGCGACGGCGTCGCGCACGTCTTCGTAGCTCTGGACGTAGGTCATTCCTCCACGTCGCGTTTTTTCCCAGATTTTGAAGGGGCTGTCGTCGAGCAGCCAGGCGATCTGGTACGGCAGGAAGTACCGGTTAAGGTTGGGGGCCATAGGTCAGGATCTCCGGATTCCGAGGATTTCCTCTTCGATCTGCCGGATGGTTTCCGGGGTGAGCTGCTTCGGCTTTTCGGCTTCCGGTTCACCGTCGGGATCCGCTGTTTTTTCTTCGTAGTTCTGCAGCTTGAGCAGCAGCGGGGCCATTTTACCGATGAAATAGAGCTGGGACTGGCTGGGCTCTTCCCCGGATTCGCAGCTCTGGATGGCTTTGTCCGTGAGGCTCTGGATGAGCTGATAGAGCTTCTCGTGCGTCTTCCCGGTGGCTTCGGCAAAGCCTTTGCGGCGTCCGGACCAGTTTCCTTCTGTGGCCCAGTACCGGACGGTCCTCTCTGCTACGCAGAGACGGGCGGCGATATCGGCCTGTCCAAGACGCTCCTGAACGTAGAGGCGTTCGGCTTCGGCGTAAAGTTCCGCTTTTTTTGCCATGGACGTGTTACCCGTTCAGCTCTTCGTTGATGGCGGCGATCTGCCGGTCGATCGATCGGATGGCGACGGCGTTGTCGTTGAGTTTTTCGGCGGCCCGTCGAATGGCGTCGGTGTCGAGCGTCGAGATTTCGGCGAGGCTGTCGGCCTTCATCAAGATGATGGTCAGGGCGTCGATGGCGTCGGATTCAAAGGCTTTGCGCTGAGTACGGAGCTGGTCGTGCTGGCCGCGGCGCTTGAGGCGAAGGTCTGACAGAATGCTCATGATGCGTTGTGGATTTTGTTGATGCACCGGTTTTCGAGCAGGCGTTCGAGTTTTGCGAAGATGTCGCGAAGTGCGGTTTCGTGCGCTTGCTGCATGGCCTTAATCCTCTCGACCAGTCCACGATTGATACTGATCTGCTCCCGGTTGTCGTCGAGGGCCTGTTTGAGCAGTTCGAAGTCCTGTTCGCGTCCGCTGGTAACCTGGTGTATGATGGATTGGTATACGTCCCTGCTGTGCAGTTCCCTCTGCTCCCATTTGCGGTTCTCCCCTCGCATGTAGAGGATCATGACTCCGGCAAAGATGCTGATCGAGAAAAAGAGCAATACCGCGATGCCGAGGGTCTGCGCCAGTTCGGTCGCGTTGGATGGCAGGAAGTCCATGTTTGCATGTTTGGTTACCGATCGATACAGCTGCAAGGTAGCGCCAGAAATGACGAGAAGCCCGAAGAACCGCGTCGCTGAATGGTTTCGACGAAGCGGTACACTACAGGATGACGGTTTTGTTGGGGTAAGTTGATCTCTATAAGGCGCAGGAAACTGCGCAAGGATAACCACCTGATGAAGCAGGACAGACATGGTCGGTGATGGCGCGGTTGCCAGTAAGGCGTTAATGCCAGTAGTTGCCGACCATTGGAAATTCAACAACGATTCAACTACCGTTCACATGCCATTTAAGAGACACAAGATTTTTGCGAGCGGGGTCCACAAGAAGGACAATCCGGCTCAGGCCGTCTGGACGGCGGACCGGGTTCGGGGAGTGTATGAAAGTTCGAGGGAGAGCTCGCCGGCGTTGATTCCGTACACGTTCCGGCATCCGGAAAATGCTCTTCCGGTGCTTGGATATGCCGATCGCGACAGCCTCGCCGTGTTTGAGGAGGGCGGAAGGACGTACCTTTCCGTGGTGCCAAAGGAGATGGCAAAGGAGTTCCTGGGCGGGCTCAAGGCTACCGGGTTCGATAAGGTGAGTATTGGCCTCGGCCAGAAGGGCGAGATCGTGCACATCGGGTTTACGGACAATCCGGCGGTGGCCGGACTTGGCGCGGCGTTCGAGGCGTCTGAAATGGTGCCTCCGGTCTACCTCGAAGAGGTCGAGTTCGAGGCCGGGGACCTCGGACATGAGTTACGGTCGGCGTTCGAGGTCTCCTGGAAGTGGCAGTTGCAGAGCTGGATGTCCGACGTGGCGTCGCTCTTCCAGGCTATGCGGGAGCAGAAGATCGAGACAGACGGCATCGATGCGGCGGACAAGTTCCTGCCGTCGTATGTGCTCGACTACCTGAAGCGCCCGCTGCCGGACGACCATAACGACAACGAAAACAACGGAATCACACCAACCTATGAAGGAGATACACCTATGACCGCTGAAGAGCGAGCCAGGATGGAACGGCTTGAGGCCGAAAACAGGACGCTGCTCGATCAGGCAGCAGCGGAGCAGAAACGTAAGCGCGGCGAGGCCGTGGAGCAGTTCTGCGCCAACCATGCCGCGATCGTGACCCCGGCAATCAAGCCTGCTGTGGTGGCGATTCTTTCGGCGCTGCAGGGCATCGATGGCAACCTGACGTTCGAGGCTGACGGCAAGCCGGTCGAGAAGAGCCCGTTCGAGGCGATGTGCGACCTGATCGGCGGGGCGAAGCCCGCGGTGGTGTTCGAGGCCGTGGCGACCAACGACAATGGCCCTGCCGGCGACGGCAACCCGAGTGCTGACCAGGTACAGGAGGCCCTGGCGGCTCAGTTCGAGGCGGCGAAGGCAAAGTGATCGCCTCTGCCCGGTTCACCGGGCACGCTCCGGGTCCGTTGTGGGGAACGGCCCGGAGCTGATTTTTCTACATAACTCTTCCGGAGACAACTATGCTTCTTTTCCAGGCTTCCGCGGGTGACGCGGTGACCTCGATGGTGCTCAGCGAACTGCGCAAGTATGCACCGGTCCTCGAGTACCTGCAGTTCTTCAAGGCTGACGGATCGGGCGCGACCGAACGCTACGGCGACGATATCGACGGCACTCTGGCCACCAGGACGATCGGTAACGATTTCTCGACCAAGGATGTCGAGCCGGACTACGGGACCTTCGCGCTGAAGATCCTCGGCAAGAACGTGCGGATCGATATCGCCTACGAGGAACGCGGCGGTGATGTGCCCAGCGAGTTCCAGATCAAGCTGAAAAACTGGGCGATGAACGCGGGCAGGAACTTCATGTATTACCTGATCGACGGCAACGCGACGACTGACGCGACCCAGTTCAACGGTCTGCGCAAGATCATCGCCCTGCTTGATGCCGCCGGCGTGAGCGACCGGGTAATTTCGCCGGCCGGAGATAACGGCCTGCAGATCCCGCTCGGCAACGACAATACCGCTCGCAAGGCGCAGCAGCAGTTCCTTGAGCTGCTCGATAACGTGATCGAGTCGGTCGATGGCGGAGCGAACTGCCTGATGATGGACGGACTGCTCTTGAACAGGCTGTCGGCGGTGGCCAAGGAGATGACGACCATCACCCTGAACCAGTATGATGCCATCGTCGGCAGCTACAAGGGCATCCCGGTTGTGCCGACAAGCCGCAAGTACGACGGCACCCGCATCATCCCGTGGTCCGAGACCGTCGGCACCTCGACGGACTGCTCCAGCGTGTTCGCCTTCCATTCCGCCGAGAAAGCCGATCTGACGGCCATGACCACCAGGACGGGCCTCAAGGTCTACCCGATGGAGAAGGTGAGCAACTTCTACCAGCACATGGTGCAGCTCCAGATGGATATCGCGGCGCTGTCGAACCGGTGCGTGGCGAAGCTCGAAGGCCTCAGGCTGGGGTGATCGGTGCTGTACTGTAACCTGACATCTCTGCAGGGGTACATGCCCCTGCAGAAGATCATCGAGTGCTGCGACGATTACGGCGCCGGATCAATGGACGCGTCAGCAACGGCGAACCTTGAGGCGGCCAACGCGGCTGCGGTGTCGGAGATCCACCTGTACGTCAGGGGCCTGTACACGGTGCCTTTCGTTTCGGTGCCGGATGAAATCGCATCGATAGCAGCGCAGCTCACCAAGGTGCAGCTTTATTACCGTCGGGCGGCCGAGGAGGTTCCCGAGTCGATCGCGGCGCTGCACAAGCGCCTGCAGGAGCAGCTCAAGGGAATCACGGAATCGACGTTCCGGATCGAGAGGAGTGAAGGAGATCCGGAGGCAGCAGCTCAAGGGCCGCGGGTGAGCAAGACGTTCCAGCGGTTTCCCCAGGGATTTCAGGGCGGCCTTCTGGACGAGAATGCCGATTTCGACCTGAGACGGCTGTACTGACGGGAACCCGGAAAAACGGCCAAGGATGGCCAAAGTATGCTCGTAATGTCTCCATGTGTCACTTGCGGGTAGCTATGGGCTGTTAAAGGCCTGTTCAACGCGATTAAACGTAGTTATGGCGGCTGGTGCTGCCTGACTTTCAGGAGAATAGCGACTATGCCGAAATTTTCACCTCTCTCAGCTACCCGACTGGCCGGATGCCATCCGGATCTGCAGAGGCTGTTTTCTGTCGTGATCGAGCATTTCGATTGCTTGGTGCTTTGTGGCCACCGGTCGAAGGCGGAGCAGGATGCTGCCGTATCTGCCGGGAACTCGAAAACGCCGTGGCCGCAGAGCAAGCACAATGCGACGCCGAGCCTGGCCGCCGATGTGGGTCCGTTTGAGAAGCCGTCGATGCCGATCGATTGGGCTGACCGTGAGCGGATGATGCTGTTTGCCGGGTTCGTCACCGGGGTGGCCAGCATCATGGGGATTCCGATCCGTTGGGGCGGCGACTGGGATCAGGATACGCAGGTCAAAGACAACAGTTTCGATGACCTGGTTCACTTTGAACTTGTAACAAAATGAGCACAATTTTCGAAAAGATCGGGAGCGTGATCGGTGGGGTTGCTCCTGCAATTGCCGGGGCTCTCGGGGTGCCGACTACGGCGCTCTCGGCGGTGAAGTGGCTGGGCGAGAAGCTCGGTCTGTCCGATGCTTCGCCGGAGGCGGTAGCCAAGGCAGTGGAGGCGATGACCCCTGAAGAGGTGCTGAAGATCCGTGAGTGGGATCATGAGTACCAGATGGCCGAGCTGGCCGCAAAGACCGACTTGGCGAAGTCATCGATGACGACTCAGGCGAGCCTTGAACGGACGTATGTGACGGACACGTCCGATGCACGGCATGTCCATGCGGAGAATACGGGGGTGTTTTACCTCGGCCTGGCAATCCTGACGACATTCACGTTGACGATGGGGGCGGTGCTGTGGGGATCGTATGCCCTCATGACGGGAGGGATGCCGGTGAAGGATGTGGCCCTGGTGGCGACGGCAACGGGATTGATCGGCACCGTGGTCGGGTATGCGGCGGCAAATGCGCAGCAGGTGGTGAGCTACTATTTCGGCAGCTCGCGCGGCAGTGCCGACAAGACCTCGGCGATGGCTCAGGCGGTGGCGTCGATCGGGCGAGGGAAACAGGGTTCGTAAGGCCAGAAACGCGATAAACAAGGACGGCAATGCTCGGTGAAACCCTGCGGATAGCGATGCTGGACGGTGCTGCGACGGCGATGGCCGGCGGTGTCGAGGTGCGGATGCATACCGGAGATCCCGGTCCTGCGGGGACGGCCCATGTGCTGGCTCCTGGTGATGGTTATGCACACCTTACGGGGGTGTCGTTCGCCCGGGTGATGCAGGAGCTGAAAAGCTTGTCGGCGCAGGTGCTCGGGACTCGGACTGGCGGCGTGGACGTGACGCTGACACATTTCTCAGTATGGAAAGATGGGTCGCTCTTGTTTGCTGCCGAGATGGAGTCTCCAGTATCGTACGCCGTCCACGCAGTTCCGCCCAGGATTCCTGTCGGTGGATTGACGGCAAGCCTGGTTTGACTGATTTTGATAACTGAATTTCACGGAGGATATCATGCCATTTTCTACATCCGCAAAACAGGTCATGCTGGACGCGATCGAGACCGATCTCGCAGACGCGGCGATAGTCCGGCTGCATACCGGTGATCCTGGCGCAGCGGGGACCGCAAACACGCTGGCCGAAGGGAACGGGTATGCGCACCTGACCGGGGCCTCGTTTACCCGCACTGGCGTGACCCTGGCCAGCGACAAGGCGCTGGTCCCCGGCGTGAGGACGGGTGGCGGAGATCAGATCATCACCCATGTCAGCGTCTGGAAGTCAGGGGCAACGCCGGCGTTCCGTATGTCGGCACAGCTGGCTGCGCCCGTCACCTATGCGGTCGGGGGACTGCCGCCCGGGTTTGACATCGGGGCGCTGTCCGCAACGATCACCGACCCGGCATAACCCGTCCTGATATCATCACCGTCTATCACTGCATCTGATGTCAACAACTGTCACCACATACATCGTCCCTGGAGCGATATCGTTTGTCGTCCCGGCTGGGGTCTATGTCGTGACGGCGAAGGGCATCGGTGGTGGCGCGGCCGGTGGCGGCCGGACAACGCAGGGATGCGGTGGCGGCGCCACCGGTGGATGCTACGCGGCGGCTACGTTCGCGGTCACCCCGGGAGAGACGCTTACAGGAAGCGTCGCTGCGTCGGTCACCGGAGGGGTGACGCAGGTCAACGGCAATGATTCGTACCTGCAGCGATCTGGCGTTGATCTCATCCGCGCAAAGGGCGGCATTGGTGTGCCGGTCAACACTGCGGCCGCGGCGACTCCGTCGACCAGCGGTTGCGTCGGAAATGTCGTTTATGCCCCAGGTCGGGGACAGGCCGCAAGCGGCACGACCTATTCGGGTGGCGGTGGTTGCGCCGCCGGACCGTCAGGAGCTGGCGCAGCGGCGAGCCCCGCAACAGCAAGCGCAGCCGGACAGTTTGGCGCCGGCGTGTCCCCGGCGGGAAATGGCGGCGGATCTCGGTCGTCAGCTGGTAACGGTAACGCCGGCAGCACCTACGGCGGTGGTGGGTCGGGCGCATGGAGATCCTCCAGCACCAACCGCAACGGCGGAGGTGGCGCGCAGGGGTGGATACAGATTACCTATGATCTGGTTGTTCCGGGGTATCTGTCGGACGTCGCCGGCGCCCCAACGCATGCCTGGTCGCTGCGCCGTCTCGATCCGGGGTATTCCGGGCCTGCAGTCCTGGCATGGAAGCCAGGAGGAGCGACGCTCCCTGTCGGGTTCGCTATCGACGGAGGGCTTGATACGACTGCCCTGCTGGCATTTGCTGGCGGCGGGGACGCATTCGTCACGACGTGGTACGATCAAGGGTCGGGTGGCAAAAATCTGGTGCAGGCTGACTCGGCAAAAATGGCGAAGATCGTCGCTGCCGGAACCCTTAACGTCGATGCCGCCGGAATCCCGGCGTCGTATTTTGACGGTGGTGATGGCCTGCAATCAGCATCCGTGTCGTTGCACACCTACGGTAGCTGGTTTGTTCGGGGTCAGTTATCGGCCGCGAACATATTGATCGAGCTGTCTCCCGACACGAATTCCTTTGATGGGCAGGGTTTCACAGGTGACAACAGCCTGACACCATGGGCCTTCAGGCGTGGTGGTAGCATGAGGTATTGCCAGGGATCATCCGGTTGGTTTGTTTCGACGACGCCTCATGTCGGGACGCTCATCAATTCAGGCGTCGCGGCGTATTACCTCGACGCAGTGGCGCAGGCAAACGGCACTGAGACCGGTACAATGCCGGCGAATTCGACCGTTACGGATGCCATCAACGTCGGAGGCCGGAACGATGGTAGCGGGAGTAACTGCACCGGCTATATCTCTGAAGTCATCATCTACGACAACGTTGATCAGACGGCCAATCTGTCAAGCATCGTCAGTAACATGCTTGGCGCGTGGCCCCCGGCCCCCGGGGCGTCGTTCACGATGGTTACAGGATCCGTCTCGGCGAGTGGTGCAACATCCGGTGCGATATCGGCTATAGCAGGGAGAGTTGCCGCGGTTCAGTCTGTCGCTGTCATGTCGTCGTCCGCGTCCGCGGTTTCCGGGCAGTCGTCATCTGTCCTGTCGGACGGAGGCGTTATTGCTCTGTCCCAGGGCGTCCACCTGGCTTCGGGCCCTGTTGGTGCCGTTGCTGCCCTGAGCGGGTTACGGTCGACACTTCCCGGGCTGATCTGCCAGGCAATTGGTGCCGGGACTGTCGATTACGTCGTTGATGCGTGCGGGTCCATGGCTGTGCAGGTATCTGCGCAGATTGATGTCTCGGCGTCTGGTGTTGGTTTCGCCAGCGAGTCAGGATCCATCCCTACGGCGGGAGTTACGTCCGCATCACCATCTCTGCCTATCCGGATCACTGCTACGATATCGGACCCTGGTGGAGTGTTGGGGCTCATGTATGTGCCAGGCACTGAGGATACGTATCTCCCTGTGTTCGGTAATCTGGTGTCGTCTGGTGGGGTGGCGGCCTTCGAGGGAGACCTCCCGGAGATGGCCGTCAGAGTCTCGGGTTTAGATGGAATGTACGACGTCGACCTGTCCGAGGTGCTTGGCCGGTTGTCCGGGGCTGTTTCTGGCCTTGGCGCGATGACGGCCGGCGCCGGATTGCTGTCGACATGCCGTATGGAGGTCGTCGCCGACTCTATGGTATCGGCGGTGATGCGCGGGCAGGTGTTTTCCGCCGAGGAGGAGGAAGAAATTCGCCGGATCGTAAACGAGGTGATTATGAACGAGGAGACTGTGGCCGCGATCGCACAGGCTACTGTGGCGGCGGTGATTGAGGCATTGACGCCAATGGTCGGTCAGGTGCATGACCTGCATCTGATCGCCGGGCTTGATGCATCGGCACCGATGACCGTGAGTGAGACGGCGATGTCTGCAGGTGACGTGTTGCTGTCGATCGAGACAGTCAGCGAGGTCGTGACTGTGAGGCGAGATGTTGTATGACCTCTGCACTCAATCGTGCTACCCGAGGTTGGTTGTCGGGTCCTGCCCAGCGGGCCTCGCACGGGTGGATTGCAGGACGACAGCTGAATCTCATTATGGCCACCGTCCGGATTCACCTGGTGCTTCGGGCACTCGTAACAATAGATGATATGGGACAAATCGTCAACATAGAGGATCAGATTCGAGGACGGTTAACCGCTGATTTACCGGGCGTTGACCGGTTGGTGAAGTCAGCTCGCCGTCTGGACGGAACCCTTGTAGAAGTTCCGCTGAAGGTCGCGAGCTACCCGAAAAAACCGACGGAGAACGGGTTGAAGACACTGGCGGCTGCCGGAGCAGTTCTAACTCGGTTCGTTGGAAGCCGGTACGGATCTCCGCGTGATGTCGAAGGTGTGAGGGTGCAGGATCGCGAGATGAACTATGAGGTGTTGTGCCTCGCGGATTCCCTCCTCGATGAAGATGCGGCGCGGGGTGTCTACGAGATCCTCGATGCGGCCGCGGATCGCCTGGTAGGGTTTCAGCCGGCCGATGCGGTCGGACCGATCGTGCTCCTTCGTGATGATTACGTCCAGGAGACGTCCGGGACGTGGGAGTATGGGATTCTTGTTTCGCTGACGGCGCAGAAGGTGAGGTTGGCATGAGTCATGTCCGGACACAGATCAGGGCCGCTGCAAAGGCGTGGATGGAGGAGATTACTCCGGGCAAGGTGTTTGGCCGGGTGCATCCTCTGAAGCCGGGGACGTTCCCGGGGATCTGCGTGTTTTTCGACGAGGAGGCCGGGTCGCCAGATGGCGCGCCTGTCGGCGC
>Ga0326732_1000177_pt1 | contig 15508 bp, 12 predicted proteins | sample MHFSIPfraction_4_FD_207644 | JGI IMG/M metagenome (GOLD analysis project Ga0326732, IMG submission 207644) | Lab enriched peat soil microbial communities from Michigan Hollow, Ithaca, NY, United States - MHF12FN SIP fraction | ecosystem: Environmental > Terrestrial > Soil > Wetlands > Peat...
GCGCGGCGGCGGCGCGTGCTCGAGCTGCTGGACCTGGTGAGCCTGCCCGCGCGCGCGGCCGATCTCTTCCCCCACGAGTTCTCGGGGGGCCAGCGCCAGCGCGTGGCCATCGCGCGGGCGCTGGCGCTCTCGCCGCGGCTCGTGGTGCTCGACGAGCCGGTCTCGGCGCTCGACGTGTCGATCCGGGCCCAGATCCTGAACCTGCTGCGCGATCTCCAGCAGCGGCTCGGGGTGTCGTACCTCTTCATCGCGCACGACCTGGCCGCGGTGGCGCACATGAGCCACACCATCGCGGTGATGTACCTGGGCCAGATCGTGGAGTGGGGGCCGGCCGACGTGATCGCGCGCGAGCCGCGCCATCCCTACACGCAGGCCCTCTTCGCGGCCGCGCTACCGATCGACTTCGACGCCCCCCGCGAGGCGATCGTCCTCTCCGGCGAGGTGCCGAGCCCCCTGAGCCCGCCCGCCGGCTGCCGCTTCCACCCGCGCTGCCCGCACGCCATGCCCCGCTGCGCCATCGAGGAGCCCGCGCTCCGCCCGCACGCGGCCCGCCAGGTCGCCTGCCACCTCTACTAGGGGTCAGGTCTTACATTCCGACATTTTCTCGCATGGCGATGGTTGATGGGGTCAGGTCTTACATTCCGACATTTTCCGGGAACGCGACGACTCATCGCCATGCGGAAAAATGTCGGAATGTAAGACCTGACCCCGATCACGCCGATCACGCGAGGAGGAGGCAGGCGGCGCCGGCGCAGGCGAGGAGGGCGGCGGCGAGGCGGCGGGCGAGGTCGGGCTCGCCGAAGAGGGTGCGGCCCAGCAGCACCGCGAGGACCGCGGACATGCGGCGGATCGCGTTGACGTAGGCCGCGGAGGCCATGGTGAGCGCGGTGGTCTGCATCCCGGTGCCGGTCACGCCCAGGAGCCCGTGGCTCACCACCGTGACGAGGTTGGCGGGCCGCACGCTCTCGGCCAGATCGCGCGGCGTGGTCGCGAGCACGATCAGGGTGGTGAGGAGCGCGGTCGCCCCGTGCGAGGCGACCAGGTAGCTCGGCGGCCCGAGGTGGCGCGCGCCGTAGCGGTCCACCGCGGCGAGGAAGCCCAGCAGGAACGCGGCGCCGAGGGCGTCGAGCGCATCCCGTCGCGCGAACAGCGCCCGGATCCGGATCAGGCGCCCTCCGGTGCCGCCGGAGAGACTCACGGTGCCGGTGAGCGAGAGGGCGAGGCCGATCCAGCCGAGCGCGCTCGGCAGCCCGCCCGAGAGCGCCGCGTCCGGCACGATCGTGAAGATCGGGCTCAGCGCGAGGATCGGCCCCACGATCGAGATGTCGCCGCGCGCGCTCGCCCGCGCGAGGAGCCCGCTCATCCCGAGCACGAGCAGGCACGAGGCGGCCACCGCGGGCCAGACCGGGCCCGGCGCGCTGAACGGGTGCCCGGAGACCGCGAAGAACACCACCCACGCCGCGCAGGCCACGCCCTGGGTCCACGCGACGATCACGAGCGGGGGAATGTCTCGCGCGCGGCCCTTGACGACGGCGAACTGGACGGCCTGGGTGAGGGCCGCGCCGAGCGACAGCAGGAACCAGGTCAGACGAGCTCGACGCGGGCGACCCCGCTCGCCTCGAGCGCGGCCGCCATCGCGGCCACCTCCTCCGCGGAGGGCGGCAGCACCGGCGGGCGCACCAGCGCGCTCCGGAACAACCCGCGCCGGGCCATGCCCTCCTTCATGCGCGCGTGCGCGTCGCCCGAGGGCTCGCCGGCGCCGTAGACCGCCTCCTTCACCGGCCAGATGCGGTCGTTGATCTCCCGCGCGCGGGCGAGGTCGTCGGCCTGCATGGCGGTCATGAGCTCGTAGGTCAGCTCCGGGATCAGGCTCGCGCAGCCGACGAGCGTGCCGTCCAGACGGTGCACGAAGGTCGGGAACAGGTACTCGTCCATGCAGTTGAGCAGCGAGACGTGCGGCGCCTCGGCGCGCAGGGCCCGGATGTCGCGCTCGTACCGGCCGAGGTCGCGCTCGCCCATCTTGAAGCCCTTCACCTGGGGCAGGCCGGCGAGGCGCACCATGAGGCGCGTGGAGTAGGAGGCTTTGGTGCTGGCCGGGTAGACGTGCACGATGAGGTCGAGCCCGCTCTCGGCCCCGATGGCCTTCACGTACTCGTAGACCGCGTCCTCCCGCACCCCGAAGCGCAGCCACATGTGGCAGGGCATGACGTCGATGGTGTCGGCGCCGGCGTGGGCGGCGGCGCGGGCGTGCTCGATCGCCTCGAAGGTGCCCTCCGAGCAGACCGCGGACACGACGCGCACGCGCCCCGCCACCGCCTCGGCCACGATGCGCGTGACCTGGGCGCGCTCCTCGGGCAGGAGCGAGCCCACCTCGCCGGTGTGGCCGTTGGTCATCACCGCGGTCACCCCGCGGCAGCCCGCGAGCCAGCGCGCGAAGCGGGCGAGGCCCTCCTCGTCGATCTTGTAGTCGTCGCGAAAGGGGATGGCCATCGCGGGGATGACCCCGTGGAATGCGCGGCTCGCGCTCATCGGTCGGCTCCTTTGCCGAGACCGTACCCGAGGAGTCGACGCCAGGTCAAATCGGTCCGCGGCGCCGCCCCGGGTTACGCTCTTGACGTGCCGCGCGACGGCCGCCAAGATTGCGGCCGGGAGGCCATCCATGCCACGCGCATCCTTCGGGCTCATCCTGGCCAATCGGGCGGTCGTGCTCGGCGCGATCCAGGCGCGCGATCTCATCGAGCTGTCCCAGCAGGCGGAGGCCTCCGGGGTCTTCGACGCCCTCTGGGTGGGCGACAGCCTGCTCGCCAAGCCGCGCCTCGAGGCGGTCGCGCTGCTCTCGGCCCTCGCGGGCGCGACCTCGCGGCTCAGGCTCGCGGTCGGCTGCATGGCGACGTTCGTCCACCGCCACCCGCTGCTGTTCGCGCAGCAGTGGGCGAGCCTCGACGTGCTGTCGGGCGGCCGCGCCTGGCTCGCGGTGTGCCTGGGCGGGCCGGACGAGCAGAGCGCCGCGCAGGCGCTCGAGCACCGGGTGATGGGGATCCGCTCGAGCGAGCGGGTCGGGCGCCTGGAGGAGGGGATCCAGATCCTCCGGAAGGTCTTCTCCGGCGAGAAGGTCTCCCACCAGGGCGAGTTCTACCAGTTCGAGGGCGTGAAGATCGAGCCGCGCCCGGTCCAGCAGCCGTGCCCGATCTGGATCGCGAGCAATCCGACCGGCCTCACCTGGAAGGGCGGGGCGAGCGCCTCGGACGCGGCGGTGGAGCGCGGGTTCCGGCGGGTGGCCCGCTTCGCGGACGGGTGGATGACCAACAAGGTGACCCCGGTCCAGTTCCGCGAGCAGTGGGCGCGCATCGCGCAGATGGCGCGCGAGGAGGGCCGCAACCCGGACGCGCTCGGCAGCGCGCTCTACCACAACATCAACATCAACGAGGACCGCCGGCAGGCGCTCGAGGAGAGCAAGACCTTCCTCGACACCTACTACACCTCCAAGTTCTCGCCCGCCTTCGTCGAGGGCTGGACGGTGGCGGGCAGCCCGGCCCAGTGCATCGCGGAGCTGCGCGAGTACGTGGCGGCGGGGCTCACCCACATCTCGCTCCGCCTCACCTCCTGGGATCAGCGCGGCCAGCTCAAGCGCTTCCTGTCCGAGGTCGCCCCCGCCCTCGCCGGCGGCCGCTGAGGGGTGCCGCCCCGGGGCATGCGTGTCACGACGACCCGTGGGCTGGCCGTCGCGCTCGGCCTGCTCGTCGCCGCGCTCCTGGTGGACGCCGCGGCCACGATCTACAACGTCCGCGAGATCGCCACCAGCGTGGAGTGGGTGTCGCGCACCCACGAGGTGCTGGCCTCGCTCGAGGCGGCGCTCTCGAGCCTGAAGGATGCCGAGACCGGCCAGCGCGGCTACCTCCTGACCGGGGACCCGGCCTACCTCGAGCCGTACCGCGACGCGGTGAGCCGGTTCCCGGGCCAGGTGGCCGAGCTCCGGCAGCTCACCCTCGACAACCCGGCCCAGACCGCGCGCCTCCTGCGGGTCGAGCAGCTCGCGGGCGAGCGGCTGGCCATCCTCCGGCGTGGCATCGATCTCTTCGAGGCCGAGCCCGACCGCGCGCGGGCGCTCTCGTCCTCGCGGCAGTCGGTGCTGAGCGGGGAAGGCAAGCGGGCCATGGACACGATCCGGAGCGAGGTGGCGCAGATGCAGCGCGCCGAGCGGGGGCTGCTGCAGGAGCGCGCGGCCATCTCGCGCGCCAGCGCCCGCACCGCGCTCGCCACGACGCTCGTCGCGCTCGCCCTGGGCCTGGGCCTCGTGGCCCGCGTCATCTGGCTGTTCGCGCGGAATCTGGCGGTGCGTCAGCGCGCGGCCGAGGTGCTCCACGCCGAGCGCGAGCGCTTCCGCACCACGCTGACCAGCATCGGCGACGCGGTGGTGGTGACGGACACGCACGGGCGGGTGACCCTGCTGAACCCGGTGGCCAAGGCCCTCACCCGCTGGGACGACGGCGACGCGATCGGTCGGCCGATCGAGGAGGTCTTCCGGATCGTCGACGAGGAGACCCGCGACACGGTGGAGAGCCCGGTGACCAGGGTGCTCCGGGACGGCGCGGTCGTGGGTCTCGCCAACCACACGATCCTGATCGGGCGCGACGGCCACGAGATCCCGATCGACGACAGCGGCGCGCCGATCCACGACGGGCGCGGGCGGCTGGTGGGAGTGGTGCTCGTGTTCCGCGACATCACGGAACGGCGCGCCGGCGAGCGCGCGCTCCGGGACAACGATCGCCGCAAGGACGAGTTCCTGGCCATGCTGGCCCACGAGCTCCGCAATCCGCTCGCGCCGATCCGGAACGCGGCCCACACCCTGGGGCTGCTCGGGAGCCCCGACGATCGGGTGCAGTGGGTGTCCGGCGTCATCGAGCGGCAGGTGGGACTGATGACCCGGCTGGTGGACGACCTGCTCGACGTCTCCCGCATCACCTCGGGCAAGATCACGCTGCAGCGCGAGCCGGTCGCGATCGCCGCGGTGATCGCCCAGGCGGTCGAGATCGCGCGCCCGCCCGCCGAGAGCCGCAAGGAGACGCTCGAGGTGGACGTAGCGCCCGACGTGGGCTGGGTGGACGGCGACCAGGCGCGGCTCGTCCAGGCGGTGGGCAACCTGCTCGACAACGCGATCAAGTACACCGAGGAGGGCGGGCACATCCGGCTCCACGCCCGCGCCCTGGCGGACGAGGTCGCGATCGCGGTGCGCGACACCGGCGTCGGCATCCCCGCCGATCTCCTGCCGCACGTGTTCGACCTGTTCACCCAGGCGGACCGTTCGCTCGAGCGCCGCCAGGGCGGGCTCGGCATCGGCCTCACCCTGGTGCGGCGGCTGGTCGAGATGCACGGAGGCCGCGTGGAGGCGGCCAGCGAGGGGCCGGGGCGCGGCAGCGAGTTCACCATCCGGCTCCCGCGCCTGGCCCTCGACGCCCCCGTGCCCGCCCCCACCCCTGCGCCGGATCGGCCGCCCGGTCCCGCGCGCCGCGTGCTGGTGGTGGACGATCAGCCCGACTCGACCGACTCGCTGGCCCTGCTCCTGCGCCTCCGGGGCCACGAGGTCCGGACCGCGTCGGATGGATCGAGCGCGCTCGAGGAGTTCGCGCGCTACCGGCCGGAGGTGGTCTTCCTCGATCTGGGCCTGCCCGGCATGAGCGGCTACGACGTGGCCCGGCAACTCCGGGCGATGCCGGAAGCCCGGGACGTGCGCCTGGTGGCGCTCACCGGATACGGGACCGAGGCCGACCGCGAGCGGACCCGGGCCGCCGGCTTCGACGTCCACCTCGCGAAGCCGGTGGACCCGCACGCGGTCGAGTCGCTGCTGGCCTCCTAGCTACCGGGGCCGGGCCGCCTCACAGGCCGCGGTGCTTGAGGAAGCTGCTGAACCAGGGGCCCACGTAGTTCTCGTGCGCGCTCTTGCGGATCGTCTCCTTGAGCGCATCCGACTGATGCTGGTTGATACTCTCCGCGACGATCGTGAGGGTCTTGGCACTCTGCTGGTAGCGCCACCAGAACCAGGCGAGGCCGCCTCCGCTCGCGAGCACCATCCCGCCCAGCATGACCACCGCCGAGATCAGGGCGGCCTGGGTGCGGTTGGGCAGGCCCTCGGTCATGCCCTGCCGGGCGCCGCGCATCGCCTGCAGCATGACCTGATGGGTGAGGCCGCCGAATCCCGCCTGGTTGATCGGATCGTCCGCGCCCTCCGCCGCGCCCTTGATCAGGGCCTGCGACATGTTGCGCCCGATGTCGTGCAGCTCCGCCTGCATCGGCCCCTTGAGCCCGGCCACCAGCGAGGCGATGAGCTGCTCGCCCATCTGCCGGGCCAGGCGCTGGGTGGCCGGGTTCACGTCGCGCTCGATCGAGTCGCGCAGGGTGGTGGTGGCGGCGAGGACGCTGCCGGTGGCGATCTTCCGCAGCTCGGCCTCGAGCTGATCGCCCGCGGACTTGACCAGCGCCTGGACGGTGCCGTCACCGCTCCGGTGGAGGCTCTCCATGGCCTGCGTCACGAGCAGGTCGACCTGCTGCCGCATCTCGGGCGAGCCCAGGCGGGCCTGGAGCGCCTCCATCGCCGAGCCGGTCATCTCCCGCGCGGCCCGGGCCAGGGCCGGGTCCTCGAGGCTTCCGCGCAAAGTTTGCCGCAGCGGGTCCTGGAGGCCGGGGATGCCCTCGCGTACCCCCTGCATGGCGCCGGCGGCCGCGCTCTGGCCGGCGCCGTGGATGAAGTCCTGGGACACGCAGCCGCCGTGGGTCGCGGCGAGCAGCAGCCCGAGCGTGATCAGCCAGAAGGCACCGCGGCGGGTGGGCGACGTCGTGGCCATGCGTGTGGTCTCCAGGGTGCGGTCGAGGTTCGTGGCCCATTCGTGTAACACAGTGATTGTGCTGCCGCAAGACGCGGAATAGACTGTTGGGACATTTTTCCGGGGGAGGTCGCTTGAGCAGTCCCGCGGTGCACGACGGCACGATGGTGGACGACTCGATCGCGGTGAGCCAGGGGCCGGGCGCCTCCACCCGCACGCTCGTGCAGTTCGTGTTCCTCGCCGCGCTGGGCGCGCTCCTCTTCAACTTCCACGGCATCTCGATGCACCTGACGCCGTGGTCGCAGGCCATCGTGAACGCGATCGTGAAGTACACCTACGATCAGACCGGCCAGGACAAGACGCTGGTGGTGCTCTTCCGCGAGGAGAACCTCGCCACCCTGCGGGAGTCGTTCCCGATCTCCTACGCGCGTCACGCCGAGGTGCTCGAGGCGCTGGCGGTCTACGAGCCGTCCGCGGTCTTCGTGGATTTCGCGTTCATCGACAAGCGTCCCGGGCAGGACGTGGCCCCGCTCAACGAGGCGATCTGCGCCCTGCAGGCGTCGGGGATCGCGGTGTACCTGGCCGCCTCGCCGCTCGCGGGCAAGGCCGGCGGCGACGGGCTGCGCGACGGGCTCGACCGCAGCTGCTTCACCCCGGTCGACGTGCAGATGGACGCCGAGACCGGGGTGAGCGGCGTGCTGACCTACCGGGCGTGCAAGAGCGCCGCGACCTCGTGCGAGCCGTCGAGCCTCTACTGGACGCCCGCCTTCAAGATCGCGGCCCCCCAGGTGGGCCTCGCGCGGGCCGACGCCCAGCAGATGGAGATCATCTGGGGCAACCGGGTCTCGAAGCTGAACGAGTCCTGGATGGACTGCACGAACGACGGCACCCTCGTGCACCTGCGCCAGATGCTCAAGGAGAACCCGCTCGCCTCGAAGCGGAAGTGCCCCCACACCGACACCATCTCGGTGGTGCACCTGCTGGGGCGCTTCGACCAGAAGCTGAAGGACGAGGTCGTCAAGGGCCGCACCGTGTTCTACGGGGGCAGCTTCGAGATGGCGGGCGATCGGGTCGTCTCCCCGGTCTTCGACGATCTGCCCGGGGTCTACCTGCACGCGATGGCCTACGACAACCTCCTCACGTTCGGCCGCGACTACAAGCGCGCCGAGCAGCACGGGCTCTCGCTCTCGCGCGTGGTCAACGGCCTGCTCCTGCTCTTCACGATCGTGCTGCTGCTCCTGGTGGACAAGCCGCCGGTCTTCGCACGCCGCTTCCTCGGCCGGATCGGCGCGGTGAGCCCGCGCCTGAAGTGGGCCGCCCTGGCGGTGGCGGTGGGGTGCGTGGCTCTCACCGCGTTCACCCGGACGAGCGTGCTCGCGATCCTGCTGCTGGTCCCGCTGCTCCTCGGGGTGGTGGCGGTGCTGCACCTGGCCGCCACGCATCCGGAGCGCCGGCCGTCCGCTCGGCAGTTCCTGTGGTCCGGGCTCCTCGGCGTGATGATCTTGATCGGGGCGGTCTTGCTGTTCCTGGGGGTCGACGCGCGGTACGGCATCGAGGCCGCCCTGCTGCTGGTGGTGCTGCCCGGCTACTTCGTCTACAAGGCGCTGGTCGCGCGCGACGTGCTGTTCGTGGCCACCACCGTCCTGCTGATCGGCGCCGCGGTGGTGAGCTTCCTGCCCCCGATCAACCTGGGCCCGCGCAACATCGTGGCCTACGTGGCGTTCTTCGAGGTGGCCCGGACCCTCATGCGGCGCGCCGACGACGCGGCCCGTCGGTACTTCGCGCTGCGGCACGAGCAGCCCGATCCGGAGAGCTGGGGAGTCGGCGCGGGCGTCCTGAGAGCGATGGACTGGATCTTCGCCCTGTGCATCAGAGGCGACGACGAGGAGGCAATCCATGAGGCGACCGCTCGATCGGTGGCGTGAGGCGGTGGTGACGGCGGCGGTCCTGGCGGTGGCGAGCGCCGGGTCGACGCCCGGGGTGTCGGCGCAGGCGGCTCCCGGCCCGGAGACGTTCAACATCGTCGGGCTGCGCATGAGCCGGGTCACCCTCTACCGGGACTGCAGCATGGACAAGGGGGTCGTGTTCTCCCGGGAGGATCTCGAGAAGCGCAAGCCGTGGCGGGCCACCACCGACGCCAAGACCGCGGTCTACTACTGGGTGAAGATGGACGGCGCCGACTATTGCGTGAAGGCCTTCGCGGTCGAGACCGACCGGGTGGTCCCGGTGGTGAAGGACGAGGAGTGCCGGACCCGCGTGGCCGGGCGCCCGCCCAAGACCGGCGCGGTGCGCGGCGTCGGCGAGAACTGCAATTGAGTCGTCCGGGGATGCGGCTCCACTGGGTGCTGATCGGCTGGCTCGCGGCCGGCTGCGCGGGCGCGGGGGGCGATGGCGCCACGCCGGCGTCGTGGAGCCCGTCCTGGCTCACCGGCAAGGGGAGCAGCACTCCGGTGCTCGCGCGGGTCAAGGCCGGGCCCTACGAGGCCTCGGGCCTCGCGGTGGGCGAGGAGAAGGATCTCGCGCAGCACCGCGGCGACGCGCTCGGCTTCGTACGGTCCGCCGCGCTGGAGCAATATCTCAACGAGACGCGGCGGCGCCTGCTCGCCGCCTCCGGCAAGACCGGCGTGCCGGGGCGGGTGGTGATCCTCGCCAATCCCGGCTTCGAGGCGTTCTCGTCGCCGGACGGCAACGTCTACCTGGCGATGGGCCTCCTCGAGTCGCTCGAGAGCGCGGACGAGGTCGCGGCCATCCTCGCCCACGAGCTGTCGCACGTGCTGCTCGCCCATCACAGCTCGGACCTGCTCGGCGACGTGCAGCGCAAGGGCCAGGCGCTCTACGAGCTGGGAATCGGCGCCAAGACCGCGCTCGCCGGCCAGCGCACCGTCTCCAAGAGCGACTCGCGGAACATGACCAACGTGCAGCTCGCCACCGACGCCACCGACAAGCTCGTGCTCCCCGCCTGGAGCCGCGGGCAAGAGCGCGAGGCCGACCTGCTCGGGATGGATCTGCTGGTGGAGAGCCACGTGGCCGGCACCGCGATGGTGAGCATGCTCGAGAAGCTCCAGGCGTGGGAGCAGGCGAACAAGGAGTCCGACGACGCCTTCTCGGCGCGGCTGCAGCAGGCCTCCCAGCGCAACGTCAACGAGGCGGTGGGCGTGGTCTACCAGCGGATGGTCGACACCGTCTCGGTGAACCACCCCAAGACCTCCGAGCGCATCGAGGACGCGGCGCAGTACTTCGAGCGCTTCTACGGCACGCGCCCCCCGGTGGAGCCGCAGGCCGGGCCGTGGAAGGCGGTGCGCGGCCGTCCCGAGGTGGCCCAGGTGCTGGCCAACTACAAGCGCGCCTTCCAGGCCCGCCGCCTGCTCGATCAGGGCAAGGCCCAGGAGGCGTACACCACGGTCCGCCCCGCGGCGGCCGGGCGCACCGACGCCTATCCCAACTGGGTGCTGGCCCACTCGGCGGCGGCGATCGGGCGGCAGGCCGAGGCGATCGAGGCCTTGCGCCGCGCGGTCGGCTCGGCGGAGCCGGTGCCGCTCGTGTACGAGGACCTCATCTTCGCCTACGAGCGGACCGGTAACCTCCCGGTCGCGCTCCAGTGGACCGATCAGGCGTCCAAGGTCTTCGCGGGCGCGGCGCGCTTCAAGCCCCACAAGATCCGGCTCCTGCGCAAGGCCGGGCGCGTGGCAGAAGCGCAGACCCTCACCGTGGACTGCGCGCTCAACGGAACCACCGAGCTCAAGCGGGCCTGTCAGGAAGCCAACCAGACTCCGGCGGCTCGATAAGGGGCCATCTGCTTCGTTGCCGCCCTCGGCCGCACGCTCGACGTACAGCCGCGCTCAGCCGGTGAAGTCGAGGACCATCGCGGCGTGGTCGCTCGCGGCGCGGCGGCGGCCCCAGTCGTAGCGGAAGGCCTCGAGGCGCGGGCATAGCGCGCCGTTCAGGAACGCCTGGTCGATCCGGAAGCCGTTGCCCCCGTTCGGCGAGTACCAGGTGTAGGCGCGCGCGTCGCCGCGCAGGTGCCGGAAGGCGTCGATCCACCCCGCCTCGTGGAGTCCGCGCATCCAGCCGTCCTCGACCCGGTTGAAGGCCGGCACCTCCTCGTCGAGTCCGATCCGGCCCGAGTTGGTGTCGCCCAGGAACACCGCGGGCCCGGGCCAGGTGCGGCGCGCGGTCTCGAGCACCGCGTCGAGGTAGGGGTACTTGCGCCCGGTCACCCGGTTGGGGACGTGCATCACCCCGACGACGAGCGGGGCGGGGGACTGGATCCGCGCGAGGAGCCAGCGGCCGGGCTCGACGGGCGCGGTGGCCAGGCGCAGGCGCCGGAGCGGCCACCGCGAGGCCAGTAGCAGGCCGTTGACCGCGGGGCGCGCGGGGTCGGCGGTGGTGCACTGGTAGGTGAGGCCGCGCGCGGCGAGGGCGCGCGCGAGCTCGCCGCTCGGCGGGGTGCCGCGGAACTCGCAGAGCGCCACCGCGTCGGCGCCCCAGGTCGAGATCCGTCGCGCGATGGCGGCGGCGCGGACGCCGCCCCCGTGCCGGATGTTCCAGAAGACGACCCGCATCGGCACCCCGCTACTTGTCGAGCCAGACCTCTTGCAGGCGGCAGCAGTTGTAGGTGACCTGGTTCAGGATCAGGTTCTTCACGTACGGGTAGTGCGCGAAGCGATCGGTGCGCCAGCCCATGGTAGGCCGGGCCGCGTCCTCCTCGAGCTTCTTCTGGATCTGCGCCACGAGGGCGACGCGCTTCGGCAGGTCGATCTCCTGCGACTGCTGATCGATGAGCCGGCCCACCTCCTCGTTGCAGTAGTCGCCGTAGTTGCGCGGCGAGCCGCACGAGAAGTTCTCGTAGAAGTTCGCGTCGGGATCGTCGACCCCGAGCCCGGTGAGGTTGGCGCCGATCTGGAACTCGCGACGCGTCACCATCGGGTGCCACTGCGCGGTGTCGATCTGCTTGAGGGTGGCTTCCACGCCGACCTGCTTGAGGTCGCTGACCACGAAGCCCGCGAAGTCGAGGTAGATCGCGATGGCGCGGGTGACCAGCTCGACCTTGAGCGGGTTCGACGGCCCGAAGCCCGCCTCGGCCAGCAGCTTCCGGGCCTGAGCCCGGCCCGCGGCGGCTCCGCCGTACCCCGGGAGCTGATTCAGGTCCCGGTCGAGGAGACCCCACACGCCCCACGGCTTCGGAGCCAGGGAGGCCCCGATGACCGCGGCCCCGCGATGCACGGTCTGGGTGTAGGTGCGCCGATCGATGGCGAAGCTGAGCGCGCGCCGGACCTTGACGTTGTCGAAGGGCGGCTTCCTGGTGTTCAGGAGCAGGTTCTCGCTGACGTTGCTCGCGGTCTCGGTCAGGACCATGCCGGGCACCGCCTTCTTGAGCTGCTCGGCGATGGAGAGCGTGGTCTCGCCCGGATACGCCACGTCGATCTGGCCCGCCTGCAGCGCGGCGACCCGCGTGCCGCGCTCCACGATCACGGTGTAGCGCACGCCGTCGAGGTAGGGGCGACCCTTCACGAAGTAGTCCGGGTTGCGGACCAGCTCCACCGACTGGCCGCGCTTCCACTCCTTGAACTTGAACGGCCCGGTGCCGATGCAGCGCGAGCGGTGCTCGGCCAGCGGCACGTGGGCCGGGAGGACCGGGGAGTATCCGGAGGCGAGCATCGCCACCAGCGAGGGCTGTGGCCGCTTGAGGCGGAAGACCACCGTGTAGGGGTCCGGCGCCTCGATCGCCTCCACGTTGGCGTACCACTCCTTCCGCGGGTTGATCCGGAGCTTGCCCGGCGCGTCCGCGGCCTCGCGCACCACGTCGAAGGTGAACTTCACGTCCTTCGAGGTGAAGGGCTGGCCGTCGTGCCACTTGACGTCGCGTCTCAGGAAGAAGACGAGGTTGCGGTAGTTGTCCTGCCAGGACCACTTCTCGGCCAGCTCGGGGACGATGGTCTCCACGCGCCCGAGCCGCTTGGTCTGGTCGTACACCACCAGGTTGCTGTAGCACGGCATCGCCGGCCACGTGACCGAGTTGGTCGCGGACTCGTGGATGGCGAAGCCCTGCGGCAGGTCCTCGCGCAGCACCGGACGGAGCACGCCGCCGGGCTTGCCCTCGCGGATCACGGGCGCGGGGGCCTGCGCCGCGGCGGGGGCGACGGCAAGGGCCACGGTCAGGGTCACGAGGAGTCCGGAGATACGTGTTGCGCGGGACATGGCGGAGTCTCCCTGGGGGGTGCGGCTCGGAATCCCCCTCACCCTGCCCTCTCCCCCGGGACGGGGGAGAGGGTGGGAGGAGAATCGTGGCAGATCAGACGGTGACGGGCTTGTACACCGGCATGCGCCACTCGGGGAAGCGGCGGTCGGCCCCGCGCACCACGTTCATGTACGCGGTGAGCAGGCGCTGGGTGATGGCGCCCACCCCGCCGTCGCCCAGGGGGAACCGATCCACCGAGAGGATCGGGGTGATCTCGTAGCCGCTGCCGCAGAAGAACGCCTCGTCGGCCACGTACAGCTCGGTGCGCGCGATGTCGCGCTCGACCACGTCCATGCCGAGCGCGGGCGCGACCGCGTCGATCAGGGTGGTGCGGGTGATCGACTCCAGGATGTCGCTGGTGATCGGCGGGGTGATGAGCTTGCCCCGGCGCACCATGAAGAAGGTGGCGCCCGAGCCCTCGGCCACCGTGCCCTGCTGGTTCAGGAAGATGGGCGCGTCGTAGCCGTCGGCCTTGGCCTGCAGCGTCGCCAGCCGCCCGTTCTGGTAGTTGGCGCCGCACTTCAGGCGAATCGGGATCGCGTTGTCGTGGGTGCGCTGCCAGGACGTGATGCAGCAGCGCAGGCCGTCGCCGTCGGAGATGCGGCCGCGCCGACGCGGATTGATGTAGAGGCCGGTCGGGCCGGTCGAGTCGAGCCCGGGCGCGGACACGTAGGCCACGAGGTGCATGTGGACGTCCTCGCGGATCTCGTTGCCGCGCAGGACCTCGCGCACCGCCTCGTAGATGTCCATGTCGCTGTAGGGCACCGTGAAGCGCATCATCTTCATGGACTCGCGCAGGCGCGCGAAGTGCTCGGCCAGCCGGAAGCAGTAGAGCTCGCCGTCCGCCTCGTTCCAGTACGCCCGCAGGCCCTCGAACACGTTGGTCGCGTAGAACACGGCCGCGCTGTTCACGGGCAGGACGGCCTCGGCCTGGGCGACGAGTCGCCCGTTCATCCAGATCTTCAACTCTTTCGCCACGATGGGATCCTCCGTTGTCGGCGCCCCCGCGGTGCGGCGCCCGACCGCAGAGAGGATATCATTCTTGAGCGGCCAGGTGGGAGAGCAGGAGGCGGGTGGCTGCCTCGGGGGCCTCGTCGGTCACGAAGTGCCCCACGCCCGGCAGGACCTCGAAGCGGAACGGGCCGGTCACGAAGTCGGCGGTGAACCGGGCCGCCGAGGGCCCGACGGTGGCGTCGCGGTCGCCCCAGACGTAGAGCGTCGGCACCGTGACGGGCCCCACCTCGACCTGGGTGAGGCTCCCGGCCGCGCGGTACCAGCCGAGCGCGGCCTCGAGCGCGGCGGGCTCGCCCAGGACCGACACGTACTCGGCGATGGAGGCCTCCGGGACACCCTGGTCGGCGAGGCGGCTCCGGAGCCGCCGGGCCCCGTCTTCGAGCAGGCGGGGGCCGGTGGTGGGGTCGTGGAAGATCCGGTGGTGGCGGGAGCGGTGCTGCTGATCGTCCGCATTCTCCTTGAACGCCCGGCGAAAGGCGGCCGGATGGGGACGCGAGAGGACCGTGAGCGAGCGGAGCCGCGACGGGTGGCGGTGGGCGGTCACCCACGCCACGTGGCCGCCCCAGTCGTGGCCGACGAGGTGGAACGGTCGCGCGGCCGAGCCGGCCGCATCCGCCAGGTCGAGGACGTCCTGGACCAGCCGATCGATGCCGTAGGCGGCCAGGTCCCGGGCCGGGTCCGGCCGGACGCCGGGGGAGTAGCCGCGCTGGTCCGGGGCCACCGCGCGATAGCCGGCCGCGCTCAGCGCGGGGACCTGGTGCCGCCAGGCGTGACGGCTCTGGGGGTAGCCGTGCAGGAGCAGGACGAGCTCGCCGCCGATAGGCCCGGCGATGTCCGCGGTGAACCGGCCCTGCGGCGTCGCGATCACGCGGCGAGCTCGGTCCAGACGGTGAACCCGGTCAGGGTGGTGCTGCCGAACGAGGTGGTGAGGGCCACGTCCACCGCGTCGCGGCCACGGCCCATGAGGACGCGACCGATGCGGGGCTGGTTGTGGCGGGCGTCGAGCGTGTACCACGCGTCGCCCAGGTAGGCCTCGAGCCAGGCGGAGAAGTCCATCGGGTTCGGGTCGCGTGGCACCCCGATGTCGCCCAGGTAGCCGGTGGCGTAGCGGGCCGGCACGTTGAGCGCGCGCAGGAACGTGATGGTCAGCTGCTGGAAGTCGCGGCACACGCCCTGGCGCTCGGTGAAGACGTCGAAGGCGGTCTTGGTCGGGCGCGAGAACTGGTAGCCGAAGGTCACGTTGTCGTGCACCCAGTCCACCACCGCCTGCACGCGCTCCCAGGTCTCGGGCGTCTTGCCGAAGAGGTCCCACGCGATGGCCGACATGCGGTCGACCTCGCAGTAGCGGCTCGCGAGCAGGTACCGCCAGCACTCGGGGGGCAGCTCCGCCACCGACCGGAGCGGGAGCCCCTCGATGGTGGGCTCGGGCCGGCCCGTG